>Ga0075423_10005829_pt1 | contig 11538 bp, 9 predicted proteins | sample SoiMethybrSBSTD2_FD_80114 | JGI IMG/M metagenome (GOLD analysis project Ga0075423, IMG submission 80114) | Bulk soil microbial communities from a Populus tree surrounding site in Tennessee, USA - Soil MetaG P. TD hybrid SBSTD2 | ecosystem: Environmental > Terrestrial > Soil > Tree plantation...
CGAAGTGTGCCGGACAGCTGCACGAGGGCATCGTGAGCGCCTTGCACGGTGAACTTGTTGGGAGCGGTGACGAACGGCAGGCCGGTGAGCCTCGCGATCTCGGCCGCCGCCGCTTCGGCAAAACCAGGTGCGGAGTTGATGCCGGTCCCAACCGCGGTGCCGCCCAGCGCCAGACGGTACACTCCCTGAAGGGCGATCTCGATCCGCTCCAGATCGTCTGCCAGCATCCCGACATAGCCGGACCATTCCTGGCCCAATGTGAGCGGGGTGGCGTCCTGCATGTGGGTGCGGCCGATCTTGACGATGTCCTTCCACGCCTGGGCCTTCGCATCGATGGCATCGTGCAAGGCGGTTACGGAAGGGATCAGTCGTTGCGTCACATTGACCGCGGCCGCGATGTACATGGCCGACGGAAAGGAATCGTTCGACGACTGAGCCATATTGACGTGATCGTTGGGATGCACCGGAGTCTTGCTCCCGAGCGGAGTGCCCGCGAGCTGGCAGCAGCGATTGGAGATCACCTCGTTCACGTTCATGTTGAACTGGGTGCCGCTGCCCGTCATCCAGACATGCAACGGAAACATGTCGTGATGCTGGCCGGCGAGGATTTCATCGCAGGCCTGAACGATCAACCGGTATTGCTGGTCCTCGAGCCGCTTGCTGGCGTGGTTGGCCACGGCAGCGGCCTTCTTCAAGATGGCATACGCGGTGATCATCTCACGTGGAATCAAATCTTTGCCGATGCTGAAATGCTCGAGAGAGCGTTGCGTCTGAGCACCCCAGAGCTTGTCGGCCGGCACTTCGACGATACCGAGACTGTCTGTTTCTTTTCTTATGTCGGTCATTCGATTCCTCCTAGGGTTTTTGACCCATTGTTTAGACGAGCGCTTGATACTCGGGCTTGTAAACGTGCTGGCGGATGAAGGCCACCATGCCGGCCGGACGATCCACGCGGGCCAGGCCTGAGTCGAAGACGAGCTTTGCGACCCGTGCGGCGGTCTGAATCTCGACTTCCAGAATGTTTGATTGCGGCGGGAAGAGCATCCCCAGCTTCAACTGCTCGGTGTTCACCTGGTCGGCGACCGCATGGGCGGCCTCGATGAACATCTCGTCGGTCACGCGCTTCGCGTTGGTTGCGTAAATGGCCATGCCGACGGCGGGGAAGATGTACAGGTTGTTGGCCTGGGATGGCAGGAACGTCTGCCCACCGAGGTGAACCGCCGGGAACTGCACGCCACCCGCGTAGACCACCTTGCCTCTGGACCACTCGTACGCGTCCCCGGGCAGGCATTCGTGTTTCTCGGTCGGGTTGGACAGGGCAAAGATGATTGGCCGCGCGTTGTGGCGCGACATCGCCTCGACCACCTCCCGGGAGAATAGCTTGCCCACGGTGCTGACGCCGATGAGGGCCGTCGGCCTGAAGTCCTCGACGGCCGCGACAATCTGCGGACACTCGCTGGCCAGGTCGAGATGATTGAACGGCTTGCTGGGGGGCAGCTTGTGCGCGTAGGGCAGCTTGTGGGCGGCGAGTCCAGGACGCCCGGCCACCACAAGACCCTGGGTATCGAACAGCCGGATCTGCTGTCGTGCAACAGCGGGCGCGATGCCCTGCTGGCCCAGCGCCGAGACGATCAGGTCGGCCAGACCGATGGCCGCGGAGCCGGCCCCGAGAAAGAGGATCCGCTGGTCCTTGAGCTGACCACCGGAGATTTTGAGGGCGTTGATCATGCCGGCCAGCGTCACGCCGGCAGTGCCCTGGATGTCGTCGTTGTAGCACGAAACCTTGTCGCGGTAACGGGTCAGGAGGGCGATGGCGTCGACCCCGGTCCAGTCTTCGAAGTGCAAGCAGCAGTTCGGGAAGACCTCCTGGACCGCGGCCACGAACTCGTCGACGAAGGCGTAGAGCTCCTCCGTCGGCGGGCGGTGCTGCCGCAGGCCGACGTAGAGAGGGTCGGCGAGATAGGTTTCGTTGTTTGTCCCGGCGTCCAGGTACATGGGCAGCAGACCCTGCGGCGGCACGCCGGCGGCCGCGGTATACAGTTGCAGCTTTCCGACCGGAATGCCCATGCCGTTGGCGCCGAGGTCGCCCAGGCCGAGGATGCGGCCGGCGTTGGTCACGCAGATGAAGCGCACGTCCTTGACCGGCCAGTTTCGCAGCACCTCCTTGACGTGCCCCTTGCGTTTGATCGACAGATACATACCCATTGGGCGACGCATGATGTGGTCGAACTTCAGGCAGGCCTCGCCGATCGTCGGGTCGTACACGATTTCGAGGAAGCGGGCCGGGTCCGACATCAGCGTGCGGTAGAACAGCGTCTGGTTCGTAGCGAGAAGGTTCATCAGGTAGATGAACCGGTCGATGTCGGTGTTCTTGTGCTTGAGTTGGAGCATGACGCGCTCCAACTGAGTCTCCATCGACTCGGTCAGGTCGGGAATCAGCCCGACCAGACCCAGCGCCTGCCGCTCGGCCTCGGTAAAGCCGTTGGCCTTGTTGATCTGCGGGTCGTCCAGAACATCCGTCCCGCGCTTGTCAGTGTTCGCCATGAGGATTCTCCTTTTCTTGACTGTTTTGGGTAGCCGACATCAGCGCCGGCCGCGGCCTCGTCCCTGTGCCCCGTCCCCAGGCCATCACGCCCCCAGCCCCGCACGCGCGGCTACTGGCTCCTCCGTCGTCGCGAAGGCGCGCCTCGCGCGCATGCGCGATGCGATACCCGCGCGGGGTGACACCGCTCACGCGGCGAAACATCGTGGTGAAGTGGCTGGCCGTCCGGAAGCCGACCCGCCGGGAGATCTCCGCGATCGTCAGTTCGGATCGAGCCAGGAACTCGCAGGCGCGGGCGATGCGCTGCCGGATCACGAAGCGATGCGGCGAATCGCCGGTGCTGCGCCGGAACAGGCGCGCGAAGTGGAATCGGCTCATGTACACCACCGCGGCCAGCTCGGTCAGCGGCAGGGGCTTGTCGATGTTCTGCTCGATGTGTTCTGTCACGCGCCGAACGCGCCACGCCTGGAGCCCGGCCGCCACACTTTCCGTCGCGATTGCCATGTTTGTCCTCCCCCTTGGGTCGGTAGAGCAAGGTGCCGGCCAATCGCAAACCATTGGTTCTATTGACGACTCGGCGCGCTCGCGCTAATTTGTCGCGACGGCTCGTGAAAAAGGATTGCGCGTGACGAAGAGGGCGTGGCCGATTTTCGTGCATTCCCTGCGGACGGCTATCGCGGGTGTCGTTTCCCTGCTGGTCGCGCGGTTGTTCCTACTGCCGGAAGCTTACTGGGCGCCGATAACGACCGTCGTGATCACGCAGTCATCGCTGGGAGCAGCGCTCGCGGTGTCGTGGCACCGTTTCATGGGGACGGTGCTGGGGGCGCTGGTTGGAGCGGCAATGGCGACTTATGTCGGGCCACACGCCGTGGCGTTCGGAATCGGCCTGTTCGTCCTGGGACTGATTCGGATCGTGACGCACTCGGATCTCACCGGATATCGGTTCGGGGGCGTCGCCCTCGCGATCGTGCTGTTGGTGCCGCGGACCGGACCGGCATGGCAGATCGCATCTCATCGATTCGTCGAAGTGTCCATCGGGATTGGCGTCGCGCTGATATTCTCGATGGTGTGGCCGGAAAGGGAAGGGGGCGGCGGTCAGGCGGCCTGACGACGTCGAGCATCTTCGCGCTGGCTCCGCGGTAGGACAATCCGCGTGAGATAGTCGTCGAACGACGGCAGCAACTCGCCGACGCGCTGCACGTGCTCGACCTCGGCCACGAGGGCTCCACGCGCAGCGGGAGGCCACGCGGCCAGGTCGGTTCGGCGCCCCACGTCGATGCTTCGTTCGAGCGCGCGCCGCGCACCGGAGAGATCCGGGCGCGGCTGGGCCGCCATCGCCGCGGCGGCGGCGTACGCCGCGCGGTCGCCGCGTGAACCCGGACGTGCCGTCGTGTGCCGGGCCTCGAGCATGCTCAGGGCGATCTCGAGCCACGTGCGGATGGCGGTCTCGACGTTCGCGACCGCCGTCTGCATCGCCTCCGAGAGGAGGGGCGGTGGGCTCGCCACGCGTTCGCGGCGGATGGCGGCGAGTCGGGCGCCGATGCGGACGCCGCCTCCGGCGGCGACGATGGCCGCCTCCGTGTCGACCCCGCCCGTGAGCGGTTCGGCGCGCGCCTCGTCGGCGAGCCTCAGTATGTCCTGAAACATGGCGAGAATCCGTTGATGAACGGCCATCGCTTCGGCGACGGTGAGCGGAGCCGAGCCGGAACCTGGGAGCAGCCGGAGCATCTCACGGAGGGCGTCGGCGAAGCGGGCGATGAGCTGGCGCCCCGCATAGTCGGGTGCGACGAAGCGGAACGCGAGGAAGAGGGCCGCGGAGCCGAGCAACGTTCCGTAGACGCGCCACAGGGGCGAACGAACGTCCGTGTGCGCCTGCTCGGCGAGGGCGACGATCACGAATGCCACGACGATCTGCACCCCGACGTAGGAAAAGCGGGGCCCGCCGAGCGCCAGATACGCGGACGGCACCGTGACCGCGAACAGCACGAGGCCAAGCGCGGGCAACTCGGAGAGATTCGGCATGACCACGATCGTCGTGACGATCGCCACCAGGCAACCGATCAGCGTGCCGGCGAAGCGAGTGCCGGCGCGGCGGATGGTCGCGCCGTAGCTCGATACGGCGAGGAACGCCGGATGAAAGAGGATGTTGAAGAGCTCCACGGTGTCTGCGACGGTCCCGATGAGATAGCTGATCGTGGTAGCGAGCCCGACCCGCACGCCATAGCGTGCGGCGTAGTAATCGAAACGTTGCCGCGTAACGGCGGCCCCGTCCGTTCGGCCGCCGACGAGCTCCCGGAGGTCTGGGGGCGACGTGTGCAGGCTGTCGGCGAGATCGACGAGCGTTTGGACGAAGGCGGCGGTGTTGGCCTCCTCGGCGACGTCCACGTGCGTCAAGGCCCCGGATTGCCGGACCGCGAGCTGCCGCGCTTCCAGCGCGGCGATCGCTCCGCGATAGTCCGGCCACTGCACCTCCGCCGGCGGGGACAGGGTCGCCGCGCGAGAGCGCTGCTCGCGAGCCGCCCGTTCGAACGCCTGCAGCCCCGCGTCGAGGTGGGCAACGAGCGTGCTCAGTTCCGGGGCGAGCAGACGCCGATACGCCCGGCCGACATCGTGCCGCGCCAGTCCGTCCAGCGTGTTGGTGAGCGCCAGGGCGTGGTCGACGACGACGATGGCCAAGGCCAGGACTTCGACGGTGTCGCCGCGCCGGCCTTCCTGACGGACGCGATCGAGCAGTTGCATGTGCCGGGCGAACTCTGACGCGATCGGCGGCTCGCCGGGGACCGGCTCGAAGCGCTCGGCGGCGAAGCGGGCCGTGACCTCCTGGAGACGCGAACGGGCGCGCGCGAACGCGGCGGCGAGCGCATCGGCGAGTGTCGCGGCCGGGTCGTCCGCGGCCAGGACTCGAGAAAATGCGGTCGCGGCCAACAGACCGATGCCGTAACCGACGCAAATGTCGCCCACCTGCGTCGGCATGTCACCGGGATCGAGCACACCGAAGAAGAAGGCGGTACAGAAGGGGTACAGCCAGGCCAGCAGCTCGAGGGCCCCGCTCGTGACCGGGCAAAAATACGCGATGAGCGCAACGCCCGCGAAGAATGCGGGCAGAAGCAGCCACGGAAGCTGGAGGAGCACTCCGGCGACCGTGATGCTGAGGACCGCGCCGACGGTGGTCAGCGCGAGCCGCAGTGGCAGATTGCGCCAGGTACAGACATTGGGCGGCAAGAGCCCGAAGAAGGCTATCACCGGAGCGGAGAACGTCGGCACCTGGACCGTCCACGCCAGCACGAGGGCGGTCACCGTGCCGAGTCCCATGATCACCGCCCGCCGCCAGCGCCCAGGCGCCGGCGCCAGCTCCATTCGCAACGACTCGAGCATCCGGATATTCAGCGGGGTGCGGCGGCCACCGATGGGGCACGCGGGAACCCGCGGATGGTGACGACCGCCGTCGTGCCCATCCGGAACGGATGCTCCGGGTCTCGTTCCTCGAGGCGAACGCGAACCGGGAAGCGATTGGCCAGGCGCACCCAGTTCAGCGTGCGCTGCACGTTGGGCAGTACGCCCACCGTCGCCCCGTCGTCCGGCCGATTAGCCCAGCCGATGCCCTGCACGACTCCGCGAAACGACCGCCCCGGGTACGTGACGAGGTAGACGTCGACCTCCATTCCCGGCTGGATCGATGGCATGTATGTCTCGCTGAAGTTTGCCAGGACGTACCAGACGCGGTCGTCCACGAGGGCGAAGACCTGCTGGCCCTGCCGTGCATACTCGCCTTCCGCGATGTTCAGATTGGTGACGTAAGCGTCGAAGGGCGCCCGCACCTGGCAGTAGCCCACGTCGAGCTCGGCCGCGCGCACGGTGGCCTTGGCGGCCCCCACGCGGGCGTTGAAATCGCCAACCTGGGCCAGGAGGTCCTCGGCTCGCGAGTGCTCGTGATGCGACTGCTCGACGGCGAGCGCCGCATCGCGGCGGGCGGCCACCGCGTGCGCGACCGCGGCCGCCGCGGCCCGCGCGCGTCGTCGTGCTTCCTGGGCCGCGGCCGCGGTCGCGTCGCGTTTGGTGCGGGCGTCGGCCACGTGATCCGCCGACACGGACTGCCGGGTGAGGAGCGGCTCGACCCGGGCCACATAGTCGTTCGCGTAGTCGGCCTCGGCCTGCATCCTGGTCACCGCCGCTTCGGCCGCCGCTCGCTCCTCCTCGGTGCGCGCGAGCTGAGCGGTCGCCGACGCCAGGGTGGCCTCCCGGCGACCGATTTCTGACTCGGCCGATGCGATCGACTTTCCCTGGGCCGCCACTTCCTTGACCGCGAGCGTGAGGTCGGCGCTGGCGCGAGCCAGTCGCGCCTCGTAGGGACGGCAGTCGATGGCGAAGAGGAGATCCCCGGCCTTCACGTGCTGGTTGTCCACGACGTGCAGGTCGACGATGGGCCCGCTGACCTGGGGCGCGATCCCGACGACGTTGGCCCGCACGGCGGCGTCGTCGGTGCGTGGCTGCACGAACTGCAACCGATAGGCGTAGAGGCCGGCCAGCACCCCGGCCGCGACGATCACGACGCCGAGGGTGCGGCCGATGACCCCGCGGGCTGAAACCGTACGCGCGCCGTCGTCCATCGCTCAGCCCCTATAGAGGATGAGCCAGGCCACTACGGTCAGGAACAGGCCGAGGCTCGTGTATACGAGGATGGTCGGACCCAGGTGCGGCTCCAACCCGACCGCGGAGAGTACGTAGCGCGCGGCGAGGGTGAGCCCGATCCCGAGCAGCATCGAGACCATCCACGCCGGGAAGAACGAGCCGGCGACGTTCAGCACGGGGTCACAGCCCGCGGTGCACAGGACGAGGGCGGCGCCGCCCGCCGGACGGCTCACGTGCCGACTCCGAGATCATCTCTGCGTTCGCCCAGGGCGACCGCGAGCACGGCAAGGAGGGCGGGCAGCACCAGCGCCCAGAGGCCGAGGTGGACTTCGAGGGCGGCCCCGGCCGCGCAGCCGGCCACGAACCCGACGACGCACGGGAAGGTCAGCCTGGCCTGGCGCCGCCGGGCTCGGGCGAGGTTGTCCGGCTCCCCCGACCACCGGGCGAATGCGCACAGGTCAACGATCAACTGCGTGATGTTCGTGGTCATCACGGCGGTCGAGGGCGCACCCGGGAGGACGAGCTTGACCAACGCATTCTGAGTCGCCATCGCCGCGACGGCGAGCATGCTCACGAGCAGGGCCATGGGGCGGTCGGTGTCCGCGAAAGGGCCGAACGCAACCCCGAATCCCAGAGAGCCCGTCAGGAGGCCCGCGTGCAGGACCATCAGTCCCCGGCCCGACGCATAGCCCGCCCTCTCGATGGCCACGGACGCGACCGTGACCGCGCCGAGCACGGCAACGAACACCGGGAGCGCCAGGAGCGGCCCGACCCGGCCGGGACCGCCCGTGATGTAGTGTGCGGCCGCGACGACCAGATTGCCCGTGATGTGGGCGGTGAACAGCCCCCCGAGCGCCAGGAAGCCGATGACGTCGACCGCGCCGGCCGTCGTGCTCAGGACGGCGAGCAGCAGCCAGCTGCCACGAAGCCCCACGACCGAGCGCCTCGTCGTCGACAGCTCACGATCGTTACCGGTGACCGTAGATGTCGCGCCCATCAGGCGGCTTCGCGTGGGCGCTTCTCCCCCGCCATCTCCTTGTTGAAGTCGAAATCGGTCGGGGTGGGACCGGTAATCAGTCGGGCCCCGAGGCCGAACGTGAGATCCTCGATGGCCCACTCGACGAAGACTGTGATGCGACTGCGGAACTGAACAAGGTAGGTGAGGTGGACGAACGCCCAGATGAGCCAGGCGGCGAATCCGGAGAGATGCAGACCGAAGGCGTTGGCCACCGCGGCGGCCCGGCCGATCACGGCCAGCTCGCCCTTGTCGAAATACTTGAACGGGGGCAGCGGCGTCCCGCCCTCGACCGTTCTGATGATCGCCCTGGCGGCGTACGTGCCTCCCTGCATGGCGACCTGCGCCACCCCCGGCAACGGCTTGCCGTCGGGACCGGCGGCGAGCGCGAGGTCTCCGACCACGTAGATGTCCGGGTGATTCGGGATCGTGAGGTCGGGATTCACCTTGATGCGTCCGCCCCGGCCCGTCTCCGCCTTGGTACGACTCGCCAGCGTGCCTGCGAGCGGGGGCGCCGTCACCCCTCCGGCCCAGATGACGGTCTTGGACGGCAGGCGGTCCGTGGTGCCGTCACGGTCGACCGTGACCCCGTCGTGATCGATCCCCTTCACCAGGACCCCGGTCTTCACCTGCACGCCGAGGCTCGCCAGCGACTGGGCGGCCTTCTTCGCGAGAGGCTCCGGGAAGGTCGTCAACACTCGCGGCCCGCCGTCGAGCAGGATGATCTCGGCATCCTGAGGACGGATCGATCGAAAGTCGTTCTTGAGGGTCTGCCGCGCGATCTCGCCGATGGCGCCGGCCAGCTCCACGCCGGTGGCGCCGGCGCCCACGATCACGAACCGAAGCCACGCGCGTCGTTCGGCGGGATCGGTGAGTCGTTCGGCCGCCTCGAACGCGTAGAGGATCTTGTGCCGGATGTTCGTGGCCTCTTCGATGCTCTTCATGCCCGGTGCCCACGGTCGCCAGACGTCGTGCCCGTAGTATGACGTCTCGGAGCCCGCGGCGACGATCAGGGAGTCGTACTCGAAGGCCGCGCCATCGGCCAGCATGATTCGCTTGGCCGCCGGATCGAAATCGACGACCTCTCCCATGAGCACCCGCGTGTTCTTCTGGCGACCCAGTACCGCGCGGATCGGGGCCGCGATCTGACCGGGCGACAGGGAGCCGGTGGCCACCTGGTACAGCAATGGCTGAAACAGATGGTAGTTGCGTCGATCGATGAGGGTCACGGCGACGGGCGCCGACTTCAGCGCCCGCGCCGCGCGGAGGCCACCGAAACCGCCTCCGATGATGACAACTCGGTGTCGACCGGCCATCGGTGCGCTATTGCTTTGAGGGCGCGAACGAAGGATAGGCCGGTGTCCACTGCGTCGCGGCGACGCGCTTGCGCAGCTCGGCGTCACTCGTCTTCGGCGCAACGCCGTCTCGCTGTGCCTGCCGACCGACGGCGGTGGCGATGCGAACGGCCACCTCCCTCAGCTGCGGCAAGGCGGGCAGCAGCGCCGCCGATGGGTCGCTGAGCGCGGGCGACTCCTCGCCCAGCGCGTTCCCGGCCGCCAGGATCATCGCGTCCGTCACGCGCCGCGCGCGGGAGGCGACGATGCCGAGTCCCATCGCCGGGAAGATGTAGATGTTGTTGCACTGGGAGATGCGAATCTCACGCGCCCCGAGAGACACCGGCGCGAACGGCGAGCCCGTCGCCACCAGCGCGCGGCCATCCGTCCAGCGAATGAGATCCTCCGCGGTCGCCTCCGACTTCGAGGTCGGATTGGACAGCGGGAAGATGATCGGCCGCTTGACCGTGCGCGCCATCTCGCGCACGATCGCTTCGGTGAACGCGCCGTACGCCGTCGACAGGCCGATCAGAATGGTCGGCTCGGCCTTCCGGACGACGTCGGCGAGCGCGATGCGGTTGCCCCCGGACGCCCAGGTGCTCACCCGCTCGAGCGGTTGCGCATACACGCGCTGCTCGGCGGTGAGATCGGTGCGGCCCGAGTGCAGCAGGCCGTCCTTGTCGACGAACCAGAAACGGCGGCGCGCGTCCTCGTCCGACAGTCCCGCCTCTTGCATCGCCGCGCGCAGGAGATCGGCGACGCCGACGCCCGCGGAGCCGGCCCCGAGCATGACGACCCGCTGCTCCTTCAGCGGCGTCCCGGCCACCTTGACCGCGCCGAGAGTTGCGCCGAGGGCGACGGCGGCCGTGCTCTGGATGTCGTCGTTGAACGTCAGGAGCTGATCGCGGTAGCGCTCGAGGAGGGGCCGGGCGTGCGTGCTCGCGAAGTCCTCCCACTGCAGCAACGTGTTCGGCAGCTCCTCCTTCACCGCCTGGACGAACTGATCGATGAAATCGTAATACGCGTCACCGGTGACCCGCTCGTGCCGCCAGCCGAGGTACTCCGGGTCCTTCAGGCGCTCCACGTTGTTCGTGCCGACGTCGAGGACGACCGGCAGCGTCCGCTCGGGACGGATTCCCCCGATGAGGGTGTAGAGCGAGAGCTTTCCGATCGGGATGCCGAGGCCGCCGGCGCCCTGATCACCGATGCCCAGGATCCGTTCGCCGTCCGTGACCACGAGAACGTCGATCTCCGGATTCGGGCGGTTTCGCAGCTGCGCGCGAATCGAGTCGCGCAAAGGATACGAGATGAAGAGGCCACGCGGGCGCCGGTAGATGTGGCTGAACTGCTGACACCCCAGCGCGACAACCGGCGTGTAGACCATCGGGGTCATCTCCTCGATGTGCTCGAGGAGCAGCTGGTAGAACAGCACCTCGTTGGTATCCTGCAGCGCGCGGAGATAGATATGGCGCTCGAGGTCATCCTTCTTGCGCTGATACGCCTCGTAGGCGCGCGCGACTTGCTCCGCGAGGCTCTCGACCTGCGGCGGCAGAAGCCCCTGCAAGGCGAGCGTGCTCCGCTCGTCCTCCGTGAACGCGGTGCCCTTGTTCAACCCCGGGCGGTTCAACAACGCGGTGCCATGCGGTACGTTGGCCTTCATCGCTATGCTCCTTCCTTTCTCATCGGAGCGTTGGAGTGACGGGCGCTACGCGCCCGCGACCTCTGCGCTCTCGTGGGCCGGGTGATCCGGCGCGCCGTGGACGACCAGGGGCTCGCGGTGCCCATGGAACGCCGCCCGGATCACATCGCGGTTGAGCTGCGCGATGAACTCCAGCGGGATTCCCTTCGGGCACACCGCTTCACACTCGCCGTGGTTCGAGCAACTGCCGAACGCCTCGCGGCGCATGGCGGCCACCATGTTGAGCGTTCGCTCGTCGCGCTCCGGCTGGCCCTGGGGCAGCACGTTGAGGTGGGTGACCTTGGCCGAAGTGAACAGCATGGCCGCGGCGTTGGGGCAC
>Ga0075423_10005830_pt1 | contig 11534 bp, 6 predicted proteins | sample SoiMethybrSBSTD2_FD_80114 | JGI IMG/M metagenome (GOLD analysis project Ga0075423, IMG submission 80114) | Bulk soil microbial communities from a Populus tree surrounding site in Tennessee, USA - Soil MetaG P. TD hybrid SBSTD2 | ecosystem: Environmental > Terrestrial > Soil > Tree plantation...
ATGGACGGCGCTCAGGTGCACAACGTGTACGGCTGGTCGCCGGGCAAGGTGCCGGTGATTGAGCCGTCCGACAACGCGTGGACGCTCGATCCCGGTGCCGACGTGATCCTGCTGCTCCACATGATCGCGGATGCACAGAGCGAAACGGTGCAGCCAGCGATCGGCCTGTTCTTCTCCGACACTCCTCCGACACGCACACCGATCAGCGTGAAGCTCGAGGCGCATGGGATCGCCATTCCCGCCGGCGAGCCGAACTACGTCGTGGAGGACAGCTACGTGCTCCCGGTAGACGTCGATGCAGTGAGCATTTATCCGCACGCACACTATCTCGGGAAGGAGATGCGAGGAACAGCGACGCTTCCCGACGGTTCGCAGAAGGATCTACTCTCGATTCGCCAATGGGACTTTCGCTGGCAGGACCGGTATCGCTATCGATCGCCGGTGTTCCTCCCGCAGGGTACGCGGCTGTCGATGCGGTTCACCTACGACAACTCCGCGGCGAATCCGAAGAACCGTAACCATCCGCCGGAACGGGTGCGAGCGGGACCGCGCTCGACCGACGAGATGGGTCAGCTCTGGATCGAGGTCGTGCCGCGACGCACGGAGGGTGCGGCACTCCTCAACGCCGATTTCGTCCGTCGCTCACTGGAGGCGGCCATCGCGTCGGCCGAACTGGACGTCCGCCTCGATCCGCAAGTTGCCGCCGCGCACAACGTACTCGCGACGAGGTATCTGCAGGCGGGTCGCGTTGCCGACGCGCGGGCGCAGTTCGAAGAGGCACTCCGCCTGGATCCGCGCGATGCGGAGGCGCGCAGCAACCTGGGAGTTGTCCTGCAGGCGCAGGGGTATCTCGCCGAGGGGATGAAGCACCTGCGCAGCGCGGTGCAGCTGAAGCCGAAGGACGACTCCGTGCGCTTCAATCTTGGCGCTGGCCTGCTCGCCGTGGCACAGCCCGATGCAGCGATCCGCGAGTTCCAGACGGCGATCGCCCTCAATCCGGAGAATGCGGACGCGCACTTCAATCTGGGGGTGATCCTCGGGCCGCGCAACCAATTGGACGACGCGATTGCACACCTGCGGCGCGCGGTGGAGATCAACCCGCTCAACGCCGACGCGCATCACAATCTGGCAGTGGCCTACGGACTGCAGAAACGACTCGACGACGCGATTGCGGAGGCGCAGACGGCGGTGCGCCTGAAGCCGGATTTCGCGCCAGCTCGGGAGATGCTGCAGCGACTGCTCGCCGCACGCAATCGGTGATAGCGCAGAGACGGCCGTACGTAAAAAACGGGTCTGATTTCCCGCAGAGGCGCGGAAGTCAGACCCGAGGATTGAGAAGAGGAGGCCGGCCTCGCGACCGGCCTCACGCGTCAGAAGCCCAACGTGAGATTGAACCGCACGAACCGCGGCGCGAGGATCGTCGTCGGGTTGTTCCAGGTTCCCCCGTTCGCGCTGTTGGCGATGCTGTACTGATAGGTGTTGTCCCACGCGGTGATGTAGTTGGTGTTGAGCAGGTTGGCGAGATCAACGCCGATGTCGGCGCGCGTCGAGCGGAAGCGCAGGACCTTCGCGAAGCGCATATCGACCTGCGTCCGGCGCTGGCCGCTGTACAAGCGGTGGTCGTTGTCGAGCAGCGCGATCGTGGTCGTCCCGGTGGCCGTCGCACCAGTTGGGACTCGACCGAGCAGGCTCTGCACGGTGACGCACGCGGCGGGATTCGATACGCACGCGGGCGACGTCGGACTGTTCGGCAGGTTCAGGTTGGCAATCAGCTCAACCTCGGGCTGCGAACGTACCGTGCCGCTGACGAGCACGTCGATCTTCGGGATGGTGTAGGACCCGAAACCGCGCAAGGTCGTCTGGAACGGATCGACATCGCGGCAGTTGCGCGGATCCGGACTGTCGATCCGCACGACCGTCGCACACTCGTCCGTTATCGAACGGCCAGTGCTGGTCCCGCCCGAAAGCATCAACCCCCACCGAGTGCGTGCGTTCAGCGTGAGGTCGACACCCTGCCAGTAGTTGGTCTGTTCCGGACCGAAGTCGGTCTGGAACGTGATGTTGTTCGCGGCAGGAATGGCCAGCGCCGCGTTCGTCGCCTGGTAGATACGAATCGGGTATCCGCCACCGCCGGGGAGGCGCGAATCCGACGGCGCTGTGACGATGTACGAATCGTACTGATCTGGCGACCGGTTCGTGTTGTCGGTCACCGTCACGCCCTTGAACCAGCGGCGGGCGTAACCGACTTCCAGCGACACGCGCGGCCGAATTTCCTGCTGCACCGTGACGCCCCACTGCCAGTCGTTCTCGCGCACGCCCCAGCCGTGCAACGTCGCGGCGTTCACGCGAGTCGCACCGGTGTTCACGTTGCCGAAGTTCAGGTTGTTGCCGGTCAACGCCGCGCACTCATCGTTGGCCGTCAGGATCAGCAGGTTACAGTCCACCACCTTGTCGTTGTCGTTGTCGGTCCAGCCGCGATCGTACGTGCTGACGATGCGGTTCGCCGGGTTGTTGCGTGTGTACGCGCTGTCGTTGGTAGCGGCGTCGAGGTAATGGCCCATGTTGAACTTGATGGCCGTCTTGCCGTTGCCGAACAAGTCGTACGCAACGCCGAAGCGCGGCGTGATGTCGTTGTAGGAATCGACGCTCATCAGCTTGTCGAACTGGATCGGGGCGGGGTTGAGCGCCGACGTTTGGGCAGCCCCGTTCTTACCGGCCGGGCTCCAGCTCGAGGCGCGGTCGTAGCGCAACGCGCCCTGCAACGTCATCCGCTTGTGCGTCCACGTGTCCTGCACGAAGAGCGCCCCGGTTGACGTCGTGTCTGCCGTCCGCCACTCCGGGATCGCCACGCTGACCTGATTGGGCTGACCCTGATTGAAGCGGTACGCAAGCAGCGTCGGGTTGCGCACACGATCGGTCTGGTTGATCAGGAGCGAGCCCTGGTACCCGACCTTCATGTTGTGCGCGCCGGTCACGTAGGACGCCGACGCCCGCCAGTGGTTCGGGTTGCTCCAGTTGTCCTGGTACTGCGACAGGGCGTGATAGACGTAGTTCGCGCGCGGCACGGGCGAGGTGTAGCCCACCGCGGGGTTGGCCGTGGCCGACTGCTCCGTCACGCCGATGCTGAAAATCCCATCCGGCGGCAGCTGTCCCGGGCCGCCTGCGTGATCGTACGACAGCCGGCTGTACCCCGCCTCGAACAGGATCTTGTTGGTGATCGGCGCCGTCCACAGGACCTGCGTCAGGTAATACGGGAAATCAATATAGGCCGTCGCGGCTTCCGGCGACGTCGTCACACCCGCAGAGGCGATCCAGCTAGAGCCGCGCGTGTGACAACCGTTCTCGGTCTCCCTCTTGAGCGGTGCACCCTCGCAGCGCGTCTGGTACTCGTGCGAGAAGCTGACGCGGTTCTTGGCGGTCACCTGCGCCGTGGCTCGGCCGATGTACATCTTGCGACCCTGCGTCTGACGTGCCGGGAGGCTCGCATCTCTGACCCAGTCCCAGCGCGAGAGATTGCCGGCATTCGCATTGGCGACGATCCCTTCCACTGCGGTCTCGGTGTTCAGCTTCCGGATGCTGCCAAAGAACCACAGACGGTCGCGCTTGATCGGTCCGCCGTACGACACGCTCGTGTCGTAGGCCTTGATGATGCCGGGGGTCTCGGTGATGCCCTTCGCGCGCAGTGTGTCCGTGATGTTGTCGCCGCGCGACCAGTCGCCGGCATTGTTATAGAACGCCTGCCCGCGGAAGCTGTTGCCGCCCGCGCGGGGGACGAGATTCATGACCGGACCGCCCACGTCCGATTCACCCATGCCGCCCGATACCGTCACCGACACCTCGTCGGAGTTCACGGTGTCGAGGATGTAAGAGGACACGCCGCCGCCGTTGAACGCCGCCGCCACCGTTAGGCCGTTCACTGTCATGCGGCCTTCGTTGGTCTGGCCGCCGCGGGCGCTGAAGAACGTCATCGTCGGAGTGGGGTTCAGGCCGTTGTTGTCAACGGTCAGGCCTGGCGTCGCATTGAGCAGCGAGCCGACTGTGCGCGCCGCCGGAATCGTGGCGATGACGTCCTGCGCGAGCACGGTCTCGCGACGGACGCTCTGGACGTCGACGACCGGTGTCTCGCCCGTCACCGTGATGGTTTCCTCCAACGCGCCCACCCGCATGTCCGCGTTGATCGTGAAGACCGCGCTGCCCGAGATTTGCACGCCCTCGCGTACGACCCTCGTGAAGCCCGGCAGGGCGAACGTCACTTGGTACGTTCCAGGATCGAGATCGATGATGCGGTACTGACCCGTTCCATCGGACACCGCGGAGCGAACTTTCTCAATGAGCGCGGGGCTTGAGGCTTCGACGGTGACACCAGGTAGAATCGCGCCCGATGTGTCACGGACGATGCCGGTGAGAGAGGCCTTCGTCTGCGCGAGGGCTAGCGATGGCAGCGCGATCGCCATCGCGAGGAGAACTATGACTTTCGATGCACGCATGGGGCTGAAACTCCTTTGAGAGAAGGTGTCCCCGCAACCGTTTCCGCCGGTCTAGAACGCCGTCCTTGGGGATTCGAAATACAACGCTGACTGTCCTCTGCGCTTCCACGAGCCGCGGATGAACCGCGACGTTCTACAAAAAACGATCAAAAAGAAAGTGGAACGATGACGCCGCCGACAGGAATCCTGACCAACAGGGTTTGAAGAATTTCGCCCCGAAATCGCTACGGTTACGTGGCGTAAACTACGCCTGCGCTAGGCGAAAGTCAATGAGATATAGCAGTAGACACCGGTAGGTATACCGGTTTTGCATGATTCTTCGGAAGGAAAACTCGGAAGATCTCTATCCCTCGTCCACGATCCTCACGCCGAGCTCCGTGAGCTTCGCTCGCAGACCGTAGAAATCGAGACCAAGCTCCCCCTTGCGCAGCCGTTCGCGTGATTTCTCTTCCTTCGCGACCCGTTCGTTGCCGAGACGGGCGACCTCGCCGGCGGCGGCCCGCGGCACAACGACCACTCCATCGATGTCGCCGACGATCACGTCTCCAGGCGCAATCGCGGCTCCGGCGCAGACCACCGGCACGTTCACCGAACCAGCGGTGGCCTTGACCGTGCCCTGGGCCGAGATCGCCTTCGACCACACCGGAAACTCCATCGTCGTCAGATCGGCGACGTCGCGAACGCCGGCGTCGATGAGCAAGCCGACGACTCCATGGGCGCGCGCCGACACCGCGAGCAGCTCACCAAACATCCCGTCGGTCGACTCCGACGTCGTCGTCACCACGAGCACGTCGCCGGGGCGGCACACTTCGATCGCGGCGTGAATCATCAGGTTGTCGCCGGCCTGACAGGAGATCGTGATCGCGCTGCCAGCGACTCGCGCAGTCGGATAGATCGGCCGCATGTACGGCCGCAGCAATCCTGTTCTCCCTTGCGCTTCGTGAACCGTTGCCACACCAAGCTTCCCGAGCGTTTCGATCACCGCGCCATCCGCGCGCGGAATGTTCTTGACGATTGTTGGTTTCATGGCTGGGACAGTGTAGGCCGGGTCTTCAGACCCGGCGTCAGCTTCTTACGCGGGAACCAGCTTGTTGATGCGCGGGTACACTTTCCGCGCATTCCCCTCGAGAATCTTGGCGCGCGCCTCACTCGAGATCGGTGCGGCGTCGACGTAGCGCTTGGTGTCGTCGTAGTAGTAACCCGTCTCGGGATCGATCCCGCGCACCGCGCCCACCATCTCCGATCCAAACAGGATGTTGTCGGCCGGCACGATCTTGAGCAGTAGATCGATCCCCGCCTGATGGTAGACGCAGGTGTCGAAGAACACGTTGTTGCGAATGAGATCGGAGAGCAGCGGCCGCTTCATATCCTGGGCGAGGCCTCGATAGCGTCCCCAGTGATATGGCACGGCGCCGCCGCCGTGCGGGATGATCATGCGCAGCGTCGGAAAGTCCTTGAACAGATCGGCCTGGATGAACTGCATGAACGCCGTCGTGTCAGCGTTGATGTAGTGCGCGCCGGTCGCATGGAAGTTCGGATTGCACGACGCGCTGACATGCACCATCGCCGGCACGTCGAGATCGACCATCGCCTCGTAGAACGGATACCAGTAGCGATCGGTCAGCGGCTGCGCCGTCCATCGTCCGCCCGACGGATCCGGATTCAGATTGCAGCCGATGAAGCCGAACTCGCTGACGCAGCGCTTCAGCTCGTCGATGCAATTGGCCAGCGGCTCGCTTGGCGTCTGCGGCAGCTGGCACACGCCGACGAAGTTATCGGGAAACAGCGAGCAGACGCGATGGATCAGATCGTTGCAGCGCCGCGACCATTCCAGGCTGGTCCTCGCGTCGCCAATGTGATGCGCCATCGCCGAGGCGCGCGGCGAGAAGATGGTGACGTCGGTGCCGCGATCGCGCTGGAAATTCAGCTGCGGCTTCACGCTCTCGCGAAGTTGGTCGTCTGAGATCTTGACCGACGGAATCGCCACTGCGGCGTCCTTGAGTGCGGCGATCTGCGCCTCACGAAACGTCTGGAGCTCTTTGGGTGCGGTCGTGTAGTGACCGTGACAATCGATGACCATGAATCTCTGATTCTATCTCCGACACGAAAAAGGCCGGTCCGAAAGGACCGGCCTTCTCCTGATTCCCAATTCCTGCTTCCTGATTCCTGCGTCCTAGAAATCGATCTGCGCGCTGAACTTCAGGAATCGCGGCTGCAGCGTCGACTGCGGTGACAACCAGTTGGCCGACGGGTTCGTCGTGTTGATCACCGGGTTGAACGCCTGGTTGTAGGTGAGGATCGGCGCCGAGTTCAGGATGTTGTAGATATCGAACCCGACGTTGGTGCGCGTGCGCCCGAAGCGGAGGATCTTGGCGAAGCGCATGTCGACCTCGTTGACGCGATCGCCATACAGCGTACCCGGTTCAACCAGGTTGACCGTCACGCTCGGAGCGTTGTTCGCGAAGTTGCGGCCGAGCGTCGTTTGTGCCGCCGTGACCACCATGTTCGCCGCCAGCGGCGAGCCCTTGTCGCTGCGGAACGTCCCCGACACGAGGACGTCGACCTTCGGAACCGTGTACGTGCCAAGACCGGTATAGCGCGTCACCCACCCCGTGCTCGTGTTGCACCACGGGTTGGCCGGGTTCTGCGCACCGAGGACCGTGTATTCAGGCGCTGCCGCGCGAACGTCGCAATAGTTGGTTCGCGTGGCACCGGTGTTGAACCCGCCCTGGAACGTCAGGCCACTGCGCGGACGGGCGCTCACGTTGAGCAGGATGCCGTTGTACATCTGCGTGTAGTCGCCGCCGGCATCGGTCGCCAGCTTCGTCACGTTGTTGACCTGCGACGCCACGATCTGCTGCACGTTGTAGAGACCGCTGATCACACGGCCCTGCGCTTCGGACGGGAGACGCGAGTCGTTCGGCGCGGTGATGCTGAACTGATCGAACTGGTTCGTCGCCTGCATCACGTTGTCGTCCCAGGTGAAGTTCGTCAGCCACCGGCGGTTGTAGCCGATCTCCGCCGATACGCGCGGCAGCAACTGCTGCTGCACCGATGCGCCGATCTGCCAGTCGCCCGACCGCACGTTCCAGCCGCTCACCAGCTTCGGATCGAGATCGCTCGTGAACTTCTCGGTGCCGAACGCGATGTCGCTGATCGGTCCGCAGGTATCGCCGCCGTTATTGGCCAGCGGGTTGGACAGATCGCAATCGGGGATGAAATCGCCGTCAGTGTCGGTCCACGGACGCGTGACGGTTGTCGTCAGACGTCCGCTCGGACGAAGTGTGGCGTAGGTCAAACCGTTTTGCGCGGCCTGCAGATACTTGCCGACATTCAACTTCACCGACGTCTTGCCGGTGCCGAACAGATCCCACGCCAGACCGGCGCGCGGCGTGATGTCGTTGTAGCCCGTTACCCCGTCGGTCAGCGGATAGGTCTTCGTGATCGGCAGGAAGCGGGTTGGATTGAGCGTCACCTCGGGGAAATAGCTCCACGCGCGGTCATAGCGCAGCGCGCCCTGCAGCGTCATCCGCCCGAACGTGTACGACTCTTGTCCGTAGAACGCCGCGTATCGAACGCGCTGCTTCAACGGAATCTGGTTGATCGTCTCGGTGATCAGGTTGGGTGTGATCACGGGCACGCCGTTCTGGAACACGGTGTTCACGCGATACGACACGAACTGATCGTTGGTGTAGGTGAACTGGTTGTCGATCAGGTGACCGCCCTGATATCCGAACTTCATGTTGTGCGCGCCGGTCACATACGATGCCGAGCCGCGCCAGCCGAGCGTGCCCTGGAAGTTCTGACGATAGGTGCCCGAGCGATACTGCAGGTTGGCGATGCTGCCGTTCGTCGGACATCCATTGGTGCACTGCTCGGTCATCCCAACCAGCTGAGTGAAGTTGCTGCCCGGATGCGGCGTGCCGCCCCACTGACTCCAGTAGGTGCCGAAGCCGGCCTCGAGCAGGAGTTTGTTCGTCACCGGTGACGTCCACGTGGCCTGCTGCACGCGTTGTCCGAAACCGCTCAGATACGTGCCGATTTCCGGAGCCGCAGTCGCACTGCACGCCGGATTCGATGCGCCCGCCGCGCCGCAGATGATCTCGCCGTCGCCCGAGTGACGGCAGCCGGCGTCGGAACCGAGCACGCCCGCGCCCTGACACGGCCGCTGCTGATCCCAGAACACGCTGAACTTGTTCTTGGGCGTCGGTTGCGCCGTGAGACGAAGCGACGCGTTACGCCAGCTGCCGGCAGCCACCGCAGGCCGCGTCTTGTCGGCGACGTAGTTCCACTTCGTCGGATCGCCCATGTTCGCATTCGCGAACATGCCCGGAATCGTGCGATGGCTGCCCTGATCGCGAAACTGGAAGAAGAACCACATCTTGTCCTTCGCGATCGGACCGCCAACACCGACGTTCGAGTCCCACAGCTTGAACAGCTTGCCCGGCGTCGTCAGGCCCCGCGACTGCAAGTCAGCCGAGTAGTTGTCGCCGACCATGCCCTTGGTGACGTTCGACTGATAGAAGCTGCCCTTGAAGCTGTTGCCGCCGGTCTTCGGTACGATGCTGAACGACGGGCCGCCGACTTCCGCTTCGCCAAGACCGCCGGAGGTCGTCGTCGCGATCTCCTGCGCGTTGCTGATGTCGACCATGTAGCTCGACACGCCGCCGCCGTTGAACGCCGCGCCGGTGTTGAGACCATCGACTTGAATGCGCGCCTCGTTGTTGCGGCCGCCTGCGCCGCCGAACACGAGCATGCCTGGTGTGACTTGAATATCGAGGTTCGCACCAGCCTGCGTGATGGTCGACGGAATCAGCATCATCACGCCTGCGTACGATCGCGCCGCCGGCAGATCCTTCATCACTTCGCCGCTGATGACTGTCTGTCGCCGTGTGCTCTGTGTATCGACGATCGGGCTTTCACCGCTGACGGTCACGGTTTCCTCGAGGGCACCGATCTTCATGTCCGCGTTGATCGTGGCGGTGAGTGCACCCGTGAGCTCGACGCCTTCGCGCTTATAGGTATTAAAGCCGGTCAGTGTAAACGTCACCGTGTAGGTGCCTGGCCGGAGATCGACGATGCGGTATTGACCGCTGCCGTCGCTGACGACGGTGCGGACTTTTTCGATGAGCGCCGGACTCGACGCTTCCACTGTCACGCCCGGAAGCACCGCGCCGGATGAGTCCTTGACCGTACCCGTGATCGTGGCCTGCGCGTACGCGATAGTCGGCAGCAGCACCGCCATCGCGACGACATGCACGATCCCTATGAGTCGACGCATCAACCTTCCTCCAATGAGTTCGCTCGTGTAAACGCCCCCGCGCTCACCGTTGCCTTCGGACGCTGACGCCGCCGCTAAACAGCCGTCCCGTCGAGCTCCTCATTCACCCGCGATGAGGCGCCGAAACGGGCCTAAATATTGGATGCGGGATGCGTGTAGTGTGTCAATCGTTCGTAGGCCGGGTCCTGCTCTATAGACCCGCCGTAGCGCCGGGTCTACAGAACAAGACCCGGCCTACGAACGAAGCTGAGGCTAGTTGCGGGTGACCGTGAATTCGCCCTTTTTCGCACCCTCGATCCAGGTGCCGTGAAAGAGCTTCGTGTAGGCGCCGAGATTCTCGAGCTTGCCGTCGACGCTGATGGCGACGGGCTTACCGGCCGCATCCTTGCCCTCGGCCGTGATCTTCACGCCCCACGCAGTCGGATTCGTGTAGTCGAAGGTCACCGACTTGACGACCGCCTGGTTCGCACCGGGATTGATCAGGCCGGTGATCTCTTTGCCATCCCAATCGAGGTTGAGGAGCAGGCGATTGGGACTGTTCTTCGGTCCCCACTCGCCGCTCCACTGTCCCTTCATCGGGTGCCCGAACTGCGCGCCCGCGATCGACGGAACTGCGATCGCGAGGATCAGCACGAGCACGAGCCGCATCCCTGCGTGCATCGATGATTTCATCGCGTGCCGCCCGCCGGCTTGATGCCGGGCTGAACGCGAGGACCGAAGATGGGCTGACCGAAATCATCTTCGAGACGATTCAAGTAGCGGTTGTTCTCCTGACAGATGTACTCGGGCAGCTCGCCACCGTCGCGCCACGGAATGTCCCACGCGATCGTGAACGGCTTCGTATATGCGCCGGGATCGTTGACCGTCGCCTGATAGTGCAAAGTCTGCTTGCTGGGACGCGTCCATCGTTCGGTCACGAACATCTTGTCGGTGTGCGGATGGCCAAAGTAATCGAGCCAGCTGTTCTCGTTGAACCCCGTGTTCTCGACGACGAGCGTGTCCTTTCCTTCCCAGCGTCCGATGGAGTACCCGAGATAGGTCGGGTTCAGCAAATCGCCCTCGGGGAACTTGCGGCCGTCCATGTAGATCTCGCGCCAGACGTGCGTCGCACCCTCGAAGATCATCACGATGCGGTTGTGCTCCGGCATCTGAATGATCTCCATCTGGTACGGCGTCGCCATCATGCGCGGACCGCCAGGCGGGAGACAGTAGCCTTCCGGGTCGTACTTGGATTCGTTCTTGGAGTTGTAGTCGTACATCGCCGCGGACCATGGCATCCACGGCATCCAGGGCTCTGACTTCGAGCCGCCGCGACCACCGCCGCCGCCACCGGCGGCGCGACCGCCACCGCCGCCTGCGCCTCGCGCCGCAGCGGCCTGTTGCCGCGACTGCGCGATCTCCGGCAGCGGTTGCCCGTCATCGCCGACGAGCTGCATGCCCATGTTGGTGATGTAGGGAACGGACCAAACGCCCTTTTCGCCAGGTACGCGTCCGAAGTTGACCGTGCCGTCGGCGAGACGCGGCGTCGGAAGGGCCGGCCCCGCCTGACGGCCGCGTCCTCGTCCGCCGCCCTGACCGCGACCGGCGGCTGCTGCGCCGCCCTGTGCGCCGTTGCCTTGTTCTTGCGCACCGAGCACCCATACGCTCGATGCAAACACTACGGCCGCCGTCGCGCTCACGAGCGCGGTACGAAGACTCGATTTCAAGGAACGCTCCTTACTGGGTGTTGCCCTGGCTCGACGCCGCGAACAGACGCTGTCCGGTCG
>Ga0075423_10005832_pt1 | contig 11533 bp, 11 predicted proteins | sample SoiMethybrSBSTD2_FD_80114 | JGI IMG/M metagenome (GOLD analysis project Ga0075423, IMG submission 80114) | Bulk soil microbial communities from a Populus tree surrounding site in Tennessee, USA - Soil MetaG P. TD hybrid SBSTD2 | ecosystem: Environmental > Terrestrial > Soil > Tree plantation...
CGCTCGTCGCCGGGTCGCGGAGGATGACGTCGTTGTCGGGCGAGCGCCCGAGCCGCACAGCCTTGTCGGTCGCGCGGTGCGTGTGCCCCGCGTCAGGCCCGGACTCGATCGTGAGCTCCGCCTGCGGGCCGGCCGAGACTCCCGCGGCCGCAGGTCGCGCGGGCATCGCCATGGTCTCGGGGATCAGGGGCGCGGCAGGCGCCACGGGAGGCGGCTGCCAGGCCGGCATCAACGTGGTGGGCTCGCGGTCGTCGCCCTGCATGGGCGGCGGCGCGACCATCGTCTCTGCGACCGCGTTGTCCGACGGGCCGCGCCACTGCGGAGGCGCGACGGGAGGAGATGGAGGGGCGAGCGGCGCCGGCTCATCCAGCGGAGGCGAAGGGATCGGGATCGCCTGGGCGCCGGCCGCCAGGTCCGCGTCCGTCGACTCGACGGGAGCGCCGGCCGCGGCGGCCGGAGCCGACCAGGCTGCCGCGGGCGGAGCGCTCCACGCGGGCGGGGCGGCTTCGACCGGAGGAGGCCTGACGGGCTCAGGCTCGGGCGGGGGCGCAGCCGGCGCACCCCACGAAGGAGCCGGCGGAGCCGCGGGCTCCTCGGTCCTGGGGATGTCCCAGCCTCCCCCGGCCGGAGCCGCGGAGGGAGCGGCCCACGGGGACTCGGGCGGAGTCGACGTCGGCGCGCCCGCGGGCGCCTCCCACGATGGGGCCACCGTCGGCGGTGAGGCGGGAGCAGGCGCGGCCGCCTGAGGAGGCGCCCATTCCGGGCTCGCCGACCCCGCCGCGGCCGCCGGCGCGGGTGCCGCCGGTGCGGGGAGGTCCCAGCCCGGCGCCACCGGGGGATTCCACGAGGGCGCGCTGGGCACCGCGGGCGCGGCGGGCGCGGGCTCGGCCGCCGGGCTTCCCCAGGCCGGAGCGGGCGCCGGGGGGGCCCCCCACGAAGGCGCGGCCTCAGGACCGGACGCCGCAGCGGGCGGCGGGGCCGGCGCGCCCCACGACGGGGCCGGTGCCGCGGCCGGCGGAGACGACTGCCCGGGCGAGGCCCACGTCGGCGCAGCTCCAGCGGCCGGTGCCGGCGCCGGCGCGCTCCACGACGGAGCCGGAGCCCCGGGCGCGGGCGCGACGGGAGCAGCCGCGGGCGGCGGCGCCCCCCACGTGGGCGACGCATCGGGCGGCGGATTGGTCACGGCCGGCGATGCGGGAGAGCCCCATCCGCCGGCGGCGGGCCTGCCCGGCGGAGCCACCATCGTCGGCGCGGTCACCGGCCGGGCCGGCGTCGGCGGCACCCAGGTGGCGGCAACGCCGGCGGTCTGGTTGGCGGGTGCTGCCGGACGCACCGGCGGCGCTGATTTCTTCCTGCGGCGGCGGCGCGTGCGCAGGTACAGGAGGGCGACGACGATCGCCGCCACCGAGAGCAAGATGATCAGCAGGTCCGTGTCTGGCATCCGGAATCAGGGCCCTCCCTTCGCGCCTATTTGCGTAGCCCAGAAGTATGCCACCGTGGTCAGGCTTCTCCATGCGGCATGGCGCCGTTCTCGATGACGAGCCGGCCCGACGCCACGCCTGGCACAGTCACGTCCGCTTCGAGCGAGTGCGCGCCTGCGCGCAGCGACTCGCCCGTGACCACGTGCAGGACGAATCTCCGCCCCAGCGGCATGTCGAGACGGCGAGGCAGCGGCGCGAGGCCGGCGTTCGTTTCGATGTGGATTCGGTGGCCGGTGACGAGGACGCCGTCGAGCCGCAGCCCGGTCACCCCCACGAGCACCGCGGGCCGCGTGCGGTTCTCCATCGCGAAGCTCACGCCCGCCTTCTCGGCGCGCAGGCTGCGCAGGTCGGCGAGGCGCTCCGCAAGGTAGCGCGGGATCTCCGGCCTGGGCCGCGCGGGCACCGCCGTCGACGACACCGAGAACTTCATCTCCGCGCGGTCGATCACCTCACCGCCTGCCAGCAGCGAGGCTTCGATTCGGTACTCACCCTCGACGGGCAGAGGAAGGCTCACCGTGGTCGCGCTCACCGCGGGTTCGAACGGCGTCGGCACCTCCACCTCGACCGCGCCGGCGTACGACTTCTTCTGCATCGCGTCGCGCACGCGCTCGAGGCCTCGCGATCCCGCCGCCTTCTCGCGCGTGACCGTCCAGCGAACGGTGCCTCGTCCCCCGACGCCGGGGTCGTCGTTGACGACCACGAGCCTCGCCGCGAACGGGACGCGCGGATTCTGGACGATGCCGAACGGCCGTCCCGACTCGAACGCCAGCGGCTCGATGATCACGCGCGTCGCCTTGAACGCCTGCGTCAGCGCCTCGAGCGCGCGCTTCGGCCGCCGCGATCCGTCGACGACGCCAAACCCGATCCCGGCGAAGGGGTCGACGAGGTGGAACGCGAACGCGCCCCAGCACGGCTCGAACTTCCTGGTGCGCATGTGCTCGGCGGCGTAACGCACCAGCTCGGCCTGGTAGCGCTGTGACGCGTCGACGTACTGGTCGAGGTCGCGATAGGCGGACGGCAGGCCGACTCCACGCTCCGCCCAGTTGACCGGCTGGTAGCCCGCGTATCGCCACGCCGGGTCGTCGTCGGCGACGGGCCAGCGCGCACCGATGCCGTCCCATGCCGGCGAGTCGACCGAGGGGAGCGCCTGCGCCCCGAACGCGCTGACCATCAGCGGCTCCACGCGACCGATGTCGCGCCACGAGCCTTCCGCCCAGCCGAGCATCAGATGCAGGTCGACGTCGCCCGAGGCAGTGAGCGCCGGCCGCGTCGGGTCGAGCTTCTCGAAGAGGGCCTTCAGGTCCTGGTCGACAGAGTGGTTCTGGCGCACGGCGTGCACGTCGCCGAGGTCGAAGTTGCTCGCGAGCCACGGCGGTTCGTCGTGCGCGGTCCAGAGCGCGATCGACGGATGGTTCTGGAGCATCGCCACCATCTCCGCCAGCTGCTCGCGCGCCGCGGTCTCGAAGAATCGGGCCTCGTCGCTGCGCGCGTGGTAGACGTACGTGCCCGTCAGCGGCAGGTCCTGGAAGAGGAGCAGGCCAGCCTCGTCGGCCTGGCGGTAGAAATCGCGCGGCAGCACGTTGGCGACCACGCGCAGCGCGTCGACGCCGGCCTGCTTGGCGAGCGCGATGTCGGACGCGAAGCGGTCGGCGGTCAGCTCGTCGAGCCTGTGCGAGGGCGCGTAGCAGGCCCCGCGCAGGAACATGGGCCGCCCGTTGACGCGAAAGCTCCAGCGCCGCGCGCCGATGTCCCACGTCAGCTCTCGAAACGCGAAAGCGTCCTCCACGCGCGAGGACTCGAGCCCGTCGTTTGTGCGCGCCACCAGCTCCGCGCGGTAGACGTGACGCTCACCGAAGCGCCAGGGCTCCCAACGTTTGGCGCCGGGAAGCGCCAGGCGCATCGTCACCGTGTCCTCCTCGCCGCCGGCGAGGTGAACCTCGCGCCGCAGCCGCAGCGCGTCGCGGCCGGGAACGGGCACGACTAGCTCGACCTCGCCGTCCATGGTCCGGCCGTCGAGGTTGCGGAGCCGGGCCTCGACCTCGAGGCGCCCGTCGCCGGCCTCGAAGCTCGGTTTGATGCGCACCCAGTCGACGGCGATCGCGCCCACGTACTCGAGCTGAACCGGCTGCCAGAGCCCAAGGGGAACCTCCGGCTGGTACGGCTCCGGAAGGCTGCCGTACGCGCACGCCGGGTAGGGTTTGAGGTCGCCGTCGTTGAACAGGCCCATGATGTGGCGCTTCTTCTCGGGCTGGGTCTCGACCGGTGACTCGCAGCAGATGACGAGCTGGTTCTCCGGCTTGAGGTAGGGCGTGAGGTCGAAGCCGAAAGGCGCGAAGTACCCGTAGTGCGAGCCGAGCAGGCGGCCGTTGAGCCAGACGTTGGTGGCGAGGAACGCGCCGCCGATGCGAAGCACCACTCGGCCCGAATGATCGGGGCGCGGAAACTCGGTCCGATACCACACCGACTGGCGGCCTTCACGCGCGGCGAGCTGCCTCGGGACCTCGATCGGCTTCCACCCGCTGCCGCGCCCGCCCGGCAGACGCTCGGCCTCGCCCTCGCCGAGCGACATCCACATCGCCTCCCATCCGGTGAGCTCCCGCCGTCCGGGGGCACGCTGGGCGAGGGGCATGAAGAGCGAATCGCTCATGGTTTCGCGAACGCCCCGGCGGCCGTCGCGCAGAACAGCACCGGACGGCCGAGCGCGCTCGCGAACGATTTCGTGCGCGGGCGCTCGACGAGCGCGAGGATGCTTCCCCCGAAGCCCGCGCCCATGATGCGCGCGCCCCAGCATCCGTCGATCGACCAAGCCCGCTCGACGATCGCGTCGACGTTCGGCGTCGAGACCTCGAAGTCGTCGCGCAGGCTCATGTGGGATTGCTTGAGCAGATCGCCCATGCGCGGGAAGTCGCGCGCTCGGAGCGCGGCGACGAAGGCGTGGACGCGCGCGATCTCCGAGTCGACGTGGCGGCGACGCTTCGGGTCGCCCGACTCCGCCTCGCGCCGGCGCTGGTTGTAGGGCGTCGCGGCGAGCGAGCGATGCTCGCCGGAATCGATCACCGCGATCGCGACCTCGTCCGGGAAAGGCACCACCTGGTACTCAAGGGTCGCGCAATCGAGGAGGATCGCGCCACCCCGCCTACCCAGCGCGGACGCGAACTGGTCCATCACCCCGACCTGCACGCCAGTCGCCTTCTGCTCCGCGCGCTGGCAGGCGAGCGCCGCCTCCTTGCCGTCCATGTCGGGCTTCAACCCCGCGGCCACTGCGACCAGCAGCGCCGCGGACGAGCTGATGCCCGCGTTCGGCGGCACCTGCGACGTGACCTCGACCGCCTGTGGCGCGACGCCCAGCTCCTCCCCCACCGCACGCACGTAGGCGAGGCCGCCGGGCACGTCGCTCGTGATCGACCACTCGGGCGCGGGCCCGCCGCTCACCTCCGTAAAGCGGTCCACTGCCGCGGGCAGGACGACGCCGCCCAGGTAGTCGACGTGCTCGCCGATCAAATTGACACGCCCAGGGGCCCTACCCTGCCAGCCCCCGTCAGAGGGCACGCAGCTCCGCGGCCGTGTCCTCGGCCCGCGCGTCGAGGATGAAGGCGCCCGCGCCGAGCTCGGACCCTGCGAGGTACTTGAGCTTGTCCTTCGTCCGGTTGGGCGGATAGAACTCGATGTGGAAGTGGTGGTGCCGGTGCCCGCGTCCCGGCGGCCGCTGGTGCATCGCCATCACATAAGGAAGTGGCTTGTCGAACAGCCGGTCGTATCTCTCCAGCAGGCCTTTGAGGTTGCGCGCAAAGGATTCGTCCTCATCCTCGGTGAGGTCCGTGAATCCGCCGCGGTGCTCGACCGGCGCGAGATGGACCTCGTAAGGCCACCGCGCGAACTCCGGCACGAAGGCGATCCAGCGCTCGTCGCCCAGCACGAGCCGCACCCCCGCCTTCTCCCTGGCGATGACGTCGCAGTAGAGGCAGCGTCCCGTCTTCCTCTTGTGCCGCGCCTCCGCCGCGAGCTCCCGCTGCAGGACAGGCGGGACGAACGGGTAGGCGTAGATCTGGCCGTGCGGGTGGCTGAGCGTGACGCCGATCTCCTCGCCACGGTTCTCGAAGACGTACACGTACTTGACGTTGGGCAGCCGGCTCAGCTCCTGGGTGCGGTCGCGCCAGACCTCGATCAGGTCGCGGATGTGCTCGACGCTCTGCTGCCCGAGCGAGGAGTCGTGGACCGGCGTGTAGCACACGACCTCGGCGCGGCCCTGGTCGCCCGTGTACGAGGGGAACCGGTTCTCGAAGACGGCGATGTGGTAGTCGGGCTCGGGGATCTCGGTCTCGAGCCCGCCCGGCCTGGTCGGGCACAGCGGGCAGTGGTCGGCGGGCGGGTGATAGGTGCGGTCCTGTCGCCACGGGGCGACGGTCACCCATTCCTCCAGGAGCGGGTTCCAGCGGAGCTCGGACAAATCTAGACGTCCGCCCTGCGCGCGGCCGGCGACTTTCTCTCGTAGTAGATGAGGTAGCGCCCGTCCGGCTTCTGGACCACTCGTTTCTTAATTCGCCGCAAGCGCTCGCCTCACCGCCTCGGCCGGGGTCTTCACGACCTCGAGCCCGTTGACATCCCAGCTGTCGAGCGCGAACACCGGACGATCGAGGCGCATTGCGAGCGCGATCTCACTCAGCGTGCCCCAGCCATGGCCGATCGCGATCACGCTGTCCGCCGCGGTCACGATCACGGCGTTACGGGCCTGACCCAGTCCCGTGGCGATGGCGATCGTGAGGTTTGGGTTGACGCCGGCGCGGTCGGAGTCGGGCAGTATGCCGACGACCGTTCCGCCCTCTCGCGCCGCGCCCTCGCTCGCCGCGGCCATGACGCCGCCGAAGCCGCCGTTGATCATCACCGCGCCGCTCCGCGCGAGAAGCCGGCCCACCTCGCGCGCCGCGTCGAGCTGCGATGGCGTCGCCTCCGAGGCTCCGCACACGGCAACGTAACGACGAGGCATCGAGCGAGAAGTTTATTCGCGTAGTATTTCCGTCGAAGTTCAACGCCCGTGGGGCAAAGGAGGTGAGGCGGAGCTTTGGATAAACCGAGTCGTGGTGCCAGCCGCCTCGTTTGCCAGCCGGGAGCTCGGGAGGTCGTAAGCCTCTAGGGCTTCTGAACCGGATCCGGCTCCTGGAGTCGGAGGCGGTTGCACTGCGAACGTAGACGCTGAGGGTCGGGCCGTTCCCGACCCTCAGTTTTTTCTGGTGGGTAGCATTTCCGTTCGGTGGCGAAAGAATTCTCGACTCAGCTCAACGCGATCCCGGAGGGCTGGGTCCAGGCCATGGGCATGACCATCACCCACGCCACCAAGGACGAGGTCCGGGCCGAGCTGACGGTCGGGCAGCAACACCTCCAGGGCTACGGCATCGTCCATGGCGGCGTTCACTGCGGGATCATCGAGACGCTGTCTTCGATGGGCGCGTACCTGTTCGCGCGCGAGATGGGCAAGCAGGTGGTCGGCCTCGAGAACAGCACCAGCTTCATCCGGGCCGTGCGCGCGGGGGCGAAGCTGCACGCGGTTGCGAGGCCGATCACGCGCGGGCGCCAGACGCAGGTATGGCAGGCGCAGGTGCTGGACGAAGAAGAACGCGTGGTTGCCACCGGGCGCGTGCGACTCCTGTGCCTCGACGCGGATCAGTCGCTCGCCGGCGAGCAGGTGAAGGGCGCCCTCAGCGACCCGTCAAGTAGCTGAAGATGATCTCGTCGATCAGGCGCTCCACCGGCGCCAGGTCGTCCGTGAACACCTGGCCGTGATACGGGGAGACGCGTAGCCGGCCCTCGTTGATCACGCTCCGCGCCACCGTCTCCGCGACCGGCTCGTGCACGAGCGCGAGGTTGTGCAGGACATCTTCGGTTGTCACCGGCTCCGTCGTGCCGTAGACCAGCGTGTTGTTGAAGGCCGGCACATCGACCAGGAACACGTTGGTATAAACCGCGGCCATCGTGCTCGCGATCGCGTCGACCAGCCGGTAGTCCGTCGCGGTCCGGCCCGCGTTCACCACCGCCACGCCGCCCGGCCGCAGATGGTCGCGAACCTCGCTGAAGAACTCGCGCGTGGTGAGGTGGAACGGGATGTACGGCTGGCGGTAAGCGTCCATCACGATCACGTCGAACCTGGAGCTCGTGGTGTCGATCCAGTAGCGCGCGTCCGCCACCACCCCGTGCACGTTCGGCTCGTCGAGGTGGAAGTAGCGATGCGCGACGTCGAGGATGTCAGGGTCGATCTCCACGCCGGTGATCTGGACGCCGGTTCCGAACGCCGCCGTGTACTGCCGCGCCGATGTGCCGCCCGCCAGGCCGAGGATGGCGACGTCCTTCGGCACCAGCTCCGCCTGCTGCGCCGGGCGAAACGCATTGGCGATGACCATGTAGTCCCACGGCCCTCCGGTCAGCAGGCTCGACGTGTCGTAGATGGAGTGGATGGCCTCGCCCTCGTTGAGGATGAGCTCGGTCTTCGTCCCCTCGCGCACGACCTGGATGTAGCCGTACGCCGACTCTTTCTCGTAGACGAGCTGGCCGACCTGCGGAGGCTTGATGCCTGAGGGCAGGAAGATCCAGGCGAGGATCACCGCCGCGGCGAAGGCCGCGTAGAACCGGCGCCGCGGCCACGGCCACAGGCCCAGCACGGACACCGCGACCAGCCCGAGCCCGAATCCCTCGAGCGTCGGCCGCGTGCCGTAGCTGGGGATGAACCAGAACACGGGCAGGAACGTGCCGAGGATGCTGCCCGCGGTCGACAGCGCGTACACGCGGCCGGCGGTGTTGCCGCCCGTCTCCACGTTGCGCAGGAGAAGCCGGATCGCGAACGGGCTGACGCAGCCGAGGAGGATCACCGGCGCGGCGAACAGGACCACGACCGCGAGCAGCGTGCCCGCGACCAGGCCCACGCTCAGCTCCCTGAACCCCTGCTGGGAGATGAGCAGGATGGGGTAGCTGACGAGGGGGATGATGCCGATCCACAGCCCGGCCCACGCGGTGATCTGGTACAGCACCTCCTCGCGCGGGTAGCGGTCGGCGAGCCGGCCCCCGATGACGTAGCCGGCGGAGAGGTAGATCAGGATCAGGCCGATCAGCACGCCCCACACGTAGAGGCTGGTCCCGAAGTAAGGGGCCAGCAATCGCGACGCACCGAACTCGACGCCGAGCGACGCCATGCCCGAGATGAAGACGAGCGTCAACAGCAGCGCCCGCGAGCGTACCGACGCGCTCAGACCGGTTGCTCTGCCGCCCATTTGCGCGTCCGCTCGTCCATGGGCACGGGGAGCTGGACGCGCACCTCCGCGTACATGTCGCCGGGCGGGCCGCCCTTGGCGTCGGGCATACCGAGGCCGCGCAGCCGGATCTTGGTCCCGTTCTGGGTCTCCGCGGGGACGTTGAACTTCACCTGGCCGCCCTTGAGCGTGGGCGCGGCGACCTCGCCGCCGCGAAGGGCCACGTGCAGCGGCACGGGAACGGCGACGCGCACGTCACGGCCTTCGAGCGTGAAGACCAGGTCAGGCGCGATGTTGACCGTCGCCCGCAGCCCTGGCACCCGCAGCACCGTGCCCTCCTTCACGCCCGCGGGCACTTTGACCTCCACCCGCCGTCCGCCGGGCAGCTCGACCGTCCGGCTCGTGCCGCCGTACGCCTCGGTCAGGCTGACGGTGATCGGGGCCTCCACGTCGATGGGCTGCTGCTGGCGGACGCGACCGCGCGTCGCGCTGCCGAAGATCGAGCCGAAGATGTCGCCGAACCCACCGCCTTCGCCGAAGAGGTCTTCCATGTCCTCAGGCGTGACGGTGCGGTACTCCACCCGCGGCCCCGCGCCGCCGCGCGGACCGGCGCCACGCGCCTGTCCCGGCTGCACGCCCGCGGCCTGGTAGGCCGCCCAGTCCGGTCCGAACTCGTCGTAGAGCTTCCGCTTCTTCGGATCGGACAGCACCTCGTGCGCCTCCGACAGCTCCTTGAACCGCGACTCCGCGGTCTTGTCGTCCTTGTTCAGGTCGGGGTGATACTTGCGCGCCAGCTTGCGGAAGGCGGCGGACACGTCCTTCTGCGATGCCGCACGCGGCACCCCGAGAACTTCGTAGTAGTCCTTGGTCTTAGGCACCCTGTCTTTCTACCCGCTTGTGATGCTCGACGAATCCCGGGCGCGGCTCGTAACCAAGCCGCTGGTTGATGTGCAGCATCGGCGCGTTCTCGGAGTCGTTGTCGGTTCCGATCCGCGGGACGCCGAGCTCGACTGCCTGCGCCAGCGACTCGAGCTTCACCGCACGGGCGAGACCGCGTCCCCGATATTCCGGGTGCGACGCCGTGTAGCCGGTCCAGACCATGCCGCGAACCGGCGGAAACCGTAGGTACGTCATAGCGACAGGGCGATCCCCGTCGACGGCGATCCACATTCGGTCCGGGCGGCGGTCGGGTCCGGTGTTGCGCCGCTCGAAGTCCTCGAGCGACTCCGTGAGGATGGGGAGCGTGCTCGGTATGTCGAGACGCGTGATCGAGTCGAGCTCGTACAGCTTGCGCAGCCTCTCGGGCGCGTCCCAGGCGGCGAACGTGGTCATCCGGATGCCATGCGCGGCCGCCTGCTCGCGAGCCTCCGCGGCCTCCGCCAGCAGCCGCGGACCATGGATCGCCAGGTCGAGCTCCCAGACGCGTTCTGTCCGCTCCCGGTGGTAGCCGAGGCCGGCCAGCGACTCGAGCATCACCGGCTCGTCCTCACCGCAGTATGCGAGGAGCACCCCGACTTCTTCGGCCATCGTCTGGTCGGCGATCCACGACCACATCTCGCTCACCAGCGACGCCTGCTGCTCGGCCAAGTCGAGCCACACCTCGACCTCGCAGTGCCGGTCCGGCAGCCTGGCCCATGGACCGTGGATCCAGCCGAGAAACGCGACCGTGGCGCCGTCCCGCTCGGCGAGAAAGCGCGCGGCGCGGTAGCCGCTGCGCACGCGCTCCCAGCGGTAGCGCGTCAGCACCGGATCTTGCGGCAGGCGCGGATACGCGCGCGTCATCACGTCGGCGGCGAGCGCAGCGTCGTCCAGCGTCGCGGGCCTGTAGGTCACGGCCATGAGAGGGAAATCTACAGCCCGACGATTCGCGGGATGACCTGCCCTCCCTCGAGCTGGAGTATCCCGACCGTCGGTGGCTCGGTCCGGACGAGGTGGCGCGCGACCTGGAGCCAGCACCACTCGAACCAACCCGGGTTCTGCTCGAGCCGGCGCAGCGCGGTCGCGGAGTTCCACTGGTGCACGCCGCCAGGGTTGAAGAGGAGCGCCCCGTCGATGGTGCGCGCATCGGCGCGGTGCGTGTGGCCGTAGACGATCACGTCGGCGTCCGGGAACCTGCGGCGCAGGCTTCGGGGCAGGTCGGAGTGTGGGCGAAAGACGCCCAGGCTCAGCGTCCACAGGAGCGTGTTCGGCTCCTCGACCCACCTCGAGCGGTGGCCGTGCACGACCACGATTCGCTTGCCGTCGACCGTCAGCTCGCGTGATAGCGGCAGATCCCTGAGCGCCTTGTCGTGGTCGCCGCGGACGGCGTCGACGGGCGCGATCCGGGCCAGCTCGTCGAGCGTCGACCGAGCGTTGACGTCGCCCGCGTGGACGATCCGCTCCACGTCCTCGAAGGCGCGGAACACCCCTTCGGGAATTTGCGCGATGAACTCGGGGCAGTGCGTGTCGGCGAGGACGCCGATGGTCGTCATCCGCCCGTCGCCCGCTGTACGGCGCCCAAGCCCGATCCTTCCCGGTCTGTGTCCCGCACCGTCGGGTTAGCTTAGCCGAGTTCGAAATTTCCAATCTAGCGCTAGGACTTGACAAATTAGCAAGCTTCGGTTTCTAATTGTGCGCATGAAGGACCTGCAGCGCGAAATCTTGAGCCAGGTGGCGGCCGGGACGATCACGGCCGAGGAGGGCGCCGCGCGCCTGGAAGCCCTGGAGTCAAATCCGACCACGAGCGAGAAGACCTCCGCCCCGGCTCCGCCCATACCTCCCGCGAACGGGGTCCGCCAGGTCACGGTCAACTCGCGTTTCGGCAACGCCGAGATCATC
>Ga0075423_10005834_pt1 | contig 11530 bp, 11 predicted proteins | sample SoiMethybrSBSTD2_FD_80114 | JGI IMG/M metagenome (GOLD analysis project Ga0075423, IMG submission 80114) | Bulk soil microbial communities from a Populus tree surrounding site in Tennessee, USA - Soil MetaG P. TD hybrid SBSTD2 | ecosystem: Environmental > Terrestrial > Soil > Tree plantation...
CGCAGCGCGTTGAAGCTGCCGATCAGATTGACCTGCACCGCCCGAACGAAGTGCTGTAGATCGTGCGGCCCTGTCTTCCCAAGCACCTTCTCAGCCGGCGCAACCCCGGCGCAGCACACGAGGAGCTGCGGCCCGCCCTGCTGCGCCGCTTCAGCGACCGCGCGCTTCATCGAAGCCTCGTCGGCGACATCGGTCTCGACGAAGCGCACCTGCCCGCCTAGCTCATGCGCGAGCGCCGCCCCAGCCGCGCTGTTGAGGTCGGCGATCACCACCGCAGCGCCCTGCCCAGCCAGGTGTCGCACCGTCGCCGCACCAAGGCCCGAGGCACCACCTGTCACAAGCGCGCTGCTGCCTGAAATCTTCATTCGCTTCCTCCCGCATCGGTTTGACCTGTTCCAATGCAACGATCATACCATAGAAGTAAACTGGCCCGACGGTCGACGATAGACGATAGACGATACGCGCGCATCGTCAATCGTCCTTCGTCAATCGTCCTTCGTCAATCGTCCTTCGCCAATCGTCTTTCGGCTATCATCCAGGGCTGCGCACATCGCGGGATCGCGCCTTGCTATGAAGAATCTTATCTTGGCAGATTTATTGATGCAGATGGGAGGGATACTATGATCGGGCTTCGGATCATCGACACGCTTGAGCAACAAGATTGGCTTGATCGCATCAGCCAGGCAACCCAGCAGGCGCTTCAGCAGCTGATCAAGGCTGGCGGGCCGATCGCGCACCAGATCGAAGATCGCTTGCACGGCACCGGGCTGGGGCACCCGATCCACCCCGCCATCACCGACATACCTATCGGCGCATGGACGGTGGCGTTGGTCTTCGACTCGATCGAAACGCTCAATGGCGATGATAGCCTCGCGCCCGGTGCCGACAGCGCGATCGCGCTCGGGCTGGCCGGCGCGGTCAGCGCTGCGGCAAGCGGCATCGCTGATTGGCAAGCGCTGGACACCAAACCGCTGCGCATCGGTTTCGTCCATGGGCTGCTGAACATCAGCGCCACGCTGCTCTACGCGACATCGCTGCTCCTGCGACGGCGCGGCGATCGCGCGGCTGGCCGGGGTCTCGCGCTTGCGGGCTACGGCATCGCACTGACCGCCGCGTATCTTGGCGGCGACCTGGTCTATCGTGATCGCATCGGCGTCAGCCACGCCAACCCGGTCTGGACAGCGCTGAAGTTTACGGCGGTGCTGGCGGACGACGAGCTTGCTGAGGGCGAGCTGCGGCGGGTCGATGTCGGCCATCGGGCGATTATGCTGGCGCGTCAGGGCGGGACGATCTACGCGCTCGACGAGCATTGCTCGCACCTGGGCGGGCCGCTGTCGGAAGGCAGCCTTGAGGACGGCAGCGTGCGTTGCCCCTGGCATGGCTCGTGCTTCCGGCTAGCAGATGGCACCCCGATCGATGGCCCGGCTGCGATCCCACAGCCGTGCTTCGAGACGCGCGTGCGCAGCGGGCAGATCGAGGTGCGCGCGGCACGATAATGGGCGGGATGGCGACTGATGCGCATCTTCGGCAAGGTGGGTATAATGCGTAGACAGTGGCGAGCGCCGTGTGAAAGGAGCCACCATGCACACACATGCTGAAGCAACGCTCGACGAACTCTACCATGTCGCCGAGAATGGCAAGGCCGAACTGGTCAATGGAGAACTTGTGCTTATGTCACCTAGCGGTGGTGTTCCTGGGCGAGCAGGTGGCGATATCTATAGTAGTCTACGCGACTATGAACAACGCACAAGAAGCGGCTATGCCTTCCCCGATAACGTCGGATTTACCGTCAATTTGCCGAACCGCAGTTCGTTCAGTCCCGACGCTGCGTTTCATCGTGGGCCGCTGCAAGGTGGCCGCTTCTTGGAGGGTGCTCCGCTTTTCGCAGCGGAAGTACGAAGCGAGAATGACTATGGTGAACATGCCGAGCAAGAAATGAGACAAAAACGGGCTGATTACTTTGCCGCAGGCACCCTTGTGGTATGGGATGTCGATGTCTTGCACGAGCGCGTGGTGCGGGTCTATCGTGCGGATAAACCAGATCAGCCAACGATCTATCGCAGTGGTGATCTCGCCGAGGCAGCACCTGCTTTACCAGGTTGGTTCATGCCAGTCGATGATCTCTTACCATTTTCGTGAAACGTGAAACGTGATCGGGACGCGGTTCACGTTTCACGTTTCACGTAGCCGACGGGCTCGTTATATATTCGAAAGTTCCTTGGTGTCTTGGTGGTGAAACTATGCGACCGATCCAATCACACCGCGACGGTCGGCGCAGTGATCTGAGCGCCCAGCTCGGCGAAGCAATCCACGAACTCAGGAAACGACGTAACCAACGTCTCTTGCCCGCTCACATAGGTCGGCAGCGGCGCGCGCAGACATGCCAAAAACAAGGCCATAAAAAGGCGATGATCGCCATGGCTATCGACAAGCTCGGTCACGCGCCCATTCGAGGGCATCGTCTCGAAGCCGTCAAGGGCATCGCGCTCGTAAATCGGATCGAACTGATGGCCGATCTTCTCCAATTCGCCCAGCACAGCCGCGAGCCGGCTGGTCTTGTGGAATTGGATGTGCTGCGCGCCGGTGATGCGCAGGCCATACGGCAGACTAGCAGCGAGCGCGGCGAGGGCCGGAACGAGCGTCGGCACATGTTCCACCTGTAGCTCGACGCGCTGGCGTGGCGGCGCGCCAGAGCATATCTGCACGCCACGGGACGTCTGGATGATCTGCACGCCCAACGCCCGCCCGATCGCCACAGCCTCATCCAGCGCCGGATCGGTCCCCAAAAAGACATTCGCGACATGTACATCCGTGTCGACGATCACCGCAGCGGCGATAAAATAGAATAGCGAGGTCATATCCGGGCCAATCGTGATCTCGCACGCCTGGTAGCCACCCCGCCGCACCTCGATCATATGCATATCCGCCGACGCACGCACCTGCGCGCCGAACTGCTGCATGAGCGAAACAGTAAGATGCACATATTCGCGGCCAACGATCGTCCCCGGCAGCCGCAGCACCAGCGTATCGTCGGCATAGGGCGCGATCAGCAGCACAGCCGAGGCGAACTGCGATGTCGTCTCGGCGGAAACGGTCAGGGTTCCGCCGCGCAGTTGTCCGCCCCAATTCACCAGCGGCAGAATGCTGGTGGGATCGATCGATTCGATCCGCGCGCCCAGCTCCGACAACCGCTCGACCAGCGGGAGCAGCGGCCGATGTGCCATTCGCTCATTGGCCATCAGGATCGTCGGCCCATCTGCGAGGCTCGATACCGCCAGCAGATTCCGTAGCGCAAACCCCGACCCAGCCAACTGGAGCACATGCCGAGGCTGCCGGGGCTTGCCCGCAACGCCGCGCACCTGCACGCTCTGTCCGCGATACGCTAATGTCGCGCCAAACGACGCGCACGCCTCAGCGATGAATTGCGTCTCGGAACAGGTATTCACGTTATGAATCCACGACTCCCCATCCGCCAGCATCGCCAGCAGGAAGGCGCGCTGACAATGCGGTTTCGAGGGTGGTATCTGGACCGACCCACGCAGACTCTGTGACTGCCACACACGAACCATCGATACATTCCTTTAATTCACTGCGAATACGAATATCAAGCGTACTTCGCTGCGGGCATCTTACGCCCACCTTGGCTTGGTGAGGTGTGGGGCGACCGGGTAGCCTTTGGGTGTCGCTCCACGAACGTTCTTTGTTCGTGGACCGTGCGGCCCGCGAACCCCGCTCCCGGCAGTTTGCCAACAGTATCTTTACGACCATCGAGTGGGGTGGCTTAAAAGGGGTTAGCACCAGCGCTCAACAGCACGCGTAGCTACGAACTCGCGCACGACAAGTGTGTATCTGCACGAAATCGCAACTATCGTGGTTTGCCGGCGCAATATCGACTTTGCTACAGGAGAACATATTTTGTAGGCGGATACAGATAATCTATTGGAATATATAGCTCTTAAATAAAAGATTCTATCATAATGTCGTTATATGAATGATAAGACACATGATCACGGGGATTCAGGCAATATAACCACAGATATCCGCAGATCTTTCATCATTGCCCGAATGTTCTGGCAGATGATCGTAAAACCAATTTTAACATGGCACACCAGCACTGTCAATAGGATCGCCGGGCTGGTGCGGAGGTATGCCAACGGCTGCCGGCTGGCAAAGCTGATCGTAGGCCACTGAACATTTGGCTATAGCTCGGGAGGGGTGGAGGTGCTCTGGTCCAGGTCGCCCGCTGTGGCGAGCCGGCGCACCTGCTCCAGCACGTCGCGCTCGCGCTCGAAGCTGGCGAGCCGCAGCGCCTCGTCGAGCGGGAACCAGCGCGCGTCGTCGACCTCGGCCTGCTGTGGGATCAGCACACCGCCGACGTAGCGCACCAGGAAGAAGTCTACATATTTGTGAATGCGTGTGGCCCCGGCACGAAACCAGTACTCGATCGTGGCGAGATGACGCTCGACATTGCCCTGGAGCCCGGTCTCCTCGGCGATCTCGCGAATCGCCGCAGCCTCAGCGGTCTCGCCACGCCGCACATGGCCTTTGGGCAGCCCCCAACGCCCACCGCGCTGCGTCGCAATCAGTGCGACGTGCAAGCCGGCACCGTCGATTTGATAGATCACACCGCCAGCAGAGTAGGCGGTGCGCCGATCCGATAGCGCAGAGTTGATGTTCCTCGGCATCCTGTTCATTTCAAGCTACGAGGTTCTTGGCTGCGTTACGAGCTTGGGTGGGCACACGGAGCGGCTGGGCCCCGCCAAACCTTCCCAAAATAGACAGCGTCAAACGTCGGCAATATCCGCAGTTCGGCATGTTAGATCTGCTTGGGAAGCCGCCCAGCACGCATATCCCAGTAGTGATTGATCGCGTAGCGGATGCGCTCCTTTGCCACAGCTGCGTTTTCCCAGCCGATCGGCTCGACCCGCGCGCCCTCCAGGTCTTTGTAGACGGTGAAGAAATGCTCGACCTCTTTCAGATAGTGCGCCGGCAGGTCGGTGTAGTCGGCGATATCGTCGAAGAAGGGGTCGTAGTGGAGCACCGCCAGAACCTTATCGTCCGACTCGCCGCGATCAGTCATGCGGAACATGCCGATCGGCCGCGCTTCGACGATGCAGCCGGTGAACGTGGGCAGGTTGGTCACCACAAGTACGTCGAATGGATCGTCGTCGTCGTAATAGGTCTGTGGGATGAAGCCATAATCGCCGGGGTAGTGAACCGGCGAGTACAACACGCGGTCGAGCTTGAACGCGCCGGTCGGCTTGTGATACTCGTATTTATTGCGTGAGCCCTTGGGGATCTCGACGATCACATGGATCACATCTGGGATGTTCGGGCCGGGCTCCAGCTCATGCCATAGATTCATTGCCATGACCTTTTCAATTCAGGTCGTATACAAAGGGCGGGGATCACCCCGCCCAGACTGATGCGCCGCAAGCACCCATCGGCCGCTATGATCGAGACTATTATAACACTCCCAGCAATAGAGCACTCTGCGCGGCTACATTCACGCTTCACGCTTCACGTTTCACATTTCACGCTGCATGCGTTATGCTTCGCGGGAGCGCTGGGCGGGCTCGGAGATCTGCTCCAATGTCTCGCCGACTTTCGCATCGCGGTTGAGTACCGCCAGGTCGCCGAGCGCCAGATAGCCGACCAGGCTGCCATTCTCGACTACCGGCAGGCGTCGGATCTGCTCGCGCGCCATCAGCGCCGCAGCTTGGTCGATCGCTGTGTCGGGCGTCACGGTGAGCGGGTCGCGGGTCATGTGCAGGTCGGCCTGCTCAAGATGCGGGTCCAGACCATCCGCGACGACGCGTATAACGATGTCGCGATCAGTGATCACGCCGACGAGCCGCCCATCCTCGATCAGTGGGATCGAGCCCACATTCAGCTGGCGCATGGCCTGCGCCACCTGGGCGATCGTCGCCGACGGGGCCAGCGCGGTCACATCTTTGGTCATTATGTCACGGATCTGCATGTTGGCTCTCCTTTCTTGTTGCTCCTCAATTAGCAAGATATAGGCCAGACGGTCATTGTTATATAGCGAACCGACATCAGAAGTAAACTGGTCTGACGATAGACGATAGACCATGGACGATACAAGCCACCGTCCATGGTCTATCGTCTATCGTCACGTTTACACATCATAGGGGTTGCTATATCATATGGCGAGCGCGACATGATATGACGCGCAGCAGCTCAATTTTGCGAATAACGCGCTAGCAGAAAGGAGCGTCGATGTATATTCCGAATGCCTTCCGGGCCGATGATCTAGCGACACTGGTCGAGTTCATGTCTGCCAATAGCTTTGCCACGCTCGTATCGATATACGACGGTGCGCCGGTCGCCTCGCACATCCCGCTGATCGTGTCGGCGCAGGATGGCAATGTGACGCTGTGTGGACACTTAGCCAGAGCCAACCCGCACTGGAAAGCGTTCAGCGCTGGCGAGTCGCTCGCGATCTTCACCGGCCCGCACGCCTACATCGCGCCGGCGCTCTACGAGAAGCGCGAGAGCGTCCCGACCTGGAACTACGTCGCCGTCCACGCCTACGGCACCCCGCAGATCATCGCGCCCACAGATTCGCGGGCGGCACTCGGCGCGCTCCTGGAAACGATGTTCGAGCGCTACGACCCGGCCTACGCCAAGCAGTGGTCCGAGCTCTCCGAGACCTTTCGCGATGGAATGCTGAAAGGCATCGTTGGCTTTGAGATGAACGTGACGCGGCTCGAAGGGAAATACAAGCTGAGCCAGAATCGGAGCCAGGCAGATCAGTGGAATGTTGCGCACGCGCTGGTGCAGAGCAGCGATCCAACGATTCGCGGCGTTGGCGAGCTGATGCAGCAGCTGCGGGTTGAAACCCGCAGCTAATGATGCAGCTGCGGGTTGAAACCCGCAGCTAATATGGTAAGCTCGCTTCAGCGGGCTTGGCGGATTAGCCGCAGGTTTCAACCTGCGGTGCCTGCGGGTGGCAGCGTGTGGCGCGCACAGCAGCATATATCGCACGCACAGGGCAGCACACCTCGTACAATAATTCTATGTACAAGATCTGCACTCTATGCTATGCTACCGTGAGAATCTTTGTACCACATGAGGTAGGTATGGCTGTCACGGACCGCATGTTGATCGGCGCAATCGCGAGCAATCCCGGCGCATTTGCGTCGGCTGGCGAATATCGCTTCTGCGGCACTTGCGATCTGGTGTTCTTCACCTCGGCAAGTGCCCCAGACGCCACCCATGATGATCACAGCTGGTTCTCGCTGCCCGCGCTGAATCCCGATGGCTCGGCCATTCTAGCACGCGCATTCCAGCGCTTCATCAAGCACTGGCCGGCCGAGCGCCAGGCGCAGCTTGAGCAGATCGCGCTGAAAAAGGGCTGGGATATGGTGATGGAGCTGAAATATGGCGGCGGCGCGCTGGAGGATTCCGAGGCGGCTGAATGGCAGGAGATCGTCAACGCGCGGCTCGACCAGCTTATGAAACAAGCCCGCGCGCAGATGGCCGAGCTGAAGGCGTCGTAGCACGCCACCGAACGCGATCAGCCTTAAGACTCTTCAAGCAGGCGACGGGCCTGGGTTATCACGTCTGCCACGCCGATCCGCTCCATGCACTCCGGTCGCGCCAGGCCACGCGGGCAGGCAGCGAAGACGCCACAGGGACTGCACCAGAGATCGACACGGATGACCACATGCCGCGCCGGGTCGCCCCACGGCCCGAAACGCCCCGCATCGCCCGGCCCATATAGGTGTAGTGTCGAGCGTCCTTGCGCAGCAGCCAGATGCAGCGGGCCGCTATCCACGCCCAGCACCAGCGCCGCCCGCCGAAACAGCGCCGCAAGCTGCCCGATCGTCGTCTGGCCCACCAGCGCCAGCGGCGCGGCGCGCATGCTGCCGGCGACCTCGTCCACCAGCGCCTGCTCGCCCGGCCCGCCCGTGAGCAGCACGCGCGCTCCCTGCGTATGCAGCGCATCCGCAACCGCAGCCCAGCGATCAGCGAACCATAGCTTGGCCGGCCCGCCCGTGCCAGGATGGATGGCAACCAGGACTTCGTCCGCGCCGACGCCCTGCGTCTGAAGCCAGGCGCGCGCCCAGTCTATATCGGCGGGCAGCGGGTCGAATCGCGCGAGCGGATGCTCAGCGATCGGCTCGCGAACCGCAACAGCTTCGACCAGCGCCAACCCCTGCGCTGTGACATGCTGCGCTGGGTTCCAGGGCAGCGCAACGCTGAGGAACGGACGACATTCCGGCACGGCGAAACCAACCCGCTGCGGGATGCCGGCCAGTAGTGCCAGCGCCGCACCCCACCAGTGATCGTCGCGCCCAATGATCGCCAGATCATAGCGCCCGGCGCGCAGCAGCAGCGCGAAGTGTAGCAGCAGCAGGTAGGGCTGGATGATAGCCGATAGCCGATAGCCGATAGCCGATAGCGGTCGCTTGGACGTTTCTGCGTCCGTGAGTGTGCGCGTGAAGCCGGGGAATGGACAGGTCAGCAGGATGTCGATATCGGGATTGTGCTCAAGGATCGGGCGCGACCAAGGGCCAACCAGGCCGGCGATCTGGGCGGTTGGAAAGCGCCGGCGCAGCGCGGCAAGTACAGGTGTCGCCAGCAGGAGATCGCCAAGATGATCCGGTTTGATGTAGAGGATGCGCGCGGGGGCGGTCGCAGCGCGCCGGACAAAGCAGCGGGCGAGGCGCGCCAGGATGCGCAGGCAGATCAGGCGCACGAAGCGGGCGTTGAGCATCTCACGACTATGAAAAGTGAAACGTGAAACGTGAAGCGAGTGCCGAGGTCACGTTTCACGCTTCACGTTTCACGCAATCGCTAGGATGAGCGGTCCTTCCTGAGTCCTAAAAGAGCATTGCTGCGGCTTCGCGACCGAGCTGGCGCAGCCGCTCGCTATCCGGCTTGCGACCATCGGTGTCGTACTGGTCGGCCAGCTCGTTGAGCTGCTTCACAAAATCGGTTGTGACCTTCGTCGGATTCTTGCGCAGCAGCTTCGTCGCAGCCTGAGGCGTCTCGGCATGCAGCAACTCGTCGATAAAGCGCTCCTCGGGCGAGAGCGCCTCCGCGCTGATCTGCATCGCCAGCCGCCGTATCTCGGCCAGTTCAGCGGCACCAGTGGCATCGCCGGTGCCCTGTGCCACGTCGAGCTTCGCATCCAGAAAATCCAAGAAGGACTTGCTGATGCGATCCGTACGAGCGCGCAACGCCGCAGCCGGGTCAGCGTCCGCTCGAATCTCGTTGAGCAAGGTCATATCGGCTTCGAACTGTGCCTGATATTCTTTATTCTTCCGCTCGACGATCTCCAAGATCTGCGCCCGGCGCGCGGTCAACTGCTCGGCCGTAGCATGATCGCCGGCTTGCTCGGCTGCGTCGATCCGGCTCGTCCAGGCTTCAAAAAAGCTATAATCGAGCGCCTGATAGATCTCCTCGATTGTGCGCTTGAGATCCTCATCGTTCGCTTGCGTGAGCATATCGACCACATCGTCGATCTCAAGCTCCTCGCCCGCGAAGTCGTCCAGACTTTCGATATCGAAGCCGGTCAGCTCGACCAGCTTATCGCGCAGGCCGTTCAGCAGCTTGAGATCCTCGGCCTGGCCTTGGTCGCTCAATTCAGCCAGACCGCGACTGAAGCTCTCGAAGAAGGCCCGGTCGAGCTGATCTTTGTGCTTCTCGACCAGCTCGGCGAGCTGCGCCTCGCCTTGCTCGTAGGCGCTAACCAGCGTGACGATCAGCTCCCAGATTTTGCTCTGGGCCTCGCTCTGTTTGCGATACGCCTCGATCTCCTCGCGCGAAATGCCGTCGGCCTCCAAGATCGTTTCCATAAGCGAGTTGAGCGTCAGGAAGCGCCGTGGTGCCAGCAGGTAGCCACGCGGCGCACCAGGCGGCAGGTCGCGCAGGAGCGCGCTGGTCGCCTCGCCGATCGCGCGCTCCTGCTCCTCGGGGCGCACGTTGCCCTGCGGTGGGAAGAAGACCAGAAAGAGCTGCTTGGCCGGATCATGATAGAACAGCGGCGTGCTGAGCATGCCAGTAAAACCACAGCTCTGGCATACGGCGACGTTGATCTGGCCGGATAGCAAATAGTTCTTGAGTTCGGGCTGGTCGCCCACATCGATTAAGCTGAAGACTTGCGCACGAATAGGTGTGCGACAGTTTGGACAGGCCAGCTGAATGACCTGTGGCGGAGTAGCCATAATCGGCAAAAATCCTTTCTTAAAAAGCGCGCCGGGCAAGCCGGCGCGAAAATAGGCGTTTGTATGCCCATATTATAGCACAGCCGCGACCACATGCGGTGATCGCGTGTATGGCGGTTCAGCGAGCGACCAGCTTGCACGCCGTTGCCTGGCACGCTACAATACATGCAGAACCACCATCAAGGAGGAAACTATGACACAAGAGGTCTTCATCGTCGAAGCCCTACGGACACCGATTGGCCGGCGCGATGGCGCACTGCGTGATACCCATCCGGTCGACCTAGCCGCACATATCCTAGCGTCGCTCGTCGCACGCGTTGGGATCGACGCAGCACACATAGAGGATGTCGCGCTGGGCTGCGTGACGCAGATCGGCGAGCAGGGCGGCAACGTCGCGCGGCTGGCGGTGTTGCAGGCTGGCTTTCCGATTGAGGTTCCGGCCTTCAGCATGAATCGCATGTGCGGATCAAGCCAGCAGGCGCTGCACAGCGTTGCCCAAGCGATCGCCGCAGGCGACATGGATCTGGCGATCGCGGGCGGCGTCGAGTCGATGACGCGTGTGCAACTCGGCTCGGATTGGTCGCCCGCAGTTGCGCCAGCGAATTTCCCCTACGAGCTGCTTCACCAAGGCATCTCGGCCGAGCTGATCGCCGAGCGCTGGAAGCTCACGCGCGACGAGCTGGATGATTTCGGTTACACCAGCCAGACGCGCGCGGCGGCGGCGACCCGCGCGGGGCACTTCGCGCGCGAGATCGTGCCGGTGCCACGCCAGAACGATAGCTTCAGCGTCGATGAGGGCATCCGATTCGAGCCGGATCGGGCCAAGATGAGCACGCTCAAGCCGGCCTTCAAGCCCGATGGCGTGGTGACGGCGGCTAGCAGCTCGCAGATCAGCGACGGCGCGGCGGCGATCTTGCTCGCTTCGGGTCGCGCGCTGGAGCGCTATAATCTCAAACCGCGCGCACGCATCCTCGCCCGCGTGGCGGTCGGCAGCGATCCGGTGATCATGCTCACCGGGCCGATTCCTGCGACGTTCAAGGCGTTGGAGCGGACCGGCCTGCGAATCGAGGATATCGACCTATTCGAGATCAACGAGGCGTTCGCGAGCGTCGTGCTGGCCTGGCAGCGCGAGACCGGCGCAGCGCTCGACCGCGTGAACGTCAACGGCGGCGCGATCGCGCTAGGCCACCCGCTCGGTGCATCAGGCGCGCGGCTTATGTGTACGCTGCTGGCCGAGCTGGAGCGGCGCGGCGGGCGCTACGGCCTTCAGACCATGTGCATCGGCCATGGCATGGGGACGGCGACGATCATTGAGCGCGTCGGCGAACGCTGAG
>Ga0075423_10005836_pt1 | contig 11527 bp, 8 predicted proteins | sample SoiMethybrSBSTD2_FD_80114 | JGI IMG/M metagenome (GOLD analysis project Ga0075423, IMG submission 80114) | Bulk soil microbial communities from a Populus tree surrounding site in Tennessee, USA - Soil MetaG P. TD hybrid SBSTD2 | ecosystem: Environmental > Terrestrial > Soil > Tree plantation...
ATTCAGGGAACGATCGGGAGCGCACTCTACCGACACTTGGGGTAGGTGAGGCGCGGCCCGGTGATTGGTGTATCTGCTCGGCAAGCCGACCTGACGATCGCTGCGAGTTCTTCGAACTGTTCACGATTCCATGGGAACCAGCGACGCCTGGACGGCGCGACACGGTTAATCCAGGAGTCTCAAACATGGAATCGCCCGCTCGACCGCAGGTCGGCGGGCCTCCCCGCTTACGTCCGACCGACTTTGGCGCTAAAAGCGAGTGCTGTCCGAAAAATTCCAGTGCCTATCAACCCCAACGCGAGAAAAGCGAGAGTCGAACCATCTTCCGGGACGTGGACCCCATCATCGAACGCCGCGGCGATGTTCATGTTCAACGGTCCGGTGATTGGCTCATGAAAATTACTAATGTCATAGGGTGGCGCAGTAAAGTCCCAGAAAACAAATGCTCCGAGCCCGTAGTCGGCCGGGTGGAATCCGTTGCCAGCAAGATCAACTAGTCCCAACACATTTCGACCAGCGAAATCAGCTCCGGTGATACTGGTCCATGTGGTGTCTATTGTGAAGCCGCCGATTGACCATGGCATTTGGCCCGCCAACGGCTTGTCTGAAGAAAGTGCCAACAAGGGTGGCGATAGGAGATTCGGAGTACTCATCACTAAAGCATCACTGCTGATCACGAAAGGGGCAAAGATTCCACTCGCCCGAACGGCCGTGACGTTCGCGAAAGTGCCGAAGGGCTGCGTAGTCGGTTGATTAAAATTATACAAGGGGTTTAGCGTGAACGTGCCAGTCAGATCGATCTCACCGAGTTGAACAATTGTGGCCTCTGCCTTCGCAGTCGCAGCAAGCAGCATGGACAACAAGAGCACTGCGAACGTTAGAGTCCTCATGGCGCCCTTCTTTCTGATTTGCGAACAACGGTCTGGCAGAAGAATATTCTTCGGTTCCAGTAGGGCCCTGTAACCCCTGTGCACGGAGGCAATCTTAAAGCGGGGAGCCGGGGTCGTCGATGTTCTGAGCACGGCGAGATCACCGCCGCCATCGCGGCGTCGCTGACCTCATCGACCACGACACCCTCACGGACGCACCGGGCCGAGGTCGTGCTGGGCTGGCCACGCGATAGTCGAGCCAGGGCCTCCGGTAGAACAGCTGGGCACTCTCGTATCCGCACTGAGAGGCTCGAGCGAATAGGATGGAAGGGATTGAGCTCATTCCTGACTCGAATCACGAGCTGGCGGTCCGCGTCATGAGGCGCCGAGCTCCTGCAGTACGCGACGCGCCTCGTCGGCATCGGAGAACCGCCCGTCCAGCTGGAGTGAGCGCTTCAGCGATGCGATCGCGTCTTCCTTCCTTCCCAGCCGGTAGTACGTCATGCCCAGCCAATAGTGACTCGACGCAGTTCTGGCGCCTAACTCGACCGCTTTCCTGAAGACCGGCTCGGCCTTCGAGTACTCTTTGCGCTTGTAGTGCACGAATCCGACGGTGTCGAGGATCGAGGGCGAATTGGGCGCGAGCTCCCGGGCGCTCAACGCGAGAGATAGCGCCTCCTCCAGATTCTCGGACCGGGAGGCGTAGATCCAGGCCAGATTGTTCAGGACTGCGGGATCTCTCGGACTCAGGCTCTGCGCTCTCCGGTAAACGACGATGGCTCGATCAAGCTCGCCCTTCCGCTCGTGAACGTTCCCGAGCAGGAAGAACGCCGCTGCCAGATTGGGCTGCAGACCGGTCGCGGTATTCAGCGCGTCGGCGGCCTGCTGGAGGTCGCCGCGCTGCAGCTGCAGCCGGCCCATGACGTAGTGGCCCGCGGCCAATTTCGGTTGGCTCGCGATCACTTCTTTCGCCACGACCAGTCCCTGCTCGATCCGACCGGACTGCGCATACAGAGCGGCTAGACGAAGCTTCAGCTCGGTGCTCGGCGGACTCGCCTTGTTGGCCGTTTCCAGATGTTTGAGCGCGGTCTCCAGGTTGCCCTTCTGTTGGAAGTAGTCGCCGAGCAACAGGTTGGCCTGGAGATTCTGCGGCTCGGTGCGGAGGACCGCCTTGAGAAAATCAGCCGCCTCGTCCGACTTCCCGTCCTGAAGGCACGCCGCACCCAAGGCGAGGTTCGCAGGAACAAACGTCGGCGCGAGGTCGAGAATCCGCCTATATTCGGCTTCACCCTCCTTTCGCTGGTTCCTGGCCAGATACGCGCGCGCCAATGCGTGACGGATGCCAATGTTGCCGGGATCACGATCGAGCGCGCTCCTGAGCTCGTCGATCAGCGAGGCGAGCAGCGCGTCGTCCAGCTTCTGGCCGGACAGCGCGGCTAGCTCGATCCGGATCCCCTTCGAGTCAGGCACGAGATCGAGTGCCCGCTGATACGACTTTCGGGCGCCGTCCACGTCGCCTGCGGTCAGTAGCGCCCGGGCACGATAGTAGTGGCCCTCGGCTATCTTCGGATTGATCTGGTTTACCTGCTCGAACTGCCTGATCGCCGCCGCCGTGTTGTACCTACCGAGATAGGCCAGGCCGAGCAGAAGTCGTGGCTGCACAAAGCTCGGATCCGCCGACACCATGGGAGAGAGCAGCGCCACGGCCTCGTCAAATCGGGACCGTTTGATGTAGAGGTCGCTCAGCGCGAGCGTTAGCTCACGCTTGGCGGAGCTGGCCTTAACGGCCGGTTCGAGAATCGCGATCGCCTGATCGTAGCGCGCCTGGATGGCGTGAATGTTGGTGAGCATGAGCGTGGCGGCGATGTCGCCCGGCCGATCAGCGACAATGCGCTGGAGCTGGGCGATCGCCTCACTCTCACGCTTGTCGGCGATCAGCAGCCGGGCCAGCGCGACGCGGGCTGGAACGTATTTCTCGTCGGTCTGGATCGCACGTTTGAGCTCCTCTTCGGACTTCCTCCTGTCGCCATTTATGTCGTGCAGGGCCGCGAGGATCGTGATCAGCTCGGCGTTCTTCGAATCGTTTTTCAGCGCCGCCTGCACGACGCCCATGGCCTCGTCGGTCCGCTTCTGCTGCACGAGCGTGGCGACCTTCGCCCGAAGCGCTGGCACGTATTGGGGGTTCGTCCGTAGCGCGGTCTCGTACTCCTTGAGGGCTTCTTCCGGCTTCTTCTCGATGTTGTACACGTTACCCAGCGCGACGCGTCCGGGGCCGAAGCTAGGGTCGACCTCGACCGCCTTCGTGTACATCGCCTCGGCTCGCTTGAGGTCACCACGGGCCACGTAGATCGACCCGAGTACGCCCCAGGGCTGCGGGCTCTGCGGCATGAGCCCGCTGGCGCCCTGCGCCGCTTTCACAGCCCGGTCGAAGTCTCCCAGTTGCAGAAGGGCGCGCGCCACCTGGAGATGGTATTCGCCGAGCTTATCCAGCGGCTTGGCGACGGCGTCGAATTCGCGTAGGGCCTCGCGTGCGCGGCCGCCAGCCAGGTATGCGCTTCCGAGGCTGTAGCGGACCAACGCGTTGTCGGGGACGCGCGCGGCGACGATTTGAAAGTCTCTAATGGCATCGTCCACGCGATTGAGCGCGAGCTCCGAGTGCGCCAGGAGGTAGCGCACCATCGGTGCGTCCGGCATCATCTGGACGAGCGGCCGTAGCGTCAGCTTCGCCTTCTCGAACTGCTGCGTTCTGATGTAGAGACCTGCAAGCGCCAGCACGACACGGGGTGACCACGCCTGACGAGGCAGCTTTTCGAGATCCTTGATCGCGGCGTCGAGCTGGCCCTCCGCCGTATGCAGGTCGCTGAGAGCCAGCGTCACCTTCGAGCTCTGGGGGGCGACCGCCCTTGCCTGACTCAGCATCTCGAGCGCAGCGTCAAGCCTTCCCTGTCGCCGTAGCAGGCTCGCGAGCCCGAGCAGGGCCTCGCCGTACTTCGGCTGCTGCTCGAGGGCCGCGCGGTAGGCCGTCTCTGCCTCCGCCTGGCGTCCGAGCGCAGCGAGGGAGTCTCCGTAGGCCTTCTGCACCACCGACGTCGGCGGCCCAAGCGTGAGGGCCTTCGACAACAGCGTGACGGCCTGCACTGGATCACCCTGCCCGTTCAGAGCAGTCCCCCTGATATAGAGCTCTGCTGCACTGACGGAAGCCCTCTCGCGAATCGCGTCGGCCTGCTCGATCGCGGAACTCCAGATCTCGAGGTCAAGGTAGACCTGGGCGAGGTCGGCCCGCGCCGCCACGTCGTCCGGCTCGAGCTCGACCGCCCGCCTGAGCTCTCTCATCGCGTCGAGATCCCACGACTTGGCCCGATAGGCGCGGCCGATCGCGCGAAGAGCTGGAGCGAACTTCGGGTCGATCTGCAGAGCGTTCCTCAACTGGATGATCGCCTCGTTGTATTTCCCGTCGGCGTCATAGGCGATCCCCCGCTGGAGATACTGTCGCTTCGTGACGTCCGGGTCCTGGGTACATGCCCCAACGAGGAGCACGATCAAGAGGCAGGTCGTGAAACAGCTCGTCTTCATCTGTACGCCTCGACGAGCCGATCTAATCACGCTTCCGCGCCCGCCCGGTCCGTGAGGAGGCCGAGATCGACGCGAACGTCGCCCGATGACCTTCCTCTGTGGGTCAGCGGCGCGACATCGACCGCGAGATCCGGGACAGAATCGCGGCGGCCGGGTCCGCGATCCGCGAATCTTCTCCGGCTCGAGATGACCGGCGACGAGATTACGCGCTGTCACGAACTCGTAGCTGAGTAGCGCCTTTGACGACGATGTCGCAGCTCCGTAAGACACCCAAACCAACAATAATCGCCAACCCTACAGCGAACAGGAGTAGCAAAGACGGCTCCGGCACCGACGTGGTTCCGAAGGCTAGATTATCGATCGCTTCGAACGGTGCCAGCTCCGTTTGACCTTCAATGTTAACGCGCCCGATAAGACCAGTCGTAGACACAACGCCGAAAAAGTTCGCCCCGACACTTGCGGGGATAATTGACCTCCCCAACAAATCATTGCTTGGGTCGAATAGTGAAATTGCAATGTTTCCGGGCAACGGACCTGGAAACGCGTCAAAGCCCACAGCGGATACCCCGGTCGTAAATGTGACATTGAGAGTGGCCAAGGAGTTATTCGGGCCAAAGATCTTACTCGAATTGTCCCAATTTTGCTGGGGGGGGCCCAAATCTCGCGCCCAGGACATTGAGTTGTGTGTTAGCCGCCCCCGAGGCGGTATACACCACGCCCGGTAGCAATGCGCCAAGCGGAAAGCATGCACTGGCCGCCGAACTGCTCACTGGACTAGGACAAGTTACAAGTAGTGGCGCCGTCAGGCCTGCTTCAAAGGTCTCTATGGGAAGTCCAGGCGCCGTCGCGTCGAAAGCCGGCCGTGAGCTGAACGTCAAAAGATCAGCGTATGCGGGAACGGCTAGCAGGAACACCGTGAGAGGGGCGGACAAGAACCTAAGAATACTCATCGCTTTCCCCTAAAGGATTGACCGGAAGAGCACGTGATTCAGAGGACCTGCAAGGTGGCCGGGGCCTCCACCTACCCCGGAGAACGGGACTAGAAGGACCGCGCGACGTCTAACCCATCCGCACGCCATATACGCCACTCTCAGGCACCTGGTCAAGTCCCGAGGCCGCTGGTGTTGGGTCTCGTCAAGATTGATCCCGGCCCTGCGCGTCGTTGCTGAGATAGTCGGCACCGGCATTAGCTCGCGGCGGCGGGCATGCGAGCGGCAAGCTTTTCGGCCGGCGTTCGCCCTTGTAGAGCCAGTGAGAAGCGTTCGTGGTTGTAGTGCACTCCCAGGCGCGGAGTGCGCGTGGGTCCTCTGGGCCGGGGGCGTCAAGACGAGCGGCGAAACGGTGTATGCGCCGATAGAAGGCTATCCCACGAGGGCAGAATGCGTGAAGGGACGCAGTGCGTCCTCAGTCGACGAAGTGGAGCAACTCAAGCGCGACGTCGCAGGAGCCGGAATAAAACTCGCCTTCACTTGCCTCCCCGACACCGTGGACCCGCGCGGGCCGAAGGGGAAGTAAACTCCGACTGTGGCGTCCAGGCGTTGGCCACCGGCCGCAGATCAGATCATCGAAGCGTTTATTCGGTGGCTCAACGCAGAACGCGGCGCTTCGTACGAGATCGTCGAGCGACCCGATACGCTAGAGCGCACGCTTCCTGCTATCGACTATGTTCTCCGTGATCCCCGCGCGGGCTACGCTGCTGTCGAGGTGTCGAGCGTTTGGCGCTCGACGGACGCGGGAATGGAGGATGCCTACATCGACAGATGGTTCGAAAAAGTGCGTGGCGTCGTAGCCGGGCGAGTGCCAGGCTTCTTTTCTCTAGTCCTGCCGATTCGCGTGCCAGACGGTGCAGATGCCCGCCAGTTTGCCGAAGCCCTGGTTGAAACGATTCATCGGCACCATGCAGCAATCGCGCAAGGAAAAGGGAAACAGGTGGAGTTTACTGTCGCGGGAATTCGGGTTTCCATCTTCCAGTTGCCGACCAAGAAAGGGATGACCGGAAGCGACGTCAACTACGCGCGACCAATGCCCGACCTGATGGATTTTTCCTCTCGGGTTAGGGCTTGTCTCGACGCGAAAGCGCCGAAGCTGAGGCCGTACAGTGATGCTGGAATCGAGACGTGGATTGTCATCTACAACACGATGGGAGTAGCAATGTCGCCGGTCGAAGCCGAACGAATCGTTATCGAGGAGTGTGGACCCCTCCACGAGCACGTGTCCCATATCGCGTTGGTCACAGGCAGCCCACCAGATGATGCATGGGTTCACGTTGTCCGTTGATGTGGGGACGAGGCGGCTAGCGGCGATATGTTCTGTCGAGAGGCTCCGGAGCGGAGTGCAGCGGTAAGCAAACGAGCTGGACGGTCGCCACGCTCCTGCGGGGCATCGCCCTCCTGGTAGGAGACCTAGGTAGCGCCTGATGCGTGGTGGGCGTCCAGCCCGGCGGTCGTGGCCGACTATGCCTGAGGTCTCGACGCAAAGACTGCCCGCGTCAACCCCTGACTGAGCAGCCCAGCGAGCCAGCGCTGGCGAACGAGTCAGCGCGGTGGCTCACCAGCTCGGGGTCTCGCGGCGCACGGCGTACAAGTGGATCGTCCGCTATCGAGCCGAGGGACCGGCCGGCCTGACGGATCGGTCGAGTCGGCCGCACTCGAGCCCCCGCCAGACCGCGGCCGCGATCGCGCTGGGGATGAAAGTGCTGCGGATGCAGCAGTGGACATGCGCCGAGATTGCCCACGCAGTCGGGGTGAGTGCCGCTACCGCGGCGCGGGTCTTGCGCCGCGCGGGCCTGTCGCGACGCGGGCGCCTCAGCGCCCCACCGATGGCTCAGCGGTAGACGAGAGCGCCGCGAGCGCCCGAGCGTTCCTGTGCCGCGCCCTCCGCTGGTTTCGCGCCCAGGGTGTTCACGTCCGGCGAATCCTGACTGACAACGGGTCGGCCTATCGTTCCGACAGCTTTCGCGCTACGTGTCGGGCTCTGCGCGTAATCCATCGCCGCACGCGACCCTACACGCCGCGCACGAACGGCAAGGCCGAACGCTTCATCCAAACCGCTCTCCGCGAATGGGCCTACCGGCGGCCGTACTACAGCTCCGCCGATCGCGCCCGCGTCCTGCCGGGTTGGCTCGAGCACTACAATTGCGTTCGCCCGCATGCGAGTCTCAGTGGGCGGCCTCCCCTAAGCCGCGTCCCGGGTGGCTACAACCTCATGCTCACTCACACCTAGACCACTATTTAAAATTTTCTGGGCGTGAAAGGTTTGGGCACTCTCACTCTCTGGATGTCACCGGGATCGTCAACGACGTGCTTCAGACCTCGCGAGGATCTTGACGATCGCTGATTGATGTGACATGTATGCTACATGCAGTCGCTCATCACAAAGAGGGTGGCGGAGCGGGTTGTGCACTTGCGACAGCAGCGGGGAATGTCGCAGCGGGCTCTGGGAGCCAAGGCTAAGGTCAACCGCGTGACGGTGGCCCGGCTGGAAGCGGCACTCCACCCCCCCAACATCGAGACCCTCGACCGCATCGCTCGCGCTCTCGGCGTCACGCTCACGGACCTCGTGCAGTGAACCCGAACCCACACACGGAGGGGGCAATGGAAGGCACCGAATCTGATCAAGGGAACCCTCACAGACGGAGGCGCTGATGGGTGTCAAGGTTCGAGAACGAGACGGAGGATGGTGGCTGTTCATAGATCACAAGGGCCAGAGGAAGGCCAAGCGCGTCGGAGCGGGTCCGAAGGCGAAGAAAGCTGCAGACCTCGCGGCTGTCCAGATTCAGGCTCGGCTGGCGGTCGGCGACAGTTCGGTACTAGACGCACGGAAGCCCGCACCTATGACGGGGCACTCCCAGTTGCCGCGCCTCCGCGATAGCCTTCCCGACTGGATCAGCCGTCAGGAGCGGTCCGGTGAGATACGACCCAGTACCGCGAGGGCGTACCGATCCAGGCTTGCGACGTGGGTCTACCCATACGTTCTCCCCGATGGTCTTGTCCTGGGCGACCTCCCAGTCAACCAGGTGACCCGCGAGATGATCGGCGGAGTGATCTGGCGAGTGAAAGAAGCGGGCCGCTCGCTGGCCATCATCGAGGCCATTCGCAACCCGCTTCGGGTATTTCGCGTCACTCATCGAGACCAAAGTGCTCCCAGGACCCAATCCAGCCGGTGACCTCCGCTACTTCATCGGGAAGGGCGCTCACCGAAAGGCTAGGCGTCACGCCGCGACATTCTTCGCCCAAGAGGAGGGACCGCAGCTCGTGGCCACAGCGAAGGCGCTTTGGCCCCGGTGGCACGCTTTCATTCTCACCGGGATGCTTGCTGGGCTCCGATGGGGCGAATCCGCAGCCCTCCACAGGACGGACATCGATTGGACTCGGGGACGCATCCACGTGCAGCGGACGTGGTCTGAGAAGGGCGGCCGGATCGAACCATGCAAGGACGGTGATGATCGCTGGGTCAAGGCGTCCCCGACGCTACTAGAGGCCCTCCGCGAGCATCTCGCCACCATGGACCTTGAGGGCCAAGTGAAGGACTGGAGCCCGGAGCAGCGACAACTCGCGTTCCCGAACACGCATGGCCACATTACGCGCTACGGTTGGTTCCTGGAGGGGGTTTGGCAGCCGCTCTTGAGCAAGGCGGGGCTTTCCTATCGCAAGTACCACGCGACTCGCCACACTTACGCTACGTGGCTCCTAAGCGACGGGGCGGACCTAAGGTGGGTGCAGCAGCAGATGGGGCACGCCACGATCGGTCAGACTGCCGACACGTACGGACATGTCCAGCCTGAGCGGCATGAGTCGGCAGTAAGTGGATTGGACCGCTACCTGAGGACGTAGGGATGCAACCAAACGCAACCCAGCCGCAACCTGCAAACGGAAGTGTCGCGTAACTAGTTAGTAGATTAAATGGTGGAGGGTAAGGGATTCGAACCCTCGACCTCGGCGTTGCGAACGCCGCGCTCTCCCAACTGAGCTAACCCCCCGAAACCACAAACGAGGCAAACGTATTTTACATCAGCGATCGGTCAGCTGCCCAGCTACCCGTCGCGAGCCGGCGGCGTCTCGGAACCCTTTGGCGGAGGATGCCAAGACCTGAGTCCAATAGGCCGACCGCGTCGCTCTCGGGGAGAATCGGCCCAACGTTACGATGGGCGGTCAGCTCGGCCCGGGAAGGTAGACGGAAATATGGTCGCAGGACGTGCGCAACCGTGGGTGCGAGTTTGGGTCCTCAGCCTCTTGCTCTGCCTCACGATCAGCCCGGCCCCGGGCGACGGACAGGAGCGCTTTCGAGTCCACGGTTATATCCAGTGGATTGCCGCTGACGCGATGCAGCTCCAGACCGATGGGGGCCCGAGCATCTCCCTGGATCTGAGCCAGGTGGATCAGAGCTCCTACCAGGGGCTCCCCAACGGCAAGGGAGTCACGGTTACCGGTGTCGTCATTCGGCCGCAGAGCTCGGGTCAGGGGGCCAGCCTGATCGCCGAATCCATCGTCGCCGACCCGTAGCCGCGCATCAGGACCTCTGGCCGTCTCCGGTCTTTCCGAACGCCTGCAGCAGCGGGCCGAAGAGATCAATCGGCAGCGGGAAGAAGGTCGTCGTCGACCGCTCCGAGGCGATCTCGCGCATCGTCTGCAGATAGCGGAGCTGGACGGCAATCGGGTGCCGCGTGAGGACCTCGGCCGCCTCCGAAAGCTTCGCCGCCGCCTGGAACTCGCCGTCGGCGTTGATGACCTTAGCCCGACGCTCGCGCTCGGCCTCCGCCTGCTTGGCCATGGCGCGCTGCATGTCCTGGGGCAGGTCGATCTGCTTCACCTCGACATTGGCGACCTTGATGCCCCACGGCTCGGTGTGCTCGTCGATGATCCGCTGGAGCTGCTGGTTGATCTTGTCGCGGGCGGAGAGCAAGTCGTCTAGCTCCACCTGCCCCAGCACGCTCCGCAGCGTGGTCTGCGCGATCTGCGAGGTCGCGTAGAGATAGTCCTGGACGGCGATGACCGCGCGCTCCGGGTCGACGACCCGGAAGTAGATGACCGCGCTGACCTTGATCGACACGTTGTCGCGCGTGATCACGTCCTGCGGCGCCACGTCGAGCGCGACGGTCTGCATGCTCACCTTCACCATCTTGTCGATGAGCGGCACCAGCAACACGAGCCCGGGCCCGTTGCCCTGGCCGCCCGGATTGAGGACCGCCTTGGTGCTGCGGCCTAGACGGAAGATGACCGCGCGCTCGTACTCGCGCAGGATGCGCGCGAAGGAGCCGATGAAGAAGAGCGCCGCGATGGCGACGACGACGAGCAGGAGCGATTCCATGTTGATCACGCCACGCCTCCCTTGGCTTCCGCCTTCGCCGGCTCTGATTCCGTCTTCGCGACCCGCAGGGTCAGTCCGTCCACGGCGACGATCCGCACCTGCGCGCCGGGCTCGAGCGGCGCACCGTCGGCGACGGCCCGCCAGATCTCGCCGGCCACCCCCACCTGGCCCTCCGGCGCCAGCCGCTCACGCACGGTGGCGTACTTCCCGACGAGCCCTTCGGCACCGGTGGACGGCGGCCGGCCGAGCGCGCGCACCCCTGCGGCGATCACGAACAGAAAGAGCCCGGCCGTGGCTGCGACCGTCGGGCCGATCACCCACCAGGACACGCGGAAGCCGATCTCCGGCGCGTCGAACAGCATCAGCGAGCCGAGCGACATGGAGATCATGCCGCCGATCGCCAGCACACCATGGCTCACGATCTGGATCTCGGCCACCAGCAGCACGATGCCGAAGAGGATCAGGAGCAGTCCGGCGTAGTTGATGGGCAGGCTCTGGAAGGCAAAGAACGCCAGGATCAAACAGATGCCGCCGATGATGCCCGGCAGGATCACGCCCGGGTTCGACAGCTCGAAGAAAAGGCCGAGCATGCCGAGCATCATGAGCACGTACGCCACGTTGGGATCGGTGATGACGTTCAGGAACCGGTCGCGGAAGCCGATCTCGATCGGACGCAACGGGGCGCCCTTCGTGGCGAGCGTCACCGTGCTCTTCGGCAGCTTGATCGTGCGGCCGTCGACCTTCTCAAGCAGGTCGGGGATCGAATCGGCCACCAGATC
>Ga0075423_10005837_pt1 | contig 11527 bp, 10 predicted proteins | sample SoiMethybrSBSTD2_FD_80114 | JGI IMG/M metagenome (GOLD analysis project Ga0075423, IMG submission 80114) | Bulk soil microbial communities from a Populus tree surrounding site in Tennessee, USA - Soil MetaG P. TD hybrid SBSTD2 | ecosystem: Environmental > Terrestrial > Soil > Tree plantation...
CGAGGAAGTCGCCGATGCCCGGCGTCTCCCGCACGAGGAACCACGAGTCCTTGTTGATCGCCATCTCGATCATGATGTAGCCCGGGTAGAGCTTCTTGTCGCGGACCGTCTTCCGGCCGCTCCGGATCTCCGTCACCTTCTCCATGGGCACGATGACGTCCGTGATCGACTCGGCGAGCCCGGCGGAGGCGACGCGGCGCTTCAGCGCCTCGGCGACCTGCTCCTCGCGGCCGCTCTGCACCCGCACGACGTACCACTTCTTGTCCGTTGTCTCGGTCATCAGAATCCGATTTTCATCCTCTGCAGCAGCGCGGACAACCCGTAGTCCGTCAGGTACAGGAAGAACGACAAGAACGCCACGAGGACCAGGACGACCAGCGTCGAGCCGACCCATTCCCGGCGGGTCGGCCACGAGACCCGCTTCATCTCGCCCTGGGTGTCCACCAGGAAATCGGCCGATTTCGGCCGGTTCGCGAACAGGTGGTACGCCGTCACGGACGCCAGGAAGAACGCCGCGGCCGGAAAAAAGATCGGACGCAGCGTGAACGCCTGGCCGAACACCGGCCACGACTTCCAGATCCCGCCGAGATTGCCGTACCAGCCGCTCGACAGCCCCGGCAGCCGGTGCAACGAGACGGCGCCGAAAAGCGCCATGACGCCGACGCCGGCGTAGGCCACCAGGCGCGCCCAGCGCCCCTGCCCCGGCTTCTGGTACGCGAGCCGCGGGGCGAGCCTCTTCTGCACGAACCACGCGAGCGCGGCGAACACCGCCGCCGCCGCGAACAGCTGGATGTTGACGAACCGGTTGCCCTGGATCAGCTCGCGCGTCAGGAACATGTCCGCGGGCGGGAGGAAATACACCGTTCCCGCGACGCAAAACGCCCCCGCGTGGGCCGTGAAGAGCCAGAGCCGGTCCAGGAGCGGACTCGAGGTCGGGACCGCCGCGGACTCCGGCCGGGGACCCGGCTCGGGCCGTTCGACATCCCGATCGTCCATCAATTCTTTCCCGCCGGCCATGCTCCGCTCCGCGCACGTCCCGAACCGGTGGCAGGACCGGTGGGACTCGAACCCACAACCCCCGGTTTTGGAGACCGGTAGTCTACCAGTTGACCTACGGTCCTATCCGCCGCGCCCGGGTGGCGTTACTTCTTCCGCTCCTTGTGCGGCACCCGCTTGCGGCACCTGGGACAGAATTTCTTCAGCTCCAGCTTCGCCTGGCTCTTGCTGTCCTTCGTCGTGCGGTAGTACCGCGTCCCGCACTCCGTGCACTCCAGGAAGATCGGCTCCCGAGCCATGCGTCACCTTACTTGAGGATCTTCGTCACGACGCCGGAGCCCACGGTCTTGCCGCCTTCGCGGATGGCGAAGCGCAGGTTGTTGTCCATGGCGATCGGGCTGATCAGGTTCACCTTCACCTGGGCGTTGTCCCCGGGCATCACCATCTCGGTGCCCGGCATGAGCTCGACCGCGCCCGTCACGTCCGTCGTCCGGAAGTAGAACTGGGGCCGGTAGCCCTTGAAGAAGGGCGTGCTCCGGCCGCCCTCGTCCTTCGAGAGGGCGTAGATCTGCGCCTCGAAGTCCATGTGGGGCGTGATCGAGCCCGGCTTCGCGATCACCATGCCGCGCTCCAGCTGCTCCTTGTCGATGCCGCGGAGGAGGACGCCGACGTTGTCGCCCGCCTGGCCCGACTCGAGCTCCTTCTGGAACGCCTCGACGCCCGTGATGACGCTCTTGAGGGGCTCCTTGTTGAACCCGACGATCTCGACCTCGTCGCCGATCTTGCAGACGCCGCGCTCGATGCGGCCGGTGCCGACCGTGCCGCGGCCCTTGATGGAGAAGACGTCCTCGATCTGCATGAGGAAGGGCTTGTCCATCTCGCGCGGCGGGAGCGGGATGTGCTCGTCGAGCGCCGCCATGAGCTTCTTGACCGGCTCCATCGCCTTCGCGTCGCTGGGATGCTGCATCGCGGCGAGCGCGTTGCCCCGGATGATCGGTGTCTTGTCGCCGGGGAATCCGTTCTTGGTCAGGAGGTCGCGGATCTCCATCTCGACCAGGTCGAGCAGCTCGGGGTCGTCGACGAGGTCGACCTTGTTGAGGAAGACCACCATCGAGGGGACCTGCACCTGGCGGGCGAGGAGGACGTGCTCCTTCGTCTGGGGCATCGGGCCGTCGGCCGCGCTGACGACGAGGATGGCGCCGTCCATCTGCGCGGCGCCGGTGATCATGTTCTTGATGTAGTCGACGTGGCCGGGGCAGTCGATGTGGGCGTAGTGGCGCTTGTCCGACTCGTACTCCACGTGCGAGATCGCGATGGTGATGATCTTGGAGGGATCGCGCCGGCCGTCCTTCTCGGAGGCCTTGGCGATCTCGTCGTACGAGCGGACCTTGCTGCGCCCCAGGGCGGCGCTGACGGCGGTGAGGGCCGCGGTCAGCGTCGTCTTGCCATGGTCGATGTGACCGATGGTTCCGACGTTGACGTGCGGCTTGGTCCGCTGAAACTTTTCCTTAGCCATTGCGCGGGTCCCTCCAGAATTGATCGCTGTCCTCGAATCGTTCCGTGTCCGTCGCGGCACCCGCCCCGTCGCCCCGAAGGAAAGCTGGCGATGGGGCTTGAACCCACGACCTCCCCCTTACCAAGGGGGTGCTCTACCGCTGAGCTACGCCAGCACGCCCGGCGAGCCCCCGGAGATCCGTATCCGCACTCCGGGATGCAGAGACGATGGAGACCTCCGCTGGGTATTGATTGCGAAACAGGTCGGTTCGACCGGAAGAAAATCCCCCGGAACTCCTCAACCCGAGGGGTCCAAATATAGCAAGCCTTGTGCCAGTGTCAACCCAAAAACTGAATTGCCGGGGGGTTTGGACAGTTTTCAGGCCTCCGACTTCAGACCTCCGAAGCAGTGGTCCGCTGTCCGTTCTTCGGTGTCATCGCTTGCTCGTCCGATTACGTTCAAGCGGGCGACGGGACTCGAACCCGCAACGTCCAGCTTGGAAGGCTGGAGCTCTGCCATTGAGCTACGCCCGCGGAAGACGTCTGCCGTTTACCGTTTGCCGTATCGTTCGCCGTTCACCGTCTGCCGATCGGACGGCGGACGGTCAATGGCTGACGTTTGGTGGGCAGGGAGGGATTTGAACCCCCGAAGGCCGAAGCCAACAGATTTACAGTCTGTCCCCTTTGGCCGCTTGGGTACCTGCCCTTGTTGCGCAGAAGACTTTTCGAATTACCGAGTTTGAGACGAGCGCCGCTTCCAGCTTCCAGATCCCATCTCCCTGTCCTCGGCGAGGGGAGGCGGACTCCGTACGATTCACGTTGAGAGCTGGGGATGGGACTTGCACCCACAACCGCCGGTTTACAAAACCGGTGCTCTCCTCTTGAGCTACCCCAGCACGAGCGCGCCGATTGTATTCGTCCCCGTTCGGCCCGGTCAAGGTGCGACCGGGCCGTACACGAGATGTCCGCGCGACGAGCCCGGCGACACCACGACCGCCGCCGGCGGCGCCTCAACCATCGACCCGTTCGCCGCGCGCCAGGCCTCGATCGCCCGCGCGACTTCCACGCGCCGCCACGCTCCCCTTCCCTCCGCCACGTCGGCGATCGCCGCCTCGCCCATCGCGTCCCGGCGGTACCAGCCCCAGACGCGACCGAATTTGAATCGCGCGTAGTGGCGATTTTCCCGGACGCATCCGTCGCGTCGACGGCGCGCGTCCAGCGCTCTCTGCTCACGCGCCAGGCGGACCACGCGCTCCGCTCGATCGCGGAGCCGCGCGCTCGAATCCCCGCCGAAGTATGCCTTGAGGAACCGGAGCCGGTCCGCGCGCGATGCCGGAATCATCCGGTCGATCTTCGCCAGCGACCGCAGCCGGTCCGCCTCCGACGGCGGCCGCCCCACCGTCACCTTTTCGAAGTCGATGAGTCGGAGATCCGGATCGTCGGCCCGACGCGCGAGCACGTTCGTCGGATTGAAGTCGTACTGCGCGACGCCGGCGTCGTGCACGCGGCGCGCCCACCGGCCGTACTCCTCGATCAGCTTCCGCCGGCGGCGCGACGTCGCGAGGAGAATGTCCAGGCGCACCCGGTCGGACGCCTTCTCGATGATGACGCAGCTCTCCGCCTTCCGGTCGCCGACGGCGACGAAGGGGAGCGTCGAGATGCCTCGATCGAGGACGCCGAGAAGCGCCTGGAGCTCCCGGGCCGCGCGCGATCCGAAGAGCGCCGCCCTCAGGGATTGCAGCGCGCCCCGCCGCTTGTAGATTTTCACGAGGAACTCGCGCCCGTCGACGCGGACCTCGACCGTCCGCTTGATCTTCAGGTCCTTGATCGGCCGGCCGGCCCGCAGGAGATCCTCGAACCGCGAGAAGGCGCCCGACTCGAACGCGGCGCGCCATTCGTCCGCCACGCGCCATCGCCACCCGTCCGCGGTGACGCCGTGGTACTTAGGCATTTCCCATGTCCCGAGTCGGAGCTTTGATTCTCGCGAGTTGCCGATGCTCCAATTCCACCGTGGTCCCTTTACCGAAGGTGGTGATCACTACGCTTACGATCCTTGGATCGATCTTCTTGACGACCCCCTCGAAATCCTCAAAGGCGCCTTCCGTAACTCGGACGTTGTCCCCCACCCGCAATTTGCGCGGGATGGATACGCGCCGGTCGAGCCCGAGCCGCCGGGGGCAGAGGAGAATCTGCCAGCCAAGGACCGCGAGCGATTCGGAAAACCGTCGGCGCGGCCGCTCCCACAGGCCAAACGTCACGAGCGTCACGGCGCCCCACACCGCCGATTCGAGCAGCGACTTCACCGGCGAGAGGATCCGAAGCGCGACGTGCTGGACCGGATGGTGCTTCCGAAAATAGGCGAAGCGGGAACGGGCCTGCTCGATCTTCGCCCGCACGCGGACTCCGCGCCGGGTCCGGCCCTGGAGGTGGACGATCTGGACGCCCGGATGGACCATCACCTTCCACCCCTGGGCGCGCGCCCGGAGGCAGAAGTCGGTCTCCTCATAAAGGTAGAAGAAGGTCTCGTCGAAGCCGCCCAGCCGCTCCCCGGCCTCGCGCCGGAGGACGAAGCAGGCCCCGACCAGGTTGTCGACTTCGAACGGTTCCGACCGCGCCTGGAGGCGGCTCGGATAGGCACCCGGACGGAGCCGCCTCAGGAGGCTCTTGTTGAAGAGCTCCGTCGCCAGTCCGGGCTCGACATCGAACGAGTGCTGGATGCGGCCGTCTTCGTGAAGAAGTTGCGGCCCGACGACGGCGCAAGCGGGCGTGCGGTCGAGGAAATCGACGAGGGCGCGGAGGGAGTCCGCCGGAAGCCGGGTGTCGTTGTTGACGAGCGCGAGGATCCGGCCCGACGCCTCGCGCATCCCCTGGTTCGCGGCAGGCCCGTACCCGCGATTCTCCCCGTTGCGGATCACGCGCACCGCAGGGTAAGCCTTCGCCGCGGCGTCGGCGGTCCCGTCGGTCGATCCGTTGTCGACGAGGATGATCTCGTGCGAGAGCGTCCCCGCGGCCGCCGCGACCGTCGAGAGGCAGTCCAACGTCATGTCGCGGCCGTTGAGGGAGACGAGGATGACCGACAGGTCCATGAGGAAGGATTGTATCGGAAGTCCGGCGAGGGCGGGAGCGCGCCTCCGGTGCGGGGACGCCAATTGGTAGAATCCAAGGAGATGCGATGGAGCGGCCTTGCGCTTGTCTTGCTCCTGATCGCGGCCTCGCCGCCCCAGGATACGACCTTCTTCTTCGACGGCCCGGACGGCGCCGGCGATGACGCGCTCCAGCGCGCCGCCCGCGCCGTCGTCGCGCGCTGCGAGGCTTCCTCGATCAAGGGCCTCACCTTCACGCTGGTGAAGGTCGAAGGATCGCGCGACAAGCGGCTCCGATTCACGGGCCCCGCCGGATTCACTCCGTCGATGCGCGAAACCGTCCGATACCTCGCCTCGATCGCCTGCTCCAAGGTCGAATTGAGGTTCATCAACTGGCTGGGCCAGGCCGAGGCCCAGAAATACCGACCGCAGGATCCGGCGCCGAAGGGATCCTCCTGGGCGCGCTTCTATTGCTGGACCACGACGAACGCGCCGGTCGCACGGTTGATCCGCGACGCGGGGACGGAGACGCTTCTCCTGAAGGACAAGCCGATCATCGACGCCGGAGGAAAGTACACGGTCCTTCACCACAATGGCGGCGATTACGGTGGAGAGAAGCTCGACGCCGGGGTCTACCTCGAATTCACGCCGGAGGTGACGAAGTCGCTGAAGGACGGCATCATCAAGAACCCGGACGACCCCAAGAAGACGATGCTCCCCGTGGTCCTCTTCATCGACGGGATCAAGGTGCCCTCGGAGTCGGGAATGATGCGGTGGATCTCGAAAGTCGACAGGGAATCCAAGAAGGGTCCCCTGTGCGCCGTGTGGAACGTCGAATACGTCTCCGACGCCACCGTCCTGCCCCTACTACTAAGAATCCCCATGCCCTTCTCCCTCAAGCCCGTCGAATGAAGCCTCGGCGCTTCCGACCGATATCCGGGAACTCGGGACGAATCGGCCTCGTCTGATAGAATGACATGCCTATGAACCGCATCGTGCGGCGCCCCTTCGGCTTCCCCGGGAAGCTCCTGCTCATGGTCCTGCTATCTATAGTGGGCGGTTTCCTGTGGGCCATGGCCGACTCGGGCCGCACTTTCTCGGACGTGGCCAAGATCATCAGTTCCGAGCCCGGGCCCGAGACGGTCACGACGGTGCCCCCACCCGCGCCGCCGCGCGGCGTTCCAGTCCCGCCCGGAGTTCCACCCATTGTTGGCCGGCCCCCCGCTCCCCCCGCGCCGCCGCCCGGACCCACTTCGTACACCGTCGAAAAAATGGCGGCGCTCTTCGACGAGGTCGACGGCCATCTCCGCCAGGGCCGGATCAAGGAGGCGCGCGAGCTCTTCCGCCGGCAGAACTCCAGCCTCGTGCCCGCGGCCCAGATGGAACGGTACCGCCGGGTCGAGGAGGAGATCGGCCGCTATCACCAGCTCCTCTCGCTCACGATCCACGGCGCCGCGATCGACCTCCCCCAGATGGCGGAGCTCGATCTCAAGAGCGGGGGCACGCTGGTCGTCAAGAATCTCCAGGAGAGCGAGACCGAGTACCGTTTCGAAACCCTTTCGGGCATCCGCTCCCGCGTCGCCAAGGGCTCGGTGACGGGCCTCCGGAAGTACGAGAAGGAGCGCGCGGGGATTCTTGTCGACGAGGAACTGGAGCGGCAGGCCTCCTACCGCGGCATCCGCGTCGCGAAGGAGAAGACGGCCTCGACCACCGTCTGGAAGTTCATCGATGGACCGCAGGGGCCGGTTTCCGGCTACATCTATTTCCAGCTCGCCGACTTCTGCGCGCGGAACGGGCGGAACTCCCGGCTCGTCCCGCTCTTCGCGGAGGGGCTGAAGCGCGACCCGAACCTGCCCACCACGGTCTTCGAGAAGAAGGCGGAGCAGTTCGTCGACGTCTTCCTCTACTTCATCTCGGTCCGGGCGAAGGAAGATGCGCGCGCCGCGTACGAGCACCTCACCAAGACCTATCGCACGAGCAAGGCCTTCCGCGACCGGGTGGAGACCGACCGCGACGTGCGCGAGGCGTACGCCGACCTCTTCGACACCGCGATGGCGGAAGCTCCCAAGAACCCGCCCCCCTCGACGCCCGAACCGCCCGCCCCGGCCCCGCCGCCGGCGCCCGAGCCCGATCCCGAGCCCCCGCCCGACCCCCCGCCTCCGCCCGCCCCGGGAGATCCACCGGCTCCTCCCCCGCCGCCTCCTCCGCCTCCGGCGCCCAAGCCGCCGCCGGTGGACGTCGATCCCGACCGCGTCGACGGCGCCGAGCCGACGATCCTTCCGCCGGATGCGCCGGCCAAGGCCGTGGAGCTCGTGAAGAAGGGCGACGAGATGTTCAAGGAGGCGATGAAGCGCGTGCTCAACTCGAGCAGCGAGAAAAACCCCGAGGGATGGGCCGCGGAAAACAAGAAGGCGCTGGAGCTCCTGACGAAGGCATTCGACCAGTATTACTGGCCCGCCCAGGAAGCCTTCGAGAAGGCGAAAAAGCCCAACCCCACCGCCCTCCTTCGCCGCGTGCGCCAGCTGCAGATGACGAAGGCGATGTGCCGGAAGCGCGCCGTCTCGTCGAAGTGATCCGGACGCCTGCGTCCTGATCCGGATAAACCTCCGCTCTCCGCCCGGGGCGGCGCGACCGGCCGCCCGCATGTCCCGCCGCAGCTCAAGCGAACACGAGAACGGAGGCGGATTTGACTCGGCCCCCCCGACCGGTATAATCCTCTTCGCGAGGAGAGTCATGTCCAACGCTTCCCCGATCGTCGAAGGAGATACGGAGTCCCTTCGACGGCGACTGGCGGAGCTGGAGCTGATCGCCACCTACCACGCCGAGGCGGGCCGGATTCTCAAGTCGGGCGCCATGCCCTCCTCCTCGGGCCTCCTCCAGTTCATCGACCTGACCCGCAAGCATTTCACGCTCGCCGCCGCGGCGTACTATCGGGTCGAGGACGCGACGCAGGAGCTGGCGGTCGAAGCCGCCTCCGCCGAATCGGGCGCCCAGCCCCAGCGCATGAAGGTGGGCGAAGGATCGACGGGCCGCGCGGCCCAGTCGGGCGCCACCGTGAAGACCGAGAACGGGTCGGGCGGAGCCGGGCTCTCGATGCCCGTCCGCATCCGGGGACGGGTCGCGGGAGTTTTCGACGTGACGGACCGGGCCACCGCGCGATTCACGCCCGGCCTCCTGGCGGCCTTCGAGTCCGCCGCAGGCCGGCTCGGGCTCTTCCTCGAGAGCGGCGAGCCTCCCGCATCTCCAACGGAAGCGCGGCGAGAGGACCGCTACCGGGCGATCGTCGAAAACGCGGCCTACCCGATCATGATCCTCGACCCCGCGGGCAATTTCACGTGGGCCAACCGGTCGACGAACGCGCTCCTCGGCTACGGCCGCGGCGAGCTCGAAGGCGTGAACGTCGCCACGATCATGCGCAAGGGCCACATCCGGACGATGTTCACGGCGCTGAAGGAATGCGCCGAGGGGCTCGAGGTCCGTTCGCAGCGGGTCGAGATCACGACCCGGCGCGGCGAGGACCGCACCGTGGAGCTCTCGTGCAGCCCGCTCCGCGAGGGCGGCGCTTTCGTGGGCGTCGAGATGACCCTGCGCGACATCACGGACAAGATCGTCATCGAGAAGCTGAAGAAGAACTACACGGACTCTCTGCAGGAGGCCGTCATCGCCCGCACGAGCGAGATCAAGGACACCCAGCGCGCGGCCATCCTCGCGATCGCGAACCTGGCGGAGTCGATCGACGACGATACGGGCGGCCACATCCAGCGGATCCAGCACTACGCCCGCGTCCTCGCCGAGGAGCTGCAGAAGCTGCCGAAGTACCGCGACGTGATCACCGAGGAGTACGTCGAGCTCATTCACGACCTCTCGCCGCTCCACGACCTGGGGAAGGTCGGCATCCGCGACTACATCCTCCAGAAGACCGACAAGCTGACCGCCGACGAGTTCGAGAAGATGAAGGAGCACACGGTCATCGGCGCGCACGCGCTCAACATGGCGGGCCAGATGACCCACAGGGACGGCATCTTCTCGATCGGCGAGATGATCGCCCACTACCACCACGAGAAGTGGGACGGCACGGGCTACCCCAACGTGGACATCGGCGGCGAGAACCGCGCGCTCCGCGGCGAGGAGATCCCGCTCTGCGCCCGCATCGTGGCCCTCGCGGACGTCTACGACGCCCTCACCTCGAAGCGGCCGTACAAGATGCCCTTCCCCCACGAGACGACGCGGGAGATGATCGTCGCCCAGTCGGGCAAGCACTTCGATCCCGAGGTGGTGCAGGCGTTCCTGCGCCGCGAGCAGGAGTTCGTCCGCATCCGCGAACAATTCCCCGACACCGCCCTTCCCCCCGGCAAACCCTTCGAACTTCCGGCGCGCGACCGCGTATAATCCCCGGCCATGCGCCGTCCCCAACCTCGCGTTTTCAGCGGCGGCGTCGACGGCCGCGGACGCCGCATCGCCGTCGTCGCGGGCCGCTTCAACGAGTACATCACGAAACACCTCGTCGAGGGGTGCCTCGACACCCTCGAGCGCCACGGCGTCTCCCGCGACCGGGTCGACCTCGTATGGGTCCCGGGAGCCTTCGAAATCCCCACGGCCGCCCGCCGGCTCGCGTTGCGCGGCGACGTCGATGCGATCATCGCGCTCGGGTGCGTCATCCGCGGCGAGACGCCCCACTTCGAGCACATCTGCCGGGAGACGGCCCGGGGGATCGCCGAGGTCGGACGCCGGACCGGGGTCCCCACGATCTTCGGGGTCCTCACGGTGGACACCCTCGAGCAGGCCATCGAGCGCGCCGGGACGAAGATGGGGAACAAGGGACGAGAGGCCGCCGAGTCCGCGATCGAAATGGCGAACTTGGTGAGAAGCCTGTAGTTCCACGACACGCCAGATGCGCAAACGCACGAAGGCCCGGGAGCTCGCCCTGCAGGTCCTCTACCAGTTCGACCTCCGCGGGGAAGAGGTCCGTCCCGAGGCGGAGGAGCTCCTCCAGCACGCGACGCAGGATCCCGAGGTCCTCGAGTTCGCGCGGAGGATCATCGACGGCACGTGGGAGCGTCGGACCGAGATCGACCGGACCATCGAGGGCGCGGCCCGGAACTGGGAGATCCGGCGCATGGCGGCCATCGACCGGAACATTCTCCGCATGGCGACCTTCGAGCTGCTCCACCTCGACGAAATCCCGCCCCTGGTGACGATCAACGAAGCGATCGACCTGGCGAAGAAGTACTCCACCAAGAAATCGGGCCACTTCGTCAACGGCATCCTGGACCACATCCGGACGACGTCCGCCCCGGAAAAGAAGCGAGGCTCCGTCCGAGACGACGCCGCCTCCGGAGCGTGACCCATGGGATTCCTCGGCGGGTTTCTTGATCGCTTCAAGCGGGGTCTCCAGAAGACACGCGAGGCGTTCGTCGCTCCGCTCCGGAAGCTCATCTCGGTCTTCCGGACGCTCGACGACGCCACGATCGAGGAGCTGGAGTCGATCCTGATCGGGGCCGACGTCGGGATCGAGGCGACCCGCAAGATCGTCGACGGGCTCCGGATCGCGTACAAGAAGGGCGAGATCAAGACGGCCGACCAGGTCCTCGACTGGCTCAAGAGGGACTTGAAGACGCGGCTCGCCGGGGAGGGCGTCGACCTTCATCACGCGCCGTCGGGCCCCACCGTGATCCTCGTCTGCGGCGTGAACGGCGTAGGCAAGACCACCTCCATCGCCAAGCTCGCGGACTTCTTCCACAAGCAGGGGAAGCGCGTCATCCTCGCGGCGAGCGACACCTTCCGCGCCGCCGCGGTCGAGCAGCTCTCCCTCTGGAGCGAGCGGATCGGCGTCGACATCGTCAAGCACCGCCAGGGGGCCGACCCCGCGGCCGTCGTCTTCGACGCGGCCGACGCGGCCGTCGCGCGCAAGGCCGACTACCTCATCGTCGACACGGCGGGCCGGCTCCAGACGA
>Ga0075423_10005839_pt1 | contig 11526 bp, 13 predicted proteins | sample SoiMethybrSBSTD2_FD_80114 | JGI IMG/M metagenome (GOLD analysis project Ga0075423, IMG submission 80114) | Bulk soil microbial communities from a Populus tree surrounding site in Tennessee, USA - Soil MetaG P. TD hybrid SBSTD2 | ecosystem: Environmental > Terrestrial > Soil > Tree plantation...
CCCCCGAGGAGGGGGCATGCCTTGGAAGGAGTGTCACGTGGAGGACGAGCGTCTCCGGTTTGTGGCCCGCCTGCTCGACGGCGAGAAGATGGCGAGGCTCTGCGCCGAATTCGGGATTTCACGGAAGACGGGCTACAAGATTTATGACCGCTACAAGGAAGTCGGACTGCACGGGCTGACGGACCGGAGCCGACGGCCGTACCGGCATGCGAACCAGCTGCCGATGCCGATTGAGAAGACGATCGTCCGGCTCAAGCGAGAGTATCCGAGCTGGGGCGCGCCGAAAATCCGCGAACGGTTGCGGCGGCGCTGCCCCGACGTGCAGTGCCCGGCGATCAGCACCGTGCACGCGGTACTGGACCGGCACGGACTGGTGACGCGGCGCAAGCGCCGCCGACATCGCGCCGAAGGCACGGCGCTCTCTCACCCTGGTCAGCCCAATGATCTCTGGTGTGCCGACTACAAAGGCGAGTTCATGCTCGCCGACCGGCGCTACTGCTATCCGCTCACCATCACCGACTTCGCCACGCGCTATCTGATCACGTGTGACGCGCTCACGACGACGAAGGAGATGTACGCGTTCAGCGTCTTTGAGCGCACGTTTCAGGAATTCGGCCTGCCGCGGGCGATCCGCACCGACAATGGGGTTCCGTTCGGCAGCGGCCATGCGCTCTACGGCCTGAGCAAGCTCTCCGTCTGGTGGCTCCGCCTCAGCATTCAGATCGAGCGGATTCGCCCCGGCCATCCTGAGCAGAATGGCCGCCACGAGCGGATGCACCTGACGCTCAAGCAGGAGGCCACGAAACCCGCCGCGGCCAACGCGCTGCAGCAACAGGCCCGTTTCGATGCCTTCCTCACACAGTTCAACCACGAACGACCGCACCAGGCGCTCGACATGCGCGTCCCCGGCGAGCTCTACGTCCGCTCACCCCGCCCGTACACCGGCCTGGCGCCGCTGGCCTACCCGCTCCACGACTGGACGGGCACGGTCACGCACTGCGGGCGGATCTGCTACAAGAGCCGGAAGGTCAATCTCAGTCAGGTGTTTGCGGGGCAGGACGTCGGCGTGAAGCAGGTGGACGACCACATCTGGCTCGTCACCTTCATGGACTACGATCTCGGCTACTTCGACGATGAAACGTGCCGGCTTGAGCCGATTGAGAATCCGTTCGGCCCGAAAGTGTTACCTATGTCTCCGGAATGATCTGTTACCCATGTCTCCGGAATAGACCCTGAGAATTTGGAGGCGCCGCCCGGATTTGAACCGGGGATGGAGGTTTTGCAGACCTCTGCCTTACCACTTGGCGACGGCGCCGGCTGGAACTCTCGTGACGGGGATGATCCGGCCGCGTCTAGATGCTGCTACAACAGCGGTGGTCCGGCTGGACCCGGACACGACGTACGCGGCGTGATGAGTTGATCATTGATGCCATCAGTCCGCCTTCGCGGCATTGCCGCTACAGTGGACATCCTTCGCGTGGCTTGCCAGCCGTAGCACCACTCAACAGGCCCACCGTCGCTCGCGTTCAATCACCCCGCGCGAGCTACGGTAAGCAACCTCCGCCTGTATTCATGAGCGGAGGTTGGAGCGGGAAACGGGATTCGAACCCGCGACTTCGACCTTGGCAAGGTCGCACTCTACCACTGAGTTATTCCCGCCCGCGCAGACTTCGTAGCGTACCACAGCCGATCCAGCCCAAGCAACACGCGGACTGCTTGCCCCTACTCTATAATCCGATCGGACTCCTCCCTCGGCGCGCGCGGCTCGACTGTCCTCTCAGCGAACCGTTCTCACTCGCGCGGAGTCTGATCGTACAGCGTCGTCGCATCAGCACGAGGTGCCCGCCCATGGAGTATCAGGATTTCGATTTTCGGCAGTCATCCGACGACACACCCGTCGTGAAGACTTCGATCGACGAGCCACCGGCATGGCCGAAGCTGATCGCCGCAGGCGTGCTCGTGATTGCGGTCGCGGTCACGGGATACCTCGTCTTCCGCAATCGAGGTCCAGCCGCACCCGCCAGCGCTCCGGCGGCAACTCCCGCACCGGCACCGACCGACGCGGCTTCCCCACTCGGTGCCGATGTGGCGCCGATCGATTTGCCGCCTCTCGATCAATCAGACGATGTCGTGCGCGGGTTGGTGAAGGAACTCTCCTCAAACCCCGCCGTCGCAGCCTGGCTCACAACGAAGAACCTGATTCGCAACTTCACCGTCGTCGTCACCAACATCGCAGCGGGTGAACCTGCCGCAGGCCGAGTGCCCGCGCTGAGACCCTCCGGAGGGTTCCAGGTCGAGGGACGCGGTGAGGATCTCTCCATCAATTCCCGGAGTTACGCGCGATATCTGCCGCTTGCAACCGCCGCGAGCTCGATCGATCCGCAGGGAGCGGCAAAGCTGTACAGCCAGCTCAAGCCGCGAATCGAGGATGCCTACAAGGAGCTCGGGCTTCCGAATTCGACCTTCGATCAGACGCTCGAACGCGCAATCGTGACGCTGCTGAAGACTCCGGTCCCTGAGGGGCGCGTGCCGATCCAGCCGAGCGCGGCTGTGAACTATCGATTCGCCGACCCAGCCCTGGAGAAATTGACACCGTCGCAGAAGCTGCTCATCCGCTTCGGGCCCGACAATCAGCGGGCGGTGCAGACCTCTCTGAGAAATATCGCCCTCGCCCTGGGGATCCCACCCGAAAGACTCCCGTAATTCCGGTGGGAACCTGGCACTGAACGCGGAACTTGGAACGCGGAAGAGGAACCCGGAACACGAACGGGGAACAGGGAACCCGGAACTTGGAACCTGGGGCTGCCGTCTTGTTCGGCATGGATCGATTCCAATCGCTCTTCGTCGCAGCCGCGCTGGTGGCCGTCGCCCTTCCAACTGCCGCCTGCAACGTGGACGTCCGCAAGGACGAGTCGCCCGACGGCAAGGCTAACGTCGATATCACGACGCCTGTTGGCAACGTGTCCGTTCGAACCAACGGTGACACACCCGCTATAGGCCTCGCCGTCTACCCCGGAGCCAAGCCTCTGCGGGAAGAGAATGCGCCGGAAAGCGCCGACGTCAACGTCGGCAACTCGCTGTTCGGTGTGAAAGTGCTGGCTGCCAAGTTCGAGAGCGCCGACGCACAGGATCGCATCATCGATTTCTATCGCAACGAATTGAAAACCTACGGCGACGTCACCGAGTGCCGCGGGGATGTGAATTACCGCAACGGTCACCCGGTCTGCCGCGAAAAGCTTTTCTCGCGTGGCGACCTTCAGCTCGTGGCCGGCCCGGAGCACCAGCAGCACATCGTCTCGGTGAAGCCGCGCGGAGAAGGAACGGAGTTCGGTCTCGTCTACGTTCAGACGCGCGGCAAGGACTAGAACGCCCAACACCCAACCCCAAACTCCCAACTCCCAACTCTCACCTAGCGAGGACGATTTTGGGAATTGGGAGTTGGAATTTTGGAGTTGATCTGGCCCTGAACGTGCGATCCGTTTGGGTCATGGAAGACGACAAGCGGCAATCCCTCGGAAAAATGGGCGAAGACCTCGCCTGCACGGAACTCGAACGCCGCGGGTACGCAATTCTCGCGCGCCGTTATCGCTCCCGATTCGGCGAAATCGACATCGTCGCCAATCACGAAGAAACGATCGTCTTCGTCGAAGTAAAGGCCCGGGACGGCGACGAATTCGGCGGCGGCGCCGCCGCCGTTACAGCGTGGAAACAGCGTCGCATCGCGCAGATGGCCATCGACTACCTCTCGCGCAACAACCTGCACGACCGGCCGTGCCGGTTCGACGTCGTGACGGTCGATGTCAAGGAGGGGCGTCCGCACGTCGTGGTGTATCCGCACGCATTCGATGCACCTGACTGAACCTCGATCCTCCGAGCTCAAACGAGTTACGATGCAGAGCACGGAGGGTTACCCATGAAACGAATTGCGACTGTCGCACTCTGCGCGGCGCTGATCGGCACCGCCGCCTGCTCAGGCCGATCGGGCCCGCAATTCGACCGATCCGACGTCGAGAACATCACGAAACTGATTGAGCAACTGAGAATCGCGTTCAACGCCAAGGATTCGACCAAGGCGGCCGCCCTCTATTCGACGACGGGCGTCGTCATGCCGCCGAACCGGGCGCTGATGCGAGGGCGGCAGTTCGTTCAGCAGTACTACGACGATCGTTTCGCGGAGGGCGCATCCGATCTGGAGCTTATGTCTTCCGATGTCTCGGGCCAGGGCACGCTCGCCTTCGCCAGCGGCGACTACCGGTTGAATCTCGTGCCGAAAGATGGCGGGCAGAAGCGCCGCGATCGCGGCAAGTTCCTGTGGGTCTTCCGCGAGAACAACGGCGTGTGGACGATCGAATACGTGATCTTCAGCAGTGATTTCACCGCGCCACCGACCGCGTAACGCGATCGGCGGGTCCACAAGGCAGGACCCGCCCTACGGCCGGACACTACTAATCGCCTGATCGAGGATCTCGATCGCGGTATCCGCTTGCGCCGTCGTCAAGACCAGCGGCGGCGACAGGCGGACGGCATTCTGACCGGCGCCGAGCACCAGCAGCCCGCGCTCGAAGCATTCGTGGACGATGCGGTCGCGCTCGGTGGTGGCGCGTTCCTTGGTCTGCCGATCGCGAACGAGTTCGACTCCGATCATCAAGCCACGGCCTCGAACGTCCCCGATGATCGAATGCTTGTCCATCAGGGACCTGACGCCGGCGATCATGTGCGCACCGACCACTTCGGCGTTCTTCACGAGACTCTCGCGCAACAGCTTGAGCGTCGCGAGGGATGCCGCGCACGATACGGGGTTGCCACCAAACGTGCTGGCATGAGTGCCCGGTGGCCAGGACACGATCTCCGATCGCGATGTCATCACGCCCAGCGGTAACCCTGAGGCAATGCCCTTGGCCATTGTGACCACATCCGGTGTGACGCCGGTGTGCTCGATCGCGAACATCCTGCCCGTTCGCCCCATGCCCGACTGCACTTCATCGACGATGAGCAGCATGCCGAACGCGCTTGAAATCTCGCGCAGGCGCTCGTGAAAGGCGTTTGGCGGCACCACGTAGCCGCCCTCGCCCTGGATCGGCTCGACGACGATTGCCGCGACATCCTCCGGATGCACGAGGTGAACGAACAGCTGTTCCTCGATGAAGCGCAGGCACTCGGCGGCGCAGTTGTCGGGACTGAGGCCGATCGGACAGCGATAACAGTTCGCGTAGGGCGCGTGAAACACACCTGGCACGAGCGGTCCGAAACCACGCCGCTGCGTCAGCCTGCTCGCCGTCAACGAGAGCGACCCCATCGTCCGGCCGTGAAACGAACCCAAAAACGCGATGAGGTTCGGCCGCTTCGTGTAGTAGCGCGCGAGTTTGATCGCGGCTTCGTTGGCCTCGGTTCCCGAGTTGCCGAAGAACGATCGGTGCGGCCCGGGCATCGGCGCGATCGCAGAGAGCTCTTCTCCGAGGCGCACCTGCGGCTCGTAATAGAAGTCGGTCCCCGACATGTGAAGGAACTTCTGCGACTGCTCGACGATCGCCTTCACGACGTCCGGATGGGAATGGCCGGTCGAGGTGACCGCGATGCCCGCGGTGCAATCCAGGAAGACGTTGCCGTCCACGTCCTCGACGAGCGCGCCTTCCCCACGCGCCATCACGAGCGGATAGTCGCGGGTGTAGGACGTCGAGACGACTTTCGCGTCGCGCTCGATGAGCGCCTTCGCCCGCGGACCCGGGAGTGCGGTCTTGAGGGCCGGCCCGGTCATCTCATTTCTTCTTCCATCTGGTGCCAGACGGTCCGTCTTCCAGCAACACGCCCTGCTCGGCCAGGGAAACCCTGATCCGATCGGCCTCGGCGAAGTCGCGGCGCTGACGCGCCGCCTTGCGCGCCTCGATCATGCCCTCGATCTCTTCCACCGGGATCGGTGGCTTCTCGTCTTCTGCACGACGCAACGACACGACGCCGAGCACGCGATCGAACTCATCGATCGCCGATCGTACCAGCGCTGCGTCGTCGTTGCTCATCTTGCCGGCATCGATTGCGGCATTACCGCTCTTGACGAGGTCGAACAGCGCTGCCAGCCCGGCGGCGGTGTTGAGATCGTTTTCGAGCGCGGCCTTGAACCCCTCCCGCGCTTTCGCGACCGAGGCAGCGATTTCGGATGAGCCATCTTGTGCTGTCAGACCGTCGAGCCGCACGAGAAAGTCGACCACGCGTCGGAGCGACTCTTCGGCCTGCTCCATTCCCGACCAGGTGAAGTTCAGCTGCTTCCGATAGTGCGACGACAGCAGCAGGTACCGGAGCGCCGACGGACGAAATCCTTTGGCGACGATGTCGGGGACGGTGTAGACGTTGCCGAGTGACTTCGACATCTTCTCGTTCTCGACGAAGAGATGCTCGACGTGCACCCAGAAGCGGGAAAACGTCTCCTTCGTCGCGCCCTCGGCCTGCGCGATCTCGTTTTCGTGATGCGGAAAGATCAGGTCGACGCCACCGGCGTGAATATCAATCGGCGCGCCATCGAGCAGGCGAAGCGCCATCGCCGAGCACTCGATGTGCCATCCCGGCCTGCCCGTCATCCCGCCGCAGTCCCACTCGGGCTCGCCGGGCTTGGCTGCCTTCCACAAGACGAAATCGCGGGCGTCGTCCTTGGAATATTCATCGACGTCGACGCGCGCACCGGCGTGGAGACCGTTGTGATCGAGGCGAGCGAGGCGGCCATAGGTTGGAAGCGACTCAATCCGGAAGTAGATCGACCCGTCGCGACGATAGGTGTGACCGTTGCGCTCGAGCGCGAGGATCATGTCGCACATCGCCTGCATGTTGGGCTCGTCGGTGGCTCGCGGGCTCTGTTCCGGCGTCTCGATGCCCAATAGCTCCGAGTCGGAGCGGAACGCGCCGATCCATTGCTCCGTGTACTCGCGCAGCGGCATACCGGCCTTCTGGGCGCCGGCTATCGTCTTGTCATCGACGTCGGTGTAGTTGATGACTTCCGTGATGCCATGTCCGCACAGGTATTTCAGCGTGCGGCGCAATACATCGAGGCAGACGAAGGTCCGGAAATTCCCGATGTGCCCGCGCGCATAGACCGTGAGCCCGCAGGCATACATCCGCACGGTGTTGTCGCGCGCAGGTGCGAACACCTCCTCCTGCCGCGTGAGGGTGTTGTAGAGGCGAAGCATGTCGGCGCGTCAGGGTTCGACGGCGACCGTGCGGCCGTCGATGAGGAACTCGAGTGGCCCGGCATCGCGGCGCACGATCACCGAGATGGTGGCGTCCGAAGATGACTCGCGAAGACACGCGTGGACGGCGGCTTCGACTGAAATCGCGAATGTCTCGGCTTCGGAGTTGCCGCACGACGCGTAGCGGGCCGCCTGCATCGCCAGTCCGCGCACCATCGAGACGTACTGTGCGTCGCGGGGAACCGAGATGGTGAATTCGAAAGTGCTGGCGTCCACGCTACACGCAGAACCGGCTGAACAACCGATCGGCCACACGCCGATCGGCTTCGATTTGCTCACGCAGCGCGTCGACGTCTGGAAACTGACGTTCGTCTCTCACACGCTGCACGAATCCCAGGCGCACAGAGCGCCCATACAGGTCGCCCGAATACCGAAGCAGATGCGTCTCGACGGTCAATTCCTTTTCGCCGAAGGTGGGACGGATGCCGACGTTTGTGAGCCCCGCATGGACGACGCCATCGATCGTCGTCGTCGTCGCATAGACACCATGTGGTGGAATCAACTCGTTCGACGTTTGCAGATTGGCGGTAGGAAACCCAATCTCGCGTCCACGCCGCCGCCCGGCGATCACGGTGCCGTCGACGTAATAAGGGTGTCCGAGCAGGGCTCCCGCTTCGTCGACCCGACCCTCTGCGACCAGACGCCGTATGCGTGTGCTGCTCACGACGAAGTCTTTGTAGCGTACCGGGTCGATCTTGTCAGCCCGGAAACCGTAATGCTGGCCGAGCGTGCGCAGCACTGTGAAGTTGCCGCTCCGCCCGTGGCCAAACAGAAAGTTGGCTCCAACCCAAACCTCCGACACCCGCAACCAGTCCACGAGCACGGTCCGAACGAACGTCTCCGGGTCCCACTCCGACAACTCGCGAGTGAATCGCACGACGGCCACACAGCTGATGCCCGCGCGATGGAGCGACTCGAGCCGCTGGCCTTTCGTCATCAGCAACTTCGGTGCCTTGTCCGGCCGCAGAACGCGCGGTGGATGAGGATCGAAGGTCATCGCCATCGGCGTGCCGCCATGCTCGGCGGCGCCACGCCGGACGCGCTCGATGATCTTGAGATGGCCGCGATGCAGACCGTCGAAATTGCCGAGCGCCAGAACCGGATGCACCAGCCACGGCGGTCGAGGGTCGTCCGGGAAGTGGATGGTTTCCATTCACTCCACGTCGACTCGCACGTCGAGCACGAGCCCATCATATGCCAGTTCGACGCCGGGAGGCAGACGCGCACAGGTCGCGGCGTGCCCGAGATCGTGCGTCATGTGGGTCATGTAGGCGCGTTGCGGCCGCAGCTGCGCGATGACGGCGAGCGCCTGGTCCACGCTGAAATGGGTCACGTGCGGACGATCGCGCAGGGCGTCGATGACCAAGGTCTCCACACCCGCAACCAGCGCCATCGACGCCTCGTCAATCCGATTGCAGTCGGTGAGATAGGCAAAGTCGCCGAAGCGGAACCCGAGTACCGGCATGTCGCCGTGCCAGACCGGCACGGGGACGACTCGCACGCCTTTGATCGACACCGGCCCTCTGATCTCGTGGGCATCGATCCGGGGAACACCGCCGCCCTTGCGCTGCACGCCGTCGAACACGTAGTGGAACGTCCGCCACACCGTCTGCCATGTCTCCGGGCTCGCGTAACACGGAATCGGAGTGCCCGTGATCACGTTGAAGCGGCGTACCTCGTCAAGGCCGAGGATGTGATCGGCATGCGAGTGCGTCAGCAGAATCGCGTCGACATGCTTCACCCCAAAGGTGAGCGCCTGCTGCCGCAGGTCGGGCCCGGCATCGACCAGGATCCGGGCGTACGACGGCACGTCGACGAAAATCGACGGTCGCAGCCGCGTGTCACGCGGGTCGGTGGATCGGCAGACGGCGCAGTCGCACGCAATCATCGGCACGCCGTGAGAAGTGCCGGTGCCAAGAAAGGTAACGGTGGCGTTGCTCAAGGAAGAATGATGCGCGGGCCTTCCTGCGGCCCGGTCTTGCTCGCTTCGACGTAGCGTATCCGGAGCTCGTAGACGACCTGTTCCAGCAGTTGCCGCTCCTCGGCGGTGAGATTGCCCCGCGTCTTCTGCTCGAGCAAGGCGAGGATATCGATGATCTGCTGCGCGGCCGCGAGATTTGGCTCGGCCTTGCGCCCGCTCACCGGATCAGGCACGTCGCCGAAATGAAACGCAGCGGTGTGCGCGAGCGACAACACGAACCCCACGAAGGTGACGTCGCTGGCTTCGGCCGATTCCTGCTGCTCTTCGGACATGCTCTCGCGATCCTAGCACGCGCCCGGAGGCTAGCGAGACTCCGACGAGGCCTTCTCCCGCTCGGCTGCTCGAGCCGCGCCCAGGATGTTGAAGATCGCGTGGTTTCCCTCGTGGCACTCGTATAACTCGACCGCCTCGTCTTCGTTTCGGGTCAGCGGCATCGAGAACGTCCACGGTCTTGTCCAGGTCGACGGGTCGTCGACGGTAACCGACCATTCGACGCGATCAGATGATGTGCGCCTGAAACGCTCGACCAGGCGCAGCGTGTCCGCCGTGGCATTGCGATACGCGCTGCGCTGCTTGAAGTTCGTTGTCTCGACGACCAGCGTGTCGCCTTCCCAGTGCCCGCGCGCGCTGCCCACATCGAAACGAAGCGCCTTGCCAAGATTGGGGCGAGCGTCCAGCGGAATGACCCGGGTCTCGTGAATCATCTCGTAGCGGATGACGACGACACCTGGCGCCTGCACGATCTGATACGAGTTGCCATAGACGCCGGGGAGCATCGAGCCTGGCAGCCCGCGCGTGATGCAGCGCTCCCAGAGACTGAAGTTTTCCGGACCATTGAACGGTCCATTGCCAAAGCTTCCGCGTCCCGGGTCCTGCAGACGCGCACGCGCCTCAGGGAGCACTGCCGGAATCTTGCCGTCCGCAGGATCGATCACGAACCACGGACGGCTTCCCTTGGTCACTTCGTAGATGTCACGAAACTCCGCGGAGTTCCCGATCTTGCCTTCGGGGTCGCCGCCGAAGAACGGCGCACGATCGATCGCTTCCTGCTGGCGCTTCTTCATCAACTCGGCAATTTCCTGCGCGCTCAGCTGGTCGGCGCTTCGGCCGGAGAACGCCGCAGGCTTTTCGAACGGCGTGCCGTACTCGTACTTGTTGGTGTAGTAGCCCTGCAGGTCAGGATCGCCCCAGGGCGTCCTGGGTGCGGGGGTAGTGCTCGATTGTGCAGACGCGGCCAGCGGCCACAGCAGCACAAGTGAGAAGGTCCAATTCAGAAGTCGGCTTTGAACTTTGAACTTCTCCACTTCGCCCCTACCTCTCAGTGGCGGATGGTAGCATGAGCCCGTGACCCCATCTGTTGGAACCCGATTCGAGCGTCTCGTCGAAATTATGCGCCGCCTGCGCGCCCCCGATGGCTGCCCCTGGGACCGCGAGCAGACGCCAGCGTCGCTGCGCCCGTTCGTACTCGAGGAGACGTACGAAGTCCTCGAGGCCATTGAAAGCGGATCGCCGGCACATCTCTGCGAGGAGCTCGGCGATTTCCTGTTCGAAGCGGTGTTTCTGGCCCAGATGAACGACGAGGCTGGCCACTTTGCCATTGGCGATGCCATCGACGCGATCTGCGACAAGCTGGTGCGGCGACACCCCCACGTCTTCGCCAGGGCCGACGGCGACGTGCCCCTCACCAGCAACCAGGTTATTGAGAAGTGGGAAACGCTCAAGGCGCGCGAGCGCGAAGCGGCGGGCCTGCCTGGCAAGAAGCGGAAGATGACGCTGGGCGGCGTCCCGAAGACGCTCCCCTCGCTGCTGCGCGCCTACGAGATCAGCGCGCGCGCCGCGGCCGTCGGGTTCGATTGGGCCAGGGCGGCGGATGTGCTCGACAAGATCGACGAGGAGGTCGCTGAGGTCCGCCACGAGGTCGAGTCGGGCGCGACCGGTGACCTGTCGCGCGCAGAGGAAGAGATGGGCGATCTGCTGTTTGCAATTGCCAACCTGTCGCGCAAGCTCGGCGTCGAACCGGAAGCCGCGCTGCGGCGGGCGAACGAGAAATTCACGGCACGATTCGATGCTGTCGAAACTGCGTTCACATCGCGCGGACAGTCTCTGAGTGGAGCCAGCCTCGAAGAAATGGAGGTGGAGTGGCAGCAGGTAAAAAAGACAGTACCTTAGCCACGAAGCGCACGAAGATCACAACGACGTAGCCACGAAGAACACGAAGATCACGATGATCACAAACGGCTTGCCACGAAGGGCACGAAGATCACGATGATCACAAACGGCTTCGCCACGAAGGACACGAAGATCACGATGATC
>Ga0075423_10005840_pt1 | contig 11525 bp, 10 predicted proteins | sample SoiMethybrSBSTD2_FD_80114 | JGI IMG/M metagenome (GOLD analysis project Ga0075423, IMG submission 80114) | Bulk soil microbial communities from a Populus tree surrounding site in Tennessee, USA - Soil MetaG P. TD hybrid SBSTD2 | ecosystem: Environmental > Terrestrial > Soil > Tree plantation...
GATGTCTCGGATGAAGTTGAAGCTCAGCTTGCTGTAGAGCGTGGAGTTGATGGCGTTCGGCGCACCGACGAAGAGCAGCGTATAGCCGTCGGGCGCCGCGCGCACGACGGTCTCGGTCGCCAGGTTGGTTCCGGCTCCTGGACGAGGCTCGATCACGAAGGGCTGCCCGAGCCGCTCGGTGAGCGGCTGTGTCACCAGGCGGGAGATGATGTCGGTCGTGCCGCCAGTCGTGTAGCCGAGGAGCCAGCGCACCGGGCGTGACGGGTAATCCTGCGCGGCAGCCATTCGCGAGAGCAACGGCAGCGCAGCGCCGCCAATTGCCAGCTTGAGAAATTGCCGTCGCGCGTGGTCCATGATCCCTCTCCTGACGATGCCGGTCTCAGGAATAGCCGCGCGATTGCTACGGCAGCCGCTTGATCCATGTCGCGAGCGCGTCGACAACGGCCTTGGGCTGCTCCGGAATGAGCGCGTGGCTCGCGTTGGGGATTACAGCAATGCTGACCCGATCCCCGAACTCGTTTTTCATTTCATTGCGCGCGGATTCCGGCTTGAACGGATCCTGTGCGGCCTGCAGGTCGAGCAGGGGCGCAGTTCCGCCGGCCCACCAGTCGGCCTGGCGGACCGCCGCAGCGGCGGCGCGCTGGGCGTTGCGGATCTCGGGATGCCACCCCTCCAGCCAGACTGTCGGATCATTGCCCGGCGCGAAGAACGCGAACCGCAGTGCGGCAAGGCGCGCGTCCTTGGAAAGCGAGGGATCGCCTGCGTCCGTGACCGCTTTGCTCAGCTCGGAGGGGTATTGCTTGGCAGCCGCCGCCGCGATGACGACGCCGCGCACAAGCCTCGGATGGTCGGTCGCCGTCATGCGGGCGACCCAGTTTCCATACGCGTGGCCGACGATGACGGCGCGCCCGTTCCCGAGCTTCTCGACGGCTTCGGCGATATCGCGCGCAAAGTTATGCAAGGAGATGTTGGTCATCGGACCAGTGCTGCGGCCGATCCCGCGCGGCTTTGGCCGCAGCACGCGAAAGCCCGCTGCGGTCAATCCTTCCGCGACCTCGTCGTAGTCGTCGGAATCGCGCGCCAGCGACGGCAGCAGGACGACGGCAGGCCCCTCGCCTTCGACCACCACCTCGATCTGAACATTGTCATAGCGAACGAGTTCGCTGCGGCGCTCGGCCGACACTGCTGTTCCCATCAATCCTGCATTGGATATGACGAACGCGGCTACGACAAGCGGCAGCGAGCGCACGAATGGCGGCACGAACATGCTCCCTCAAAAGCTCGGCTGGCTTGATCCCGCCTGTTGTCGCAATGAACGCGTCTCGAATAGACACGTTCTCTCAGTGGGCCGCATCGTTGGTCAAACGAAATGATGCACTTGCGCTGCCGCAAGTGTCAATGCGCATCAGCCTATAGGTCAGCTTTATGGCCGCGGCGAAGCCGCGCAGACGCCGGGATACGGGAGACCACCTTACATGGCGATGCCAGCGGCCCTGATGATCGGGCCCCACTTGGCGACCTCGCTGGCAATGAAGGCCTGCAGGTCCTCGGGCGTGCCGCCGGCCGCCTGCATGTCTGCGCTGTCCAGGTGCTGCTTGCCGAGGTCGCCGGCGATGTACTCGTTGACGAGCTTGTTCAGCGTCAGGACGATCTCCCGCGGCGTGCCAGCGGGCGCCACCACGCTGTAATAGGCGACGGCCTCGAATCCAGGAAAGCCGGATTCGGCGACCGTCGGAATGCTCGGCAGTTGCTTCGAGCGCGCAAGCGTCGTCACCGCAAGACCACGCAGCGAGCCATCCTGTAGCGAGGCCACCATTCCGGGGGTGAAATTAATGCTCAAGTCGATCTGCCCGGCGATCACGTCGGCGCCAGAGCCCGCCGCCCCGCGATAGGGCACGTAGTTCATCTGGGTGCCACTGCTCTTTTGCAGAAGCTCCATTGTCAGGTGGGCCTGCGAGCCGATACCGGGCGTGCCGACCGAGAGCTTCCCCGGATTGGCCTTCGCGTACGCAATCAGCTCGTGGAGGTTGCCGACCGGCACCTTCGGATGCGCCGCCAGCACCATCGGCGATTTCGCGAGCAGGACGATCGGAGCAAACGCGCGGTCCGAATCGAACGGCATGTTCTTGTACATGAAGCGATTGGTCGCCAGGATGCCGGGCGGCGAGAACATCAGCGTGTAGCCGTCCGGGCTGGCCTTGGCCACGTAGCCGCCGCCGATGTTGCCGTTGGCGCCCGAGCGGTTCTCGACTACGACCTGCTGCCCGAGCTTTGCCGACAGATCAGCCGCAAGGCGACGAGCCGGAATGTCGATCGAGCCTCCGGCCGCGAAGGGAACCACCATGGTGATCGGACGCGAGGGCCAGCTCTGGGCTGCCGCCAAGGACAACGCCAGGCTGAGCAGCGTCGCGGTCAGGGCACAAAGGCTCGGCTTTCTGAGCATTGGTCCTCCCTGCTTCTCTCTTACGGATCGTTTCTTCTCAAGCCTATCACACCAGTAGGACCTGCCAGCCCAGGCATTCTGCAAGCCCGCGGCCCATGATCCATCTTCTGTCCTCATTAGAGAGGAACGTCAGCGCCTCGGTGAAATGCGTAACACATTGGCGATAGGTCGCCTTGTCGATGACGTGTGTCAGATCAGTGCCCCAGAAACAGCGCTTGGGTCCATAAGCATCGAGCAGGCGCTTAATGTGATCGTCGAAGTCCCGAAACGGATAGCCCTCGCGCGAATAGACTGGCGTCGCAGACACCTTGATGAACATGTTGGAGTGCCGCGCAAGCGCGGCCGCCTCCTCGATCGCCTCCTTGGCCAGGCCTTCCTTGGCGGCCGCCGATGACAGCCCGAAATGGTCGATGATGAGGGTGAGCGCCGGGTGCCGCCCCGCGATGACGCCAACCTCTTTCATGAGTCCGCTCGCATGCAGCATGATTGGAACCTGATGGCTTTCAGCCGCGCGCCAAAACCAGTCGGCAGTGCCGTCCGTCAGCCACTTACGCTCGCGCTCCATCATGAAGGCCTGCCGGATGCCGAGCATGCCGGGCAGCGCTCGCCAGTTGCGCATCTGCTCCGCATTGGCGGGATCGTTGATTGGCATGCGGCCCATGACCGCGAAGCGTTTCGGGTAGCGCGCCGCCGCATCCAGTGCATGGTCGTTGCGGAACCCCTCCCAGGAAGGCGGCACCAGGATGGCAGCATCTACTCCGGCTTCATCCATGAGCGGGATCAGCTTCCCGTAGTCGAGAGCGTAGGGCAGCTGCGCGCGTGCGGCGCCGCCAGCAGGCCACGGCCGCTCCGGCGCTTCCGGCAGCCAGACGTGAACCTGGGCATCGATGATCATCTAGGGCGTCGCCGTGCGATCCGCTGGCCGCCTGCAAGCCACTTACGCGGCTTCCAGCTCCCGGCCGCGACGAAGCGCGCCGGCAGGGTCGACGCCGAGGAGGAAACAGGGATTGATCATGCACATGATCTCGATCTCCTCCTGTGTGATGCCGAAGGCTTTCATGTAGCCGCTGATCTGCCGCATCGACTCCACCGAGTTCGGGAACACGGTGTCGCCGGCGTCGCTCGATAGCGTGAAATGCTTGACGCCCACCGAGCGGATCGCTTCGTACATCTTGGCCGGGTCGACACCCAGCATGGGCGAAAGCTCGTCGTAGGTGAAGTTGAAGAACATGCCGACCTTCGCCAGTTCCTTCATCTGCGCGACCGTGACGTTCACGAATGGGCTGAATGGATGGTCGAGAAAGGCCTTCTTGAAGTTGAGCTTGTCGACAAGCTCGGCGAGCGCAAAGATCTCCTGGTGGGTCGAGTGCCCGAACGACAGGGCACGGCCGCTGTCGGCGACCATGCGAACCGCTTCCTCATATTCCGGCTTGAGCTTGCCCTTCTCGTCGAGCGCGTAATGCCCGTACTTGAGCGCCATCTCCCAAGGCAGCGGATCGGAATGCTCCTTGGGATCGGCGTTCGGATCCCAGCGCCGGGTCTTGCCGCCGACGATATGATAGGTGTTGGCGTGGTTGGCGAGCGCGAGCCAGAAGATCGACACGCCGGCCTTGACCTGCGTCTCCACCTTTTCAGGGTTCGGCGGCCGTCCGTCACGGCAGAGCGCATAGCCGCCCCAGGCTTTGATCGGCTCGATGCCAGTCTCCTGCGACCAGCGGTCAAGCTCCTCCAACAGGAGTTTGACGTCCTGCATCGGGCCAGCCGAGCGCTTGTCCTCCTTTCCGATCGACTTGTAGACGATGCCATACATGCCGTTCTCGGACGCAAGCTTGCCGACCGCGATTGCATCCTGCTGGCCATGCTCCGCGTGGCAGTGAATGTCGATCATGCCCTTCACGCCATCGATGCGCGGCGGCGTTTGAATGTAAGGCTTGTAGCGGCGGCGGGCCGGATAGGAGACGACCGCGCGCTCGAGCGTCGGCGTTGCATTGTTGTTCTCGATACGGCCGGGCGGGACAACGGCGTCCCTCTTTATCTCATCCACTCGCTTCCTCCTGACGGCTTGGAAATCAGTGCGATCTTCATTCAATGAGCGGCCACCCTATCCGCTCCATCGATAATGATGAAATATCAATTTGTCCTCATGGCATAACTATGTATTATGGGCCGAGAGCGTTCGTCAGCCTCGGTTTCGCCCACCCTTAAGGCTCAGTCGACTGGCTTCCGGAATGGACCTTCGTCACCTCCGCAACATGCTTGCTGTCATGGAGGAAGGGAGCCTCGGCAAAGCGGCCCAGCGCCTGAACATTTCCCAGCCAGCGCTGACCAAAAGCATCCAGCGGCTCGAGGAGGAGCTCGGCGTCAGGCTGTTCGATCGCGAATCCCGCGGCATGAAGCCGACGTTCTATGCCGACAGCCTGCGCGGCTACGCCAAGGCGGCATGCATCGGCATGGCCGAGGCTGAAAGCCAGATCGCGTCGCTGCGCAGCGGGACTGAGGGCATCATCACGGTCGCCGGTCCGCCGCAGATCGTGACCGGGCTTCTCCCTGAGGTGCTGGTCAGACTTTCCCAGGAGCGGCCCAAGCTCCAAGTCCGCATTGTCGGCCAGAACAAGGAGCTGTTCACGGATCTTCTGGAGGGCCACTTCAACCTCGTCGTGGCGATGCTCTACAACGAGCTGCCGAAGCACGGATTGTCGAAGCAGTGGCTGTTCGACGACCGCCTGGTGCTGGTCATGCGCCCCGACCACCCGCTGGCAAGGCGCCGCAAAGTCAAGCCCAGCGACCTCATCGATCAGAAATGGGTGTTCGCCGACAGCGACACCTGGAGCCAGCACCGTCTGCGGCTCTTTTTCGAGCAGGCCGGCTTGACCGTTCCATGGGCCCGGTTCGAGAGCCGCAATCCGGAGATCCTCAAGTCCATTATCATGATCAGCGATCATATCGGCATGGTCGCCAGGATGGGCGTCGAGAAAGAGGTGGCGCAAGGCTTGCTCAAAGCGATCGAGATCGACTCGCCCTTGATGCTTCGGCCAATCGGCATCGTCCGTCGCGAGAATGAGCCGGCCTCGCCGGCCGTGAAGTCCTTTGTCCGGATCATCGAAGAGGTCTGCAAGGCGCGATCTCGCGCTGTGAGGCGATAAGAGGCCCGGCCCCTCGCTTGGCGCGATCTTGACGCCATCCTGGCGCGACGCCCGGCCATTCTCTTTGGTTATGACCTGACGACAAAATACAAGTGGTGGTCGATGCCCGGCGTCGGCAAGATGCCGGCCATTCTGCGCACGCGGGCATCGCCAAACGAGTATCGCCAAGCGATCCGCTATCTCTCAGCCCTCGACAACCAGCCGGACGCGCAAGCATGCTCACGAACACGAGTGAAAAGACGACGTTTCTGGAATGGGAGCGGAGCACACGCGCCCCCTCGCCGTCCGTGCCGCCATTGAGCTGCGATTGCCAGTTCCACATCTATGCGGATCCGAAGGTCTATCCGCCGAAGCAAGGCGCGCTCTACGAGCCGCCGAAAGGGACCTTCCAGGACATGCGGGGCGTGTTGCGCAAGCTCGGCTTCGCCCGCGGCGTCATCGTGCATGCGATGCCCTACGACACGGATCATCGCCTGTTGATCGATACGCTCACGAGCCTCGATGACCGGGAGAGCATCCGCGCGATCGCGATCGTCAAGGACAATGTCAGCGATGCCGAGCTGAGCAGGCTCAACGAGCTCGGCGTGCGTGGCGCACGCTTCAACATCGGTCGCTACTACAACGAGACGCAATCGCCCGCATCGGTGCTGCGCTCGCTGGCGCGCGCCCGCGAGCTCGGCTGGCACGCGCGCCTGCACGTGGCCGGACCGCATATCCTGGAATATGCCGAGACGTTCAGCGCCATCAAGGACATGACGTTCGTCGTGGATCACATGGGGCATGTCGACTTTTCGGCTGGTCTCACCTCGCCGACATTCCTGTGGCTCGTCGACCGGCTCAAGAACCATGGCTGGTGGCTGATGCTCTCGAACGGCAGCCGCCTGTCGAGCATGACCGACGGTTGGGACGACGCCGTGCCGTTTGGGGCGGCTTACGTCGAGGCTGCGCCCGATCGCATGATATGGGGCTCGGATTGGCCGCATGTGCGCTGGCGCAAAAGCCGGATGCCCAACGACGCCGAACTCGTCGAGCTGCTCTACCGATATGTCGACAACGACCGCTCGCTCATCGAGCGCATCCTGGTCCGCAACCCGGCGCGCCTGCACGGGTTCCTCACCTAGACGCGATCGATATCTGCTCTGTCACCAAGAAACATGGTGATCATAACGATACAAACGGGGAGACGCCAATGATGCGGTTCTGGACCAGGCAGCTCCTGATCCTCGCCACAGCGCTGTGCCTTCCGGGGCAAGTGCTGGCAGAGCCGGTCGAGGATTTTTATCGAGGCAAGCGTCTGACAGTCTATGTCGGCTCATCGACTGGCGGCGGCACTGATGCCTATGGGCGCCTGGCCGCGCGCTTCATCGGCCATCACCTGCCCGGCCAGCCGACCGTCACCGTCGTAAACGTGCCCGGTGCCAACGGCATGGTGCTGGCTAATCAGATCTACCGTGCGCTTCCGAAGGACGGGACCGCCATCGGCACCTTCGACCGCGCGGCGGCCCTGCACGGCATCTGGGGAAATCCAGCGGCGCAATTCGTGCCGACCGAGCTCAATTGGATCGGCAGCGCCAATGTCGACACAAGCCTGTGCGTGACGTGGCATACAAGCGGCATCGACACGATCGAGAAATTCGTGACGCGCGAGGTCGTTCTCGGCTCGTCGACGATCTATCATGCAAACCTGCTGAACTCCCTGTTCGGCGCGAAGCTGAAGCAAGTGAGAGGATATCCAGGAGGCAACGATGTGCTGCTGGCGCTCGAGCGCGGCGAGGTGCAGGGGCGCTGCAACTGGTCCTGGTCGTCAATCATCGGCACCCGATCGGAATGGGTGCGCGACAAGAAGATCAACCTGCTGCTTCAGTTCGCGGAAGAAAAGCATCCCGACCTGCCCAATGTCGCGCTTGTGGGCGAGCTCGTGAAGACGAACCAGCAGCGTCAGATGATTGATCTTGTTCTGTCGAGCCAGACTATGGCGCGGCCATTCGTGGTGCCGCCGGATATTCCGGCGGAGCGCTTGATCGCGTTGCGTACGGCGTTCATGCAGATGGCGAAGGATCCAGCCTTCCTCGCCGCCGCCAAGTCCCAGCAGCTGGAGATCGAGCCCGTCAACGGCAAGCGCATCCAGGAAACACTGGCACGCATCGCACGAATGCCCAAGGACGTCATCCGCACACTGCGCGATGTCATGCTGGGCGCCGAGGCTTCGGCCGCGATGGAGAAGCCCTGAGCAGCATTGCGGTAAAGGCGCAAAAGGCTTGGCCTGCTCAGCATTGATTCTCTGATGCGAGCTACACGAGTGGCCCCGGACTCTTCTTGTATCGGTTCACGATCGCATCAGCAGTCATGTAGGCGAGCGCCTGCATGGTCAGCGTGGGATTGAAGCCACTGATGGTGGGATGGATCGAGCCGCCTGCAATGAAGAGATTGTGAATATCCCAGCTCTGGCCATAGCGGTTGACCACCGAGTCCTTGGGATCACTGCCCATGCGGGCGCCACCCTGATGGTGCCCTCCCGGCGACCCCGGTCGCTCGTTCGCGCGCCACACGTGCGTGGCGCCCATAGCGCGCCCAATCTCTTCGGTCTTGCGCAGCATGTATTCGACGCGCGCCCGTTCGCTCGGCCGCCGCCAGTCGTAGGTTAGGCGCGGTGCCGGCAGGCCCCACGCATCGCGCACATCAGGATCAAGATCGATCATCTGATCGGCGAACGGAAGGTTGTCGGTCTGCGCATTGAGGGCCGCATGGCGCGCGAAGTATTTCGCGATGAACTCGCGATAAGGTGCGCCCCAATTCGGTATTCCGCGCGGCGGCGGCATGCCGACCGAAGCAGCGATCGGTCCGGCGTCGAAACCAGGCCCCTGGACCGAGACCTGCGCGCCCAGGATGAAACCCAGGCCACCGTGATCGAAGTTGTCGCCGTTCAGGTCGTCGATCGTATGCTTCTGCGCCGTAGGCCCCATGAACATGTTGACATAGCGATCGTCAAACGCGACGAACACTCGTCCCCCGATATGCGTCATGACGTGCCGGCCGAGATGGCCGCTCGAGTTGGCGAGGCCCTCCGGAAATTTGCTGGTCTTGGAGAGCAACAACAGGCGTACGATGTCGTAGATGAACGGGGACAGGATGACGATCTCGGCCTCGACCGTGTTGTCGGAGTTGTCGGGGCCGTAATAGGAAACACCGGTGACCCGACCACTGTTGTCGCTGTGGATGCGATAGCACATGGCGCCCGTAACGAGCTTGAAATTGCCGGTGGCTTCGGCTTCCGGAATCGTGGTCACCAGCACCGAGGACTTCGCGCCGACGTGGCAGCCATGTGTCGAGCAGAAGCCGCAATAGGCGCAGCCAGGGCGGCCCTTGTACGGCTCTGAAAGAATTGCACGCGGGGTTGGGAAAGGGTGATAGCCAAGTTTCTTGACGCCCTCTTCAAAAATGCGGGCGGAGTTGTCCACGAACAGAGGCGGCATCGGGAACTCGCGCTGGCGAGGAGCCTCGAAGATGTTGCCGCCCTCAATCTTACGTCCTTGCAGGTTACCCGCCTTACCGGAAACGCCGAGATCATATTCGGCGCGATCGTAAAAAGGCTCGAGCTCCGCGTAGCTCAGCGGCCAGTCGATCACCGAACAGTCCTCGGGGATGGCCGAAGCACCATAGCGCTCGATGGTTTGCGACCGCACACGGAAGTCGCTCTCGTGGAATCGCCACGAGACTGCACCATAGTGAACGGTGCCGCCGCCGACCTGGTTGCCATAGTTCAGCGGCGCCATCGGCACCGCGCGCGCATTGGCATTGGGGCGCCAGGTGACGGGCTGACGCTTCGGGTTTGGGCGTAGGTCCTGACGCTGGAAATAGCGCAGCTCGTCCTGCCCTGCGAAGTCCGAAGTCTTGTGGCGCGGCCCCCGCTCGAGCCCAATGACCTTCATCCCAGCCTTACTGAGCTCAGCCGCAAGGATGCCGCCGGTTCCACCGACGCCAACGATGACAACGTCTGCTTTCTCCGTCGCCATGGCTCAGGACCTCCGGACTTGGGCTTGCAGCCCGAGAATGGGCCCACGTGTGAAGGCCTCTCGGCTCGCCATGTCCGCCTCCGTGAACACGGGTTGCGCACCGGGGAATCCAACCAGCCGCCAACCCGCAAAGTCCTTGTTGCCGCCATAGACCGGGTCCGCAAACATCCCTTCCATGGTGTGCGTGCGCAGCGTGTTGAAGAATGCCTGCGACGTCGGCCAGGTGAAGCTCGGGGCTTTGCCTTCGGTCATCGCGGTGATCACTGCGTCCTGCTCTGCGGCGGTGAGCTGGGCGAAGGACTTGCTATAGGTCTTGCGGCAATGGTCTTCGAGCGCTGCACAGCCGCGCCGATAGAAATCCTGCAGATCCGCATAAGCGCCTGCGAGCGCAAGATCGATGTAATTGAGCACGCCAGCATCGCGTGCGCCCGGTTGGCCGGGCGCGCCGGGCATGAGCCGCTCCGTGAAAGCCTCGATCGCGGCGCTGTCATCCTGGTTCAGGAACGCTCCGAGCTTCCCGCCATTGTCGTGCGTATGATCCGCTACCGGCTCGGGCTGCTGCGTCTGTGCAAGACCCGCTCCGGCGGCGACGGCTCCGGCGCCCGCCACCGTGCTGACAAGGAAGGCACGTCGAGACTCGTTGTGTTTGCTCTTCATGATCGTCTCCCTGCGTTTCCCTGCACGGCATCGTTATGTCGGAGAGCCGTGGTTGCTCTTTATTCGCGGACGTCACCGTGGATCGAACGAGCCGCGAGCTTCGGAAGCCAAACATGGAATGGGGTGCGGAACAAGATCGCGACCCCACATCGTCGACATGTGATCATTAGACAGCGCTTCAAAGTTGCGGGCCGGACAACCTTCGGCTGCTTCGATGACACAGACCGACAGGATAGAGGCGGAGTTCGTCATGCATAGGGTCTCGATCTCATCCTGCGTGATGCTGAAAACCTTCATGTGTCCGCTGATCTGCCCCCATGGTCTCGACCGAGCTCGGCTCGAAGACGAGGGGCTTGACATTAAGATATACTAAGATATATCTTATCATATCGTCAACAAATGAGGAACCTGAGAATGCGATTTCACGAAAGCCATCACGAGCGTTGGTTCGGTCCGCGCAAGCACGGAAAGCACGGCCATAGTCACCATGGTCACCGCCGGCGCTTCGGCAGGAGCTGGATGGAAGACCGAGGGGAAGGCCGTCGGCGTCTCTTCGATTCAGGCGAGCTGCGGCTTGTCCTGCTCAAGCTCATTTCCGATCAACCGCGGCACGGCTATGACCTCATCCGCGCGATCGAGGAGCTGAGCGGGGGCGCCTATGTGCCGAGCCCCGGGGTCGTCTACCCTGCCCTGTCGATGCTCCAGGATCAGGGCCACATCGAAGCGACCGGAGAAGAAAACGCCCGCAAGGCGTTTGCGATCACGCAAGCCGGCACAGCCGACCTCGCCGCCAATGCGGCAACGGTCAAGGCGCTGCTCGCGCGCCTCGGCGAGCTTGCGGCGACACGTGAGCAGACCGACAGCGCGCCAATCCGCCGCGCCATGGAAAACCTGCGCTCGGTCCTGCGCCATCGCCTCGGCGAGGCAAAGGTGACGAAGGACACGCTCTATGACGTCGCCGCGATCCTGGACGAGGCCGCCCAGCGAATCGAGCGCCTGTAAGGGCGAGGCCGCTTGTCCGCCTCATCCTGAGGAGGGCGCTTCAACGAGAGTCGCCGCGAGCACAGCATAAAGCGCGCCCGTCTCGCAGGATGGGGCGGCCCCATGGTTCGAGACGCCGCGCACGAGGCTGCGGAATGGAGCTATGTCGAGGTTAGCGGCTCCTCACCATGAGGCCGACAGAGTCCGCAAATACATCAAACTTCACGGCCTATCAGCCGATCGACCGAGTAAGGTCCTCCCCCGCGGATCGCGATCGCGAGGAAGAGC
>Ga0075423_10005841_pt1 | contig 11524 bp, 10 predicted proteins | sample SoiMethybrSBSTD2_FD_80114 | JGI IMG/M metagenome (GOLD analysis project Ga0075423, IMG submission 80114) | Bulk soil microbial communities from a Populus tree surrounding site in Tennessee, USA - Soil MetaG P. TD hybrid SBSTD2 | ecosystem: Environmental > Terrestrial > Soil > Tree plantation...
CTCGCGCACCCCCAACCCCAGCAAGGCGCCGTGGTACTTCCTCGGCCTGCAGGAGATGCTCGTCTACTTCGATCCCTGGCTGGCGGGGGTCGTCCTGCCCAGCCTCATCATCGTGGGGCTGATGGCGATCCCGTACCTCGACACCAACCCCAAGGGCAACGGGTATTTCACGTTCCGCGAGCGCCGGGTCGAGATCACGCTGTTCCTCTTCGGCTTCGTGATCCTATGGGTGCTCCTCGTGATGCTCGGCACCTTCCTGCGGGGGCCCAACTGGAACTTCTTCGGGCCGTACGAGTACTGGGATCTCCACAAGCTGCTGGCCCTGAACAACGTCAACCTGTCGGAATACTTCTGGGTCAAGATGCTGCACGCGAACATCAGCGGCCTGAACATGTTCGTGCGCGAGCTGCCGGGCATCCTCCTCGTCCTCTTCTACGTCGGCGTGCTGCCGGGGCTGCTCGCCCACTCCCGCCGCGAGGTGAAGCTGCCCGGGGGAGCGAAGGTGAACCTGGGCCTGCGGAAGTACTACGAGAAGATGGGCCCCTGGCGCTACTCGGTGTTCGTGATCCTCGTGCTCGCGATGTTCTCGCTGCCCATCAAGATGGTGCTGCGGTGGCTCTTCAACCTGAAGTACATCATCGCGATGCCGGAGATTTTCTTCAACATCTAACGCATGCCTCCTAAGCACGAGCCGGGTCGCGATCCGGAGATGGCCGGACGGACGGTCACGCTCAACGCCGTCTTCGCGTTGACGTCCATCGGTCTCCTCCTCGCCCTCACCTACATGATCTGGGACGACTACAACCGGGACTGGAAGAACTACCAGAAGCGGTTCAACCAGCTCGAGGTGAAGCTGACCCAGGACCAGGTCCAGCAGGCCCTGGGCAAGGTGGACGCGTCCCGCCGGCAGCAGGTCCAGGCCCAGCTCGCGCAGGGCGAGAAGGAGATCGCGGCCCGCCATGCCGAGGTGAGCCAGGCGCAGAAGGACGCCGCCAAGCTCGACGCCGACTGGTACCGCGTGGACCAGGAGTACCGGTTCACGAAGGCCGAGATCGACGTGGCCCGCTACGACTACGAGGAGGCCGCGCACCACGGCGCGAAGAGCGCGGCGGGCAAGAAGCGCAAGCTGGACGACCTCGAGAGCCGGTGGCAGAAGCTGAAGCTCGAGCTCGAGGACATCAACGCCCGCAAGGCGGCCGCCGCCCAGCACCTGCAGGAGCTGGAGAAGACCAAGCTCGACGCCGAGAACACGCAGAAGGAGATGTACGCGGAGTACAACCGGCTGGAGGAGAAGCTGCACAAGATCCAGCCCGGCATCGTCTCGTTCATCCGCAACATGCCGGTCATCGATCTGGCCAACCCGTCGCTCAAGATCAACCAGATCATGCCGACCAACCTCCAGGACGACGTCGTCTTCACGGGAACGCCGAAGGTGGATCGCTGCACGACCTGCCACCTCGGCATCGACAAGCGCGGCTTCGAGAACGCGCCCCAGCCCTTCACCACCCATCCCAACTTCGAGTTCTACCTGCAGGGCCCCCATCCCGTGGAGAAGGTCGGCTGCACCTCGTGTCACCAGGGGCGCGGGCGGGCCACGGGCTTCGTGAGCGCGGTCCACACCGCCTCCAGCGTCGATCAAGAGAAGAAGTGGGGCAAGTACAGCGGGACCTCGAGCTACCACAGCCTGCACTTCTGGGACTACCCGATGATGGCCAAGGGGCACACCGAGGCCCAGTGCATCAAGTGCCATCAGGGCATGGTCGAGGTGCCGAAGGCGACCAGCCTCAACACCGGCCTCCTCCTCATCGAGCGCTACGGCTGCTACGGCTGCCACAAGATCAAGGGCTGGGAGAACCTGCGCAAGGTCGGCCCCGACCTCACGAAGATCACGAGCAAGACGAACGAGGACTGGATCTACCGGTGGATCAAGGAGCCGCGGGGCTTCCGGCCCACCCGCATGCCGCAGATCTGGGACGTGAGGGTGGACGAGACGCCGGAGCAGAAGCACCGCAACGACACCGAGGCCAACGCGGTGGTCGCCTACCTGGTGGCCAACGTCAGCGGCAGCGAGCCGTACCCGGCGCCCCCGTCGGGCGACCTCGAGGCGGGGCGGAAGCTGTTCGAGACGGTGGGCTGCCTGGCCTGCCACCGGGTCGGCAACGACAAGCGCGGGCTGAACGAGGGGTTCGACGCCACCGCGTTCCGGACCCACGGCCCCAACCTCGACGGCACCGGCAGCAAGGTGAGCGCGGGCTGGCTCTATGCCTGGATCCGCAACCCGCGCGGCTACTGGCACGAGACGCGGATGCCGAACCTCCGGCTCACGGACAAGGAGGCGGCCAACATCGCCGCCTACCTCATGAGCCTGAAGAACGACGCCTTCGTCGCCCGGCCGCGGGGCCCGCTCGACACCAAGCTCCGCGACGACATCGTCCGCGAGTACATGCTCGCGGCGAGCATGCCGGTGCGCGACGTGGACGCGAAGCTGGCGGCGATGGACGACCGGCAGCGCACGCTGTTCGTCGGGGAGAAGACCATCGGCCGGTACGGCTGCTTCGGCTGCCACACGATCAAGGGCTTCGAGAAGACCTCCCCGATCGGCGTGGAGCTGACCGAGGAGGGATCGAAGCTCGTCGAGCGCCTGGACTTCGGTTTCGAAGAGGGCAAGATCCCGCACACGCTGCCGGGCTGGGTGCACCGCAAGCTGATGGAGCCGCGCATCTTCGACCAGGGCAAGGTGAAGCGGCCGGAGGAGCTCCTGCGGATGCCGAAGTTCTGGGTGGCCGACGACGAGGCGGACGCCATCGCCACCGGCATCCTCTCCTTCACCAAGGAAGTGGTACCGATGGCCGCCCAGAGGCAGCTCTCCGCCGACGACCGCTTCGTCGCGGGCGGACAACGCCTCGTCCGCGAGAAGAACTGCCAGGGCTGCCACATCGTCGGCGAGCGCGGGGGCGCGTTCCGCGAGATCGTCCGCTCCCAGCTCGAGGCGGCCGGGGGCGACGCCACCCAGGTCGTGGGCCTCTCGCCCCCGCTCCTCTACAACGACAAGGAGAAGGTGGGCGAGGGGGCGCGCGTGCAGACGGCCTGGCTCCACGACTTCATCAAGGACCCCTCGAAGAAGATCCGGCCCTGGCTCCAGGTGCGCATGCCGACCTTCGAGTTCGGCGAGGAAGACATCAACACCGTCACCCACTACTTCGCCTCCCTCGACAAGGTGTCGTTCCCCTACGAGCAGAAGCCGGAGTTGCAGGCGCCGATGGTCGCCGCCGGGCACGACCTCTTCAACCGGTGGCAGTGCATCAAGTGCCACGTGGTCGCGGGCAAGCTCCCCAACCAGGAGCCGGCCTTCATGGCGCCCGACCTCGCGAACGTGCCCTCGCGCTTGCGTGCGGCCTGGCTCACGCAGTGGCTGGCCGACCCTCAGAAGATCCAGCCCGGCACGCGCATGCCCTCGAACTTCCCGGAGAAGCCGGAGGAGAACGCGTTCCCCGAGATCCTGGGCGGCGACCAGCACCGGCAGATCGAGGCCGTACGGTCCTACCTGCTGACGCTCGGGCCCGGCGGCCCGCCGGTGGGAGCCGAGAAGCCGAAGACGGCGTCGGCGGCGACGGCCGGGTCCGCTCCCGGCCGGTAGGCGTGCCATGGCCGCCCCCGCTGCGGCCGAGGTCATCGTCGTGGGCCCGCCCGCGAGCGCTCGCGACGACATCGTCGAGGTGCTTCGGCGCGCCGCCCTCTCCGTCACCACCCTGACCGAGGCGGAAGCTCTCGGCCGGCGGAGCCTCACTTCCCCCCACCTCGTCGTGCTCGTTCGCGGCGGGCCGCGCGCCGCGCGGGAGGCCGCCCAGGTCCGGCTCCTCTCGCACCCGGCCCTTCACGGCGCCCCCCTGCTCGTGGTCGGGAAGGAGACCGACGTCGACAGCTACGGCGGCGCGCTCGCGCGGGGAGCGGCGGCCTACGTGGCGACGGGCGCCAGCCCGCCCGAGGTGCGCGCCCTCGCCCGGCGCCTCGTCCGCGGGGCCGAGCGGCGGCGGGCACAGCGACGCGCCGACGGCCGCGACCGACGGGCCCTGCGCCGGCCGCTGCTCCTGAAGGTGGAGGTGGAGGACCGCGCTCGCGGCACGCGCTTCTCCGGCCATATCGTCGACGTCGGCCTGTCCAGCTGCCGGCTGGAGGTACCCGCCCCGCTCGCGAAGGGCACCGCCGTCGGCCTCCAGCTCCACGCTTATCGCGAATCGACCGGGATCGTGCTCGCGGGCTCGGTGCGCTGGACGCGGCCGGGCGAGGGCGGGATGCACCTGGCGGCGGTGCGGTTCAACGGCACGTCGGCGGTGGTGTCGCGCCGCCTGTTCGGCCTGCGCTGATGCCGCCGGAAGCGGCGCCGGCGATCCTGCAGATCTATCGCGACTTCCTGACCCCGGGCCGCGAGGCGGAATACAAGGCGCTCGAGGAAGAGGCGGCCCGGATCTGCGCGGAGCTGGCCTTCCCGCACTTCCATCTGGCCATCGAATCTCTCACGCAACCGAAGGAGGTGTGGTGGCTGAACGCCTTCGGCTCGGAAGCCGAGAGACAGCAGGTGACCGAGGACTATGCGAAGAGGCCGGCGCTCGTCGCCGCGCTCGCGGGCATCACCGCGCGCCGGGAGGGCCTCGTCGGAACGCCGATCGACACCCTGGCGAGCTACCGGGCGGACCTGAGCGCCGGCGCCCCGTGGAGCGTCGCCGGCGTGCGCTTCTTGGTCGTGTCGGTCACCAAGGACGATCCGGGGCCCGGCGGCTCCGTGTTCGAGGCGCCGGACGGCACGCGCTTCGTCTTCCGGCCCGCCGGCACGCGCGAGGAGTCCGACGCGAGGGCGGCGGCCGCGGGCCCCGACACAAGGGTCTTCGCGGTGCGACCCAATTGGGGCATGCCCGCCCCGGAATGGATCGCCGCGGACCCCGAGTTCTGGAGGGACAACCCCGCGGCCCGAGCGAGGCGAGAGCGATGAAACCGCTTTGGGTGATGGTCGCCGGTCCCTACCGGACCGGCACGCGGACCGAGTCAGAGCGGGCCGAGAACCTCCGGGCGCTGAACCGCGTCGCGTACGAGGTGTTCCGGCGCGGGCACGTCCCCATCCTGGGAGTCAACCTCGCGCTGCCCATCATCGAGGCGGCGGGCCCGGAATCGTACGAGGTGATCATGTCCCCGCTGTCGCGGGCGGCCGCCGATCGGTGCGATGCGGTGCTGCGCGTGGGCGGCGCCTCCGCGGGTGCGGACGAAGAGGTGGAGCGAGTGCGATCGCGCGGAGGCTCCGTGTACCGACGCGTGGAGGAGCTTCCGCGTGCGGACGAGCTGGAGAAGAATGGGTGAGCGGCCATGAAATACCTGATGATGACGCACGCCGACCGGGAGGCCCTCTGGAGATCCCTCGATTCGATGCCGGGCTTTCTCGCCGAGCGATTCGCCTCGCTCCCCGCCCGCGACGCGGTGCGGCCGGGGCCCCACGGAGCCTTCTCGCCCGTCGAGCAGTGCTGGCACCTCGCGGACCTGGAGCGCGAGGGGTTCGGCGAGAGGATCCGCCGGCTGCTCGCGGACACGGACCCGTACCTGGCCGACTTCGACGGCGCGCGCATCGCGCAGGAGCGGGACTATCGCGCGCGGTCGCTGGCCGAGGGCATCGAGCGGTTCCGCGAGGCGCGGGCGGCCAACCTCGCCCGGCTCCGCTCCCTGGACGCCGCGCAGTGGTCCCGCGCGGGCACGCAGGAGGGCGTGGGGCGGGTCGCGCTCTGCGATCTGCCCCACATGATGGCCGAGCACGACGACAGCCACCGCGCGGAGATCGAGGCGTGGGGTTCGGGGCCTAGCGAAGGCTCGGACCGCACCGGATGAACCGGAAGCCGTCGGCCGGCGGCGCGCTCGCCGTGCAGCCGTAGTCCTCGGGACGAGACGGCAGCGAGCGCAGGCGCGGGTCGCTTCGGACGTCCGCCCGGGCGTCCCAGTCGGGACCGAGGAGCGCCGCGTCCGCGTCTCGCCCCCCGCGAAACTCGTCGATCGAGACGGCGCGGCACGACGGCCCCACGAGGCCGCACGTCCGCTCTCCGTACCACGTGGCCAGGAGGCGGATGGGACGGGTGCGGGCGTCCTGCCGGAGGTCGCGGATCCATCCCGTCAACGCCTGGGAAGGAGGAGGAGTGCGCGCCCAGAAGGCCCACGGGCTGGCCAACCCGAGCAGGAGCATGCCGCCGAAGAGCCCCCGGCTTGCGGTGCGCAGCGCCGAGGGCGCCGGGTCGGGCTCGCTCTTCAGTGCGGCGCCGGTGAGGACGAGCGCGAGGGGAAGCAACGGCTCGAGGTGGCGGGCGGCGGGCCGAAACAGCAGGCTCACGAGAGGAATCGTGGCCAGAGCCAGGAGCGGGTCGAGGCTCGGGCGGCGGGCCCGCGCGGTTCTCCGCGCGCCCGCCGCCGCGGTGACGAGAACCAGCCACAGTGCCGCCGCCGCCACCGCCGCCCGCAGCGGGAACGGCCAGGGGACGAACGACGGAACCGGAAGGAGGAGGTTCGCCAGCCCACGAGGCAGGCGCCTCACGTTGTACCCCAGGTGCCACGCGACCATCCTCGGGTTCTCGCGCACCGCGTCGGGAATCGACCGGCTGGACGGGAAGGATCGGGCGACGACGCTCCGCCATTCCACGTTGGGATCGGGCCCCGCGCCGGTGGCCTCGACAAGGTTGACGGCGAACTGCTGGCCGAAGGCGAACCAGCTCCGCCCCTCCCCATCGCTCCGGGCGGCGACGGCGATGACCGCGGCCAGCGCGAGCGCAGCGGCGAGAGCGGCCGCGGCCACGCCCCGGCGGCCATGACGGCGCCCGAGCCCGAGAACCGCCGCGGCGCCGAGGCCGACGAGGTATTCGGGGCGCACGAGCGACGCGGCGGCCATCAGGACGCCGAAACCCATCCCGCCCCGCCCGCCGCCCGAGACCGCGCACAGAACGGCCGCCACCCCGAGGAGCAGCGCGAGCTCGCTCGTGCCGTTGACGACGAGCAGCGCGAGGACGTACCACAGCCCGGCGAGCGGCGAGAGCCGGGGGCCCAGCCCGTAGGCGAGGCCGAGCGGTAGAAGAGCACGCCCCCGGCGAGCGTCACCGCCGCCTGCTTGGCCCAGAACACACCGAACGGATCGTCGGAGACGTGCCGGACCGCGCAGTAGAGAGCCGCGTAGAGGGGACCCCACGCGAAAGACGCCAGGCCCGCCGGCCGGCACGCGTCGGCGAGGTAGCCCGCTTCGTCGGTGAGGAGCGGGAACGGGGCCCGGCGCGCCCAGGCGCCCACGGTCGCGAGGGCCGCGACGACGGCGAGAGCCAGAAGAGGACCCGGCCCGGCGCCGCGTGCGGGGTCTGCGGGCACGCTAGCTCTTGACGGCGCCTCCCGTGCGGGCCTGGTTCGAGGTCTGTCGGGCTTCGCGGTAGTCCGTGCCGGACACCTTGATCACGACGCACATCTCCATCAGGCGCGAGCGCACGGCGACACCGGTCCGCTCGAGGAGGAACTCCCGTTGCGGCGGAGCGGCGACCTCGCCCTTGCGCTTGCGCTCGAAGTAGTCCGACTCCGCCTTGACCGCGGTGGCGCGGTCGGCGTCCTCGAAGTTCGTCGTGATCAGCGTCGCGCGTTTGGCCATGTACCGGCTGTTCATGACGTGGAAGAGCGTGTCGTTGATCCAGTCCGTCATCTTCCAGGCCCCGAGGTCGTCGAGGAGGAGGACGTCGGCCCGGATCACCGGCTCCAGCACCTGCAGCTCGGTGGTGCGCGTCTCGGGGTTGTAGGAGTCCCGGATCTCCCGCGTGAGCTCGTGGAAGTCCCAGAACTGGCCGCGGACCCCCTTCCGGGTCCACAGCTCGCGCAGGACCGCCACCGCGAGATGGGTCTTGCCGATTCCGTTCGTCCCCGTGAAGAGAAGCCCCAGGCCCTCGTAGGTCGAGCCGAGGTGCGGATAGTCGTTGCAGTACAGCATGCAGCGCTCGAGGGCGTTGCGGAGCGACGGCGTGAAGCCCTCGAAGTTGGCGAAGCTGCATTCCTCGTAGCGGGGAGGAATGCGGCAGGCGGTGGCGAAGTCCGCGCGCGCGCCCGCGGACGCGCGCCGGCAGGCGCACGGCTGGGCGAACTCGCGCCCGTCGCGCTCCACGATCTCGAAGCCGGTGCCCCGGCACCGCTCGCACACGGTCAATTCAGGGCTCCCCGCAACCCCTGGGCCAGGTGGCTCCGGCGCAGCTTCTCCTTGGCCTTGCTCTCGATCTGCCGGATGCGCTCGCGCGAGAGGCCCAGCTCCTCCCCGATCTCCTGGAGCGTCCGCGGCTCCTCGCCGTCGAGGCCGAAGCGCATCTTGATCACGCCCTGCTCCTTCTCGTCCAGCTCCTCGAGCATCGCCCGCCGGATCTGCTCCTCGAAAGAGCTCTTCATCATCTCGAGCTCCACCGACGGGATCGTCTCCTGCTCGAGGGTGTCCCCCAGCTCGAGGGTGCCGTCCTCCCCCACCGCGCTCGACAGGGAGAGGTCGTCACCGGCGACCTTCAGCAGCTCCTCCACCTCGTGCAGCGACAGCGCGGTCTTCTCCGCGACCTCCTCGTTGGTGGGCGAGCGGTTCAGCTCGCTGGCCAGCTGGTGGCGGGCGTTGCCGACCTTGGAGATCTGGCCGGAGAGCTTCTGGGGCAGCCGGAACACCCGCGTGTGCTCGGAGAGGGCGTGGAAGATCGCCTGCCGCACCCACCACACCGCATACGAGATGAACTTCACGTTGCGCTCGGGGTCGAAGCGCTTGCCCGCCTCGATGAGGCCGAGGGTGCCCTCGTGGATCAGGTCCAGGAACGAGAGCCCGAGGCCGCGGTAGCGCTTGGCGTAGGAGACCACGAAGCGGAGGTTCGACTCGACCAGGTGCTGGAGGGCCTTGTGATCGCCGCGCTGGATCCGGCGGCCGAGCTCCTTCTCCTCGTCGGCGCTGAGGGGCTTGAAGCGGGAGATCTCGCGGATGTAGGCGTTGAGGCTGTCACCTGTGACCGGACGGCGCTCCGCTTCCTTCTCGGCCGGGCTCTTCTTCTTCCGCGGCGAGCGCTTGTCCACGAGGACCCCGAGAGGATTATGAACCCTTTTCGGCCGGAGCTTTCACGATCTGCGTCGGGGGCAGCTTGACGAGGGCCTGCTCGAGCTTCTCCTCCCAGCCCTCCTCGTTGGTCTTCTGCAGCTCGTCGCGCACGTGCCGCACGAAATCCTCCACCTCCGCCTGCATGTGCTCCATCTTGCGCCGCATGTTCAGGATGATCTCCACGCCCGCGAGGTTCACCCCGAGGTCGCGGGTGAGGTTCAGGACCAGCTCGAGCTGCTTGAGGTCCTCCTCGGAGTAGAGCCGCGTGTTGCCCTCGGTGCGCGAGGGCTTCAGCAGGCCCTCGCGCTCGTACAGGCGGAGGGTCTGGGGATGGATGCCGTAGCTCTTGGCGACGACGCTGATCATGTAGTACTTGCCCTTCCGCGGCGCCGGCCGGCGGTCGGGAGGCGTCTCCCCTCGGGGCCGACGGCCGCGGGTCACGACGAGGCCTTTTGCCGCGCGCTCAGCCCGTCGGTGAGCTCCCGGCGCGGGTCGGACGGGTTGCGGCGGGCGAACTCGCGCAGCAGATCGCGGCTGGCGTCGTCGGCCACGGGCGGGACCCACACCCGCGCCTCGACGTAGAGGTCGCCGCGCCCCTTCGCGTCGACGCGGGGCAGGCCGCGCTTGCGCAGCCGGAAGCGCTGGCCGCCCTGGGTTCCCGCGGGGATCTCGATCGTCACCGGGCCGTCCGGGGTCGGCACCTCGACGTGGGCACCGAGGGCGGCCTCCACCATCGTGACCGGCACGTCGCAGTAGAGATCCTCTCCCTCGCGACGATAGAACGGGTGGGGCTCGACCTCGACCACGAGGATGCAGTCGCCGGGCGGCCCGCCGCGCCGGCCCGCGTTGCCGGCGCCGGGGATCCGCACGCGCGTCCCGTCGCCGGCCCCCGCGGGGATCTGGACGTCGAGCCACTCGCTCCGCATCACGCGACCCTCGCCCGCGCAGCGGGCGCATGGCCGGCGGTCGATGCGGCCCGCCCCCTCGCAGTCGCCGCAGCGCCGGGTGAACACCATCCGCCCCCGCGCACTGCGGACCTGGCCGGTGCCCTGGCAAGCCGGGCACACGCGCGGCGCGAGCCGCACCTCTCCCGCGCCCTCGCAATCCGGGCAGCGGTCCTGGCGCACCAGGTGGATGCGCCGCCGCGCCGCGTGGAAGCACTCCTCGAACGCGAGCGGGGTGGACTGCTCGAGGTCCTCCCCGCGAGTGGCCACCGCCTCCGCGCCCACCGGCCGCCGCAGGACGTTGCCGAAGATCTCGTGGAATCCGGCCCCGCCCAGGCGGACCTCGGCCGAGAAGTCGAAGCCGTGGAAGCCCACCTCGGGGACCTGGGACGAGACCGGCACCGCTTCGCCGCGGTCGTACGCCGCCCGGCGCTGGGGGTCCGAGAGGACGGTGAAGGCTGACGACACCTCGCGGAAGCGCTCGGCGGCCTGCGGGTCGCCGGGGTTCAGGTCCGGGTGGAGCATGCGGGCGAGCTTCTGGTACGCACGGCGCACCTCCGCCGTGGTCGCCGCCCGCCGCACACCCAGGACTTCATAGAGATCCATCGTCTCAGCTCTTGTCCACGACCTCCGCGTCGACGACGTCGTCGCCGCCCTTCCCGCCGTTCGGCTTCGGCTCCTCGCCCGCGGGCGGCGGGCCCGGCGACTCCGTCCGCTGGTAGAGGACCTCGGCCATGTGATGCGAGGCGCGGGTCAGCTCCTGCACCGCGGACTCGATGCGCTCCCGCCCTCCCTCTTCGAGCGCCTTGCGGGCGGCCTCGAGAGCGGCGTTCACCGCCTTCACGTCCGCCTCGGGGAGCTTGTCCTTGTTCTCCTGCAGCGTGCGCTCGGTGGTGTAGATCAGGCTGTCCGCGCGGTTGCGGGCCTCGATCTCCTCCCGGCGCCCCTTGTCCTCGTCCGCGTGCGATTGCGCCTCCCGCACCATCCGCTCCACCTCCTCCTTGGCGAGGCCGGAGGAGGCGGTGATGGTGATGGCCTGCGTGCGGCCCGTCGCGCGGTCCTTCGCGGACACGTTCACGATTCCGTTGGCGTCGATGTCGAACGTGACCTCGATCTGGGGCACCCCCCGGGGGGCGGGGGGGATGCCGGCGAGCTGGAACTTTCCGAGCGTGCGGTTGTCGTGCGCCATCGGCCGCTCGCCCTGCAGCACGTGGATCTCGACCGAGGGCTGGCTGTCCGACGCGGTGGAGAACACCTCCGACCGCCGGGTGGGGATGGTGGTGTTGCGCTCGATGAGCCGCGTGAACACGCCGCCCAGGGTCTCGATCCCCAGGGACAGCGGGGTGACGTCGAGCAGCAGGAGGTCCTTGACGTCCCCCGCGAGCACGCCGGCCTGGATCGCCGCTCCCACCGCCACCACCTCGTCGGGGTTGACGCCCTTGTGCGGCTCCTTCCCGAAGTAGTCCTTCAC
>Ga0075423_10005843_pt1 | contig 11523 bp, 7 predicted proteins | sample SoiMethybrSBSTD2_FD_80114 | JGI IMG/M metagenome (GOLD analysis project Ga0075423, IMG submission 80114) | Bulk soil microbial communities from a Populus tree surrounding site in Tennessee, USA - Soil MetaG P. TD hybrid SBSTD2 | ecosystem: Environmental > Terrestrial > Soil > Tree plantation...
CCGAGGTTGAGAAATACAACTGGCCGGCGGCGCACCGGCAATGGATCGCAGCGTATTCGGGCCGCGAAGCATGAAAATGCAGCGATTAAAAAGCATGGGTATCGGCGAGATCGCCTACCGCAGCCGTCAAGAGGCGAACAAACTGCTCGAGCGCGTCGGCGGCGGCGGCAACGGCCACGCGCCCGGCTACCTTTTGCGGAAGTCGCTGGCTCCCGACGCACTAAAGGAACTCCGCGGGGGTTCTACAGGCGATTTCCACGCGTTCGCCAGCGCGCTGCTGGAGCGCTTCAAAGCGAACGCCGCGAAGCGGTTTTTTGCCGGCGCGGCCGATCCGCAATCGACTCGGCTGCTGCGCGAGCACGCTCCCGAGGCGTGTACGGCGGTCGTCGACATCGCCGATAAAGCGCTGGCCGGCCGCTTCAAGCTGCTCGGCCACGACGATCTATTCTTCGGCGATCCCGTCGACTGGCGGCTCGATCCGCTGTCCGGCCGAAGAAGTCCGCTTGCGCACTGGAGCGGCATCGACCACCTCGACTTCGCCGCCGCCGGTGATCACAAAGTCGTCTGGGAACTGAATCGCCACCAATGGTTGATCTTGCTCGGCGAGGCCTACCGGCTTACGGGCGACGAGAAGTATGCGCGCGCTTTCGCCCAATACCTGCGCCAGTGGCTGCGCGCGAATCCTCCGAGCTTCGGCATCAACTGGGCGAGCAGCCTGGAAGCGGCGCTGCGCATTATCTCCTGGACGTGGACGCTGTTTTTGTTCCGCGATTCCGCCGCGCTCTCGCCCGAGCTCTTCGTAAGAATGCTGGAAGGGATCTCGCTCCATGCGACGCACGTGGAGAAATACCTGTCGTACTATTTCGCGCCCAACACCCATCTCACGGGGGAAGCGCTCGGCTTGTTTTACGCCGGCGTTGTGTTTTCCGAGTTTGAATCCGCGCGCCGCTGGCGCGAGCTCGGCGCGCGGATTTTGATCGATGAGAGCGAGCGGCAGATCCTGCCGGACGGCGTCTACTTCGAGCAGTCTACTTGCTATCAGCGCTACACCGCCGAGATTTATCTTCATTTTCTTCTGCTCGTGGGCCGCAACGGGATTGCGGTGCCTCGTGCGGTTGAAGAACGCGTCCAACGGCTTCTCGACGCGCTGCTTGTCTTCCGCCGGCCGGACGGCTCCCTGCCGGACATCGGCGACGGGGACGGCGGCTGGCTGCTGCCTTTCGCGCCGCGCGCTCCCAGCGACTGCCGCGGCGTTTTCACGGTCGCCGCGGGCTTGTTCGAGCGGAAGGAGTACGCCTGGGCGGCGGGCGGTCCGGCGCCGGAGAGCATGTGGCTGCTCAGCTCCGCGCGCAGACAATCCGCCGCGGCGCTTAACGCGTCGCCGCCGTCCACCGGCGATGCGATCGTCTATCCGAGCGGCGGATATGTCGTCATGCGCAGCACCTGGATGCCCGACGCGCACCAGCTGATCTTCGACGTCGGGCCACTGAGCTCGCCGAAGAGCGGGCATGGGCACGCCGACCTGCTGAGCGTTCAGTGCTCGGTGTTCGGCGAGCCCTTTATCGTCGACGCCGGAACCTACTGCTACACATCCGAGCCGGAATGGCGCGATTTCTTCCGCGGCACGGCGGCGCACAGCACTGCAACCGTCGACGGTCTGGATCAGGCCCGCGCTGCAGGGCCGTTTCGCTGGGATCATCATCCGCGGGCACGCCTCCGGCGTTGCCTAACGACGACGGAATATGCATTGGCCGACGGCGAGCATGAGGCGTATGCGCGGCTGTCCGATCCCGTTATTCACCGGCGCCGCGTCGTATTCGTCCACCGCCGCTACTGGATCGTCGCCGACGATTTCCTGGGCGAAGCGAATCATCGCATCGACTTGCGGTTTCAATTCGCGCCGCTGAGCGTGGCCGTCGAGCGCGACGGCTGGGTGAAAGCGCGCGGCTGCAACGGACATGCCCTGCTGCTAAAGAGCTTTGCCGGTGTGCCGGTCGAACTGAACGTGCTGGCTGGCAGCGAGTCACCGATCGGCGGCTGGATTTCTCCGAACTATGGCCGGCGCGTGCCGGCGCCCCGTGTGAGTTATTCGACGGAGGTCCGGCTGCCGCTTCGAATCCTTACACTTCTCCTGCCGGTCGCAGATTCCTCCGTGCCGGTTCCCGAGGTTCTGCCGATAATGCGCGACTCCGCTCCTTCGGGCTTCCAATTCGGCAACACGACCGAATCCGTGAGGCTCGAGGAAGATGCGGTGGTCTGCGGAGCGGCCGCCGCGAAATTGTTACGATAACTTTCCGCACACCTGATCAAGGTGAAAATCATGCAACCAGAACTCCTGGCGCCCAAGCCCGCAAGCGTCGCGACGCATGCCGCCCGCGATGTTTCCGTCATGGTCTTGATCCCCTGCTACAACGAAGAGCTGACGATCAGGCAGGTTGTGCGCGAGTTCCGCGCGAAGCTTCCACAAGCGACGATCTGCGTCTTCGACAACAACTCTTCGGATCGCACGGCCGACGAGGCTATCGAAGCGGGCGCGATGCTCTTATGCGAGCGGCGGCAGGGCAAAGGCTACGTCGTGCAATCGATGTTTCACCAGCTCGACGCCGACATTTACATCATGGTGGACGGCGACGGCACATATCCCGCGGACACCGTCGACGCCTTGATGGCGCCGATTTTGGCGGGCGAAGCCGACATGGTGGTGGGATCGCGCCTGCACACCGAGTCGCAAAGCCGTTTTCGTCTGCTCAATCGGTTCGGCAACCGTCTGTTTCTCACGATTCTCAACCGGCTTTTCAACGTCCATCTCACGGATATCCTTTCCGGCTACCGCGTTTTTAACCGCAAATTCGTCAAAGATATGCCGCTCTTCTCGCAAGGCTTCGAAATCGAGACCGAGCTCACGATCAAAGCGCTGCAGCGCGGCCACCGTGTCGTCGAAGTGCCTGTCGATCTCCGAAGCCGTCCCGAAGGGAGTTTCTCGAAGATCCGTTTGGTTCACGACGGGCTATTGATTCTCAATACGATCCTGGCGCTTTTCCGGGACTACAAGCCCCTTACCTTCTTCGCTCTCCTGGGCTCCTTACTTATTATTGCCGGCATCATTCCCGGCGTTGTCGTCATCGTCGAGTATCTGCAGACGGGCCTCGTTCTCAGATTTCCTTCCGCGCTCCTGGCGGTCGGCTGCATCTCAATGGGAATGCTGCTGCTGGTCTCCGGCTTGATCATTCACACGATCACACGACGCTTTCAGGAGCTCGACTACAAGCTTCAGCTCCTGAACGAAGAGCTGCTCGATCAGATCAACAAGCCGCTCTGGCGGCAGCGGGTGACAAGAATCAAATCCTCCGAACGCGCCGAGGTGCGCAGCCATGGCTGAATCGCGCGCTGAGACTTTCGCGCCGCTGCTCTATCCGACGCGCGGGGCGCGCACGGCTACCGCGTCGGCGCGGCTTCTGCGTTATGCGCCGCCGGTCCTGCTGTACGTCGGCGTTACGTATTTCACGGAAGCCTTCTTCATGGGCGACACGGTGCATTACGTCGAGTTGATCATGGACGCGCCCGCGGCGCTTCTTTCCGATTTCGGACATCTGCTCTGGTTCCTCTCGGGCCAGATTATGTGGCATACGATCCAGGCTGTGGACGGCACGGCCGACCGCGGCACCCTGCTGACCGGTTTAATAGCGCTCTGCTGGCTGGCCGGACTGGCAAGCACTGTTTTTCTTTACGATCTCGCGCTGCGAATCGGCCAGCGCGTGTGGATAGCGCTGCTTGTGGCGGCGGCGTTGGTCTGGTCGCAGGCGTTTCTCGATTACACGCACACCGGATGCGCCTACGTGCCGGGCCTGGCGTTCTTCATGATCGGCGTCTGGCTCGTATTCCGGCATGAGGACGGGAATCCTCGCGCAACGCTCGCCGGCGTCGGCGCGGGTATCGCTTTCGCCGTCGCCATCGGTCTCTGGTTCCCGTACGCGCTCGCGGTTCCGGGCGCGCTCGCGGCGCCGCTTCTTCTTCATGGCTGGAGTAAAGAGCGCTTTCGTTCGGCTGCCCGCGCCTCTATCGCGTTCGCGCTGACGGCCGCCGTCGTTTACGGCAGCGCCGCCGCCGCGCAGCGCATCTACACGCTGCACGGCGTTCTCGCCTGGGTGTCGTCTTCGAGTCACGGCATTGCGATAGCCGGCTTCAGCCGAATGGTTTTCGGCTTTACCCGCTCGTTCGTCAACATGGGCAACGACGGCGTCCTCTTCAAGCGCTTCCTGCTCCACGATCCGTTCAATCCCGTATCTCTCGTCGAGCTCATGCGCGTGAGCCTCGGAAAACTCGCGCTCGTATATCTCTTTTTCGCTGTCGTCTTTGCGGCTTTGGCGGTTTCGGCGAAGGGCCGGCGCTATTTGGCCTTCGTCGCCGTGAGCGCGCTGCCGATCATCGCCTTTGCATGGTCGTGGCAAGGCGGCGACATGGAGCGCTACCTGCCGCTATATCCGGTGCTCTTCGTCTCGCTCGCCTACGCGCTATCCGAAGGTCCGTGGGTGCGTTTCGTCCGCTTGGCGGCGGTGCTTTTCGCGGTCTTCCTGATCGCCGTCGACACCGGCCCGTTGAGCCGAAGCGCCGCAGAGCGGCGTCAGGCGGATGTGATGCGGCGCATCGATGAAATCCAGCAGAGCTGGAAGCCCGGCAGTCATATCGCGACGGTGCTCTGGCAGGACGACGTCACTTCGTTTTACTGGAACTATCCTTTCAACCCGATCAATCGCAGCGGAATTTTATCGCAGCCGCGCGGCGACGTTCCCGTCGTCTTCGACATCGTCGACCGCAACAGCCCGAACGCGCCGCGATGGCGGCAGATTTTCGCCGCAGACGCGCTCGCGGTTTGGTCGCGCGGCGGGGACATGTGGGTGTCCAAAGAGGCGTTCTCCCCGCGCCCCGATTCCGCCTGGGTCGAAGGCGACGACCCGACGGTCCCCTGGCCCGACGTGCCGGGCTTTTTTACAACGCTCGACACCAGCCGGTCGGTCGGCGGCGAAAATGGATTTCTCCTGCTCGCCCCGTCCTCGCACAACCGGCAAATCCTCACGCAACTCGCGGTTGAGGAGAATTAATCGGTGCTGTTCGATACGCCCATTTACTTCGCGTTTCTCTGCACCGTCGTCCTCCTCTACTGGGCGATGAGACACCGGCAGCAAAACGTTCTGCTGCTGATCGCGAGCTATATTTTTTACGGCTGGTGGGACATACGGTTCCTGGCCCTGATCGCGCTGTCGACGACGGTCGATTACTTTTGCGCCCACGCCATTCACGCGTCGGACGACGCGCGGCGGCGCCGGCTCTTGCTCGCGTTCTCGGTCACGCTTAATTTCGTCTTTCTCGGCGTCTTTAAATATTTCAACTTTTTCGCCGATTCGCTGCATACCGCGCTCCAGGGCCTCGGCTTCAATAACGTTCCGATGCTTGCGCTCCAGATTCTGTTGCCTCCTGGAATCTCGTTTTACACATTCCAGGAGGTTGCTTACATCGTCGATGTCTACAAAAAGCGGTTGCGCCCGGCGAACTCGCTGCTCGATTACGCTCTCTTCATCAGCTTGTTTCCGCATCTCGTCGCCGGCCCGATCCAGCGCCCGTCGCACTTGCTGCCGCAGGTCCAGGTGCCGAGGAGTTTCAGCGCCAATGGGTTTTTCGACGGCATCATCCTCATCCTTTCCGGCCTGTTCCGAAAGTGCGTGATCGCCGACAACTGCGCGCTGCTCGCGAACGCGGCGTTCGGCGGCCACCTTGGTCCGCCGAGCCTCGCCGTCGTGGCGCTCGGCACGTACGCCTTTGCGTGGCAGATCTACGGCGACTTCAGCGGCTACTCGGATATCGCCCGGGGCAGCGCTCAGCTTCTCGGCTTTCACTTTATGATCAATTTCCGCCAGCCGTACCTGGCAACCAGCCTGAAAGATTTCTGGCGGCGCTGGCACATAAGCCTCAGCACGTGGTTCAGGGACTACCTCTATATTCCACTCGGCGGGAACCGCTTCGGGGAGCTTGCCACGCACCGCAACCTGCTCACCACGATGTTGCTCGGCGGACTGTGGCACGGCGCGAATTGGACGTTCATCGTCTGGGGCGCGCTGCACGGCGCCGCGCTGGGCGCGGGACGGTTATGGAGCCGGCTCTGGTGCGACGGCGCGGCGGAGCGCTACGGGATTAGCGAGTGGGCGCAGCGCATCGCCGTCTTTCACCTCGTCTGCCTCACATGGATCTTTTTTCGGGCCGGATCGCTGTCCGAAGCTCTGCAATTTCTCTCCGGCATAACGACTCTCGCGTGGCGGCCGGAGTTTTTCACCGCGTTCACCATGCTGGCGGTCTTTACCATTCCGCTGTTCTTGATCGACCTATTTCTCGAGTACAGAAACGAGGAGTATCCGCTGGCGGTCTCGTTCGAGCCGTTCCGCATCGCCGTCGCGTTCGGATTTCTCGCGGCCGTCACGCTCTTGTCCGGTAATCAGATCAACGCATTCATCTACTTCCAGTTCTAATCGAACCACTAAGTCTGCCGGCTTTACGGAGGCCAGAAGCGATGGATTCGCCAACGCCCGATTCGCATGACGCGGAAGCCATCGAGCCGCTCGGCGCGATCGCACCGAGCGTCCCGATCGTAGGGTCGCCGGTCTGGATCTCGTATCTGTTACTGGCCGTGTTCACTTTTCTCATCCTTGTGGAGTTCGTCGCCGCCTACGGTCTGCACCGCGTGAGCAAGATTCAGCACCGCATCCGCGAGGAATACCTCGCAGCGCTCCTCATGCGGCAAACCCACACCAAGGGCCGCACGCAAGTTTTGCTCGCCGGCAATTCGCTGCTCATCGCCGACGTCGACCTCTCGCTGCTCAAGGAACAGCTTCCTGCGAACTTTGAAGTCAAGCGTTTCGCCGTGGAGCAAACGACCTATCTCGACTGGCACTACGGCTTGAGAAGGCTTTTCGTCGAGGGCTCGCGGCCGGATGTGCTGGTGCTCGCGTTAACTGCGCGCCATCTCGCGGCGTCCGAGGTTTTGGGAGAATATTTCGCGCACAACTTGATGCGCGCCGGCGATCTCGCGAGGGTCGCGCGCGACCTGCAGCTGGACCGCACGACGGAGAGCAATCTTCTGTTCGGCCACGTCAGCGCGTTTTACGCCTCCCGCAGCGACATCCGGAAGTGGCTGCTCGGGAAGGTTTTCCCCGGCATGCCGGCGCTCATGGAAATTCTGACGCAAGTGCCGCCTCAGCCGCCGAGCGAAGCCAGCCTGCGTTCCATTGCGTCCCGGCTCGCCGAGCTCAAGCGTCTGACAGGCGAATACGACGTCCGCTTGATCCTTCTCGCTCCTCCCGTGCCGGCCTTTAAGGAAGATTCTTATCTGGATGTTCTCACCGCGGCGGCATCGGCTGCTGAAGTCCCGATGCTGGTCGTTCTCCGTCCCGACGAGCTCCGGCGCGAAGACTACGGACCGGACGGCTTGCACATGAACGATACAGGAGCGGAGCGGCACACGCGCGCTTTGGCGCCGCTGCTCACGGCGGCGGTCGACAGCCAATATGAAAGCGCGGCGGTAGCGGCGCGGTAGAAAGGACCCCATCATGTGCGGCATCGCCGGAATCGTTAATTTGAATTCGCACGCTCGCATCGACGAAGCGCGGCTCAAGCGCATGCGCGACGTTCTGCGCCATCGCGGCCCGGACGGCGCGGGATTGTGGATCGACGGCCCCGTCGGGTTCGGCCACCGGCGGCTCTCGATTGTCGATCCCGCGGGCGGCCACCAGCCGATGGCGAACGAAGACGAGTCGGTATGGATCACCTACAACGGCGAGATTTACAATCACGCCGCGCTTCGTCCCGAGCTCGAAGCCGCGGGGCACGTTTACCGCACGCGGAGCGACACCGAAACGATTCTCCATCTCTACGAGGAAGACGGCGAGCGCTGCGTGGAAAAACTCCAAGGAATGTTCGCCTTCGCCATTTGGGACAACAAGCACGGCCGGCTGCTGCTTGCGCGCGACCGGCTCGGCATCAAGCCTCTCTATTACGCGATCACCGACGACGAGATCGTTTTCGGGTCGGAGATCAAGGCCATTCTCGCCTCAGGAGCCGTCCGACCGGAATTCAACGAGGCGGTGCTGCCGGAATTTCTCGCGAACCGCTTCGCTGCCGGCGACGAGACGTTTTTTCGCGGCATTCACAAGCTGATGCCCGGCCGCACGCTTTCATGGTCGACGGCTGACGGAGTTGCGCGCCGCCGCTATTGGAAACTGCCGGCGCCCGATGAACGCAGCGACATTTCTCTCGAACGAGCGGCAGCGGACGTGCGCGACCGGCTGTCGGCGGTGGTTCGAAGCCATCTCATGAGCGACGTGCCGCTGGGGCTTTTTCTCTCCGGCGGACTCGACTCGAGCGCCATCGCGGCGCTCATGGCGCCGATGGTGGGCGAGCCGATCCGGTCCTTCTCCGTCGGCTTCGCCGAGGCCGAGGCGAACGAGCTCGGCTACGCGCGGCTGGTCGCCGATGCCGTGGGCGCCGAGCACCGCGAGATCGTGCTCAGGCCCGAAGAATTTTTCTCGGCTCTGCCGAATCTCATCTGGCACGAGGACGAGCCGATCGCGCACGCCTCCAGCGTGCCGCTCAACTTCGTCTCGCGCCTGGCGCGCCAGCACGTCAAGGTCGTGCTGACCGGCGAAGGCTCCGACGAGCTTTTTCTCGGCTATCCGTGGTACCGCGCGACCGTTTGGAACGAGCGTCTCGGAAGAATGTACTTTCCATTTATACCGGAGAAGCTCCGCGCGCGCACCAAAGCTCTCGCGCGCCGACTGCCGCGGCGGCTCCGCCGCTACACCGAGCGGAGTTTTCTCGCGCTCGATCCCGGTCCGCGCGGATTATTCTACGAGAACTTCGCCGTATTCTCCGACCGCCTGCGCGGCAATATCCTCTCGGACCGCGCGCTTGCGGAAAGCGACCCTTACGCCGAGTGTCTCCGCCGCTATGAGGAAGGCGACGGCGACATGCTCGCGCGGATGAGCGCGGCCGACCTGCAGACCTATCTCGTCGAGCTACTGATGAAACAGGATCAGATGAGCATGGCGGCCTCCATCGAGAGCCGCGTACCCTTCCTCGATCATGCCTTCGTCGAGCATGTCGTGCGACTGCCCAGCTCGTTAAAAGTCCGCGGTTTGACGACCAAGGCGGTCCTCCGCGAGGCGGTCAAGGATCTCGTCCCGAAGGAGATTCTGACGCGCGGCAAAATGGGTTTCCCCGTCCCGATGGGGAAATGGCTTCGCGGCGCCTTCGCGCCGCTGGTCGATGAATTCGTCCTGAGCCCGCGCGCGCGCGCGCGCGGGCTCTTCAATCGCGCCGCCGTCGAGCGGCTCGCCGAAGAGCACCGGAGCGGCGCGCGTCCGCACGGCGACCGGCTGTGGCTGTTGATCAATCTCGAGATGTGGCAGCGAATTTTTCTCGACGGCGAAGACCGCACCGTCGTTCTGCGAGCGGCATGACCATGCGCATACTCTGGCTCAACGTGGGCGGTCTTTGGCCGCTCAATACCGGCGGCAGGCAGCGGAGCTTTAATATCATCTCCGAGCTCGCGCGGCGGCATCAATTGACGGTGCTGACGACGCACGGCGCGGGCGACGATCACGCCGCGCTCGCCGCCGAATTGCCCGGATGTAAGGTCATCTCGGTGCCGTACGCGCTCCCCAAGCGCGGCAGCTCGGCGTTTGCGCTGGCGCTCTTGCGCTCATGGCTGTCGCCGCTGCCGGTAACGCTCTGGAAGTGGCGTATTCCGGCGCTGCAGAGCGAAACGACCCGGCTTCTCACACCCGAGCACACCGACCTTTGCGTCGTCGATTTTCTCTACGCCGCCCCCAACCTGCCGCGCGATGTAGCGGTGCCCACGGTGTTGTTCGAGCACAACGCCGAATACCTTATCTGGAAGCGTTTGCACGAGGCGGAGAAGCGCCGTTTTCACCGGGCGCTGCTGGAAATCGAGTGGAAAAAACTCCGCCGCGCGGAAGCAGCCGCGTGCACGCAGGCAGCGGTAACGCTCTCCGTCTCGGAAAACGATCGCACCGCGCTGACCGAGGCCGCGCCGCGCGCGCGCGTGCGCACGATCCCGACCGGCGTCGACACCTCGTATTTTCATCCTAACGGCACGCGCCAGGCGGCGGCGAAGCTCGTCTTCAGCGGATCGATGGACTGGTATCCGAACGAGGAGGCGATGCTTTACTTCATCGACGCGGTCCTGCCGCTGATCCGCCGCGAGGTTCCCGAAGCTTCGCTCACAGTCGTCGGCCGCAACCCGAGTATGCGGCTCCGCGCGGCGGCCAACGGCGTCGTGCAGGTAACCGGGACCGTCGACGACGTGCGGCCCTACATCGGCGAGGCGGCGGTCTACGTCGTGCCGCTCCGCATCGGCGGCGGCACACGCATCAAGATATTCGAGGCGCTGGCGATGGGCAAAGCCGTCGTATCGACCCGGCTCGGCGCCGAGGGACTGCCGCTGGTCTCGGGCGAACACTTTGTCGCCGCGGACGAGCCGGAGGATTTCGCCCGTGCCGTCGTCGAGCTGATCCGCCGGCCCGAGCAGCGCCGCGTCCTTGGGCAAGCCGGACGGAAGCTGGTCGAAGAGCGCTATTCGTGGAACCGGGCGGCGCGCGAATTCGAACTACACTGCGAGGAGGTCATCAACCATGCGGGTTAGCGTTTTTGGACTAGGATATGTGGGATGCGTGACGGCCGCGTGTCTGGCCAAAGCCGGCCACCAGGTCATCGGCGTCGACATCACTCCGGAAAAAGTCGTGATGGTGAACGACGCCGTGCCGCCGGTGGTGGAGCCCGGCCTCGGCGAGGTCCTGGCGGAAGTCGTCTGGGATAAACGCCTGCGGGCGATCGCCTCGACGGAGAACGCCGTAAAAGAAACCGAGCTCGCGCTCGTGTGCGTCGGAACGCCGAGCCGCTCCAACGGACGGCTCGACATCACGGCCGTCGAGCGCGTCGCACACGAGATCGGCGCCGCGCTCGCGTCGCGCTCCGATCCGTTCACGGTCGTGCTGCGCAGCACGGTTCTTCCCGGCACGACCGAGCAGGTCTTCCTTCCCGCGCTGCTGAACAGCGCCGGACGAGGCCTGGATGCGTCGCTGCGCGTCGCGGTCAATCCGGAATTCATGCGCGAGGGCAGCGCACTCAAGGATTTCGCCCAGCCGCCGCTCACGCTCGCCGGCACGGACGACGAGACCGCCAAGCAGCTGCGCAAGCTCTACGCCGGCGTCGAGTCCGCGTTCGTTCAGACGACGATCCGAACCGCCGAGATGCTGAAATATGTCTCGAACACCTTTCACGCGCTCAAGATTGCGTTCGCGAACGAGATCGGCGACGTCTGCGCCGCCTTCGGCGTCGATCCGCAGGAGCTCATGCGCATTTTTATGATGGACCGCAAGCTCAATATCTCCGAAATGTATCTGCGCCCCGGCTTCGCCTTCGGCGGCTCGTGCCTGCCGAAAGATTTGCGCGCGCTCA
>Ga0075423_10005844_pt1 | contig 11523 bp, 12 predicted proteins | sample SoiMethybrSBSTD2_FD_80114 | JGI IMG/M metagenome (GOLD analysis project Ga0075423, IMG submission 80114) | Bulk soil microbial communities from a Populus tree surrounding site in Tennessee, USA - Soil MetaG P. TD hybrid SBSTD2 | ecosystem: Environmental > Terrestrial > Soil > Tree plantation...
AATGGCGCGTACAAGAGCTTCCAGATCCGGACGAAGGCGCTCAGCGGCGACAAGTTGACGCAGGTCACGACGGCGCTCGAGGACCGGTTACAGACGACCGCGCCGGGTGCGACGACCGTGTCGTCGAGCTTCGGCCGGCAGATCGCGAAGTCGGCGATCATCGCGGTCCTGTTCTCGCTCTTCCTGGTCGTCCTCTACATCACGATCAGGTTCGACCTGAAGTTCGCCGTGCCGGTCATCCTCGCGATGCTGCACGACGTCCTGATCTGCATCGGCATCTATGCGCTCGTCGGGCGCGAGGTGACGAGCTCGACGGTGGCTGCGATCCTGACCGTGCTCGGCTACTCGATCTACGACACGATCATCATCTTCGACCGCATTCGGGAGAACATCCCGCTGATGCGGCGCTCGTCGTTCGCGACGATCGCCAACGTCTCGCTCTGGGAGACGATTCGCCGCTCCCTGGCGACGTCGTTCATCACGCTGCTGCCCGTGCTCGCGCTCTTCCTCTTCGGTGGCGCGACGCTGAAGGACTTCGCCTTCGCGCTGATGGTCGGGATCGCGTCCGGGGCGTACTCGTCCATCTTCATCGCCGCGCCGCTGCTGACGATCTGGAAGGAGCGCGAGCCCGAGTTCGCGCGGCGCAAGGACGTGAAGGTGACGAAGGCGGGTCTCGAGGAGGCCTTCGAGGAGGCGGAAGAGGCCGCCGCCGCGGAGCCGGTGCAAGACCTCGCGCCGGTCGCGACCGTGGACGGCGGCGACGGCAGCGACGGCAGCGCAGCCGGTGTCGCGGCGAAGCGAGAGCGGCGTCGGCAACGACGGCGCGCACGCCCGCATGGACGAGCCCGTTAGGCGGCTCTTGCTCGCGCTCGTCGGCGCGGTCGCGCTGACGGCGGAGCATGCGGACGAGCTCGCAGACACGCTCGCGGCGAAGGGTGGGATGAGCCGCGACGAGGTGCGGCGCTGGATCGACGAGGCGACGATGCGCTGGCGCGGCGACGCCATGCGCGTCGGCGAGAAGGCCGGTGCGACCGTCAACGGCGTGCTTCGCGAGCTCGGCCTCGTCACGCGCGAGGAGTGGGACGAGCTCGAGCTCCGCGTCGCCCAGCTCGAGCACCGCATCCGCCTCGTCGAGACGCAGCCGCAGCCACTCCGCGACATCCCGACGGATTAGCCCCTTTCGGCGGATTCATTCGTGCCAGGCAGGAGACGGGTCCCTTCGGGCCCCGGCCGTTCCGGGAGGTACCGTGCAGGCGTGCCGCGCGGCGAACATCTGCTGGGTGCTGCCGCCGCGATCGTCGGTCTCGTCGGCGTCGCCTCGGCGCTGACACCGGAGTTCGCGAACCGCTACGACTTCGTGCACGGCGTGCTGCCGCCGGGCGTGCCCGGCGCGGCGCGCGTCCTGGCCCTGTCGTTCGGGCTCGGTCTCGTCTGGCTCTCGCGGCTGCTCGCGCGCCGCCGCAGGCGCGCATGGCAGCTCGCCGTCGTGCTCGTCATCGGCATCTCCCTCGCCCATCTGGCGAAGGGTCTCGACGTCGAGGAGGCGACGCTCGGCTTGATCCTGCTCGTCGCGCTCGTGCGCTTCCGCAAGCGCTTCGACATCCCGGGCGACCCGAGCTCGGTCCGGCCGCTCCTCGCGACCGCAGCCGCGCTCGGTGCGCTCGCGGCGCTGGCAGCCGCCGTGGAGATACGCGGCTATGAGGGCGACCGCTGGCAGGACGCGCTCCTCGGTCTGACGCTGGTGGTCAGCACCCGCGCTCTCTACCTCTGGCTGCGACCGGTCTCCGAGCGCATTCGCCAGTCTGCGGACGAGCGCCGCACCGCCGGGCAGCTCGTGCGAAACCACGGCGAGGACAGCCTTGCCTTCTTCAGCCTCCGTCGCGACAAGAACTACTTCTTCTCCGCGACGCGTGACAGCTTCCTCGCCTACAAGGTCGTCGCAGGTGTCGCGCTCGTCAGCGGAGGCCCAATCGGCGCACGGGAGGAGTTCGGCGACCTGCTCGCCGAGTTTCGACGTGTCTGTCACGCACGTGGCTGGCGACTGGCACTGCTCGGAGTCCACGCCGACCTCCTGCCGCTCGCGAGAGCGACCGGCCTGCGTGCGATCAAGCTCGGGGACGAGGCAGTCGTTCGTCCGTCGGCGTTCTCGCTCGAGGGACGCGCCGTCCGCAAGGTGCGCCAGTCCGTCGCGCGGCTCGAGCGCGCCGGCTACTCGTACGAGGCGATCTCGGCGGCGGACATCGATGAGGACCTGCGTGCCGAGCTGCAGCGCGTGTCGGACGTCTGGCGCGGTGCGAACGCCGAGCGGGGCTTCTCGATGGCGATGGACGACCCCTTCCGCGAGCCGGAGACGGTCTTTGCCGTCGCGCGCCACGGCGCCACGATCGGCGGCTTCCTCCACCTCGTCCCGAGCGCGCACGGCTATTCGCTCGGAGCGATGCGCCGCGATCCCGCCACGCCGAACGGGTTGATGGAGTACCTCATCGTCGAGACGCTCGCCTGGGCCCGCGACGAACACGCAGACGAGCTCTCCCTGAACTTCTGTGTCTTCGCCGACCTGCTCGCGGATCCCGAAGGGCGCCTCCAGAACGCGGCGCGTGGCGTCTTGCGCGCCTGCGACCGCGTCTTCCAGCTCGAGCGCCTGCTCCGCTTCAGCCGGAAGTTCTCGCCGGAGTGGCGCCCACGGTACGTGTGCGTCGAACGGCTCACCGACCTGCCGCTCGTGGCCGTCGCCTATCTCTGGGTCGAGTCGCTGCTCAAGCCGCCCGGCCCCTGGGCGCGCCGCTCGCCGGTGGAGGTGTAGCCCCGTCCAGGTGCAACACTGAGCCCATGGCCCAACCCGCCACGCGGAACCTCGGGCGCCTCTCGGAGATCGCGCAGGTCGCCGTCCGCCACGGCTTCGGCTACTGGTTCGACACCCACCGGCTGACCGACCTGTTCCCGCGCCGCGGGCCGCGCCTCGAAGTCGACGGCCAGCCCTCGCAACGCGGACAGCATCTGCGCGAGATGCTCGACGAGCTCGGCCCGACGTTCGTGAAGTTCGGGCAGCTGCTCTCGACGCGTCCCGACGTCCTGCCGCCGGACATCATCGCCGAGCTCCGCGGCCTGCAGGACGACGTCCGCCCGGTTCCGCTCGCGGACATCGAGAAGGTCGTCGAGGAGGACCTGGGCCTGACGATCGCACAACTCTTCACCGACTTCGAGGAACGTCCCGTCGCCGCGGCGTCGATCGGCCAGGTGCACCGCGCGACGCTGCCGAACGGTCGCCGTGTCGCCGTCAAGGTCCAGCGTCCCGGCGCGCCCCGCCAGATCGAGGCCGACCTCGCGCTCCTCTACCAGGCCGCGCGCATCGCGAAGGAGCGCGTGCGCGCGCTCGACTTCATCGACGCACGGCTCCTCGTCGACGAGTTCGCGCGTCAGATCCGCCAGGAGCTCGACTACCGGCTCGAGGCGCGCAACGCCGACACCTTCCACCGCAACTTCGCCGGGCATCCGCACGTGCGCGTGCCGCGGGTCTACTGGACATACACGCGCACCCGTGTGCTGACGCTCGAGTGGCTCGAGGGGACGCAGGTCGCAGACATCCATCCGGATGAATGGTCGGTCGAGGACCGCCGCGATCTCGCGTACCTGATGGCCGAGACGTGGATGACGATGATCTTCAGGCACGGCTTCTTCCACGGCGACCCGCACCCGGCGAACATCCTCGTGCTCGGCCGTCCCGACCAGATCGGCCTGATCGACTTCGGCGCGGTCGGCAAGCTCACCGATGACGACATGTCGAAGCTGACGCGGATGTTCATCGACGCGGCGGCGGAGAACGTCGATGCCCTCCCGAAGCGGCTCGCCGACCTCGGCGTGCGCTACCCGAAGGACCGCGAGGAGGAGTTCCTCGCCGAACTGCGCGAGCTCTACTACCGCTACTACGGCGCCAGCCTCGCCGAGATCGACCCGCTGCAGGTGATTCGGGAGGCGTTCCAGCTCATCTACTCGATGAACCTGCAGCTGCCGACGCGCTTCCTGCTGCTCGACCGTGCGATCGCGACGCTCGGCTCGGTCGGCATCGACCTCTATCCGGACTTCAACGTCTTCGAGGTCGCGCGCCCATACGCGCGGGGCCTGCTGCTCGCACGCCTCGGCCCCCGGCGAATGGCCGTGCGCGCCCGCAAAGAAGGCCTCCGGCTCGGGCAGATGGCGCTGGAGCTGCCGTACCAGCTCCACGACACGCTGGAGCAGGTGCGCGACGGCCAGATCGAGGTCGGGTTCGTGCACAAGGGGCTGGACGACTTGCTCAACCGGATGGACGTCGTCTTCAACCGCCTCGTGATCGCGATGATCGTCGCCGGCGGGCTGATCGGCTCCAGCCTGATCGGGATCTTCGCCAAGGGCGGCCCGCACGTGCTCGGCATCAACGTGATCTCCGTGATCGGGTTCGCCTTCTCCGGCCTGCTCGGCCTCTGGGTGTTGTGGGGCGTGATCCGCAGCGGCCGCATCTAGCACGGCCTTCGGCGCGGACGAGTCCCAACCCGTCGCCTGTAGATCGTTCGTCACGCTTTTGCGCGAAAGGACATCTGGCTCGGCCCGCGCGGCAGCGGTACGTTCGACTGCATGTCCACCGCACTCCTGCTGACCGATCCGGAGCCGTTCCTCGAGCGTCATCTGCGCAGCGACGGCTTCGAGGTGGTCGACGACGCCGTCCGGCCCGATCTCGTCCTGCTCCGAGACTGTGCGGCGCTCGAGGAGTGCCGCGCACGTCACGGTGACGTGCCGGTGATCGTGCTCGGCGATTCGCAGTCCGACGCGGTCGACCGGGTGCGTGCGCTCGAGCGCGGCTGTGACGACTTCCTCGTGCGGCCGTTCTCCTACGAGGAGTTGCTCGCGAGAATTCGCGCAGTGCTGCGACGGACGCTGCCGGCAGCGCACGAGGTGCGCCGTGCGGGGGCGATCAGCGTCGATCTCGCGACGCGGTCGGTGGCCGTCGGTGACGTTGCGGTGCCGCTCGCGGGCAAGGAGTACGAGCTACTGCTGAAGCTGATGACCGACCCGACGCGCGTCTTCACGAAGGAGCAATTGCTGCGCGATGTGTGGGGCTTCCGCTCGCTGGGACGCACCCGGACCCTCGATTCGCATGCGTCGCGCCTGCGGCGCAAGCTCGCCGCCGCGGGAGCCGGAATCGTCGTCGTCAACGTGTGGGGGGTGGGCTACAGGCTGGTGTAGGCTCGGCGCGTGAGCGCCTTCGACGATCTTTCTTCCGTCGATCTGCAGCGAATCTGGGACGGGGTGCACGGCCGAGTCGTCCACGGTGAGCGGCTGACGTTCAGCGTCGTGGAGCTCGATCCCGACAGCGTCGTCCCAGAGCATGCGCACGAGCAGGAGCAGCTCGGCATGGTCCTCAAAGGTTCGCTCGCGTTTCGAATCGCCGACGAGACCCAGGAGCTCGGGCCGGGCGCGACGTGGGCGATCCCGGGCAACATGCCGCACGAGGTGCACGTCGGCCCGGAGGGCGCGATCGTGATCGATGTGTTCGCGCCGACGCGCGACGACTGGCGCGACGCTCCGCGCGTCGACGCACGCGCTCCTCGCTGGCCCTAGAGCAGCGCGCCTTCGAGACGAAGCAGCGACTCCTTGCGCTCGAGCCCGCCGGCGTACCCGACGAGCTTGCCGTTGGCGCCGATCACGCGGTGGCATGGGAGGACGATCGGCAGCGGGTTGCGGTTCATCACCGTGCCGACAGCGCGCGCCGCGCCCGGGCGCGCCGCACGGGCGGCGAGCTCGCCGTAGGTGACGACCTCGCCGTAGGGCACGCGGGCGAGCTCGCGCAACACGCGGCGGTTGAAGTCCGCCTGCAGCGCGAGGTCGACCGTGAGGTCGAAGTGCTGCCGGCCGCCTGAGAAGTACTCGTCGAGCTGGCGGCGGGCGGGGTCGATCGGCCGTGCGGAGCGCAGGACGCGCACGCCGAAGGCACGCGCCAGCCGCTCGAGCTCCTGCTCGGGCTCGGCGTCATAGGCGATGCGGCAAAGGCCGCGCTCGGTAGCCGCGACGAGCAGCAGGCCGACCGGCGTGTCGACGAGGTCGTAGGCGACGTCGAGCAGATGCTCCGTCGCGGCTGCGTCGCGGAAGCGGCGGTCGAGCTCTGGGGAGACGGGACTCATTGGCGTTCCTTTCGTCGGAGTCTGCGGATGCCTGCCGAGGCGGCCTGTCGCGCGGCGGTGGCATTCGAGCCGAGCGCGGCGCCGATGTCGGCGTAGTCGAGGTCGTAGCCATAGCGCAGCACGACGGCGGCGCGCTCGGTCGGCGGCAGCTCGTCGGCGAGGTGCTCGAGCTGCGCAAACGCCGGACGGCCGTCGAGCGACGCGAGCTCGGGCAGGTCGGCGTCGGCGCGGGGACGCCGGTGCTCGTCGATCGCGATCCTGCTCGCGATCGTGTACGCCCACGCGCGCAGGTGCTCGCCGTGACGGAGCTTCGGATAGGCGCGCAGGGCGCGGAGGAAGGTCTCCTGGAATGCGTCCTCGGCGCGCCCGCGTCCGAGCCGGCGCACGAGGAAGGCGTAGATCTCCTCCTTGTGCTCGTCGTAGAAGCGTTCGAACGGCGGCAACGTCATCGGCGACATCTTGAAACGTGCCAGGCACGAGACGTGTGAGGATCCGACGATGCGGGTCGCAGTCGTCGGCCACGTGGAATGGGTGGAGTTCGTCCGCGTCGAGCGAGTTCCGAGCCCGGGCGAGATCGTCCACGCGCTCGACACGTGGGAGGAGCCTGCCGGCGGTGGCGCGGTCGCGGCTGCGCAGCTCGCCCGGCTCGCAGGCTCGTGCCTCTTCTTCACGGCTCTCGGCGCGGACGAGCTTGGGCGGCGCTCCCGCGCCGAGCTGACGAAGCTCGGGATCGAGATCCGAGCGATCCCCGAGCCCGCCGCGACCCGGCGCGCGTTCACCTACGTCGACGACACGGGCGAGCGGACGATCACGGTGCTCGGCGAGAAGCTCCGCCCACGGGGAGGCGACAGCCGGCTGCCGTGGCGCGAGCTGGCCGGGCTGGACGCCGTCTTCTTCGTCAGCGGCGACGCTGAGGCCCTGCATCACGCGCGTCTTGCGCGCATCCTCGTCGCAACGGCGCGGGAGCTCCCGACGTTGCGTGAAGCGGGGGTTCAGCTCGACGCGCTCGTCGGGAGCGGGCAGGACGACGGTGAGCTCTACCGCCCCGACGAGCTCGACCCGGCGCCTTACGTGGTGGTCACGACCTCGGGCGGCCTCGGCGGCTGGGTCCAGCCCGGTGGTCCCTTTCGGCCTGCGCCGTTGCCTGGCACCGTCGTCGATGCCTACGGCTGCGGGGACTCCTTCGCCGCCGGTCTGACGTTCGGCCTCGGCCGCGGCGACTCCGTCGACGAGGCCGTCGCCTTGGCGGCCCGGTGTGGCGCCGCGGTCATGACCGGCCGCGGCCCGTATTCGGCACAGCTCGACCGGCCCTAGCCCGCAGGAAAATCCCCCTTCCGGGGTGGACATGTGGGGGGCGGTGGTTTAAAGTGGGGCGAAGTGGAAATCCCTATCCGGCCCCAGGATGCTGCTCGGCGCACACGACCACACGATCGATGACAAAAACCGTCTCACTCTTCCGGCCAAGTTCCGAGAAGCCTTCCAAGACGGTGTGGTCGTCACGCGAGGCTTCGACGGCTGCCTGTACGCCTACCGTCGTACGGATTGGGATCGACTCGTCGAGTCTCGACTCGCCACGATGGATCCGCTCAGCAAGGAAGGGCGCCGCATCCACCGCTTCTTCTTCGCCGGGGCGTCCGAGGCCGACCTCGACAAACAGGGCCGCGTGATGATCCCCGCCCAGCTCCTCGAGCACGCGAAGCTGGGCAGGGAAGTCGTCGTCGCGGGCGTCCATGACCACCTCGAGATCTGGGACCGCGCCGCCTGGCGCGTAGAACTAGCCGAAGTCGAAGGGAGCGCGGAGGATGTTGCCGAACGCCTTGCAGACCAGCGCGACTGACCACGTCCCCGTCCTCCCGGAGGAGGTCCGCGAGCTCCTCGCGGTCGAGCCGGGCGAGACCGTCGTCGACGCGACCTTCGGTGCCGGCGGTCACGCCGCGCTGCTCGCGGCGGACCTCGGCGACCGTGGAAAGCTCATCGCGATCGACCGCGATCCCGGAGCCCGCACGTACTTCGAGCGCCTCGCGAAGCGGACGCCCGTGCAGACGCGGTTCCTGCGCGGCGACTTCGCGGTCGTGCTCGAGCAGCTCGCGCAGAACGGGGTGGAGGCCGACGCCATCTTGCTCGACCTCGGCGTTTCGTCGATGCAGATCGACCGCCCGGACCGTGGCTTCTCATACGCCGTCGACGCGCCCCTCGACATGCGGATGGACCCCTCGGCGGACGTCACGGCCGCCGGGATAGTGAACGAGGCGGCGGAGCGCGACCTCACGACCATCTTCAGGCGCTACGGCGAGGAGCGCTACGCGAAGCAGATCGCGCGCGCGATCGTGCGCCGACGTAAGCAGCAGCGGTTCGAGCGCACGAGCGATCTCGTGGAGACGATCAAGGGAGCGATTCCCGCTCCGGCACGCTTCGGCGACGGGCATCCCGCGAAGCGCGTCTTCCAGGCACTGCGCATCGCCGTGAACGACGAGCTCGGCTCGCTCGAATCTGCTTTGCCGTCGGCGTTCGCGATGCTCCGCCCCGGCGGTCGGCTCGCCGTGATCAGCTTCCATTCGCTCGAGGACCGGATCGTGAAGCGCTTCATGCGCGACCTCGAGCGCGGCTGCGAGTGCCCGCCGGACTTTCCGGTGTGCGTCTGTGGCAAGGAACCGCAGCTGCGTTCGACCTCCCGCAAGGCGATCCGTCCGAGCGCCCGCGAGACCGCCGCCAACCCACGCGCATCCTCGGCGCGCCTGCGCGTGGGAGTAAAGATCTGAGTGGCCACCTGGGCTGCAGAAGCCGAACGGCCGGAGCCGAGGCCGCGCCCCGCCCCGCGGGCCGTGAAGCGGCAGCGACGTCTGACCGGCGGTGTCGTCTGGATCGGGGTCGTGGCGGCGCTGCTCGCGGGCGTGGTCGCGCTGAACGTCACCGTTCTGCGGCTGAACATGCAGCTCGACAAGCTCGGGCGCGAGCGCGCCGGCCTGCGCGCGCAGAACGCCGCGCTCTCGTCGCAGCTCTCGAGCCAGGCTTCCGCCCCGCGCATTCAGGGCCTTGCCGCGAAGCGCCTCGGGCTTGTGCAGGCGACGCCGGACCAGGCCTCCTACGTGACGCTGCCGCACTAGCGAGGCCCGAACGGTGAACCGCCTCGTCAACCGGCGGATCAGGCTCCTGCTCGCAGTGCTGACGTTCGCATTCGGCGGGCTCCTGCTCCGTGCTACCTGGCTGCAGGGCGTGCGGGCGGAGTCGCTCGCGCGGCTCGGGCAGACGCAGCACCGCGAGTCGGTGGCGTTGCCGGCCAGCCGGGGCACCATCTACGACCGCGCCGGTGTGGAGCTCGGGCTCGGCGAGCCCGCGACGACGGTGTATGCGAACCCCAAGCAGATCGTGAACCCACGCGCTGCTGCGGTCGCCGTCGAGCGGACGCTCGGGCTCGACGCCGACCACATCTATCCCGAGCTGGCGGACCGTACTCGCGGCTTCTTGTACGTCGAGCGCCAGGCCGATCCCGCACAGGCCGCGGCGCTTCAGCGCCTGAAGCTCTCCGGGTTCGGCTTCTATCCGGAGGAGCGGCGGACGTATCCGCAGCGCTCGGTCGGCGCGCAGGTGCTCGGGTACGTCGGGATCGACGGCAACGGCCTCTCGGGCCTCGAGCTGCAGTTCGACAAGCAGCTCGCCGGCCGTGCAGGGCACGAGACGATCGTCAAGGATCCGAGCGGGCACGTGATCGACGTCGAGCAACAGCGTCCGGAAACGGCCGGTCGCGACGTTTTCCTGACGCTCGACCACACGATCCAGGCGAACGCGGAGGAAGTGCTTCGCGAGACGGTGCACAAATGGCAGGCGAAGAGCGCGAGCGCGATCGTGCTCGACCCGCGCACCGGCGCGGTGCTCGCAATGGCGGTGCAGCCCGGGTACGACGCCAACCGTTTCCCGACGACTCCGAGCGATCTGCAGCGCAACCGCACCGTGACCGACACCTACGAGCCAGGGTCGACGTTCAAGCTGGTCACGGTCGCGGCCGCGCTGTCCGAGCGGCTCGTCTCGCCGTCGACCCGCTTCACGCTGCCTTACTCGCTGAACGTTGCCGACCGCGTCGTCCACGATGCAGAGGAGCGCGGCACCGTCAACTATTCGGTCGCGCAGATCCTCGCCCACTCGTCGAACATCGGTGCGATCGAGCTCGCGGAGATGCTCGGCAGGACGCGGCTCTCGTCCTGGATCAACCGCTTCGGGTTCGGCCACGTGACCGGCATCGACTACCCCGGCGAGAGCCCGGGGATCGTGCTGCCGCCCGCCAAGTGGTCGGGCTCGACGATCGGCAACGTCCCGATCGGGCAGGGCATCGCGGTGACGCCCGTTCAGATGGCTGCGGCGTACGCCGCGATCGCGAATCGGGGAGTCTGGTCGCGGCCACACATCGTCGATCACGTCGCCGGCGGCGGACGGCCTTCCCTCTACCGACGCCGGCTCGTCTCGCCCGGCGTCGCGTCGGAGCTGATGCTCATGCTGAAGGACGTCGTCGCGGAGGGAACCGGCACGTATGCGGCGATGCCCGGCTACGAGGTCGCGGGGAAGACGGGAACCGCGCAGAAGCCGGACTCGCACGGCGGGTACGCAACCGGCCGATATGTCGCGTCCTTCGTCGGCATCGTCCCGGCCTCGCGGCCGCGTCTGGTCGTGCTCGTGATGGTCGACGAGCCCCAGGGCGCGATCTGGGGCGGTATCGTCGCGGCGCCCGCGTTCCAGCAGATCGCACGGTTCGACTTGCAGTACCTCGAGGTGCCGCCGGACTCGCCGACCGGGTGACGCCGACCCCTCGTTCTTTTCGTCACACATCCGCCACGAGTACGCCCCAGATACGTCACACCTCTCGCCGTAGGCTGTCGGTGGGTGGGTGCGGTGGGACCCGGTTTCCCCCGTGTACAGGTAATGCCCGCGGGAGCCGCTACTAGACTTGGTCGGCGATATGCAGCTGGAGCGGCTCATCGCTGCGCTCGCTCCGACCGACGTCGTTGGAGGCGCAGCCGTCGAGATCCGCGAGCTGGCGTACGACGCACGGGAGGTGCCGCGCGGCTCTCTTTTCTTCTGCGTCCCCGGTGCGTCTGCCGACGGCCACGACTTCGCCGACGACGCGGTACGCCGAGGAGCGGTCGCGCTCGTCGTCGAGCGCCCGCTCGAGCTCGACGTGCCGCAGCTCGTCGTGCCGAGCGTCCGGGACGCGATGCCACGCGCGGCGGTCGAGCTCTTCGGCGATCCGACCGCACACCTTCCCGTCGCCGGCGTGACCGGCACGAACGGCAAGACGACGACCGCCTATCTGCTCTGGTCGATCCTCGACGCTGCCGGCGAACGTCCCGGGTTGCTCACGAACGTCGAGCGCCGTGTGGGC
>Ga0075423_10005847_pt1 | contig 11520 bp, 9 predicted proteins | sample SoiMethybrSBSTD2_FD_80114 | JGI IMG/M metagenome (GOLD analysis project Ga0075423, IMG submission 80114) | Bulk soil microbial communities from a Populus tree surrounding site in Tennessee, USA - Soil MetaG P. TD hybrid SBSTD2 | ecosystem: Environmental > Terrestrial > Soil > Tree plantation...
AGCGCGTTCGCCAGGACCTTGCCGACGCGTTCCTTGGAGAGATCGGCGCCCAGGCCCGAGAAGGCGAACCGGGTGCCATCCGCGATTCCGGTCACCACCTTGGCCCGCACCAGCGCCTGCGGCGAGGGCCGCCACATCTCGTTGTGCGGTGTCGACAGCGCTTCCACGCTGAAGGTCTCGTCAAAACCCGCCGAGCGGAACACGTTGCGCTGGATGGAATCGAAATCGCCCTCGCGCACGCCTGGGAACGTGCCTTTGTGGAAGCCGAGCGATGCATCCCGGTGAAGGAAGCGCTCGCGGCCGCCGGCGAACGCCAGCGTGCAGGCCGACAGGCATTTCGACGACACATAGGTGTTCAAGCCACGATCGCGGATGAGCTTGAACATCTTCTCGCCTTCACCCAGGCGGCCACCAATGCTGTCGAGATGAACGACCGAGATCTGGCGCGACGCGGACAGGATCTTCACGAAATCCTCGGTCAGGCCGAACTTGAAGCCGCCGACGATCTCGGCCTCGGTGCCGTCCCGCATCACGCGGATCGCGTAGTCAGGCACATCCGGATCGTTGCGGAACGCCATGCCGGAGACTTCGACGACCTGCGGAGCGCCCTCGCGCATGAAGGTCGCAAAATTTCCGATCGCCCCAAGAATCACGGCCGCTTGCGCCAGCCGACCCCAGAATGCTCCGAGCCCCGCACGCGCACGCGACTGCGCATATTTGTTGGCGGAGCGCCAGACGCCGACCAGCTGCCAGGTGACGACCACGACCAGGCTTGACCAGGTCAGCACGATCACCGCGAAGATATTGGTCGGGTTGTAGCCACTCTCGGTCCGGAAGGCCTTGGCGATTCCCAGGCCGAGGATCGCGAAGGCAATGTTGCCGAGCCAGACCACCAGCCAATAGGACGCCCACAGCGGCAGCTCACCGCGCCAATGGCGCGCCACGATATTGCGGCGGGCGGAAGACGGCACTGGTGCAAGGGGAGGCTGTTGCTGCCGCCCGTGAGTCCTGTCCGCGATCGCGCCGGCGATAAGCCCGATCAGGCCACACAACATGACGCCGCCGAGAATGTAGCCTACGACGAAAGAGGGGTCGCTGAGCCGCGCGTCGCCGCCAATGAGAAGCCTGGGGAGCGACATCAAGAGTCCGATGGTCGCACCGATGCCGGACCAGATCAGCTTGCGGCTTGTCCGTGCGTGCGCGGCCGGAAGCTCGATCGGCGCGGCCGGCGGCAGCTCTGCGGCAACGTTCGGCAGAGGCGGCGGGAGCGCCAACTCGGGCACGTCAGATGCGAGCTGCCAGTCGGTGAAGCCTTCGCGCCAGACATAGACTGGCGGCGCCGGATGGGATGCGTCGTGCGAGGCGGTATGCGATTCCAGGAACGCGACCAGGCGTTCACTTTGGACAGGGCCGTGCCGTTGCCCCTCAACAAACACAAACCAGCTCTTGGTCTCTTCAAGCGGCATGAAGAGGTGCCTCTGGGGGTGCAATCATTGAACTCTGCCACCCAAAAGCGCGATAAAAAAGGGCGGCCCAGCAAATTTCCTAACCACGTGGCGGCGGCGCAATAAAGGTATTTGGTGGCTTTTGCAACTGACAGGCGTCCTGCCTAGGCGAAAGAAGGGTTTAGCTGCGGTATTATACGGACACGGGCTGTGATTGAGGTTTGCGATACCATTATCCACCTAGCCCGTGTTGAATGGTGGTGCAGGATCCAGAGGCCGTCCGAAATCGTTCTGGCGGCTCTGCGCTTCTACTTCCGCTTCTCCGCAAACCCAGCCTTGCGCAGCGCATCCGCCAGCGCGCCGCCTGACTGCTCACGCGCGGGGGCGGCGCTACGCATCGGCGCGCGGGTTGGCGTGCGGCTCTCGTCCTTGCGTGGTGCGCCGGTGCGCTCGGCCTTGCTGCCGACCTCGTCATCGAGCCGCAGCGTCAGCGCGATGCGCTTTCGCGGCTTATCGACCTCGAGCACCTTGACCCGCACGATGTCCCCTGGCTTCACCACGGCGCGCGGGTCCTTCACGAACGTCTTCGACATTGCCGAGATGTGCACAAGGCCGTCCTGGTGCACGCCGATGTCCACGAAGGCGCCGAAGGCTGCGACATTGGTCACCGCGCCTTCGAGCACCATGCCGGGCTTGAGGTCGTCGAGCGTTTCGACGCCCTCCTTGAATACGGCGGCCTTGAAGGCCGGGCGCGGATCTCGGCCAGGCTTTTCCAATTCGCGCAGGATGTCGGTGACGGTTGGCAAGCCAAACTTGTCGTCAACGAAAGTCTTCGGCGACAGTCCCCGCAATGCGTTGGTGTTGCCGATCAGTGCCTTGATGTCGCTCTTGCTCGCCTCGATGATGCGCCGCACCACCGGATAGGATTCCGGGTGGACGCCGGAGGCATCGAGGGGATCGTCGCCATCGCGGATGCGCAGGAAGCCGGCGCACTGCTCGAATGCCTTGGGACCAAGCCGCGGCACTTTCATGAGCGCCTTGCGCGAGCGGAACGGGCCGTTCTCGTCGCGATGCAGCACGATGTTCTGCGCCAGCCCGGCCCCGATGCCGGAGACGCGCGCGAGCAGCGGCGCCGACGCGGTGTTGAGATCGACCCCCACCCCGTTCACGCAGTCCTCAACCACCGCATCGAGTGAGCGCGAGAGCTTCGTCTCGCTCACATCGTGCTGATATTGGCCGACGCCGATCGACTTCGGATCGATCTTGACGAGCTCGGCGAGCGGATCCTGCAGCCGCCGCGCAATCGAGACCGCGCCGCGCAGCGTCACGTCGAGCTCGGGCAATTCCTGCGATGCGTAAGCCGAGGCCGAATAGACCGAGGCGCCCGCCTCCGACACTACGATCTTCGACATCTTCTGGTCCGGCAGGAGCTTGACCAGTTCGGTCGCGAGCTTGTCGGTCTCGCGCGAGGCGGTGCCGTTGCCGATCGAGATCAGCTCGACCTTGTGCTGCTTGGCGAGCTTGCCGAGGATCGCGAGCGCCTCGTTCCACTGCCGCTGCGGTTCATGCGGATAAATCACCGAGGTCGCCACGATCTTGCCGGTCGCATCCACCACCGCGACCTTGACGCCGGTGCGGTAGCCGGGATCGAGCCCCATGGTGGCACGTGCGCCGGCTGGCGCCGCGAGCAGAAGATCGCGCAGATTGGCGGCGAACACGCGCACCGCCTCCTCCTCGGCCGCCTGCCACAGCCGCAGCCGCAGGTCGATGCCGAGATGCGGCTCGATCTTGGTGCGCCAAGCCGCGCGCGCCGTGTCGGCGAGCCACTTGTCGGCCGGCCGTCCGCGATCCGCGATATTGAAGCGGCGCATGATGCGCGCTTCGTAGGGACTCGGGCCGTTCGGGTTCGCGGTCGTCTTGTTCTCCGACTCGATCGCGATATCGATGACCTCTTCCTTCTGGGCGCGGAACAGCGCGAGAATGCGGTGCGACGGCGCCTTCGAGAGATCCTCGGAGAAATCGAAATAGTCGGCGAACTTGGCGCCGGCTTCTTTCTTGTCCTCCCGCACCTTGGCGGTGAGGCGGCCGGCCGTCCACACTTCCTCGCGCAGCGAGCCGATCAGATCGGCATCCTCGGCAAAGCGCTCGACCAGGATCGCGCGGGCACCCTCGAGCGCCGCATTGGCGTCGGCGACATTCTTTTTTGCATCGACAAAGCGCGCGGCCACGGCGGCCGGGTCGTTCTTGGCGTCGGCGAGCAGCATATCGGCGAGCGGCTCGAGTCCGGCCTCCTTGGCGATCTCGGCCTTGGTGCGGCGCTTGGGCTTGAACGGCAAATAGATGTCTTCGAGCCGCCCCTTGCTGTCGGCGGCGCGGATCGCGGCTTCGAGCTTGTCGTCAAGCTTGCCCTGCTCGCGGATCGAATTGAGGATGACCGTGCGCCGCTCCTCGAGCTCGCGCAGATAGCGCAGACGCTCCTCGAGCGTGCGCAGTTGTGCGTCGTCGAGCCCACCGGTTGCTTCCTTGCGATAGCGGGCGATGAAAGGCACGGTCGCGCCTTCATCGAGCAGCGCTGCTGCTGCCGTCACCTGCGCCTCGCGAACACCAAGCTCGTGCGCGATCTGTCCGTCGATCGAAGTTGTCACGCCAGCACCTTCATATGCGCCATCGACAATATGTTGCGAAGCAGAACGATGCGTTCGCTCCGAGGGCATGCATATGGCCGTCGCGCCAGTGATTCTTCAAGTACCCGCCATTTTCGTATGGCCGAACAACATTCTCCGTTCGTCCCCGCGCAAGCGGGGACCCAGGAGCCAGTTTGTTCGCGCTCAAAGACTGGGTCCCGGTTGTGCAGGGACGAACGGTGGACAGGCTTCGCAACCAAACGCTTTGGCAGAACGAAACCAACCGTTTGAACCACCCATTTGGCAAAACGAAACCAACGCGTTAATTCGCAATGGCCGCCGGAGCGGCACACCGCCCCCCGCCATTGCCCTGCCTACCGATTGAGCCTTATTCTGAGGGCAATTGTTGGACCAACCGATCAACGAAAAACGGGAGGACGTCACGTGAACAGGGCGATCTTGCTGGCGTCTGTCGCAGTCGCGGGTGGGTTCTTGGGTGCGGCGCTCGTGACGTCGAGCGCACTTGCCCAAGGTCTGAGCATCGAGGTGTTGTCATCACGGCCCGAGCTCGTGAGCGGCGGCGACGCACTGGTGCGGATCACGGGCGCGGCCTCTGCTCCGGCGGTCTCGGTCGGTGGCAATGACGTTTCGGCAGCCTTCAAGTCCGACACCAAAGGCGGCTGGGTCGGGCTGGTGACCGGGCTCAAGGACGGCAGCAATGCGCTCGCCGTGAAGGCCGGTGGCAAGGATGCGAGCCTCACGCTCGTCAATCATGCAGTCAACGGGACGCTCTTCGCCGGTCCGCAGCAGGCGCCGTTCGTTTGCGAGAACGAGTCGCACGGGCTCGAATCGGCGAAGGACGCGAGCTGCGCGGCGGCGACCACGATCAAGTACTTCTATCGCGACCGTGCCGGCGCCTGGAAGCCGTTCAACCCGAGCGCGGCGCGCCCGAACGACATCTCGACCACGAAGACCAGCGAAGGCCGCGAGGTTCCGCTGATCGTGCGGCAGGAGAAGGGCGTCATCAATCGCTCGGCCTATCTGATCAACATCCTGCACGATCCCGCAGCCGGGCCGCTGCCGACGCCAACAGCGTCATCGTCGGCCTCGGGCTGGAACGGCCGGCTCATTTACAGCTTCGGCGGTGGCGTGCAGGCGAACTATCACATGGGTCGCGCGCTCGGCGCCATGACCGGCACGGAAGGCAAGATGTTCATGGAGGACCTGGGCGCAGGCTTCCTCGATTTCTTCATCACCCGCGGCTACGCGGTCGCGACCGGCTCGCTCAACGTGATGGGCACGAACAACGACGACGTGAAGTCGGCCGAGACGGTCGCGAAGGTCAAGGAGCGCTTCATCAAGGAGTTCGGCAGGCCGCTGTTCACCATCGGCCATGGCGCGTCGGGCGGATCGATGCAGCAGCATCTGATCGCCAATGCCTATCCGGGCCTGCTCGACGGCATCATGCCGGGACGGAGCTATGCTGACGTGATGACGTTCCTGCAGCCGCTCTATGACTGCGAGCTGCTGCAGAATGTGTTCAACACGTCGGGTGGCAAGTTGACCGACGAGCAGAAGGGCGCCGTCGCCGGCAAATACTGGGGTTATTGCGTCAGCCATGCGACGCGCTATCCGAACGCGCGACCCGACAATTGCGACGCTGCTGTGAAGGACGAGGTGGCGAATGACCCGGCGCTGAAAGCCAAAGGCGTGCGCTGCACCTTCCAGGACAATCTCGTCAATGTCTTTGGCAAGGATCCTGAGACCGGCTTCGCTCGCAATCCGTTCGATAATGTGGGCGTGCAGTACGGGCTGCAGGCGCTCAACGATGGCAAGATCAATTTTGACCAGTTTGTCGAGATCAACAGTCGCGTCGGCGGCCTCGACATCAACGGCAAGATCGTGCCCAAGCGCATGATCGGCGACCCAGTGGCGCTGCGACGCGCGTACCAGAGCGGCCGGGTCAATGTCGGCACGGGCCTCGCTTCGACCGCGATCGTCGACGTGCGCTCCTATGTCGACGGCGCGCCACCGCCGCCGTTCGATGCGCTCAAGGACGTGGATGTGCATGACGGCTATCACAGCATGGTCATGCGGGCGCGGCTCCTCAAGTACAACGGCAATGCCGCCAACCATGTGATGCTGACCGCGGCGAGCTACGGGCGCGTGCAGACCGACACGCGCACGGCTGGATCGCCGCTCACGCGCATGAGCGGCGAGGCTCTCACTCAGCTCGACCGCTGGCTCACGGCGGTCGCGAGCGATACATCGAGCGAGCCGCTCGCCAAAAAGATCGCCGCGCATAGGCCCGCCGATCTGGTCGACGCGTGCTATCCGGCGGTGTCGGGGCCCCTGATCGGCGCGACCGAGAAGGTGACCGACATGGCGCGCTGCAAGGCGCTGTTCCCGTTCGCCGCCGATGCGCGGCTGGCGGCGGGCGCACCGGCGAGCGACGACGTCTTCAAGTGTGCGCTCAAGCCGATCGATGCGAAGGACTACAAGCAGGCGCCTACTGCAGAGCAACTCGCGCAGCTCGCGCGCACCTTCCCCGAAGGCGTCTGCGATTATTCGAAGTCGGGAGTCGGTCAGGAGCCGCTCGCCGGCACCTGGGCGGTCTTCAAGGGTGACGGCGAGTTGGTGATGCTCGAGCCGCGCCGCTGATAAAGGAAGGGAGTCAGCAATGCCGATCTCATCCCGTCTGCGCAACGGCGCGAGCCTCGGCGTGCTTGCCGCCCTGTGTGCTGCGACATTCATCGCGGCAAGTGCCGAGCAGCGCGTGCCCGGCTTGACCGGGATCGATCACGCGGCCGATGTGGTGCAGGCGCGTCAGCTGCTGATGTCAGGGATCGAAGAGGAAATGCAGCCGATCGATCTGGCCGGAGACAAGGACATTCCGCTCGACGATCTCAAATCGAATGCCTACCGGATCAACATCATGCTGGCGGCATTCCCACACCTGTTCCCGCCGCAGACCAAGCCCGGGCCCGATACGTTCTCGACCGCGGCAGCGCCGGAGATCTGGCAGGACTTCGAAGCCTTCTACGCCCAATCCGACGCCGCCGCGAAGGTGGCCTACGACGCGAGCCAGGCCACCGCGGTCGAGCAGTTTCGGGACAACGCCAAGAAGCTGCGTGCGGCCTGCGACGGCTGCCACGGCAAGTATATGAAGGTGGAGGCGCCGACGCCGCCTTGAGGGCTGGCTCGGGTCGAGTTGACGGGCCGATGGCCTAGCGCTTAACTGCGATTTGACTTGAAAAAACAGTAGGGAGGCGTCGTTGAGAGCAATTCTCAAGTGCATGTATGCGGCGACGGCGATTGCTGTCGTCGCGTTCGGCGCGGACCGCGCCGCCGCCCAGGCACCGTTCCCCGTACCGCTCACCGCCTGGGGACCTGCGGTTGCAGTCAAGGACATCGATCCTGCCATTCGCGCCGCCGCCGAGGTGCTCGGCATCGTTCGCACCCGCGGGCTGGTGATCGGCCAGGTGAACCTGCCGGAATATGTCGGCAAGGGCACCATCGTGGACCTCGAGGCCACGGGCACAGCGCAGCCGGTCGAGGTGAGCCGCTACAGCTACGCGATTGCGATTCAACTGCAGGCGAGCCGGCTCGACTTCGAAGGCCCCCAAACTCCGCGCACCATACGGGTCGTGAAGGGCAATCGGGCCTGGAACGAGTCGTGGAGCGAGGACAAGACCAAGCTCAGCACCAGCCCGTCCAACAACGCCACTTTCCGCTCGCAGCTGATGTGGCTGTCGCCGCACGCGTTCCTGCACGCCGCTGCTTTCGCGTCAGGAAAGAAATGTCTCGACGGCAAAGCCTGCACGACGCCGGTCAAGGTGGCACAGGATGGCGGTCGCACCACGATCGAGGTTGACGTGAACGGCACGACCTACAAGGCCACCATGGGAGCCGACAAGCGGCCCGAACGGATCGAGGCGACCATCACGATGCCGGGCGGCGGCAGCAAGAAGCTGGCCGCCAGCTATGCCGACTATCGCACCGGCGAGAAGCCTGACGCTGGCTTTGGCAATTCCGAGGGCAAGGATGCCTTGGACAGATATCACTCCGGGACCTATTGGCCTTCGCGCGTGACGCACGAGTTTGATGGAGTGAAAGTCCTTGATCTGACGATCACCGAGGGCTGGGCCAATCCGTATATGGTGTTTCCCGATCCGGAGCTGTTGGCAAAGGCGCAGTAGAAGTGAAATCGGCTCGGTTTCGAATACAACGGAAGAATTCAGGAGAAAGTTGAATGCGCAAGCCTGTACTGTTCGCCCTGTTGACTGTGTTCGCGCTGACCGGCGCCGCAACGACATCCGCGCATCACGCGGTTCAGGCGCAGTTCGATGTCACCAAGAACGTCATCCTGAGCGGCACGCTCAAGAAGGTGGACTGGACCAATCCGCACGCCTGGTTCCACTTCGACGTGAAGGGTCAGGACGGCGCGGTCACGGTGTGGTCAGTCGAGACCGTAGGGCCGAACGGGCTGCGCCGGCTCGGCATCAGCGACCGTCGGCTGTTCCAGATCGGCACCGAATACAAGATCGACATCCATCCCGATCGCTCGGGCAAGAGCCTCGGTTTTGTCAACTCGTTCACCTTCCCGGACGGCAAGGTCATCAAGGTCGGCTTCCCCGACGAAGAGGGCGGCGAGCCGCCGCGCTGACGAAGGTCGCAAGGAAACACTGAAATTCTGTCGCAAGGGAACCGTCGCAAGGATTTGGAGGCACTCATGACCATGAAGCAGTCTCTGCTCAGCATCAGCCTGGCGGCGCTGGCGGCTGCCATCTGGATGGCGCCGACGCCGATTGGCGCGCAGAATCAGAACAAGCCGGACTTCAGCGGCATCTGGGGCGGCGGCATCGCCCAACTGACGCCGACGACCTGCAAGCAGAAGGTCGATGCGTTCCCGCAGGACTCCGAGCGGTTCTCGGCCGGCGGCGCCAAGGGCGGTCTGAAGTGGATCACCTTCGAGCAGGACTGCTCGATCCAGAACCGCGGGCGGGTGAACAAGCCCATGTACAAGCCGCAGTATTGGGAAAAGGTGCGCCTGCACGACTATTACGCCAATGCGGGCGGCCAGTGGACCGAATACGCCGATCCCGAATGGCTTAACCTGCCGCGCGGCGTGCCACGGATCGGGCCGCCGAACAAGATCGTACAGACCACGAATGAGGTCATTTTCCTCTACGAGAACCAGAACCAGTTCCGCGTGGTGCCGACCGATTGCCGCGAGCACGATCCGGTGCTCAAATATGACCAGTCGTTCAACGGGCTCGCGGTCGGCTGCTGGGAAGGCGACACGCTGGTGGTGACCTCGATGGGCTTCACCGATCGCACGTGGCTGCACTGGAGCGGCTACATCCACAGCAACGAGATGACCGTGATCGAGCGGCTGCGCCGCCAGGGCGACACCCTGATCTATCAGGCCACGGTGGAAGATCCGGTGATGTTCCTGCAGCCGTGGACGATGGACGAGGTTCGTTTGAACCTCAACAAGAACCCCGGCGCGCAGCTGATGCAGGACGTGCCTTATAACGACAAGTCGCTCGGCAACCTGGTCGATCCAAACTATCGCGGGTGAAGGCACTGCGACATGGAGATGTCGTACGAGCGGCCGTCTATCTCCAGCGTCATGCCCGGCACAAGGCCGGGCATGACGACGCCGTGAGTCATCATTCCACATTGCAGGCGATATCTGTGAAGGGCCGCCCGTGAGGTGGAAAGACACGCGCAGTGGCTACGGCTGGGTCTCGATCGCGCTGCACTGGCTCGCCGCCATTCTCGTGCTGACGATGTGGACGCTCGGCACCATGTCGCAGACGGATGTCCAGGACGACGCCGCCTGGTACGCCCACCTGCACATGAGCATCGGGGTGAGCGCCTATCTCATCCTGTGGGGGCGCATTCTCTGGCGCTTTGCGGCAGGCCATCCGGCTCCGCATCCGGGCCAGAGCGCAATCCTGTTCCCGATCGCGAAAGCCTTCCACTATCTGTTCCTGATCGCGATCGCCGCAATGTTGCTCTCGGGTCCGTTGATGGTCTGGTCGGGCGGCGATGCGATCGAGGTATTTGCATTCGCAATTCCAAGCCCGTTTGGGCCATCGTCCGGCCTGCACGATGTGCTTCGGCGCATTCATGGGGTGACCGCATCCCTCATCATTCTCGGTGTGCTGCTGCACATCCTGGCCGCGCTGAAGCACATCGTCTTCGATCGCGACGGGACCTTCGACAAGATCATGATTGCTGACGGCGCGGAGCGGGACGACCTGCCATCAGCCAGCAAGGCGAAAGCGTAGCCGCAATGGAATTCCTCATCTGGCTTGAGCACTCGGAGTTCTCGACCTGGATGCGCGAGTCGGATTGGGGGCATCCGATTGTGCTGTGCTTTCATGCCGTCGGCATGGCCCTCGTGGTCGGCATCAGCTTCATGTTCAGCGCGCGTGTGCTCGGCTACGCCAAGAGCGTCTCCCTGTCGGCATTCGACCAGCTCTTCCGGCTTGCCTGGTTCGGCTTTGCGATGAATGCGGCATCCGGCATCGTGCTGCTGATGGCCGAGCCGCGGCGCATGCCGGTTACGCCTGCTTTCCTGATCAAGATGATCCTGATCGTCTTTGCGGGTCTCTCCGTGTGGGCGCTGTCGCGCGCACTCGAGGGCATGGAGCGCGTGCCGGCAGGAGAGCTGAAAGTTCCGACCGCAGCGAAGGTGTCTGCGGTCGCCTCGATCGTGTTCTGGTGTGGTGCAATCGTTGCGGGGAGACTGATCGGATACACGATCGGACCGCCACCGGTGTGAGCTGATGCGATCGAGGCGAAATGGCGAGGTTGGCACGCGATGACTGAAGCAGACATTCTGCACTGGATCAGGGACACCTCGCTGGGCGTTGCTGTGCGGCAGAGCCGTTGGATGTTTGCGACCGGCGAAACGTTGCACTTCCTCGGCCTCTCGCTGTTGGTCGGCGGCATCCTGATCGTCGATCTGCGCATTCTCGGCTTTCTGCGGAATATCTCGATGCGTTCGGCGCTCTCCTTCCTGCCGTTCGTGATCATCGGGTTTGTGATCAACCTGTTGACCGGCATCTTGTTCTTTGCTGCCGATCCGATGATGTATTGGCCCAATCCGGCGTTCAAATTGAAGATGTCCCTGATTCTGCTGGCGGGCCTCAATGCGCTCGTCTTTACGTTGGTGGAGCACAGGCACGCGCTTGTGCTCGGCGAGGACGATCAGGCCACGACCTTCATGAAGGTGTCGGCTGGGCTTTCGCTCAGCTTCTGGCTATTGGTGCTGCTGCTCGGGCGTCTCCTACCGGCGTTCGAGGGATCGACCAGTTTCTTTTGAGGCGCAGGTCATGATCGACGCTGAGCTGGTGCTGATGCTCCTCTATCGCCTGTTGGCGCTCATCGTCGCCGTCATGATGGTGGTCGTGCTCTGGCGCGAGCGCGACTGGCGC
>Ga0075423_10005850_pt1 | contig 11516 bp, 12 predicted proteins | sample SoiMethybrSBSTD2_FD_80114 | JGI IMG/M metagenome (GOLD analysis project Ga0075423, IMG submission 80114) | Bulk soil microbial communities from a Populus tree surrounding site in Tennessee, USA - Soil MetaG P. TD hybrid SBSTD2 | ecosystem: Environmental > Terrestrial > Soil > Tree plantation...
CTCGGCCTGGCGAACCCGTTCCACCCAGGGGTTCCGGATGGCCCGGACCGGCGCGATCGCCTTGGCGAAAAGCACGGTGGCCGTGTCGCCGGACGCAACGATGGCGCTCTTATATTGAGGATGGGAGGACGACTCCGGAGTACATGCAAACCGCGTGCCCACGGAGATGCCCTCGGCGCCGAGCGCCATGGCCGCAAGGAAGCCCCTCCCGTCGGCGATCCCGCCCGCGGCGCAGACCGGCACCGAGAGCGCGTCGACGAGCTGGGGGATGAGCGCGAGGGTGGTCACCTCGTCCACCCCGTTGTGCCCGCCGGCCTCGAATCCCTCGCCCACGACGATGTCCGCGCCGGCGGATTCGGCCTTTCGACCGTGCTTCACGGTCGGGACGACGTGCACCCAGGTGGCTCCCGCGGCCTTGATCCGGGGACCCAGGAGCGCGGGGTTTCCGGCGCTCGACACGATCACGTCGATCCCCTCGCCGAGGGAGACCTCGAGGAGCTCCGCGGCGTCGCTCCGGAGGAGCGGGATGTTCACGGCCAGGCGCTTTTGGGTCGCGGCGCGCGCCTTTCGGATCTGTTCGCGAAGGAAATCCGGCTTCATCGAGGCGGAGCCGATCGTGCCGAGGATGTCCGCCTCCGCGCACGCGACCGCCAGCTTGTAGCTGGACGCCCAGATCATGCCGGCCTGCAGAATCGGGTAGCGGATCCCGAGCCGCTCGGAAACGCGGGTCCGGATCCGTTCGATCACACGCCGGCCTTGGGTCGATAGGGCTCGATGGCGCGCTGGCGAAGGAGGGCGTCGGCGAGCGCAAGGCACGTCATGGCCTCGGCGACGGGCACGACGCGGGGACAGAGGCAGGGATCGTGGCGGCCCTGGATCGCGAATTCGCGCTCCCGGCCCGTCCGATCCATCGTCTTCTGGGGGATCGCGATCGAGGAGGGCGGCTTCACCGCGATCCGCGTCACGATCGGCTCGCCGCTCGAGATGCCGCCCAGGATGCCGCCGGCGTGATTCGTGGCGAAACCCTGGGGCGTCATCCGGTCGTTCATGTCCGATCCCCGCATGCGGGCGGACGCGAACCCCTCGCCGACCTCGAAGCCCTTCACCGCGGGAATCGAGAGGAGGGCCCACGCGAGCGAGGCCTCGAGCTTGTCCATGACCGGATCGCCGAGTCCGGGCGGCACGCCCGTCGCGAGCGTCTCCACGACGCCGCCGAGCGAATCGCCCGCGTCGCGCGCCGCGAGAATCGCGCGCTCCATCTCGGGAGCGACCGTTCGGTCCGGGCATCGGACGGGATTCTGCTCCACGAAATCCAGGTCGCGGTCGCGCGCCACCAGGTCGCCCACCTGCACGGTGTAGGCGCACACGCGAACGCCGTCCCTCGCCAGAAGTTTCCGCGCCACGGCGCCGGCCGCCACGCGGCCCACGGTCTCACGCCCCGAGGATCGGCCGCTGCCGCGATAATCGCGAACGCCGTACTTCTGCCAGTAGGTGTAGTCCGCGTGACCGGGCCTAAAGAGATCTTTGAGGTTCGAATAATCCTGTGACCGCGCGTCGACGCTTCGCACCATCAGCGCGATCGAGGCGCCGGTCGTCGATCCCTCGAAGACGCCCGAGAGGATCTCCACCTGGTCGGGTTCCTTCCGCTGGGTCGTCACGGCGCTTTGCCCGGGACGGCGGCGGTCCAGGTCGCGCTGGATCGTCTCGGCGTCGAGCGGGATCCCGGGAGGGCATCCGTCGAGGATGACGCCGACGGCGGGGCCGTGACTCTCGCCGAACGTCGTGATCGTCAGGAACTTCCCGAACGTGCTGCTCACCGCGCCCGCTTTCGCTTCAGCTTCGAGCCCGCCTCGATGACCTTCTTGGCGTTCCGGTACGTGCGCTCGCGCCATGCGGTTTGACGGCGCGCCATGCGCTCGAGGTTCCAGAGCCACGTGGGGCGGATGTGCTTTCGACCCTCCGGCACGACGGCCTTCACCTTGTTCCAGATCAGGAGGCCCTCGCCGTGCGTATCGAAGAAGAGGTCCTCGTCGAGGAGGCCGCGGTTCACGAAGGCCGCGACCATCTCCCAATAGGACGTCACCATCCGAAAGTGCCGGTCGAGCTCGTTCCCGGTCAGGTAATGCGGTCGGATCTCGTCCCACGACGCGGCCGCGTATTCGGACATCATGAACGCGCGCGCGCGGCGCAACTCGGGATCGCGGCGGATCTCGTAGAGTTTCAGGAGCAGCTCGGCGTCGTGCGGGACGGGCTTCGGCATGGAGCCTCGTTTCTCCGTTCGGGAATCGTCGGGGTCAGGTGCGCCCATTGTCGCCCCCGCCTGCGGCGTTGTCAAACCGCGCGCCGCCGCGTACCCTCCGGCGCATGCGATACATCGTGCACACCGACGGCGCCGCGCGCGGCAACCCCGGACCCGCGGCCGTCGGCGTCGTCATCCAGGACGAGTCCGGCCGCGTGATCTACGAGACGAGCCGGTCGCTCGGCGTGCGCACCAACAACGAGGCGGAATATCTCGCGTTCCTCACCGCGCTCGAATACCTGCGCGACTCCCGTCCCGAAGGCGTGGAGTTCCACCTGGACAGCGAGCTGGTCGTGCGGCAGCTGAACGGGCAGTACAAGGTGAAGGAGCCGAGGCTACAGGCGCTGCACGGCCAGGCGATGATGCTCTTGAATCTCTTTCCGCGGCACTCGATCCGGCACGTGCGTCGCGAGCAGAACAAGCGCGCCGACGAGCTGGCGAACGAGGCGCTCGACGCGGAGGCCGAGCCGTCGTAGACTTTCCCCCGTAACAGGCAGGCGGTGCGGGCGTCCGGAGCATTCCAGGCGGCCGCGGGTCGCGCGAAAGCGCGACTCGAGGAAAGTCCGAGCTCCACAGGGCAGGGTGCTGGGTAACGCCCAGCGGGAGCGATCCCAGGGAAAGTGCAACAGAAAGCAAACCGCCTCGGGCGAAAGCCCGCGGTAAGGGTGAAACGGTGCGGTAAGAGCGCACCAGCGGAGGGGGCGACCCTTTCGGCTCGGTAAACCCCACCCGGAGCAAGACCAAATAGGGGACGATGAGGTGGCCCGCCTCGCCATAGTCCCGGGTAGGTCGCTTGAGGCGCGCGGCAACGCGCGTCCCAGAGAAATGGTCGCCGCGGAGCGATCCGACAGAACTCGGCTTACGGGGTACTCCGGCAACGCCGCATCGTTGCCTGCCTGAACGCATGACGAACAACGATCCCGCCCCCGAGCGCACGCCGGCGTCGTCGACGACCGCCGCGCCCACCGTCATCCCCTCGATCCAAATCGGCCCGTACCTCGTGCGCTTCGTCTCGGGCGGGCGGTTCCGCCTCGACGGGGGCGCCATGTTCGGCGTCGTGCCCAAGACGCTCTGGAGCCGCTCGGCGCCGGCCGACGAGAAGAATCGCATCCAAATGGGGATGACCTGCCTCTTGATCGAGGGCGGCGGGAAGCGGGTCCTCGTCGACGCCGGCTCTGGAACGAAACTCGATCCGAAATTCCGCGAGATCTACGCGATCGAGCGGCCGGAAGGACTGCTCGACGAGATCCGCGCCTCGGGGGTCTCGCCCCAGGACGTCGACACGGTGGCGATGACCCATCTCCACTTCGATCACTGCGGCGGGGGCACCACGCGCGGGGAAGACGGGACCGTGCGGGCCACCTTCCCGAACGCGCGGTACCTTGTGCGGCGGCAGGAATGGAACGACGCGCACCACGCCAACGAACGAAACCGCGCCTCCTACTTCAGCGAGAACTACGATCCGCTGGAGGTCTCGGGCCAGCTCGCGTTGCACGACCAGGACCTCGAGATCCTCCCCGGCGTTTGGATGAAATGCCTCCCGGGGCACACGTTGGGGCATCAGGGAGTGTTCTTCGACATCCCCGGGCAGCGCGCCCTCTACGCGGTCGACCTGGTCCCGACGGTGGCCCACCTGCCGCTTCCGTACATCATGGGCTACGACCTCTACCCGCTCACGACGCTCGAGACCAAGCGCGCCATCCTGCGCGAGGCGACCCGCGAGCATTGGCTCCTCCTCTTCGAGCACGATCCCGACTGCCGCGCGATCCGCGTCGCGGGCGACGAGCAACGGGTCACGTTCGAGAAAGTCGCTTGACAGGAGCGCCTCCAAGTCCCTATTCTGCCGCGCTTAGCACCATTTTTCACAAGCGGATGCCAATGCGTCCCGGCCGCCCGAGCGAGGGAGTGGAGTGAGTCCGGTCGACCCGAATAGTCCAGTCGCGTTCATCCCGATCTTCATGATGGTGGTCGTGGCGATCGGATTCGCCGTCGGCACCCTCGCGGCCTCGCATTTCCTGGGCCGCCGCGTGAACGACGCCGCGAAATTGCTCCCCTACGAGTGCGGCATCACGCCGGTGGGATCCGCGCACGACAGGTTCCACACGCGGTTCTACCTCGTCGCGATGCTCTTCATCGTCTTCGACATCGAGACGGTGTTCCTCTATCCGTACGCGGTCGTGTTCCGCCAGCTCCACGTGTTCGGCCTGATCGAGATGGGGATCTTCATCACGATCCTCCTCCTCGGCCTGGTCTACGTCTGGGGCAAGGGGGCGCTGGAGTGAGATTGAGACCGGACCCCGAGAACCTCGAGGCGCTCGGACCCGATCAGGAGAAGGTCGCCGGGATCTTCCGGACGCGATTCGGGGACGCGGTGCTCGAGACGCAGAGCTTCCGGAAGCAGCTCTCCATCTGGATCCGAAGCAGCGTGCTCCTCGACGCGCTTCGCGTGGCCCAGACCGAGCCCCATCTCCTCTGCGATCTGCTCTGCGACCTGACCGCGGTCGACTACATGGACCTCCGGGCCCGGGGGAACCGCGCTTCGAGATGGTCTACAACCTGTACTCCATCCCGTTCAACCGCCGGTTCTTCCTCAAGTGCGGCGTGAACGACGGGGAGTCCCTTCCGTCCGCGACGCAGGTCTGGAAGGGCGCGAACTTCATGGAGCGCGAGGTCTACGACCTGTTCGGGATCCGGTTCGACGGACACCCGAATCTGGAGCGGATCCTGACCCCCGACGGGTGGCTGGGACATCCGCTCCGGAAGGACTTTCCGACGATGTCCGACCAGTTCCCGAACGTGGAAGCCTGACGATCGTGCTCTCGGCCGGCGCGCGGCAGAAGATCGAGGCGCTGAAGGCGCGCTACGAGACCAACCAGTCGGCGCTGATTCCCGCGCTCCATCTGGCCCAGGCCGACCAGGGGTGGCTGAGCCCCGAGACGCAACGGGAGGTGTCGGAGATCCTGGGCGTGAGCGAGCAGACGGTCCGCTCGGTCGTCTCGTTCTACACCATGTTCCAGCAGCGCCCGGTGGGGAAGTACCTCCTCCAAGTCTGCCGCAATCTCTCCTGCTGCCTCCTGGGGGGCCAGCGCCTGACGAAGCAGATCTCCGAGCGGCTCGGCATCTCGGAGGGGGAGACGACCCAGGACGGAAAATTCACGCTGATCACCGTCGAATGCCTCGGCTCCTGCGGGACGGCGCCCGTGATCATGGTGAACGACGCCTACCACGAGAACGTCACGCCGCAGGAAGTGGACCGCCTCCTGGCGGAGCTGAAATAGCCCGTGGACCTCGCGACGCTGATCGAGGCCGTCGTCAAGGTGCACGTCGTGCTCGGGTTCGTGCTCCTCGGCGTCCCGCTCATCGTGTGGATGGAGCGGAAGGTGCTGGGGCACATGCAGGACCGCATCGGCCCCCAGCGCGTCGGGCCCTACGGCCTCCTCCAGACGATCGCCGACGGCATCAAGCTCTTCATGAAGGAGGACATCCTCCCGACCCAGGCCGACAAGGTCGTCTATTTCCTGGCGCCCGGCATCTCGGTCGTCACCGCGCTCGCCGCCATGACGGTGATCCCGTTCGGCGACTCGATCTCCCTCTTCGGACGGGAGATCCCGCTTCGGATCACGGACGTCAACATCGCCCTCCTCTTTCTCCTCGGCGCCACGTCGATGGGCGTCTACGGGATCGTGCTCGGTGGATGGGCCTCGAACTCCAAGTATCCGCTCCTGGGCGGGCTCCGTTCCTCGGCCCAGATGATCTCCTACGAGCTGGCGCAGGGGATCTCGCTGATCGGCGTCATCATGATCACGGGCTCCCTGAGCCTGAACGAGATCGGCCGCGCGCAGGAGAAGCTGTGGTTCATCGTCCCGCAGTTCTTCGCCTTCGTGATCTACGTCGTCTGCTCGGTGGCGGAGACGAATCGCGCGCCCTTCGACCTGGCCGAGGCCGAGACGGAGCTCGTGGCCGGATTTCACACCGAGTTCTCGTCCATGAAGTTCGCGCTCTACTTCCTGGCCGAGTACGCGAACATGATGGTCGTCTCGGGCGTCGCGATCACGTGCTTCCTGGGCGCCTGGCACGGCCCCATCCTGCCGGGCCCCCTCTGGTTCTTCATCAAGCTGACGTGCTTCCTCTTCTTCTACATCTGGCTACGGGCCACGTTCCCACGGCTTCGCTACGACCAGCTGATGGCGTTCGGCTGGAAGGTGCTCCTGCCGGCGTCGCTCGTGAACCTGGCCGCCACCGCCGTCTTCCTCACGGTGAAGGGATAGGGACCGCGCATGTTTGAATCGCTTCTCTTCGCGATGCTCGCCGGGATCGCGATCGGCTGCGCCCTCGGGGTGGTCTTCCACCGGAATCCCGTTCACTGCGCGCTCCTCCTGGTGGGCGTCCTCCTATCGGTCGCGGGGATCTTCATCCTGCTCCACGCGCAATTCGTGGCCGCGCTCCAGGTGATCGTCTACGCGGGCGCCATCATGGTCCTCTTCCTCTTCGTCGTCATGCTCCTGAACATCAAGGGAGAGACGCCGCTCCTGACGCCCGGCGCGGCGAAGGCGTTCGGGTTCCTCTTCGCGCTGATCGTCTTCGTGGAGCTGATCTGGACGGCGGTCGAGCCGGCGCCCGAGGGACAGGGGATGCCCCAGGCGCTTCCGTTGCCGTCAGACTTCGGCTCTCCCGCGGCGCTGGGGCGCGTCCTCTACACCGTGTGGCTCTACCCGTTCGAGATCACGTCGATCCTGCTCCTCGTCGCGGTGATCGGCGCCGTGGTCCTGGCCAAGCGGAAGTTCTTCTGATGGCCCCGACCGTCCCGCTCGTCTGGTACCAGGTCCTCGCCGCGATCCTCTTCACGATCGGGGTCGTGGGCGTTCTGGTGCGCCGGAGCGCCCTGATCATCTTCATGTCGATCGAGCTGATGCTGAACGCGGTGAACCTGTCGTTCGTGGCCTTCTCGCGGCAGCACGCCTCGATGGACGGCCACATCATCGTGTTCTTCGTGATGGCGGTGGCGGCGGCCGAGGTGGCGATCGGCCTCGCGATCATCGTCGCGATCTTCCGCAACAAGGAAACGGCGAGCGTGGACGACGTCCACCTCCTGAAAGGCTAAGGCGGAATGGGCCTCTCGCTCCTCTGGTTGGTGCCGACCCTCCCCCTGATCGGGGCGATCGTGAACGGGTTCGGCGCCGGACGTCTCCCGCGCCGGGTGGTGAGCGCGATCGGGACCGGAACCGTCGGCCTCGCCTTCGCCATCGCGGTCGCCTGCTTCGCCCAGATGCTCGCGATGCCGGCGGAGGAGCGGTTCTTCGGGCAGCAGCTCTTCGCGTGGATCGATTCGGGGGACCTGTCGGTTTCGGTGCGGCTCGCGCTCGACCCTTTGTCCGCGCTCATGATGCTGGTCGTGACCGGCGTGGGCTTCCTGATCCACGTCTACTCCACCGGCTACATGAATCACGAGAAGGCCTACGGTCGGTACTTCGCGTACCTGAACCTGTTCACCTTCGCGATGCTGACGCTGGTCCTGGCCGACAACTTCCTCCTGATGTTCTTCGGATGGGAGGGCGTCGGGCTCTGCTCGTACCTCCTGATCGGATTCTGGTACCAGAAGCCGGCGGCGGCGGAGGCGGGGAAGAAGGCCTTCGTGGTGAACCGGATCGGGGATTGGGGCTTCCTGCTCGGCATCTTCCTCGTGTTCGTGACGTTCGGAACCCTGGACTTCGGCCGGGTCTTCTCCGAGGCCCCGAGCCGCCTCGCCCTGGGCGGCGAGGTCGCGACGTGGATCGGGCTCCTCCTCTTCGTGGGCGCCACGGGCAAGAGCGCGCAAATCCCGCTCCACGTCTGGCTCCCGGACGCGATGGAAGGGCCGACCCCGGTGTCCGCCCTGATCCACGCCGCGACGATGGTGACGGCGGGCGTCTACATGATCGCGCGGTGCCACATCCTCTACGCGCTCGCGCCAACGGCCCTCCTGGTGGTGGCGATCGTCGGCGCGGCCACCGCGCTCTTCGCGGCGACGATCGGCCTGGTGCAGAAGGACATCAAGCGAGTGCTCGCGTATTCGACCGTGAGCCAGCTCGGCTACATGTTCCTCGCGATGGGCGTCGGCGCCTACACGGCGGGCGTCTTCCACCTGATGACGCACGCCTTCTTCAAGGCACTCTTGTTCCTGGGCGCGGGAAGCGTGATCCACGCCCTCTCGGGCGAGCAGGACATGGACCGGATGGGCGGGCTGAAGTCGCACCTCCCCCGCACGCACCTGACCATGCTCGTCGCGACGCTCGCCATCGCGGGAGTCTTTCCGCTCGCGGGATTCTTCTCGAAGGACGAAATTCTCTGGAGCGCCTTCTCCTCCACGAACGGGGGCCCGCTCGCCGGGAAGCTCCTGTGGGCGGCGGGGCTGATCGGCGCTTTCATGACGGCGTTCTACATGTTCCGCCTCTACTTCATGACCTTCCACGGCGCGTCCCGCGTCACCGAGGAGGCGAAGCACCACGTGCACGAATCGCCGGCCTCCATGACGCTCCCACTCGTCCTTCTCGCGGTGCTGAGCGCGATCGGCGGATTGGTGCAGATCCCGCTCCTCGCGGGCGGACAGCGCCTGGAGGCGTGGCTCGAGCCGGTGTTCGCGGACGCGGCGCGCGTCGCGGAGGCGGCGGGGCACGGGGTCGCGGCCCACGGGGCGCACGATCCGGGGCTCGAGGTCGCGCTGATGGCGATCTCGCTCGTCGTCGCGCTCGCCGGCATCTTCGTGGCGCACCGTTTCTACGTCGCGGATCCGGGGGCGCCGAAGCGGCTCGCGGAGCGGGCCACGGCGTTCTACCGCACGCTCTTCAACAAGTACTGGATCGACGAGATCTACGACGCGCGGATCGTCCAGCCGATGCGGCGGGGATCGGAGGCGCTCTGGATCAAGTTCGACGCCGCCGTGATCGACGGCGCCGTGAACGGCATCGCGCGGCAGATCGAACGAGGGGCCGCGCTCCTCCGCCTCGCGCAAACCGGCTACGTGCAGGTCTACGCGCTCATCCTCACGCTGGGGTTGGTGGTCGTGATCGGCTACCTGGCACTCCGATGACGACCACGACGATCACGATCCTCGGCGTTCCGATCCTTTCCTTCCTCACGTTCTTTCCGGCGGTCGGAGCGCTGGCGCTCCTCTTCGTGCCGTCGTCCCGGATCGCGTTGATCCGCTGGCTCGCGTTCCTGGTCTCCGCGGCGACCTTCGTCGCCTCCATTCCGCTCTGGACCGCGTTCGACGCGGCGCGGCGGGGGATGCAGTTCGAGGAACGGGTCCCGTGGGTGCCGGGGCTCGGGATCTCCTACCACATGGGCGTGGACGGGATCAGCATGCTCCTGATCCTCATGACGACGTTCCTGACCGCCATCGCGATCCTTTCTTCCTTCTCGTCGATCACGGATCGGGTGAAGACCTACATGGCGACGCTCCTCGTCCTCGAGACGGGGATGATCGGCGTCTTCACGGCGCTCGATCTCGTGCTCTTCTACGTGTTCTGGGAAGCCGTGCTCATTCCGATGTACCTGATCATCGGCGTCTGGGGCGGACCGCGCCGCGTCTACGCGGCCGTGAAGTTCATCCTCTACACCGTGGCGGGTAGCCTCCTCATGCTGGTGGCGATCCTGTACCTGTACTTCGCCTATCACGCGTCGTTCGGGGAATACACGTTCGACCTGCTTCGCCTCTACGACACGCCGCTCGGCGCCCAGGCCCAGCTCTGGCTCTTCGCGGCCTTCGCGCTCGCGTTCGCGATCAAGGTGCCGATGTTCCCGTTCCACACGTGGCTGCCCGACGCGCACGTCGAGGCGCCCACGGCGGGCTCGGTGATCCTGGCCGGCGTGCTCCTCAAGATGGGGACCTACGGCTTCGTCCGCTTCGCCATGCCGCTCTTCCCGGACGCCACGCACGCGTTCGCGCCCTGGATCATCGCGCTCGCCCTCATCGGCATCGTCTACGGGGCGCTCGTCGCGATGGTGCAGAAGGACGTGAAGAAGCTCGTGGCCTATTCGTCGGTGAGCCATCTGGGATTCGTGATGCTGGGCGTCTTCGCGCTGAACACGCAGGGGCTGCAGGGCGGGGTCCTCCAGATGATCAACCACGGGCTCTCGACCGGCGCGCTCTTCTTAGGCGTCGGCATCCTGTACGAGCGCCGCCACACGCGCGAGATCAGCGAGTTCGGCGGCATCGCCGAGATCCTCCCGTGGTTCGCGGCGGCGTTTCTCGTGATCTGCCTCTCCAGTCTGGGCCTGCCGGGGCTGAACGGGTTCGTGGGCGAATTCCTGATCCTGCTCGGCGCCTTCCGGATGAGCCCGGTCGTCGCCGCCGTCGCGGCCCTCGGGGTGATCCTGGCGGCCGTCTACCTGCTCTGGATGTACCAGCGCGTCCTCTTCGGACCGGTGACGAACGAGAAGAATCGGGGGATGAAGGACCTGTCGCCGCGCGAGTTCTGGACGCTGGCGCCCGTCATCGCGCTGATCGTCTGGATCGGCGTCTATCCGAATCCCTTTCTAAGGAAGTTGGACGTTTCCGTGTCCGAGCTCATGGAGCGGGTGAACGCCAAGATGGTCGCGAGCGGGACGCACCCCGGCGAAAGGGGAACCGTGCTCGCGGAACCGGCGGCCGCCGAGGCCCCGAGCGCTCCCGGGGAGGCCCCGTGATCCAGCCGTTTCGATTCGACGCCCCGCTCGGCATGATCGAGCCGCTCCTGATCGTCACGTGCGTGGGGATCGCGCTCCTCCTCATCGACCTGGTCCTGCCGCACGGGAAGAAGCACCTCTCGGCGTGGATCGCGATGGGGGGCGTGGTCTGGGCGCTCGTCCGGACGGTGGCGCAGTGGGGGCTCTTCCAGCAGGGCTACAGCGGCATGGTGGTCCTCGACAGCCTGTCGACGTTCTTCAACGTGCTCTTCCTGGCCACGACGGGGATCGTGATCCTCTTGTCGCACCCGTTCTTGAAGAAGGACGACGTCGAGCACTCGGAGTACTACGCGCTGCTTTTGTTCGCGACCGCCGGGATGATGATCCTGGCCTCGGGGCTCGACCTGATCACGCTCTTCCTGGGGATCGAGGTCCTCTCGATCTCGCTCTACATCCTGGCGGGGTACCGCCGCGACTCGGACGCCTCGAACGAGGCCGCGCTCAAGTACTTCCTGCTCGGCGCGTTCGCCTCCTCGATCCTGCTCTACGGGATCGCGCTCGTCTTCGGCGCGAC
>Ga0075423_10005851_pt1 | contig 11515 bp, 10 predicted proteins | sample SoiMethybrSBSTD2_FD_80114 | JGI IMG/M metagenome (GOLD analysis project Ga0075423, IMG submission 80114) | Bulk soil microbial communities from a Populus tree surrounding site in Tennessee, USA - Soil MetaG P. TD hybrid SBSTD2 | ecosystem: Environmental > Terrestrial > Soil > Tree plantation...
AAGTGGAAAAAGTGGAAAAAGTGGAGGTGACGGAAGTTAGAAAGTGAACGGAAGTATGTCGGCACGCGGGCCGCACTTTGCCGACGTGAAAACTTGATCCCTTTCACTTCTTCCACTTCTTCCACTTCTTCCACTTCTTCCACTTATTAAGCGACTGTTTGGACCTGCTTGGTTTCCGCCGATCGCACCACGGCTTCGGTGACGGCCGCCCCATGGATCATTTCTGATGTGGTGATAGGGAAGGGTGCGCCGCCGGAAGCCGCCGCGCCGAACGCGTCGAGGCAGGCGCGCGTGACGTCGAGGCGCGCGGCTTCCCACGTTTCGGCCGGCCCTTTGATCGGTTGAAACTTGCACGTGCCGAACAAGCGCGTGCGGCGCTCTTCAGAGGACGCACCCGCCACGTGCGTCATGCCCTCGAGCCGCACCCAGCCCTTCGACCCGAACACCTGAAAGCTGAAGCCCGGACCGGTGGCGGTGATCGTCCCGAGGTAGCCTGACGAACCGTTCTTCATGCGGAACAGCATCGACGTGGTGTCGTCGGCGTCCACGGGCACGACTTGATGGAAGCTCTGACAGTAGACCGACGCGATCTCGCCGCACAGGTCGATCATGCCGTCGATCGCGTGCACACCCATTGGCGTCAGACCGCCGCACGGCGTCTCGTCCTTCTGCGCGCGCCAGGCTTCGGGCTTCAGCGCCAGCGCGTTGGGAAACGTCATGGTCGCTTCGACGTGCAGCACGGTGCCCAGATCGCCGTTGCGGATCTGATTGCGCAGCTTGGTCATTTCGGGGTGAAAGCGCCGGTTGTATCCGAGGCCGAGCGTCACCCCCGCTTTCGTCGTCGCCGCCACCGCCGCTTCGGCATGGGCCTTCGTCAGCGCGAACGGCTTCTCGCAGAAGACGTGCTTCCCCGCCTTGGCCGCGGCAACCACCTGCGCCGCATGCATCGAGTGCGGCGTCGCGAGGACGACGGCGTTGACGTTGGGATCGGCGAGCAGCGCCTCATACGCGTCGGCGAGCTTCAGCTTCTGCGCGTCGGCAAACGTCTTCACGTCGGGCGACACCGTTCGTGTCGTGCCGGCGACGAAGCGAATGACGTCGCTGTCGTTCTGCACGGACTCCACCAGCGTCCGCCCCCACCATCCCATTCCCACGATTGCGGCGTTGATCAATTCGTATCCCCTTTCGTAGAGCGCGAGCGTAAGCCCGCGCGCTACGTGGCGCTCTACGTCGTCCGAATCAACGAGAACTTGGGATCAGCACCCAAGCTCTCTGTCATCGGCAGCCCCAGCTCCTTCTTGACGATGTTGGTGCCCTGGACCAGCGCCACCATCTTGTAGAACGCGTGCCGACGGCTCATGCCCTCGCGGCCCATGCCGCAGTCGGAGCTGAGCACGAGGCGTTCGGGCGGGATCACCTTCAGCGCCTGGCGAATCAGATCCGCCACCTCGCCTGGCGATTCCACTTGCAGCGTGTGGTGGTCGATCGCGCCGATGCACACCTTCATGCTGGTGATCGCCTTCCCCACCGCTTCCAGGTCCTGCGCGTTCGAGCTCTTCATCTCGAACGTGATCACATCGGCGTCGACCTGATTGAGCAGCTCCAAGGCGGGCTTGTACGACTGCACCGAGCCGAACATGCGTTGCTGCGACGGGTTCCCCCAGCACGTGTGGCACCACACTTCGGTCTTCCCGCGCAGCCCTTTCACCGTGTTGTTGAACACCTTCAGCATGAACTCGGGATTGATCACCTTGTCCACGTAGTTGCGCGCGGCGAGCAGATGGATCTGCGGCTCTTCCATCTGGATAACCTGGCAACCGGCGTCCGCCAGGTCGTGAAGCTCCTCGTTGAACGCATCGCTGAGCGCCATGATGCGTTCCGGGAGGGTCTTGTAGTGCTCGTCCTGCACGGCAAACGCCACCAGCTCCGGCGTCACCGTTCCGAATTTCACCGGTTTGCCGGTCATCCGCTGCGCGGCTTTGAAGAGCTCGGCATACTGCATCTCGCCGCGGCCGACTGCTCCCACGAGCTTCGGCATCACCCGCGCTTCGAGGTAGTCGTGCAGGATGTGCCCGCGCGGAAACGCGATGCCGCCCGCGCCGACCTTCGCCAGCTTCGGGTGCTGCGTCTCGAACCCGCTCATGTGGTGCGGCGGATAACTGGTCCAGCTTTGCCCGCCGATGTCCTGATCGAACCGGCAGTCGCCATCGGTCACGATGTCGAGGCCCGCCACTTCCTGCTCACGCAGGTACACGGACAGCGCGTCCACATACTGTTCCCGGAACCGCGACGTCACCATCGCATCCAAGAAGGACCGCGTCCCCAGGTTTTCCGTATACCAACTCGGGCGCGGCAGAGAGCCGGTGATCGTCGTCGGGAGCATCAGTCCCGCAGTCGCCTTCAGCATTCGTCAGTCTCCAAGGCTTGATACAACCTTTCGACAGTACTTTTTCCGGACGTGTCCGGTCAACGTTTCGATACGCGAAACCTCACAGGGATAGGTGCACGCTGGAAGGAATCAGCCCGTGGTGCCGATAATTGAGCCAATGGTACGACTTGGCTCGGATCTCCTCTTTGATTCGTCGCGTCTAACGGGCGCACGGATCGGCGTCGTCTGCAACCACGCCTCGATCGATCGTGGGTTCGTGCATGTGCTCGATCGCGTGGCCGGCACGTCGGGCGTGACGCTCGCAGCGATCTTCGGACCGCAACACGGCTTTCGCTCGGATGTGCAGGACAACATGGTCGAGACGCCGCACGTCGACGATCCGACCCGCCGTGTGCCGATCTACTCGCTCTACAGTGAGACGCGCGAACCGACCGCGGCGATGCTGAAGGGCCTCGACGCGCTCGTCATCGATCTCCAGGACATCGGCGCGCGCATCTACACCTATATCTACACGATGGCCAACTGCCTTCGCGCCGGCGCGAAGCATCTCGTGCCGGTCATCGTGTGCGATCGGCCCAATCCGATCGGCGGCGTCGACGTCGAAGGCGCGTCGCTCGTGCCCGGATTCGAGTCGTTCGTCGGGCAGTTTCCGATTCCGATGCGGCACGGCATGACCATCGGCGAGCTGGCGCGCCTGTTCAACGAGGAGTTCGGCATCGGCGCGGCACTCGAGGTGATCCGCATGGAGGGATGGCGCCGCGACATGTACGCCGACACCGCTGGTCTGCCCTGGGTGATGCCGTCGCCCAACATGCCAACGCTCGATACGGCCATCGTGTATCCGGGCACCGTGCTGTTCGAGGGCATCATGCTTTCCGAAGGGCGCGGCACGACGAGGCCGTTCGAGCTCGTGGGCGCGCCGTGGATCGAGGCGGAGCGATTCGCGCGAGAGATGAACGCGCTGAATCTTCCCGGCGCGTTCTTCCGTCCGGCGGTCTTCGAGCCGACGTTTCAGAAACACGCGAAGCAGGCGTGCGGCGGCTGCCAGATCCACGTCACCGATCGCACGGCGTTCCGTCCCGTGCTCACCGGCGTCGCGCTGATCGCGATGTTCTACAAGAGCCATCCGTCGAAGTTCGCGTGGCGTCAGCCGCCGTACGAGTACGAACCCGACAAGATGCCGATCGACATCCTCGCCGGATCGGCGACACTCAGACAGCAGATCGAAGCGGGGATGTCGGGTGCTGACATCGCTGCGGGTTGGTCAGCCGATGAAAGCGCGTTCGGGAAGCTTCGTTCACAGTACTTGCTGTACTGATGGATCACGCCGAGCCTGGTTCCCAAGGCCCGGCGTGATCTTTCGATCGGAGTACCCGCCTCGAAACCTACGAACGCGTCTTCGCAATCCCCGGCGCGCGAGTCTCCTCGGCCGGCGCAACGAGGTGATGCGTCGCGAGGTGATCCTTCAAGTACTCGAACGCCTGCTCCGGCGTATCCGCGCGGGTCACCAGACGCATATCGGCGGGATTGATCGCTCCCCACTCGGCCATCGGCTCGAGATTGAGAATCGCATCCCAGTACTCGGTGCCGTAGAGGATGATCTGAATCTGCTTCGCCAGCTTCTCCGTCTGCATCAGCGTGAGAATCTCGAACATCTCGTCGAGCGTGCCGAACCCGCCGGGAAAGATCACCAGCGCCTTGGCGAGATAGGCGAACCAGAACTTGCGCATGAAGAAGTAGTGGAACTCGAAGTGCAGACCGTCGGTGATGAAGCGGTTGGCGCCCTGCTCGAACGGCAGCTTGATGTTCAAGCCGATCGTCTTGCCGCCGGCCTCGTGCGCACCGCGATTGGCCGCCTCCATGATCCCGGGGCCGCCGCCTGATGTGACGACGAAGCGATGGTGCGGCGCGTCGAGCGAGCGCGCCCAGTCGGTGAGCAGAAACGCGAGCGTGCGCGCGTCCTCGTAATACTTCGACCACTCCACGGCTTTGCGGCCGCGGGTCAGGTGTTCGTTGACGCGCTCTTCGGCACCAAAACGGCGCTCGAGACGCTCGAGCGCCTGCTCGGCGTGTTCGCGGCTGTGAATGCGCGCCGATCCGAAGAACACCACGGTGTCCTGGATGTTCTGCGCCTTGAAGCGCTGCAGCGGCTCCAGGTACTCGGCGAGAATCCGGATCGGGCGGGCTTCCTCGCTTTCGAGGAATTCATGATCGCGATACGCAAGCGGTTGAGGATGCATGTCGGTGTCAGTCGTTCCAGTGAGATTCGGCGTAGCGTTTGAGTTCGTCGAGTGCCAGGGTGAACCCAGTGGCAATCAGATCGTAATAGCGCGACCATCGCGGGCTGGACTCCCAGCCCGACTGGCGCACTTTCAGCACCGTGCGATCGCCGAGCAGCGTGCACGTGGCCTCGAGCGCCATCGGTCCAATCGGCTCGCCGTCGGGCGGCAGCCAATACGCGTCGGCGATGAAGAACTCGCGGCCGGCCTTGAATTCGATCACGGTGCCGCGGAACGCGCCGCCCAGCCGCCCGAGCACATCGTCCTTCCACTCGGTCGGCGCCCATTCGATGGCGTAGACGCCAAGCGAGCGCGGTACGCACAACGACCGCGTGACGTGCCACCACGACTCCAAGGCCTCGTGATCGAAGAATGCATCGAGCACCGCAGCCGGCGGCGCCTGGATTGTCAGACTGTGCGTGAACTCTCTCACACCCGTTGTACCTTCACGAAGTTCGATGGCCCATGCGCAAGATCGGGCGTTACGTTCACGAGCACGATCACCGAGCCCGGAGCGAGGACCCCGCGAGTCACGAGCTCGGCACCGATTCGACTGGCCGCTTCGTTCACATCCCCGCTCAGATCGGTCAACACTGGCGTTACGCCCCACGACAGTGCGAGGCGCCGCGCGATCTCAGTACGATCGGTTGCGCCGAATACGTTGACCCGCGGGCGCAGCGCCGACAACACGCGCGCAGTCTGACCACCCCGCGTCACGGCGACGATGGCGGCGGCATCGGCGCGCTCAGCGAGAGTGACCGCCGATTCGCAGACGGCGTGCGCGTGCCCGCTGAGCAGACCCGCCTGCTCGAGCTGACGCGATCGGACCGGCGGCACCGACTCGGCATCGCAGATCACGCGGTCGAGCGTTTGCACGGCCTTGACCGGGAATGCTCCCGCCGCCGTCTCTCCCGCAAGCATGATCGCGTCGACGCCGTCGTCCACCGCGTTTGCCGCATCGCTGACCTCGGCGCGGGTCGGCCTCGGCTCGGTGCGCATCGATTCGAGCACTTGCGTCGCAACGATCACCGGCACTTCCAGAGTTCGGCCCCACTGCGTGATGGCCTTCTGCACACGCGGAACGCTTTCGAGCGGAAGCTCGAGTCCGAGGTCGCCGCGTGCCACCATCACCGCGTCACTTTCTCGCACGATCTCTTCGAGGCGGGCAATCGCCTCGGGTCGTTCGAGCTTCGCAACGAGCGGGATCTCTGGAGTCCCAGCTGTCGCCAAGAGCGTCCGTGCCTGACGAAGGACGGCCCCGCTCTGCACGAAACTCAAGGCGATGAAATCCACGCCGCACTCGGCGCCGAACTGCAGGTCCTGAACGTCCTTATCGGTCAGCCCTTTCGTGGGCAGCTCGACGCCGGGGGCGTTGATCCCCTTGTGCTCGCCAAGCGCACCACCGTAGACGACGGTGGTCTGCAGTTCGCTCGAGCTCACGCGATCGACGCGCAGCTGGATGCGTCCATCATCGAGGAGCAGGGTGCTCCCAGGCCGCACTGACCTGGGAAGATCGGCATACGTCGTCGACACGCGGCCGGGCTCGCCTGGCGCGTCGCCGATGACAATGCGCAGCGAATCGCCCGGGGCGAGGGAGATCGGCGCGCCGTGCTGCAAGGTGCCGGTGCGGATCTTGGGACCGCTCAGATCCTGCAGCAATGCGACGACGCGGCCGCTCGCATGGGCGGCCTGCCGCACGCATTCCATGACCTCGCGATGGCGTTCCCTCGTCCCGTGCGAGAAGTTGAAACGGAAGACATCGACGCCGGCCCCCATGAGCTCGGTGATGACCGCCTTGTTGTCGGAGGCCGGACCCAGCGTGGCGATGATCTTCGTCTTCCGCATCGATGTAATAGGCTACTGCACTGACTTCAGGAATCAGGAGTCAGGAGTCAGGAGTCAGGAGTCAGGAATCAGGTCTGGGTCGGGCCTCAGGTGTCAGGAGACAGGATCATGGGATGTGTCATGATCCCGAGTGATGACCGTATCTGTCTGGCTCGAACACGCGATCCAGGATGCCGAACGGCGGAAGCTGCCCGAGCTGAAGCCGCTACTCGAGGCGCTGGCCCGCTCGACGAGCGCGCTGCGCGCCGCCGACTGGAATCGAGATCTGTCGGGCGCGTCCGGCACCACATCCAGCCCGAATGCACGCTGACGTACGAACCATCACTGAGCTCGCGCGTCAGATCCGTGCCGGCACGCTGAGCGCCGAATCCGCGACCGAGCAGTGTCTTGCACGCATCGCCGAATGCGACCGGGACATCAACGCCTTCATCACGGTGACCGCTGACCAGGCGCGTGCCCAGGCGCGCGAGGCCGATCGCGAGCTCGAGGCCGGGCGCGATCGCGGACCGCTCCACGGCGTGCCGATCTCGCTCAAAGATCTGATCGACATGCGCGGCACTCCAACCACCGCCGCCTCGCGCGTGCGCGCGGGACACGTCGCGACGACGGACGCGCTCGTCACGACACGGCTCCGCGAGGCTGGCGCGGTCTTCGTCGGCAAGACCAACCTTCACGAGTTCGCGTTCGGCACCACCAACGAAGACTCCGCCTATGGGCCCGTGCATCATCCGCTCGACGTGACGCGCTCGCCTGGCGGCTCGTCCGGTGGATCGGCGGCATCGGTGCTCGCCGGGATGGCCTACGCATCGATCGGCACCGATACCGGCGGCTCGATCCGCATCCCATCGTCGGTGTGCGGCCTCGTGGGATTGAAGCCGCATCTCGGCGAGATCCCGATCGATGGCGTGGTGCCCTTGAGCACCCTGCTCGATCACGTCGGACCACTCTGCCGTTCGGTTGAAGATGCGGGCATCGTCTATCACGCACTCCGCGGGGTGACCAATCCGCCGCCGATCCGCGCGCGTGATGTCGCGGGACTTCGCCTCGGTGTTCCGCAGCCGTACTTCATGGACCTGCTCGACGAGGACGTGCGTGCGGCCTTCGACGCGATGCTGCAGCGTCTTTCGCGTGCGGGAGCGGCGATCGAGGACGTCGCCATTCCGCACGCGAGCTACGCGCCGCCAATCTACGTGCACCTCGCGTTGCCCGAAGCGGCTGCCTATCACGCGCCGACACTCGAGTCGCAGCCCGACGACTACTCGGCGCCAGTCCGCCTTCGCATCGAAACCGGACGCTACATCCTCGCCGAGGATTACGTGCGAGCGCTGCACGGACGCGAAGCGCTGATCGCCGACGTCAACGCCGCACTGGCCGGACGCGATGGTCTACTCCTGCCGACGATGACGATCCCTGCGCAAAAACTTGGCGCCACGACCGTGTCTCTCGGCGGCACCGAGGAGCCCGTGCGCAACGCGATGCTTCGGTTGACCCAGCCTTTCAATATCACCGGTCACGCCGCGATCTCGATCCCGTGTGGCAAGACCCGCGAAGGACTTCCCATCGGCGCGCAGATCGTCGCCTCGCAGACCGCCGCTGTCCTCGAGATCGCAGCCGCTCTCGAGCGACCCCTGGAACAGTGAACCGGAACCCCGAACGCCGAACATCGAACCCGTGATCAAGAACTTCTTCCACCGCTGGGAACGCCGCCTGGCCGACGTATCGAAAGACCGCGTCGTCCGTCCATTCGAGTGGGGCGTCGATTGGATCCCGACCAACGGACACCACGCGATCGATGATGCCGCGCGTCTCGAACGCTGGGTCGACGAGGTGATGCAGGATACGGAGGCGTTCTTCACGCCTGGGCCGAGCACCGACTTCACCTTCACGGACGCCGCGGCCGACGTTCATCGCAATAGCGACGGCGAAGCCGGCACGCTGCGGTTTCCCAGCGCGCTCGTCACGCCGCACGACGAGAACAACATCGTCGTCGGACGATGGTTTCCGTCGAAGGAAGAACAGCCCTTCGACGTCGCTCAGGGCAAGGACGATGGGCCGCGACCGCGACGTGGGCGCGCCGTGATCGTGCTGCCGCAATGGAACTCCGATCCCGGCGGCCACATCGGGTTGTCGAAGCTGCTGGCCCGCTTCGGCATTTCCGCGCTTCGATTGAGCCTGCCCTATCACGATTCACGGATGCCGCCCGAGCTCACGCGTGCCGACTACATCGTCAGCTCCAACATCGCCCGCACGGTGCAAGTGTGCCGGCAGGCGGTGCTCGATACGCGCCGTGCCATCGACTGGCTCTCGTCGCAGGGGTTCGAGCGGATCGGCATTCTCGGTACGAGCCTCGGCTCGTGCCTCGCGATGCTGACGGCGGCGCACGAACCGCGGATTCGCGCGCAAGCGCTCAACCATGTCTCGCCGTGGTTCGCCGATGTCGTCTGGCGCGGACTGTCCACACGGCACGTCCGCGCCGGCCTCGACGGCCATGTCGACCTCGAACAGCTACGCGCGCTGTGGCGACCGATCAGCCCGTACTCATTTCTCGATCGTGTTGGCAACACGAAGACGCTGCTGGTCTACGCGCGCTACGATCTGACGTTTCCGGTCGATCTCTCGCGGCATCTTGTTTCCGAGTTCGCGCGGCGCGGCATCGCGCACGAGGTCGCCACGCTGCCATGCGGTCATTACAGCAGCGGCGTCGCACCGTTCAAATTCATCGATGGGTACCTCCTGACCCGGTTCCTGCTGAAGAATCTGTAGCAGGTGACGAGCGACGCGCGCGTCGGCGGCGCCCATATGCGCACTCGCATCCTGATCGGCGTCGCGACTGCGACGCTGGCGATGTTTCTGTGGCCTCCAATCCCTCAGGCACCCGACTATCACGTGATGGCCGATCAGCGCACCTGCCTCGGGATGGCCAACTGCCTCAACGTGCTGTCGAATCTGCCGTTCGCGATTGTCGGAATCCTGGGCTTGATAGCAACGTTCGCGCGCCGACGATCTCACGAGCCTGCTCTCGAACGATCAGAACGACTGCCGTACGCGACGCTGTTCGCCGGCGTGATCGCCACGGCGGTCGGCTCGAGCTATTACCATCTGGCTCCCGACAACGCACGTCTCGTGTGGGATCGGCTGCCGATGACGTTGGGCTTCATGGGACTGCTCACGGCGGTGATCGCCGAACGCGTGGATCCTCAGGCGGGCCGCCGCCTGTTCTGGCCGCTGATCGCGCTCGGTGCCGCGAGCGTGTTGTATTGGTACTGGAGTGAGCTTCGTGGGTCCGGCGACCTGCGTCTCTACGTGATCGTGCAGTTCGGCTCGCTGATCGTCGTAACGCTGATTCTGGCTACGTTCGAGTCGAGATACACGGACAACCCGTACCTCATAGCCGGCCTCGTCGCCTACGGTGCCGCAAAACTATTCGAGCTCGCCGATCGACCGATTTTTGCACTCGGCGGAATCGTCAGCGGCCATACGCTCAAGCACCTCGCCGCCGCCGCCGCGATCGCCTTTATCGCGCGCATGCTGCACGTGCGTTAACCGATCGCAATCGCCATCCGCGGTGGACCATGGACCGCGGACCAAGGACGGACCACGGACCAAGAACGGACGAAGGACCAAGAACCAAGGCCCAAGGACTAGAGATAGTCGAGCAACCCCGCGAGCGCTCTATAGATGATGTCGGCGAGTTGACGAACGAGCGGCGAGATCTCGCCTTCGTTCACGGCATTGGCCACCGTCACCGGGTCCGTCAGGACGAGCCAGATCGTCGCGCTGGCGACGATGGCGGCAACGATGCCGATCAGCACGGCGACACTCGTGACGCGATCGGTTCCGCGCTCGGGATCGATGGTGTCGGCGAGATCTTGGGCCACGGGGACTTCGGACTTCGTTACTGCGACGTCACTTCTTCCACTTCTTCCACTTCTTCCACTTCTTCCACTTATTCCACTTATTCCACTTATTTCTCCCCCTTACTCTACGTCAGAGTTCAAGTGGTAGCACGCGCGGCTCGCCCAGCCCGAGCGCAGGAAGCGTGTCTGCAATGGCAGAGTGATCGCCGACGATCAGCGTGGCGAGCTTGGACGTGTCGAGATACGTGGTGGCGGCGCGCGTCACGTCGGCGGCACTGACCGCGTTGATCTTCGGGACGAAGTCGGCGAAGTAACTATCAGGCAGATCGTAGAGCGCCAGCTGGGCCACCGATCGCGCGACCTGCTGCGTGGTCTCGAAGTTGCGCGGATACCCGCGCGTCAACGACGCCTTGGCGAGTGCGAGCTCGTCGCTGGTCGGCGGACGTGTACCGCGAATGCCTTCGATCTCGGCAAACGAATCAGCGATCGATTCGGCGGTGGCCGCGGTGTGCACGCTCGCCTGCAGCACGAACGGAGACAGCCCGCGATGCCAGTCGAAGCCGGTGCGCGCGCCGTAGGTGAAGGCCTTTTCTTCGCGCAGCTTCAGGTTGATGCGACTGGCGAACTGACCGCCAAGTACCGCGTTCATGACGAGCAGCGACGGATAGTCGGGCGTGGTCCGATAGGTCGAGAGATGTCCCACGCGAAGCTCGGACTGCGCCGCGCCCTCGCGCGGCACGAGCGCGAGACGCGCGCCGGGCTGCGACGGCGGCGCAACAGTCGACGCCGGCACCACCTCGTCGGAAGGAACGCCGGCTGGTTCCCACTCGACGAATCTCTTTGCCGCGCCGAGTAGCTCCTGATGCGACAGCGCTCCCACGATCACCAGCGTGGCACGAGTTGGCTGAACAGCACGTGAATGAAACCGCCGCACATCCTCGAGCGAGAGTCGTCGAAGCGCGGCATCCGCACCGATGGCGAGATGTCCGTACGGATGCGTGCCGTACATGAGACGCAGGAACGCGCGCTCGGCGGTGGCCGGTGCCGAGTCTTTGAGCTGCTTCAACCGATCGAGACGCAGCTGACGAATGCGGTCGAAGTCTTCCTGATGCAGACTGGGCCGCACCGTCATGTCGGAGAGCAGC
>Ga0075423_10005852_pt1 | contig 11513 bp, 11 predicted proteins | sample SoiMethybrSBSTD2_FD_80114 | JGI IMG/M metagenome (GOLD analysis project Ga0075423, IMG submission 80114) | Bulk soil microbial communities from a Populus tree surrounding site in Tennessee, USA - Soil MetaG P. TD hybrid SBSTD2 | ecosystem: Environmental > Terrestrial > Soil > Tree plantation...
CCGCCGGCGCGGTAAGAAACCTCGCGCGCGAGGCGCTGGATCATTTCAGCCGCGCGCAGGAATCTCTGCGCCAGGGCAACTGGGCCGCGTTCGGCGACGAGCTGAAGCGCGTCGAAGGCTTGCTGAAAGAGATGGAAAACAGGAAATAGAGGCTTTTCCTCTCCTCAACCATTTGTGTGTCGCACCGTTGACACACAAAGACTGCGGCATTTTCGCTACGTGAATATTATTTTGACGCGACAGCGCGTTCTTCAAGGGCTCCCCCGGGACGAAGCGTGAGCTGCTCGGCGGGCGAGAAGGCGTGCTGTCGGACCAACAGGCTAGATACCAGAGACGTGAGTCCCGAGGATGAAAGAATCATCGAGATCGTGACGAACTGATAGACCGCCGCATATACGGGGTCCGTGCCGGCCAGCAGCATGCCGGCCATCAATCCGGGAATCCAGACGATGCCCAGCGACTTGAGCGAATCGACGGCCGGAATCAGGCTCGTCCGGAACGAAACCCGCACGTACGGGGCGACCGCCTCCTTCGAAGCGGCTCCCAGGGCCAGCGCCGTCTCGATCAGGCCGCTGTGCGACTCCACCTCCGCGCGGAAGCGGTTGAGAGTCAGCGAGTTGGCGTTCATGGCGTTGTAGATCAGCATGCTGCCGAGCGGAACCAGCGAGGTAATCGACGTCTCGATGACGCCGGCCAGAGTCATCAAGGCGATCACCGAGCCTGCGCCAGCGGCGATCGCGCAGAGCGAGACGCGAAAGGTCCCGGGAATCCCCTTCGCGCGTCCGGCGGATATCCCCGCGGCGGCGACGATCATGGCGGCGAGCAGCGTCATGCCGGTCCACGCAGGACGGCGGAGGAGCAGGATGAAAACGGAGCCGACGGCGAGGATCTGGACGATTCCGCGGCCGAGCGCGACGATCATCTCGCGCTCCAGGTGAATCTCGCGCCAGCGCGCCAGGAACATCACGAGCAGGACCAGCGACGCCGCGGCCGCCGCCTGGGCGGCGCCCACCGCCCATGGGCTACTGAATAGCGTCTGCAACATGTAAGACCTCCGCCGCCGATCCGATCCGTTCCAGTCGCCCCGACTTGACGACCATGACGCGGCCCGCGACACGCGCCGCCTGCGCCGAATCATGCGAGACGATCACGCAGGTCAGGGCGTTCCGGCGCACGACTTTCAAAATGAGCGCCTCCACCTCTGCTTTCGAGTCTTCGTCTAGGGCAGAGGTCGGCTCGTCCATCAACAACACGGTCGGTGAGTTGGCGATGGCGCGCGCGAGCGACACGCGCTGCGCCTCGCCGCCCGATAGGTTGGCGGCGTCGCTCTCGGCGCGGTCCGCGAGCCCTACCTGATCCAGGAGAGACAGGATCGCGCGTTGGGAAAGATCGTCCCCCCGATGGCGCGGGCCGTAGCGCAGATTGTCGGCGACCGTGCCGGGAAAGAGATATGGGATTTGCGTCACCATGCCGATCCGCCGCCTGAGCTCCTGCGGCGCGATCCGGCGACAATCGGTCCCTTCCAGATAAACCGTTCCGCTCGTCGGCTCATCGAGCCGATTCAGCAGGCGCAGAAACGAAGATTTGCCCGCGCCGCTGGGCCCAGTAATGGCCAATACCTCACCCCTTTCGATACTGAGCGTCATATTATCCACCAGGCGTTTGCCGCAAACGACGTGGCTGAGTTGTGCGGTTTCGAGGACGATGCTCGTTTTCGTGACGGCACGCTGCTCCCGCGCCTTACTGAGCGTGTCGGCTGCCGGAAACAGTTCGGCGATTGAGCCGTTCCGCGTCTTGAAAACGGCGTCCATGTAAAGGCGATGTAATTGCTTTCGAACCATGCTGTATCCGTTCGATGATTTTAGTCGTCGTAGTACCGGTTTTCCGGCCAGTAAGTGTGATATTTCTGGCAAGCGGCTTGATCGTAACTCTGCGCTCCGAGACAACCGCACGCTGTAATAAAACTTGATAAGACAAAGACCGCGGCAACCAATATTAACCTGCGCAATTGCATAACCGTCATCTCACATTCTCGTTTCCATTTTCCTCTTTTGTTTCGAAAGGGAGCTTACGGAAGCGAGCGGCGGAGCAGGAACGCATTCCTACTCCGCCGCTCGATCGGGCTTACTCGTTGCCGATTTCCATCCGGTGCTGGGCTTCGAGCCGCTGCTCCTGAACCTGATCGGCTCCGGTCGGGGTCTCATCGCACGGACCGTAGAAATCGACGAGATCGCCCGACGCCGCGTTTTTCAGAACCGGCTGGTCGCTGTCTAGCGTGCGGCCGTCGATCGCTGGAAACTTGGCATGACAATAGGCTCCGCTCGTAAGAGCGTCCTCGGTGGTCACACCCTGCGCCAGCGCCGTGCCGTTCATCACGAGACCGGCGAGCAGCATGGCGGCGAAGAATGTCTTTTTCGTTTTCATTGGATTTCCTCCTTCTTCATTGATGACAAGACAAGAGAGCAACGACCGTGCCACCGCATTGTCGAAGAAAAATGCTTATGCGAGAAGGAATTGAAGCGCCGCGCGCGAGCCGGCGAAGCGAGTGCCAGAGCCGGCCTGCCGGATATTGGGCGGTCGCCGGAAAGCCGTCAACTTATTTGAATTTGCGCTTCCAGGTGTCGGTGAACGCAGCGCATCGTTGCGCGTACGCTCGCAAGATTGCATGTATCAGCGCGAGCTGCCGCAGCCCACGAGCGGTGTCCAGCTGCGTCGGTGCGGTAAAATTGCAAACGCTTTTTGCGGAGAAATTTTACGGTGAGTCGATATTCCGACGCCTTTTTCACGCCGAATATTTTATCGCGGTGTTGTTTTAATTCGTCGCGAACGCCCCGACGACGAGCAGCGCCATCACGACGAAAGTATACGACCGCCGGAGCGCCAGGCTGACGATCCACATGGCCGGTTCTGATTAGGATGCTGCGGCCTGCCGCATTTCGCCAATGTTCCGCCGCGCCGGAGGCGCCATGAATTCAGGCCCCACAGGATCCGTGACCGATTCGCGGACGATCTTGTCGATCGCGGCGAACGCCGCCTTATCCAAGGACCACCCCAACACTTCCTCGATCGGCGCCAGCTGGGCGGGACGGCGCGCGCCCCATAGGGCGACGCCGACGCCGGGCTGATCCAGGAGCCAGCGCACCGCGAGGTGGATCACGCGCTTGCCGTAGTTCTGGCGCGCGAATTGATCGAGGCGCTCGACGGCCATCAAATAGCGGGGATAGCGGTCGGGGCGAAATTTGGGATCGACTCCGCGGACGTCGTCGCCGATAAAACTCGTTCCCGGGCGCATCTTGCCGCTCAGCAGGCCGCGGCATAGGGCGCCATACGCCAGGGTGGCGATCTCGTTTAAGCGGCAATACGGCAGGACGTCTTTTTCGACGCCGCGCTCGAATAGATTATACGGCGGCTGGGCGGCGTGCAGCGGCGCCGCCGAGCGGAACCAGGCCATCTGCTCGACCGAATAGTTGCTGACCCCGATCGCGCGAATCTTGCCATGACGATAAAGCTGATTCATTGCCGCGGCGGTCTCCTGCGCCGGCACGAGCGGATCGGGCCAATGGACCTGGTAAATGTCGATGTAGTCGGTGCGCAGGCGCTTCAGTGAATTCTCGATTTCTTCTACGATGCGCCCTCTTGTGGAGTTCCGCCGCACCGTGCCGTCGCTCCAGTCCAAACCCACTTTTGTAGCGATGACGATCGCGTCTCTTCCGCCGTGCTCGGCGATCGCTTTGCCGACGATTTCTTCGGCCGCCCCCATGCCGTAAGCGGGGGCCGTATCGATCAGATTGATGCCGAGATCGAGGGCGGTCAGAATCGTTTGCAGCGAACTTTCCGCGTCCGATCCGCCCCACATCCAGCCGCCGATCGCCCACGTGCCGAGGCCGACGCGAGAGACCTCGCGATTCAAGCCGCGAATTTTGGTAAATTCCATTTTCCTAATTCCCTTCCGAGTTTTGAATTGTGCTAAAGCGACAAGCGTGAGGAGGGAGCGCACTCCCTCCTCACGTCTTTGCCGGACTCAGTCGCGCTGATGACTCAGGAAATCGTCCTGCTCTTGGTCGCGCACCTGGTCTTGACCCGTCGGGCTCTCATCGCACGGGCCGTAGTAATCGACGAGATCTCCACCGCTCGTAAGAGCGGGGCGATCCGTGCCGAGCGTTTCCGGATCGATCGCCGGAAACTTCGTGTGGCAATAGTTCCCCAGAGTGAGTTCGTCCTTCACGACGACTCCATCATTGGGAGCTGCGCCCTCCTCGGTGGCCCGCGCGGTGTCCGCGGCGGCGAAACCGCCGACGAGAATCAGAACCGCAATCAGTGCCTTTGTGTTTTTCATTTTGCTAACCCTCCTTTTCTATGATGAAAAGCAGTTAGAGCAACGCACGTGCCAACGCGCATCTGTGCGCGGAAAACTCTTACAGCAGAAACACTTGGCGAACACGCGCGACGCCAGAGCTATAAATGCGGAGCGCCGGTGACGAAGAAAACGTGACGGTTATTTGGCAGGTGCCGAAAGGCTTTCACTTGGAATTGGTGATGCCGAGCCGCTTCATGCGGTATTGGAGGGTCGTGCGCTTCATCCCGAGTCGCGCCGCCGCGCCGACCGGCCCGCCGATCGTCCAACCGGTTTCGCGCAGCGTGCGCAAAATATGCTCGCGCTCGGCGGCTTCCAGCGTGACGGCCGCCGCCGGCGCATCGCTCGGCGCCGTCTTTTTCACATCGTCGAGCGGAACTTTAAGCTCATGGCCGGAGGAGACGATCACGGCGCGCTCGACGATGTTTTGCAGCTCGCGCACGTTTCCCGGCCAGGCATAGCCGGTGAGAGCGGCCATCGCGCCTTCGGTGATCGTCTCGATGCGCTTGTTCATGCGCCGCGCATACTTCTCGGTGAAATGGCGCACGAGCAGCGGAATGTCCTCGGGACGCTCGCGCAGCGGCGGCACGGAAATCGGAAAGACGTTCAGGCGATAGTAGAGATCGCTGCGAAATTTATTTTCCGCCACCATCTCCCGAAGATCGCGGCTCGTCGCCGCGACCATCCGCACATCCACGCGGATGGTCTTCGTGCTGCCCAAGCGCTCGAACTCCTGCTCCTGCAGCACGCGCAGCAGCTTCGGCTGGAGCTCCGGCGGAATGTCTCCCACCTCGTCGAGAAAGAGCGTGCCGCGGTGCGCCGCCTCGAACCGGCCGATTCGTTGACTGATCGCCCCGGTGAAGGCGCCTTTCTCGTGTCCGAACAGCTCGCTTTCCAAGAGCCCCAGCGGAATCGCCGCGCAGTTCACTTTCACGAACGTGTGGTCGCGTCGCGGGCTCAGGTTGTGAATCGCCCGCGCGACGAGCTCCTTCCCGGTGCCTGTCTCTCCCAGGATGAGAACCGTCGAGTCGGTCGGGGCTACGGTCTCGACCTGGCCGAGCGCCTGCTTGAGAACACGGCTTTGCCCGATGATTTCTTCGAAGTTGTGCTCGGCGCGGATCTCTTCCTGAAGATAATGCCGCTGCTTTTCCAGCTGTTCCCTCGACTCGGTCACCTCGCGGTGCTCCAGGGCGTTGTCGACCGCGATGGCGACCTGGCCGGCGACTTGCGTGAGAAACTCGCAGTCATCCGAAGAAAACGAAAGGTCTCCTTTTCTGCCGACGCTCAGGACGCCGAGGACCCGATTGCGGCTGACGAGCGGCATGATGCAGGCGAAGTTGATGCCTTCGGCGATCGCGAGCCTGGCCCCAGGTTGGGATGCGTCCAGAACCCGAATGTTGCCCGTCCACGGTTTGCCGGTGCGGTAGACCATGCCATGGAGCCCATCCATAGAGATCAGTGTCTCTTCCTGAATCAATCCCTTGCTGCTCGGGAAATCGAGGGCGTAAACCCGCAGCTTCTGACTCGCCGAATCCGGCAGGCAGATGAAGACGCTGTCGCAATGCATGACCCGGCGCAGGTTGGTCGAGATCGTTTTGAAGAGCTCCGCGAGATCCAGACTGGAGGCGATCCGATTGTTGAGGTCGAGCAGGGAGAGCAGCAGGTCGCGCTCATGTTGGACTTGACGGTGCAGCGCGCGCGCATCTTGATGGCGCAGCGCGTTGTCGATCGCCACCGCCACCTGACGTCCGACCTGCTCCAGAAATTCGAGGTCCTCCGGCGCGTAGGCGTTTCGCTGTGCGCTGCCGAAACCGATCGCTCCCAACCGGCAATGGGCGGTCGTCAGCGGCAAAACGCAGAACGACTGGATGCCAAGGCCCTTCAAGAAATTGATCGCAGCGGGATAGCGGCTCTCCTTGGCGATGTCGACCACGATGAGAGACTGTTGGGTTTGCCATACGAGACCGCTCGGCGCGTCGTCGATGGTGCGCTCGTGGACATCCCTGTCGGTCCGATCCGCCGTCTCGAGCACATGGAGACGCATGGTGTTGCGCTGGGGATCGTGCAGCACGAGCCAGAGAGTCTGGAAGCTCGCAACCTGCCGCAGACGCGCGGCGAGATCGTGGAGCAGAGCGGGGAGATCGCTATGCAGCGAAATGGATTCCGCGACTTCGATCAACAGCCGGTAGCGGCTGTCTTTGGGATTAGCCGTGGGGGTGGAAGCGTCCTCCGCCATAACTCGATCCGATTAATATCAAATATATCAAAAGCGCTGCCAAGGCGAGGGTCGGATTGCCGATAAAGCTCGGCGCTGCCGGAAGAAATCGCCGGCGCCGGCAGCCTACGTTGACAACCCTGTTTTAGCGGGCTATCAGTTGTTCGGTTGTCCCGACGGAAGACGCCGACGGAGCCGATTTGAAAACAAGCCGCAGCCGGACGATTGCGATCGCGCTCGCCGCGTTGGTTTTCATGGTCGCGACCGGCGCCGCCCGGGCGCAGCAAAAAATTCGCGTCGCGACGCTTTACATCGGCTCGAGCATGCTGCCGCTCTGGATCGCGAAGGACGAGGGCGAGTTCGCGCGCCGCGGCCTGGACGTCGAGCTCATCTGGCTGCAATCGACGCTCTCCACTTACGCGCTGGTTGCGAGCGAGGTCGACGTTATCTTCGGGACGCCGCAGGAGACGCTGCTCGCGATGACCGCCGCCAATCCGCCGCCGCTCGTGACGGTGGGCTCTTGGGAGTCGAACTCCAAGCACTGGCTCATGGTGGCGCCGACCGTTCAATCGCCGAAGGATCTCGTCGGCAAAACGCTCGCGACGAGCCGGCCCAAGGCCGCCGACGAAGGCTACGCGCGCATCATCTTGAAACGGCACGGCGTCGATTCGAGCAAGGTGGCGTTCATCAGCGCCGGCGGGCAGCGCGACCGCGCCGGCGCGCTCAAATCCGGCACTGCGCAGGGAAGCGTCTTCAATACTTACAACTCGCTGGCGCTGGAGGAGGCGGGCTTCAAAAAGCTCGCGCTCTTGGAGACGCCGCAGTTTCCGTTTCCGCCCGCGACTTACACGACGCGGAAGGAGATCGCGCTGCAGAAGCGCGAGCCGCTCAAGGCGTTCATGGCCGCGGTGACCGAGGCGACGCGGCGACACAACCAGGACAAAGAGACCGGCGTCCGCCTGCTCAAAAAATATATGAAGATACAAAATCCCAAGGTACTCGAGGCGGCCTATCAGGACGGCGTCATCAATCAGTATCCTTACATGACGCGCGAACAGATGAACGCCTCGCTGGATATTCTCGAGGCGAGCACGGGCGTGAGGCCGAAGATCACCTTCGAACAATTCGTCGATCACAGTCTGCTTCAGGAAGCGAAGTTGCAGCAGGAAAGGAGAAATTAGCATGCAGCCCAGAGTCGATCATATTGCCTTCGTCGTGAAGGACCTCGAGCGCTCGGTCGAGTTTTATCGCGACGTCTTCGGCGGCGAAGTCGGCCGCTCGCGTGGCTTCAACGAGAAAGACAAAAGCGCCGGCCGGCCGGTCCATACATTGGTCAAAGTCGGCGACTACGGCTTCGATCTGTTCGTGCAGGATCCCAAGGACCCGCCGCACCCGCGCGCGCGGTATCTCCACTTCGCCTTCAACATTCGTCCGGACGAAGTCGATGCGGCACTGCAGAAGCTCCAGAAATTGAACATCCCTTTCGACGGCCCCAAGGTGCACGGCGGCTCGACCAGCATCTCGATCTATTTTTCCGATCCCGACGGCTATCAGCTGGAGTTCTCCGCCAAGTTTCCCGACGCCGAGACCCATAAAAAAGAGATGGCGCGCCTCGGCGCGACCTACGGCGGCGCCGGCACGAAGAACTACGAATGGAAAGAAGCGTAAATAAATTTTACCGCGCAGTCTTCACGTTCCTGTTCGCGGCAGCTCTGCTCGCGCCGACTCCGGGTATCGCCGCGGCGCCGAAGAGCGCGGAAGAGGTCTGGAAAGCGCTGGAAAAGCTGCCGCCGGCGGAGCGGGAGAAGCGTCTTATCGAAGGCGCGAAAGCCGAGAAGGAGATGCTCTGGTACACCAATACCGGAGTCGATAACGCGAATAACTATATCCGCGCCTTCAAGAAGGCCTATCCGTTCGTCAATGCCAAAGTGTGGCGCGCCAAGAGCCGGACGATCACCGACCGCTTCCTGACCGAGGCGCGCGCGGGAGTTTTTCTCGCCGACGTCGTCAAGAATTCGACCAACCTGATGCCGCCGCTGTTCGAGCAGAAGCTCATCGGCCGCTACGAATCGCCGATCCGCGCGTCCTATCCGGCGCACGCCAAAGGCGAGCTTTGGACCAATCTCAACTACGAGTTCCGCGTCTTCGCCTTCAACGACCGGATGATCTCGCGCCAGGAGGCGCCGAAGAGCTGGGAAGAGCTTTTGGAGCCGCGCTGGAAAGGCAAGATCCTCTTCGATGAATCGTCCCAGGAAGAGGTCGTCACCTGGCTCGCGATGAAGGGAAAGGAAAAGACCGTCGCCTATTTCAAAAAATTATCCGAGAGCCTGCTGATCCGCCGCGGCCGCGACACGATCGCCAATCTGCTCGCGGCGGGCGAGGCGCCGCTCGCCGTGACGGTATATCCTTACAACATGGAGACGATGCGCGCGCAGAAGGCGCCCGTCGATTGGATCGCGCCGGACATGATCCCGGGATTGCTCTACCCGCTGACGATGGTGCGCCAGGCGCCGCACCCGTATTCGGCGGCGCTGTTTTACGATTTTCTTCTCTCCGACGCCGGCCAAAAATTGATCGCGGCGGAAGGGCGCATCGTCGCCGATCCCAGGATCGAGCCGATCTTTCCCAAGATGAAAGAGCTCAAGCAGCTGCTCGGCAGCGCGCGCGTCCACATCAACACCGCCGAGGAGGCGCCGCAGTTCTACAACGACAGCCTGCGCATCCTCGACGAAGCGGTTTTGAATCGAAAACGATAGAGGAGGGTTCACCGATGGGCGCCGAGACTCTGGATCACATCGCGTTTCCCGTGCGCGATCTGCCGCGCTCGGAAAAATTCTATCAGGAGACGATCGGTCTCAAGTTCCACACGCAGCGGAAAAACGCCGACGGCTCGCCGCGCCACACCTATGTGCTCGCGGGGGAGAATATCGTCGGCCTAACGCTCCCCGGCGTCCAGGTACCGCCATCGGAGACCGAGGCGCCGCGCTACGGCATCGCGCTCGATTCCGAGGCAAGCTTCGCGTGTGCGGCGAAGGAAATTCAGGCGAGCGGGCTTCGCTGCGGCGAGATCGTGGAGCATCCGGCGGATTCGTTCCGCATCAAATCGCTCACGTTCATCGACCCCGACGACAATCACATCGAGATCTGCCTCACGCGCCGCGGCCCGTCCGGCCCCTGCGTCAGCCACGTCGTCTTCGAGACCAAGGATTTAAACAAGGCGTCGCGGTTTTGGATCCAGGCTCTGGGCCTCAAGCCTGCGGGCACGGAGCGCGGCGAGACTTTTTTCGAATTCCAGAACGGCCAGATGCTAGGCGTCAAACAAGTGGGCGAATTGTCCGAGCGCACCAAGAAGCACGGCCGCGCTTGCCACGTCGCCTTCAACGTGAGCCAGGAAGATTTCGACCGCATGGTCACGGCGATCCCCGAGCTTGGCGGCCGCTCGCTCGGCGACCACCGCTCCGAGGACGGTCTCAGGCCTGCGGGCGAGCGCAGCATCTACTTCTTCGACATCGATAACAATTATCTCCAAATCACCGCGCACGGGGCGGAGAACTGGGACCTGCTGCCCGACGAGGAGAAGTGGCGCCGGATTCAAGAGAACCGCGCGAAGCTGGGGAAGGGGATATCCAGCTTCGACGCAGGCAAGCGCGCCAAATAAAGTTTTCGACCGATCCGACCGATCAGTCCGATCGCAGTGCCTTCAATGGAAAAACCGATCATCCCGACATTTTCCCTCGAGGAGCGCGACCGGCGCTGGAGCGCGGTCCGCGCCGAGATGCGAAAGGCGAATCTTGACGCCGTGATCGGGCTGCCGAACCAGGGCCACTGGGACCAGTTCGGCGCCGACATCCGCTACCTTATGCAGATCGGCGGCTTTCAGACCGAAGTCGCCGCGGTCTTTCCGCTCCAAGATCGGCCGACCGCGGTCGTGCGCGGCGCGAACGAGATCGAATGGTGGGGCCTGGCGCAGGATTGGATCAAAGACCTCCGCCCCTCGCGCCGCTCCTACGGCGAGCCGGTGATCCAGCGCCTCAAAGAGATCCGCGCCGAGCGCGTCGGCGTGATCGGCCTCACCGGTCTCGTGCGCGCGCCCGAAGGGGTCGTGCCCTGGGGCACGTACGAGAAAATCCGCGGCGCGCTGCCCAGCGTCCAGTTTGAAAACGCGACCGATCTCATGCAGGAGGCGCGCTCGGTCAAGAGCGCGGAAGAAATCGCCTTCATCGAAAAGGCGGCCGCGATTATCGGCAGCGCCATCGGCGCGATGATCGCGATCGCCCGGCCCGGCGTGCCCGAGAGTCATCTAGTCGGCGAGATGCTGCGCGAGATGATGCGCCAGGGCGGCGAGCCGATCACGATGCTGCTCTTCGGCGCCGGCGGACCCGAGGTGCCGTGGGCGCAGCGGATCGTCACGACGCGGCCGCTAAAAACGGGCGATCTCATCAATACCGAGGTCGAAGGGCGCTACGCGGGCTACATCGCCCAAGCCTTGCAGCCCGTATCGCTCGGCCCGCGGCCGGATGCGATCGTCAAGATGTACGACGCGACGAAAGTCATCTTCGAAAAAATGCTCAAGCTCTTGAAGCCGGGCCTCTCGTTCGGCGAGGTCGTCGCCTTCTACCAGGGGGAAGTCCGCTCCGCCGGCTACGAGCCGGGCGAGGCGCTGATGCACGGGCGCGGCTTGGGTGAGGATGCGCCGATGGTGTGGGGCGGCGTGAGCGATTTTCCCGAGGCGCGGCAGAAGCTCAAGGCCGGCCATGTCTTCATCCTCAAGCCGGCGGCGCGAAAGGGCGCGATGCGCGACTCGATCCGCGCCGGCGACACCGTTGCGATCGAGGCCGGCGGCGCGCGCCGATTGGGCAAGCGGCCGCTGGAATTTTTGAGCATTTAGTTCTGCCGCCTCCGAATCAGGCAGTTCCGAAAAAGCCTGAATTTCCGCTTGCGCGG
>Ga0075423_10005854_pt1 | contig 11510 bp, 8 predicted proteins | sample SoiMethybrSBSTD2_FD_80114 | JGI IMG/M metagenome (GOLD analysis project Ga0075423, IMG submission 80114) | Bulk soil microbial communities from a Populus tree surrounding site in Tennessee, USA - Soil MetaG P. TD hybrid SBSTD2 | ecosystem: Environmental > Terrestrial > Soil > Tree plantation...
AGGCCCTGCCGAATGAGGATCTCGCCGAGGCGCTCGCCGCTCTCCATGCCCGAGACGAGCGCGCCCTCGAGGACGTCCTGCTGGAGCAGGCCTTGGCGATAGAGAATCGTTCCGAGCGGAAGGCCGCGGAGGTCGTCCGCGCGGCTTTCCTCGACCTCGGGCGCCGGCGGCGCCGGAGCAAGCCGCAGCGACGGCTCGGGCGTTGGCGCCGAGACGAGGCGCAGCCCGGCGCCGAGCGGCGCGGACGAAGACTGGGCGGGCTGGGCGACGACGGGCTCCGCGACCGCCACCGGGGCGGCCGGTACGGCCACCTCGACCGCGACCGTTGTCGTCTCTTGCCGCTTGCGTGAATTGAAGAAAGCCATGTGATTACCTCGTCACCGCAGGAGTCGGATGGGCACGGGACGCAGCGGGCGCCCTGGACCTCCATCGGCAGGGCTCGGCGGGGGTGCAATCGCCCCAAAGGGTGAGATCCCGCCGCTACGAGGAGACGACGCGGGCGAGCTCCTCGAGCGACGTCTGGCCGTTGAAGACCTTCTCGAGCCCGTCGTCCCACAGCGTCCGCATGCCGTTCGCGAGCCCCGCACGCTCGATCTCTTCGCGGCGAGCCTTCGACGACGCGAGCACCTGGATCTCCTCCGTCATGACGAGCAGCTGGAAGATGCCGATCCGGCCCTTGTAGCCGGATCTCCCGCAGCGCGGGCAGCCGACCTTGCGGTAGAGGCCGACGCCGTCGGCGCGGGCGGCGATCTCGGGCGAGACTCGCGCCTTCAGCAGCTCCTCCGTCGTCGGCGTGTACAGCTCGCAGCAGTACGTGCACAGCTTGCGGGCGAGCCGCTGAGCGAGCACGCCGGACACCGCCGACCCGGTCAGGAACGGCTCCACGCCCATCTCGTTCAGGCGCGTGATCGTGCTCGGCGCGTCGTTCGTGTGGAGCGTCGAGAGGACGAAGTGGCCCGTCAGCGCCGCCTCGATCGAGATCTTGGCCGTCTCGACGTCGCGGATCTCGCCGACCATCACGACGTCGGGGTCCGAGCGGAGAATCGAGCGGAGCGCGCCGGCGAACGTCAGGCCCGCCTTGTTATTGATCTGCACCTGGTTGATGCCGGGCAGGCGGTACTCGACGGGGTCCTCGACGGTGATGACGTTGATCTCCGGGCGGCTGATCTGCGCGAGGGCGCCGTAGAGGGTCGTCGACTTACCCGACCCGGTCGGCCCTGTCACGAGAACGGCGCCGGTCGGACGGCCGATGATCTCCTCGAGGACGGCGCGCATGTCGTCGAGCATCCCGAGCTCCTCGAGCGTCGGCGGCTTGCGCGACTTGTCGAGCAGGCGGAGCACGACCGACTCGCCCTCCACCGTCGGCAGCGTCGCGACGCGGATGTCGAGCATCCGCCCGGCGGCGGCGGCGTTCAGCGAGATACGACCGTCCTGCGGCTTGCGGCGCTCGGCGATGTCGACCTTCGCGAGCACCTTCAAGCGGGTGGTGACAGCAGCCGCCATGCGGCGCGGAATCCGCTGCATCTCGAGGAGGACACCGTCGACGCGGGCACGCACGACGAGCGCGTCGGCCTGCGGCTCGAAATGAACATCGCTCGCCCCGTCCTCCGCTGCCTCGAAGAGGATCGAGTTGACGAGCCGGACGAGCGGGGCGTCCGAGATCCCGTCGTCTGCCTCCAGCTCGTCGTTGTCGTCGGAGACGACCTCGATCGAGTCGAGGTCGATCGAGCCGCGGCCGTTGGCGGCTTCATTCGAGCGCTCGAGGCGCGTGATCTCCTCGAGGATGTCGGCCGCCGGCGCAACCGCCAGCTCGAGCTGGAACCGGGTCGCGAGACGGAGCTCGTCGATCGTATGGATGTTTGAGGGATCGGCGAGCGCGAGCTTCAGCACGTCGCCGTCGACGGCATACGGCATCGCGACGACGCGCTTCAGCACGTGAATCGGAACGAGCCCGATCGCGTCCGGCGACGGGCGCGCCTCGACGAGATCGACGTACGGGATGCGGTGCCGCGCAGCCAGGGCACGTCCCACGCTCTCCGCCGAGGCGAGACCGGCATCGGCGAGCGCCTCCGGGAACGACATCGACTCGGCGCGAGTGCGCAGGTCGTCGATCCGTTCCTCGGGGACGAGGCCGGTGGCCGCGATCAGCTCGGCGACGAGGTCGAAGGTTCGATCCCCGCTCGACGGCGGAGCCTCGGTCGTTGCCTCGTCCTCTGCCTGCGCTACAGGCACGACGGTACGAAGAGTTGGGCGCTGCGCTTCCACCTTGCTCCCGCCGAATATCGACACGACCGCCTCTCCCCTTGAATCAGCCGAAGGTGCCGAGATAGGCGTGCAGCAGCTGCGCGCCGGCGAAGAGGGCCACGAGCGAGCCGAGCGCGAGGAACGGCGCGAACGGGATCGCCATCTTCCGCGCCGCCTTGCCGTGACGTGCGAACAGCAAGATCGACGGCACGATCGCCGCGACCATCCCGACGAGCAGGGCCACCGGCACGACGCGGCCGAGCGCAAGGCCCATCAGGAGCGCAAGCTTCACGTCGCCCATGCCCATGCCGCCCGGATAGGCGAGCGCGGCGGCAAACAAGAACGTTGCCGCACCGAGGCCTGCGAGGGGCCATTCGACGCTCGGCCGCTCGAGCAGCCGGAGGATCAAGACGACTCCCGCGGCGGGGAGCACGACCCGGTTCGGCACGATCCGGTGCTCGATGTCGGTCGCCGCGATCACGACGAGCGCAATGCAGAACGCGGCGGCCGCCGCAGCCTCGAAGCCCACGCCGTAAGCAAGGACGCACGCGACGACGAGCGCCCCCGTCACCGCCTCGACCGCCGGGTGGCGCCAGCCGATCGGCGTCTTGCACGCGCGGCAACGGCCGCGCAGGAGCAGGAACGAGAGCAGCGGGACGTTGTCGTACCAGCGGATCTCGGTGCCGCACTCGTCGCAAGCCGAGCCGGGGTAGACGATCGACGCGCCGCGCGGTAGGCGAGAGGCGACGACGTTGAGGAAGCTCCCGAGCGCAAGCGCTGGGGCAAAGAGGACGGCGGCGAAGGCGTAATCCACTGGGGCTCCTAGGAACAGGCGTCGGCGTTGCGGAGAGCGATCTGGTCGTCGAGCTCGTACGTGCTCGACGGGTGCTTGACGGGGTCGACGTTGACGGGGAGGGCCACGGCGACCGTCGGGTAGTTCCCGCTGGTGCAGGCGGGCTGGGTCCAGGGGTTGGCGCTCGTCAGGTAGTCGACCTCGAAGGTCGAGACACTGCCGTTGCACGCCTGGCTCGTGTCGTTCTCGCGGTACAGGCGGAAGCGAGAGGTTGCGCCGGCGACGGGGACCGTGCACCACTGCACGGAGGCGGCGTTCGGCTGCACGAGGCCCGGGCAGTCGGTCACGCCGGACGCGTTCGTCTCGGTGAGCACGATCGTCCAGCCGCCGCTCACATTGGCGGCGAGGCCGCCGACGGCATGCGCGCAGTGCATGTCCTTGCGCATCCGGTTCAGGGACATCCGCGCAGCCTGCTCAGCCTGGAAGCGGTTGCCCTGGGAGAGCTCGGCGCTGAACGCCGACGTGAACGCCGTGGCGAGCGGCGCGAGCACGAGGCCGAGGATCGCGATCGTGACCAGCATCTCGATCAGCGTCATCCCACGTTCGTCCCGAAGCCGCCCGAAGCCCTTGGTCATCGACACCAGCATCTGCGACTGCATCGGCAACCCGCGGGCTCACCTTGAATCGGGCGGCGCCTCACCCTTCCGAGCGATGCAGCCTCGGAGCCGTGCCTCCGACAGTAGTCGCATGGGTGCCCTCTTGCGGCGAGTGGCCGCACGCAACAGAGCCAGCGCGCGCCTTCGCGACGAATCGGGAGTTGCGCTGATCATGGCGATCGTCGTCGTCGCGACCTTGACGATCTCCACCGCGGCGCTGACGACGCTCGTGACGACCAACGAGAAGTCCTTCGGTCGGGACCGGCAGGACGTTCGCGCGCTGAACGACGCCGAGGCGGGCCTCAACGCGGCGGTTTCGACCCTCAGAGCGGCGGGGCCGAGCACGACGTCGATTCCGAACCTGACGGGATCGATCGACGGCGGCACCTTTTCGTATACGACATCCAGGACCCAGCCTGATCCGACCGGGCATCCGAACGACTACCTGTGGACGATCACGTCGACGGGGACGTCGCCGACGGGCGCCGTGAACCGGCGCGTGCAGACGCAGGTCAAGCAGAGCATCATCCCGGGGACGGGAACGGTGGTCGCGCAATCGCAGGCCTACAGCTACGGCATCTTCATGGGCGACCCGAACTCGGACTGCACCGTGTCCGGCGGCAACGTCATCGGCGGTGGGCCGACGGTCACCGTCCCGCTCTATGTCGCAGGCTCCCTCTGCATCTCGGGAGGCACGTCGATCGCGGAGCCCGCGAGCAGCCCAGGCGGGACCTTGACGTTCTATGTCGGCAAGAAGTTCTCGACCAACGGACCGCTGGTGGGAACCTCGTCGAAGCACATCGCGTCGGCGACGGTCGTCGGCGGCTGCCTGGCCGACGGCACGCCGCTCGTCAGCTGCAGCCAGCAGGGAAACCCCAACAACCACGGCAGTTGTCAACCCCCGGGATGCGGCTCGGGCATCTACGCGAACACCTACTCGTCCACGCAGAACACGATCCCGAAGCCGACGGTCGACGCCGTCAAGTACTACTCCGACCCGTCGACGATCTCGGCCGGCGCCTCCGCCGCCGGGTGCAACAACAACCCGATCATCCCGGCGCAGGTCTCGACCTACCCCAGCGGGTGGACGGCGACGCAGTTCACACAAAGGGTCCTCGACAGCAACACGACGCGCAACACACCTCCGAGCCTCACGTCCCTGCCGCTCCTCCATCTCGTCGACCAGTCGAGCGTCGCGAACAACAGCTTCGACTGCCGCCTCTACGCGGCCGACGGGACGCTGCTCAGCCGGCTCGCCTGGACCTTCCCGGCCGGGTGCTCGGGCCCCGGCACCTTGATCATCCAAGGGACCGTGTTCATCGACGGCAACCTGTCCATCACCAGCTGTGACTACGCCGTCTACCAGGGGCGCGGCACGCTCTACGTCAACGGGACGGTGACGTTCACGAACGGCGGGAAGCTCTGCGCGAGACCGATCTCGGGCAACCCATGCCTCGGCAACTACGACCCGACCCAGAATCTCCTCGAGATCGTCGCCAACAACGCCTCGAACGCCACACCCGGGTTCAGCCTCGGCGGCGCCGGTGTGTTCGAAGGCATCGCGTACACCAACGGCCAGTTCAGCGCGCTCAACGGCTCGTCGTTCAACGGCAACGTCACGGCCGACACGGCGGCCTTCTCCGGCGCCGCCAGCGTGAAGTCGGTGGTCCCGCCGTCGAGCGCGCCGGGCGCGTCTTACACGACGCCTCCGGGTCCGTCCACCGTCACTTGGACGCCGGTCCCCGGCTCGTGGCAGCAGCTCAAGTGATGCCGCGCGCACTCCGCCGACGCCTGGCCGACGAACGCGGCATGGGTCTCGTCGAGCTGCTGATCGCGATGACGATCCTCGCCGTCGCGGTCGGCGCGATGATGTCGCTCTACGTCTCGACCGCGCGCTCGATGCAGCGCGCCGGCCAGCGGGGAACCGCGCTCACCCTCGCCGAGAAGCAGATGGAGATCTACCGAACGGTTCCCTTCGCGCAGATCCGCCTCGACTCGACGCGGATCCCGACCGGCACCGACCCCTACGTGACCACGCACTCGTCCGATCCGACGATCCCTTCGTCGTCGGGCCAGGCGGTCGGCGGCCAGAACGGCGATACGGCCTGCCCCTCTCCGGCCGTCGCCGCCTGCCAGCCCACCCAGACCGTGGCGGGGCCCGACCACCGGAGCTACCGCGTCGACACGTACGTCGAGTACGTGAGCGCGGATGCGTCGTTCACACACGTGGCGCCGGCGGCGGGGCTCACGCTCAAGCGCGTGACCGTCGTCACGCGCGACGCCGGCAACACCGCGCAGATCCTCGCGCGCGCCTCGTCGACGTTCGCGCTCACAAGCTGATCTAAAGGAGTCCCATGTCGATGCCGACAGCAGTACCGATGGAGCTGAACGACGTCCTGCGGCAGGCCGTGGAGGCCGGCGCGTCCGACATCCACCTGAAGTTCGGCCGGCCGCCGCTCTTTCGGCGCGACGGCGCGGTAATTCCGATGCAGGGCGCCGAGGAGCTGTCGAATGCGCAGCTCGATGCGTACCTGCGCACGATCACCAGCAGGACGCCGAGCCGCTACGACCGTTTCCAGGCGTCGGGCGATCTCGACATCGCCTACACCGCCGAAGGGCTGCCGCGCTTCCGCGTGAACGCATTCCGCCAGCGCGGTATGACCAGCTTCGCCGTCCGCGTCATCCCGAGGAAGGTCCCGCAGTTCGAGCAGCTCGGCCTTCCGGCCGGCGTGCGGAGACTCGCCGAGGAGCATCGCGGCCTTGTGCTCGTCACCGGCGCGACCGGCTCCGGTAAGACGACGACGCTCGCCGCGATGATCGACCACATCAATCGCACACGGCAGTCGCACATCGTGACGATCGAGGACCCGATCGAGATCCTCCATCCCGACCATCAGTCGATCGTCAACCAGCGCGAGATCGGGCTCGACACCGAGGACTTCAGCCAGGCGCTCCGGCGCGCGCTCCGTCAGGACCCCGACACGATCCTGATCGGCGAGCTGCGCGACGCGGAGACGGCGCAGACAGCGCTGCAGGCGGCAGAGTCGGGCCACCTCGTCTTCTCGACGCTGCACACCGTCGATGCAGCCGAGACCGTCGGCCGCCTGATCGAGTTCTTCCCCGAGGGGAAGCAGCAGCTCGTCCGCTCCGTGCTCGCCGGGGTCCTACGCGGGATCGTCAGCCAGCGCCTGCTGCCCGCGCTGCCCACCGGCCGCGTCGCAGCCGTCGAGGTGCTCGTGTCGAACGCCCGCATCCAGGACCTCATCCGCGAGAACCGCGCCGACGAGATCCCCGAGGCGATCGCCGAGGGCGAGTTCTTCGAGATGCAGAACTTCACACAGGCGCTGATCCAGCTCGTCATCGCCGGCCGGGTCGATAGCGAGATCGCGGCGAACGCGGCGTCGAACCGGCACGACTTGCTCGTCGCGCTCGAGCGCGCCGTCAAGCTCAACGCCGTCAAGGTCGCGGGCGAGACCGAAGAGGGGAACGACCGGCCGGTCCCGCTGCGCGAGACGGTCGCCGCCACGCAGCCGGCCGCGCCGACCCTGCGCCTCGCCGGCTCCTAGCTCCGGCCGAGCACTTCCAGCGCACGCAGCGGGATCCGCGCGAAGCCGTGCTGCTCGCCCGGCGCCGAGAGCTCGCCGTGGAGGAGCCGCTCGACCGTCTTCCAGAGGAGCTGCGTCCTCGCAATCCGCCACGACGCGCGCGGCCAGCGGTCGAGCGCCCGCTTGAGCTTCCACGACGCGTTGTGCAGGGGCATGAGCGCAACGTTGACCGCGCTCTCGTATGGCTCGAGCGACGAGGCGCGGCCGTCGAGCAGGTCGAGCACGGCGGCGGCCGCGAGCTTCGAGGAGACGAAGCACTCGTACATGCCGTCGCCCGAGACCGGGTCGATCAGCCCCGCCGCGTCGCCGACGAGCAGCGCGCGCTCGCCCGCGATTCGGACGCCGGGCCGTCGCAGCGGCAGCCGGTGACCGCGCAGGCTTTCGAGGTGCGTCGGCTCGAGGTCGTGCGCCCGGCAGACGCGGGCGAGGTGCTCGCGGATGCGCGGTCCCTCGCTCTGCCACGCGCCGACGCCGACGTTCACGTGGTCGCCTTTGGCGAAGACCCAGCCGTAGCCGCCCGGGATGTCGGCGAGCTCGATCACGGCGCGGTTCCTGTACCTCTCGCGCTCGACGAGTCCGTACGGCACGTTGCCTTCATAGGCGACACCGTGCACGATGCCGTCGCCGAGCCCGAATGCGCGGGCCGTCGTGCCGTTTGCCCCGTCGGCGCCGACGACCACATGGGCCGGCGCCTCGGCGACATCGATGGTCGTGCCTTCGCGCACTTCCACCCCGCGCTCCCGCGCTGCATCGAGCAGGAACGCATCGAGCCGCCGCCGCTGCGTCATCCGGATCACCGGCCGCGCGGAACGGCGCTCGACGGCCGAGCGGTAGCGAAACCGCAGCTCGACGATGTCCACCTCCTCCTCGACGACCGGCGAGGGATCGACCGGGCACTGCCTCACCGCCCGCATCGTCAGCCCTCCCCCGCACGGCTTGTCCCGGGGGAAAACCGCCTTGTCGACGAGCAGGACCCGTGCGCCCTCGTCGGCCAGGCGGCAGGCCGTCGTGGAGCCGGCGGGGCCCCCGCCGACGACGAGAACGTCGTAGCGCGTCATCGGTGTGAGGCTACAATCCGCGCTCCCGGGGGTGTGCCCGAGTGGCCAAAGGGAACGGGCTGTAAACCCGTCGGCTCAGCCTACGGAGGTTCGAATCCTCCCGCCCCCACTCCAGGCGAAGACGCCAAGCGACCTCCCGCAATTTCCAGGTATTCGGATTATTGGGCACGACGAAGTTCGAATCCTCCTGGCTGCAATAAAAGCCGAGGACGCAAACTGTTCCGCGGCAAGAAGCGTCAGCTGGCGGCGCAGTTTGATGACTATCGGTCTTTCCACACGCCACCCGCTTCGCATGGCGTCGCGAACCGGTGTGGATTGCCACCTCGTCGGTTGCCGAAATGAGATCGCCACGAGGAGTGCTCGTCGTCGCCCGGCCTGTCCAGCCAACAGATGACCCGGTCAGTCTTGTCGCCTTGAACACCCACACGCGGCGCGTCGCGTTCGTGCCCCGCCGAGCACTGCCACCTGCGCTGCGCACACGATGACGGCGCCGAGTTCCCCGAGGCGCGACGCGAAAGTGCACGGCGGAAAGCGTCCCGCTTCTGCCTTGACAGTTCGCACTCGCTGCGCTCCTAGTGGCCCTTGCGTTCACAGCCAACGGATTTGGTTCGCCGCCGAAGTCGCGCCGTGCGCTAATGCTCGACCGCTCATTAGCGATTTGCGTTTGTGCACCGCGCGGAAGGCGACACCATCGATCTCGTCGGCAGCCTGGAGGACGGGTGCGCGAGTGGGGTTCGCAAACTCGTGCACGGCTCGTGGGCCTCGGGTCCGCGAGCCTACGGACGAGCGTTGTGCCGGTAGCGGCTGCGTCGCGACTACGATCGCGGGTCTGTCGGAGACGTTGAGCGATGTGCAGCGGGACCGGCAAACTAGTGGCGTGGACTCACACCGGCGTCCGGAGGCTCGAGCGGGACGGGGGTCCGGTCGCCGCATCGTTTCGGGGTTGTTCTTCTTTCCGCGTGGCGGCTCGGCCCAGGTGGCGCGGGCGCTGGGGCGGGCGCTGCCGAGGGCGGGCTGGGAGGTAACGCTAGCGGCCGGTTCGCTGGGCCGGCCGGGAGCGCCGACGCATGCGCTGACCTTCTTCGCCGGTATCGATCTGGTCGGCGTCGACTACTCCCCTGATCGGGAGGGTGGCATGCCGTTTCAGCCCTCGTACGAGGATCGGCCGGGCGCGCCCGATCGGGTGTTCGCGAGCGTCGGCGACGACGAGTATGAGTCGCTGGTCGAAGTGTGGGTGGACGCGCTCGACCGCGCCGACGCGGCCAGCGCGGAACTGCTGCACCTCCACCATCTCACCCCGGCAAACGAGGCCGCGCGTCGCGCCTTCCCGGCGCTGCCGGTAGTCGGGCAGCTACATGGCACCGAACTAGCGATGCTGCGTATCGTCGAGGCAGGCGCTCCGGCAGGCTGGTTGTTCGCGGAGTCCTGGCAGCGGCGGATGCGTGGCTGGGCCCGCGCCTGCGCGCGGCTGATCGTCCCGCCCGGTGCGGCCGCTGACGTGGCCCGCCTGCTCGCAGTGTCCCGCCGGGCGATCGTCGAGCTGCCGAGCGGGGTCGAGCTCGATCTCTTCCAGCGCCGGCCGGTCGACCGCCGGCAGCAGCTTGCCCACTGGCGCCGCTGGCTGCTCGAGGAGCCGCTCGGGTGGGACGAGAGCGGCGTACCGGGCAGCGTCGCCTACACGGACGTCGACCTGTGGCCGTTGCGCGAGGCGCAGGCGATCCTGCTCTACGTCGGCCGCTTCACGGCCGTCAAGCGGCTGCCGCTGCTGATCCGGGCTCACGCGCAGGCGCTTGCGCGGCTCCGCAGGCCGCTGCCGCTTGTGCTGGTCGGCGGCAGCCCCGGCGAGTGGGAGGGCGAGCACCCGCTCACCGCCGCACGCGCCGCCGGCGGCGAGCAGGTGTTCCTCGCCGGCTGGCGGCCCCATCAGCAGCTGCCGGAGGCGCTGAACGCCGCTGACCTGCTCGTGCTCCCCTCGGTCGCGGAGGCGTTTGGGCTCGTCCTGGTCGAGGCGATGGCCTGCGGGCTGCCGGTGCTCGCCGCCGACGCGCACGGACCGGCCGAGATCGTTGCCCCGGGAACCGGCTGGCTCGTCCCCGCCGACGACCAGACTGCCCTGACTGAGGCACTCCTGCGCGCGGCCTCCGACCCGCAGGAGCGACGACGGCGAGGAGAGCACGCCCACGAGCACGCCCGCTCGGGCTACGGCTGGCCGGTGATCGCTGCCCGCATCGCGGATCTCTACGACGAGGTCAGCGGCGACCTCGACGCGCAGCGTGCCGCCCTTGCCTAAGCCGAAGGCTTACGGCGTCACCCCCAAGCGCAGCCGCACGCAGCCAGGCCGCGTAGCGATCTCGGCCGCGCCGCACAGCAGCGCCTTCACCAGCGTGCTGACGAAACGGCACTCGCTGCCGTGCTGCGCGACGAACCGGCGCGTATGGAGATTCGCAAACGCGTCCGCACGTCCTGGGGCCGCCGCTACGGCCTGAACGTCGAGAGACTTGACCGAGCAACACGGTCACTCGGCGAACTCGCCGCAACATGGGATCAGCGACTCACGCGCATCAGCAGATCGCCGAGACGGCAGCTCGCAAGCATCCGAAGAAATAGGGGGCCGGAGGTTTCTGTCGCCAGCACCTCGTCGGGGTGAGCTCGGGCGCCGGATCGAGCTAGGCCGGCGTCCACTTGCCTGCTCCTCAACGGCACGTTGACGTTGCCGCTGCTGCGCGGGTCGCTCTTGACCCAGGACCTGTACGTCGGCGTGGAATGCAATCTGAAACGCGCGTGGCGGACAAGGCGGCGCTGGATCGATGGGGTCTTGTGGGTCGAGAGTTGTCAAGCACGACGCGCACGTCGAGGTGTGCCGGCGCCGCGGCGTCGATCCGGTTGAGGAAGCGGCGGAACTCCTCCCCGCGAGCCCTGCCCGCGCGAGTCAGTCCGGGATTGCAACCCGAGTGGAACCCGGGCGCCCGCAAGCCGACCCCCGAACCAAGTACCGGCCCCCCTCATACGCACGTCGAGTCTGGGCCTGACCGAGCGCCTACAACAAGTGATGCGGACGCCCGAGCAGATCCGCTCTCAGGCCGGAGCGCGCAAGGCTGCGAGCAACTCCTGATGGCGGCGTTCCTCGTCAGAGATCTCCTCGGCTTCAACGCCT
>Ga0075423_10005856_pt1 | contig 11507 bp, 8 predicted proteins | sample SoiMethybrSBSTD2_FD_80114 | JGI IMG/M metagenome (GOLD analysis project Ga0075423, IMG submission 80114) | Bulk soil microbial communities from a Populus tree surrounding site in Tennessee, USA - Soil MetaG P. TD hybrid SBSTD2 | ecosystem: Environmental > Terrestrial > Soil > Tree plantation...
ATCGCCACGGTGGTCGCTTGCGGCACGAGTTCGCGTGAGTAATCGTCCTGGTGCTGATAGGGCAGCACGCTGCTCACGTGTCCGTAACCGATGTTGCGGGCCATCTCCTCGTCCAGCCCCGTGCCGTCGACGTCGTCGTGCAGGTCACCGAGAAGGCGCAACGGCGGAAGCGGGTTCTCGGGCCCTCGCTTTGACATGGCGAAGATGGTTGAGTGGATGTCGAGCGTGGTCATCTCTCCGCTGGGACCTAGAAGTCCTGGCCACCGACGTCGACCTGGTCGTTTGCCGCGAGCCAGCGAAGCGACTCGTGCAGGGCGTCCAGCGAGCTGTACCGCGGTGTGTATCCGAGGATGTCGCGGGCCCGGTCGATGCTCGCGGCGATGCTTCGGCCGGCGTGGTCGCGGGTGACGCCGGCGTGCTCGGCGCCGACCCGCCGTTCGAACTCCGACCAGTCGACGAGGTCGAGCAGCGGCTCGCGACCGAACCACCCGGCAACCCCGGCGGCCAGTCCGCGCATCGTCATGGCCTGCTCGGAGACCACGTGGAAGCTCGACCCGATCGCGGCCGGGCCATGCACCCAGATGGTGCCGCAGTGCACCAGCAGGGGCCGGGTCGGCCGCAGGGCGTCAACCAGTTGCTGCGCCGACGCCGCACTGAAACAGAGCATGTCCACGACGACGTCGGGACGCAGCTCGGCGATCCGGTCGCCGAACGTCCCGGCCGCGTCCTCGGCCTCCCGGTCGACCGCGACCCGCTGGACCGACCGCCATTCCGGCGCCGACCGGTACGGCTCGCGCTCGCCCCGGCTCAGCGCCAGGACCTCGTGTCCGCCTCGGACCAGGCGCGGGACGAGGTAGGTGCCGACGTGGCCGGTGGCTCCGATGACGAGGACGCGAGTCACTTCGCCAGTCTAGCCGCTGCACCATGAGACAGCGGGCCCATGCCATGCCAGCTGGAGTGGTCAGCATCACGCACCCGGAACCCGCGGTCATGGTCGGCCGTCCCGCACCGTTTCCAGAGCGATCCTGACCCGCTCATACTGCGCGGCGATCCGCGCGATGAGCTCGTCCGCCCCCTCCAGGATTCCCGACCCGGCCAGAGCCTCGAGTTGGCGACTCAGCTCCGAGAAGCTCGTTGCCCCGAAGGTGGCCCCGTTGGACTTCAGCGTATGCGCCGCTCGTCGGACGTCGTCGGTCTGGCCGTGCTCCAGCCCTCGCCTCGCGGCCTCGACCAGCCGGGGCGCGTCGCTCAGGAACGTGTCGATGAGCGCCGTGAGAAGACCACGGTCATCTCCGATGGTCTCCACGAGGCGCTCCAGCGCCGGCGGATGGAGCACCCCGGCGATCGCAGGCTGCCCTTGCGGCTCCCGCTCTGGCGGCACCTGCGCGCCCTCGCCGGACCCGCCTGCCGGAACCGGGTGCTGTGGGGCGACGTTGGTTCGGCAGCGGCGTAGCGCGGCGGCCAGCTCGTCAACTCGGATCGGCTTGCTGAGGTAGTCGTCCATCCCCGCGGCCAGGAAGGCCTCGCGCTCCTCCGGCATGGCGCTGGCGGTCGCCGCGATGACGTGCGGCCGTCGTCCCTCTGGCCATCGTTGGTGGATGCGGCGGGTGGCCTCCAGCCCGTCCATCGTCGGCATCTGCACGTCCATGAGCACGACGTCGTAGGGCTCCCGTTCCAGCGCCTGGAGTGCCTCCAGCCCGTTCGCGGTCACCTCCGCCCGATAGCCGAGCTTCTGCAGCACAAGCAACACAAGCTGCTGGTTGACGACGTTGTCCTCCGCCACCAGGATCCGCAGGGGCAGACGCTCGGCCAGTCGCTCGACCGGCCCCGGCCCTTCTCGGGACGCCGCATGCACGCCGGCTGGAGTCGCACCGAGGACGTTCATGAGCGTGTCGTACAGCTGTGACGGCTTGATCGGCTTTGTCAGCGAGGCGGCGAACTCCACACTTCCCCGGACCTCTTCCCGGGATCCGAGCGACGTCAGCAGGAGGAGGGGCAAGGTGCGCGCGTCGCGGTAGCGGCCGATCTCCTCTGCCAGCGTGACGCCGTCCATCTCCGGCATGTGCATGTCGAGGATCGCCAGGTCGAAGGGATCGCCTCGGCGGATCCACTCCAGCGCTTGGGCGGGGGAGGCGGTGTCGCGCGCCAGCATGCCCCACGATTCCGCCTGCCCCACCAGGATGCGGCGGTTGGTGGCGTTGTCGTCCACGATGAGCGCTCGCCGGCCATCAAGCTGGGGTGGCGGTCCCTGCTGATCGGCGCGAGCAAGGCCGGGAGCCTGCTCGGCCTGGATGGTGAAGTGGAAGGTGGAGCCCTTTTCGACCTCACTCTCCACCCAGATCGTCCCCCCCATCAGCTCACAGAGCCGCTTGCTGATCGCAAGGCCCAGGCCCGTGCCGCCATACCGGCGGGTCGTCGAGGCGTCGACCTGGCTGAAGGATTCGAACAGGCGCCTCTGCCGGTCCTTGGGGATGCCGATGCCGCTGTCCCGGACGGCGAAGTGGAGCCGGTGTGATCGCCCGACCTCTTCCTCGCCCGACTCGAGCGCCTTCCCGTCCACCGAGAGGACCACCTCGCCCGTGTCAGTGAACTTGATCGCGTTGTTCAGCAGGTTGATCAGGATCTGCCGCAGACGGGTGGCATCGCCCACGATCGCGCTCGGCAGCCCCTGATCGGACAGATACGCCAGGTTGAGCCCCTTGCCCGACGCGCTCGCCGCGACCAGCTCGAGGGCGGACTCCACGCAGCTACGCAGGTCGAAGGGTCGCCGTTCCAGGTCCAACCGCCCGGCTTCGATCTTGGAGAAGTCGAGGATGTCGTCGATGATGGCCATCAGGGCCTCACCGCTGCTACGGATGACCTCCGCGTAGCTGCGCTGCTCGGGGGTCAGCTCGGTGTCCACCAGCAGCCCCGTCATCCCGATCACGGCGTTCATCGGCGTGCGGATCTCATGGCTCATCGTCGCCAGGAAGGCGCTCTTGGCCTGGGTGGCGGTCTCAGCCTGCTCGCGCGCTCGTTGGAGCTCGGAGATGTCGTGATAGATGGCGTACAGGCCGACCATCTCGTCCCCGACGCGAATCGGCACGGCCCGCACGTCGACATCGACCAGGGACCCGTCCTTGCGCGTGCGGCGCGTGGTGAGCCGCACCTGCCCAGCCTCCCTGGTCTGCCGGTTCAACTGCACGGCTTCGCGGTGGACCGCCTCGCTGTTGGCCACCAGTGAATCGATGTCCTGTCCGATGGCCTCCTCGCGGCGATGGCCGAAGAGCTTCTCCGCCGCAGGATTCCATGACGTCACCTTGTGGTCCGGGTCGATCGTGACGATCGCGGTGGGACTGACCTCGAGCAGCGACTGGTAGTACTGCTTCTGGCGCTGCAACTCGCTGATGTCGTGGTAGATGACGAGGTACCCGGTGGCCTCGCTCCCCTCGATCACCGGCACGACGATCAGCTCGACGTCGGCAAGCGTGCCGTCCCTGCGGGCTCGTCGGGTGACGGTGTGGAAACGTCCCGCTCGGAGGGCCTCGTCGTAGCTCACGCCCTGGCGGCGCAGGTCATGCCCGACGACCAGGTCGTCGAGGTTGCGCCCGATCGCCTCGTCCCTCGAGTAGCCGAAGAGCTCCTCGGCAGCCAGGTTCCACGACGTGACGACCCCGTCGCGGTCGACCGTGACGACGGCTGTCGGGTTGATCTCCACGAGTGACTCGAAGTACTGCCGCTGACGCCGGAGCTGCTCGTCGCTGCTGCGGAGGGCCTCCGCCAGCTTCCTCTGTTCGGTGATGTCCAGGAGGAAGCCGTGAAAGTAGGCTGGCCGGCCAGTCTCGTCACGGATGACCGCCGCCTCGTCATGGAACCAGTGCACCGTCCCATCGCGCGCGATCATGCGGTACTCCGCCCGGAAGGGCTCGTCGGTGTCGCGCGTACGGCGGTATTCGGCCAGGATCCGCTCGCGATCCTCGGGGTGGAGGACCTTCGCGTACAGCTCCCGGTCGGAGATCCATTCCCGAGCGGTGTAGCCGAGCTCGGACACGAGTCGAGGGCTGGTGTAGACGTTCGAGCCGGTCTCGTCCAACCGGTCGATGTAGACGGTGACCGGGACGTGCTCGACCAGCGCCCGGAGCGTCGCCTCATCCAGATTCCCGAACCCGGTCTCGTTGGGCGCATCGGCGCGACTGTCGTCAGGCATCTGGGATCCCTTCTGCCGGTTCGTCACAACGGCAGCAACAGGTTGAACCAGCAAGGGGGCCGATGCATCTCCCGATGTTGGCCGGTGGCGGGCCTTGGGTGCCCCCATGTCGGGCTCACGAGGGTCAGCCGCCCCACCTGCTCCCGCCCGGCCTGGTCCCTCTGGACCGCGTTGGGCGTAGCGGTCACATCGCCAGACGGACCCGATCACCCACGAGCCGGTTGGACGGTCTGTTCGCGGCTAGACTCGGAGACCGGAGGCCGAATTGATGAGCGTTGACATACCCGCCGGTCGCGTCCTCGTCGTCGACGACGACCCGCTCAACCGGATGCTCCTGACCCGCAGCCTCGAGCGGGAGGGCCACCGTGTCGGCTCCGCGGCAGGCGGCCAGGAGGCGCTCGAGATCCTGCGCGAGAAGCCGTTCGACGTGGTGTTGCTCGACATCGTCATGCCCGAGCTCGACGGCGTCGCTGTGCTCGAGCGATTGAAGCACGATCCGGTGCTTCAGCACGTGCCGGTGATCATGATCTCGGCGGTCGACGAGATCGATACCGTCGTCCGCTGCATCGAGATGGGCTCCGAGGATTACCTCCCCAAGCCATTCAATCCGGTCCTCCTGCGCGCTCGGATCAACGCCGCACTGGCCAAGAAGCGCCTCCACGAGGTCGAACGCGAGCGGGTGCGCGAGGTGTTCTCCCGGTTTGTTCCCGAGCACGTCGTGGACGATGTTCTGGAGCGGACGGACGAGGATCTTCGCCTCGGCGGCAGTCGCGGCGTCGGCACCGTGATGTTCACCGACATCAGAGAGTTCACCGCATTCACCGAGAGGACGCAGCCGGACCGCGTCATCGATCTTCTCAACGAGTACTTCGGCGAGATGATCGATGCGATCTTCCACCACGGGGGGACACTGGTCGGCTACCTCGGCGACGGCCTCCTCGCCGTGTTCGGGGCGCCCATTCCGCTCGACGACCACGCAGATCGGGCTCTTGCGGCGGCGCGTGAGATGCTCGCGGTGAGATTGCCCCGGTTCAACCGCCGTGTGCGCGAGCGGACCCGCGGCAACGGCTTCGAGATGGGCATCGGCCTCAACAGCGGACTGTTCGTTGCCGGAAACGTGGGCTCGGCCCGCCGGCTCGAGTATTCGGTCTATGGGGATACCGTGAACACGGCGTCGCGCATCGAGGGAATGACGAAGACCACGAGGCAGTCAGTTCTCTTTGCGGATTCGACTCGCCAGGCCCTCCTGCGCCCGCCGAGCGACCTCGTCCACGTGGGCGAGTTCGACGTCCGCGGCAAGCAGTCGAGCATCAGGCTCTGGACGATCTGATGGCTTGGTGCTGGCCTGGTCACGATGGCGCCGTCGCCATCAGGCCCGCGCCAGGCGCGCACAGGACCACCGTCGCGGACGCAACGTGGGGGTTGGGCGTCAGGCGCTGTCGGTGGGCGGCGCATCGGGAGCCCGGCTGCCCACCGCTTGCAGCACCCGGTCCAGCAGGATGCTGGCCTGCCGGAGCTCGTCCTCACCGATCTTGGCCCCCAGCGCGTCGGCCCATGCCGCCTGCGCCGTTTGGATGGTGCGCAGCGTCGAGCGGCCCGAGGGCGTGATCCGCAGGAGCTTGGCGCGGCGGTGGGCGGGGTTGGTCTGGTAGGCCGCCAGGCCGTCGCGCACAAGCAGGTCGGCCAGGCGCTGGACGCCCTGCCGGGCGAGCAGCAGGGCACGCGCGATCTGGGCCACCGTCGCCGGCTGGTCCTGGATCGTCTCCAGGACCAGCCAGCGTGCCAGGGTCTGGCCGGCGGGTTTGGCCAGCGCCTCCCCGGCGGTGGTGAACCGCCTGGTCAGCCCGATGACCTGGCCCAGGACCGTGGTGAGGGCGTCCCCGGCGGGCGTGCGCGACGGGGACCGGTCACCGTTATTGACAACATGTTGTCGTGCTGGTACCGTGGGTTCCATGACAACATGTTGTCATATCGTTCAAGGGTTCGCCACCCGACGAGGAGGAACCGCAGCGATGACCGCCACCCACCCCTCCGACACCGCCATCCGGCCGTTCCGGATCGACATCGCCCAGGCCGACCTGGACGACCTGGGCCAGCGGCTGCAGCGCACCCGCTGGCCCGACGAACTCCCCGGCGTCGGCTGGACCCGCGGCGTCCCCCTCGGCTACCTCAAGGAGCTGGCCGGCTACTGGGCCGACGGCTACGACTGGCGCAAGCAGGAAGCCCACCTCAACCAGCTCCCCCAGTTCACCACCACCATCGACGGGGCCAACATCCACTTCCTGCACCTCCGGTCCCCCGAACCCGACGCCCTCCCGCTGGTCCTGACCCACGGCTGGCCCGGCTCGGTGGTCGAGTTCCTAAAGGTCATCGGCCCGCTCACCGACCCGGCCGCCCACGGCGGGGAGGCGGCCGACGCCTTCCACCTGGTCATCCCGTCCCTGCCCGGCTACGGCTTCTCCGGGCCGACCCGCGAGGCCGGCTGGACCACCGACCGGGTCGCCAACGCCTGGGCCGAGCTCATGCGCCGGCTCGGCCACGGGCGCTACGGCGCCCAGGGGGGCGACTGGGGCGCCTTCGTGTCCGCGCAGCTGGGCCGGGTGGACGCCGACCAGGTGGTCGGCGTCCACCTGAACGCGGCCACCTTGGGGTTCATCCCCTTCGGGCCGGTCGACCCCGAGGAGCTGGCCAGCTTCACCGACGCCGAGAAGGCACGCCTGGAACGCCTGGGCGCCAGCACCGCCGGGCCCGGCAACGGCTACTTCGAGCTCCAGGCCCAACGGCCGCAGACGCTGGCCTATGCGCTGACCGACTCGCCGGTCGGGCAGCTGGCCTGGATCACCGAGCGGTTCAAGGAGTGGACCCATGGCGCCGAGGTCCCCGAGGACGCCGTCGACCGCGACCAGCTGCTGACCAACGTGATGCTGTACTGGCTCACCGGCACCGCCAGGTCGTCAGCCGACCTGTACTACGAGAACATGCACGCCGGCTTCGTCCCCCCGCAGCCGGTGACCGTGCCGACCGGGGTGGCGGTGTTCGCCACCGACTACGCGATCCGCCGCTACGGCGAGCGCGGCCACAACATCGTCCACTGGACCGAGTTCGACCGCGGCGGCCACTTCGCCGCCATGGAAGCCTCCGACCTGCTGGTCGGCGACGTGCGCAGCTTCTTCCGCGGCCTCCGGTAACTCCAAGGGGGCGCGTCCCAGGAGAAGCCAGTTGCAGCTCGTAGAGGAAGGCCTCGCCGGCTGCTCCGCTCGTGGCCGCGGTCCTCAGCGGTCGGGGGGAGGTCGTAAGATCGGCCATCCCCGGTACGGCTGGAGGCGGCGATGGTGGGTGAGTTCGGCCTGGTCGGCGTTCCCTCCAGCGCGGCCGCACACGGGCCGGGGCAGGAGAAGGCCCCTCGAGCCGGCGCTGCTCTACATGGATGGCGGCGTGGACCTGTTCACCCCGGCCACCAACCCGACCGGCATCCTCGACTCCATGGGCGTGGCCCACCTGCTGGACGAGCCCGGGACCGCCGTCGAGCTGGCCGGTCTCGGCCCGGCCCGGCCCCTGCTCCGCGACGACCGGCTGCTGCTGTTCGGCTACACCGACTACCCGGGTGCCGAGCATGAGGTGCTCGTCCGCCGGGACCTTGCCGGGCTGCCGGCCGAGCGGATCCATGGGCGACCCGAACAGGCGGCCGTGGAGGCCCTGGCGCGGGTGGGCGCGTCGACCGACCGGTTCCTGCTCCACCTCGACGTCGACGTGGTCGACTTCTTCGACCTGCCGGTCGCGGATATCCCGCTGCACAACGCGGGTCTGGCCTTCGACGAGGCCGTGCGCTGCCTGACCGTGTTCGCCCGGCACGAGGGTCTGGCCGGCCTCACCATCGCCGAGTTCAATCCCGACCATGGCGCCGAGGACGGCTCGACCACCGACACGCTCGTCCGCGGGCTGGTCGGCGCGCTCGCCGGGTGACACCCCGAGAGGCTGCCGCGGCGCAGCGGCGCTGCTACCTGTTCATCCAGCGACTAGTGCGCGACGATCTTCCCGGCCCACAGGGTCAGCGACGGCTGTGGGTTCGGCTCGGCCTACCAGCTTGGGGGCACGGCAATTGTCGGTGGAAGCCCACGAACTGAAGGAAGCCTTGCTCAATCGCGCGCTCAAGAGCGCGGGGATCGAACGGGACACCTGGCACCCCGATCTCGGGTTCGCCGCGAACAGGCGCACGGTCGAGGCTGTCTACGACTACTACGGACAACTGTTCCTCGCGCATCCGCGCCTCAAATGGGCCGGCATGGCGAGCTTGATCGGCCCGTCCTTCTACGCCGGCTTCAAGGACCTCGGATTCCTCCCGGACGCCGCGCGCAAGGCGGCGATCGCGGTGTTCGGACGACCCATACGACGCCTCACCAGGCGCACCGTGGCCGATCTGGGCTTCTACGAGACGACATTTCTCAGGATGCAGAAGAAGATCTTCGAGGACCAGGCGACGATGCACGAGGCGTACATCGCCGACGGCCTCTCCAAGATCGAGGAGCTCTATGATTCGCGGATCATCGACGCGGCCACCCGCGAGGCCTGGCGGGAGATCGACCGCGGCCACAAGGCGAACGACACGGCGCTGATCGACCGCGGCAATCGCACGCTGCTGTTCCGCGAGCAGTTGGACATCATTGACCGGTTCTACCTCCAGATGTTGCGGCACGACCGGCCCGAGGGCGTCGCGTTCACGTATCTGCTGACGCTCGCCGGAGCACCGTCGGTGCCGGGCGCCCATTCCTTCCCCGAGCGGTTCCCGTTCACCCTGATGGCACGCCTGCCACAAGCCACGATCAGCGTGCGGACGCCGCTGGCCAATGGGAACATCGCCGTGTTCGCGAACCGCTGGAAGCTGATCGAGGACGACACGCTGCCGGGGTACCTCGCGTTCGTCCGCGACCACGCCGACGAGGCGCGCAACCTTGCGGCCGCCCCGGTCTCCGAACGCGCGATCGGCCAGCGCCTCCACACCCGCGCCGGCCGCCTCGTCGCCGCGTCCCTCGTCGGGTGGGACGTGGACGTCAGCGCCGCACCGGCTGGCGTTGGCGCGCCCGCGGTCCCACCCAGCAGGCCACTGCTGGCGGCCTTGACTGAGGATCGGTCGATCGATTTGACGAGTCGGCCCAGCCGCGAGTCGGCGGGCTTCGACGCGGACGCCGACAGCCGGGTCTGGATGAACCCCAACCGTCGGCCGTTCGACCTCAGGGTGCTGCTGCCAGGCGGGCGCGTCTACCGCGCCCGGGCGGCGGAGGCGGTCATGTTGAGCTCGACACCCGCCGGCGATCCCGACCGGCTGATGGTGCAGCCTCCGGCGGCCGGTCTCGACGCCGACGCCACCCAGCAGCTCATCGCCCAGTACGCGGCCGAGTGGGGCTTCCCCGCCGAGGCGGCCACCGGCTGGCGCGCTGGCGTGGAGCGCCGCATCGGGAGCGACCGCAGCTACAGCACCCACGTGTTCACACCCGAGGATGTCGGCTTTGTCCACCTCGAGTTCCAGGTCTCCCACCACGTGAGCGAGGGTACGTTCGTCATGTCGACCCTGTGTTCCTGGACGGCCACAGCACGTGGCCCATGACCCTCCACCGGGGATGCCGCTGGCGCTCGGTGGCCTGCTCGTGTGGGCCCGGCGGCCGCTCGGCCTGGGTGGTGAGACCCTCCATCACCCCTGGGATTGTCCGGTGGCCGCGATGGCCAGCTCGTTGGCCATGGCGGCCACGGCGAGCCGGATGGTCCGGTCGGCTGGCACGTCACGGCCGGGGATGACGACCAGGTAGCCGATCGGCTGCTGGCGGGCGACCAGGTCGAGGGCGACCCCCTCCAGGGGCAGGACCATGGTGCCGTCCAGGACACGCTGATGCCCTACGGGGATGCGGCCCTCACGATCCAGGTGGGTCAACGCCTCCAGATCGAGCGGCGGCTGGGTGTCGCCGACGTCCACGGTGACCGCGAAGCCGGCCGGGCTGCGGCGCAGGACGCTGACGCGTCGGGCGCCCAGCAGCCGCTGGAGGCCCTCGGCGGCGACCCGGTCGACGGCGCCACCGGCCGCGGCGGTCTCGGTGACCCGGTGCAGGATCCGGATGGCGTCGGCGTGCGCCTCGGCGGCGGCTGCCGACCGCCGGCGCACCCGGCCGCCGATGCTGACCACGATGCCGGTGACGACCAGCAGGGCCACGGTGATCACCTGGGCGAGCGAGTCGATGGCCAGGGTGTGGTAGGGGGTGGTCAGGAAGTAGTCATAGGCCAGGGCGGCCGAGAGCGCGGCGGCCACACCGGCGGCTCGTCCGCCGACCGCGGCCGCGGCCACGACCACGAGCAGGTAGAGGATGACGACGTTCTCCAGGCCGATGGTGCCCCGAAAGGGTTCGATGAGCAGGCCGATGAGCAGGCTGGCGACGAAGGCCCCCACGGCCCACGCGGCACCTTCTCCGTCGAGGTTCGTTCGCTTGCGCATCGGGGAGGTCATGGAGGGGTTCGCCGGCCGGAGGATGGGGTCGCGGCGGTCTCGGTGCCGTTGGATGGGACGGGCCTGAGCCCACCGCGCCGGCGAAGCCGGTAGGGCACGAGCGTCACGTTGACGTTCTCCAGCTCGCCGAGCACCTTGGTCAGCTCGGCCGACGTCTGGTCATGCAGCACGCGACGCCAGAAGCCGACATAGCGGCGCCTGGGCACGAGCACGGTGACCTCGGTGTCGGGCCGCACCATCTCGGCCACGGTCTCCTCCACGGTGGCCGGCAGGTTGCGGTCCGGGGCGTCGACGATCTCCAGCGGGATCGGGATGTTCACCTTGGACCAGAGCCGGGCCAGCTCCCGGGCGTGGTCGGGGTCGACCGCGACATGCAGGGCGGTGATCGACAGCGGGTTGAGCTGGCGGGCGTACTGCAAGGCGCCAAGGGCCGCCTGGTCGAGGTCCTCAAGCAGCACCACGACCTCGTGCCGCGGCTTGGGCGGGGCCAGGCGCTGGGACGCCTCCACCTTGAGCTGGGTCACCTCGGAGCGGTAGGTCCGCTGCACCCGCTGCAGCAGCAGCACCAGCGCCGGGATGGCGATACAGACCATCCAGGCCCCGTCGACGAACTTGGTGATGGCGATCACGACCAGGACGACCAGGGTGATGAGCGCGCCGGTGCCGTTGATCAGCAGGCCCTTGCGCCAGCCGGGCTCGCGCAGGCGCAGATGGCGGCGGGCCATGCCCGCCTGGGCCAGGGTGAAGGAGGTGACCACCCCGATGGCGTACAGCGGGATGAGGTGGTGGGTGTCGGCCCGGAACGCGATCACCAGGAACACGGCCGCCGCC
>Ga0075423_10005857_pt1 | contig 11507 bp, 11 predicted proteins | sample SoiMethybrSBSTD2_FD_80114 | JGI IMG/M metagenome (GOLD analysis project Ga0075423, IMG submission 80114) | Bulk soil microbial communities from a Populus tree surrounding site in Tennessee, USA - Soil MetaG P. TD hybrid SBSTD2 | ecosystem: Environmental > Terrestrial > Soil > Tree plantation...
CTTGTCCTTGGTGAAGGCGTACAGGGTGCGACCGTCGCCGTCCACCAGGATGTCGCCGAGCTTGCTGTTGGCCGCCGCCACTGTGGTCCCGCCGGTCTCCTGGGCCGCCGTGGTCGCCGGCGCCGCGGTCGCCGCGGTCCCAGACGACCCGTTGTCGTCGCCGCCGCAGCCGGCCGCGACGATCGTGAGCGCGGCAAGGAGTGCTGCGCCGGCCAATGCCTTCCTCATGACGAGGCCTCCTGGGCGTAGGCGATCCCACCTTGGGCCGCTGCGGAGCACAGACCCAGTTGGACAACTCGCGGTCCTGGCCGATGGTTCCCGAGCAGTCCGGTGGAGGCGTCGGGGCGGCGAAGGTCCGGGAGATGCGGGAGACTGCCCCAGGGACAGGAAGGAGGTACCCATGGACGTCGCCGTTGTCGTCGAGGAGGCCGGCGGATGATCCAGTTCTTCACCCTCCTCGGCCTGGGCGGGGTGCTCGCCGGGTTCGTCCTGACGGCCCTCGCCAGGGCCAGGCGTCTGAGCGACACCTGGGAGTCCGCCGGGCTGTGGGCGTTCTTCGGCGGGTTCGGTCTCGTCATGGTCGCGGCCGCCCTGGCGATCGCCTCCGCCGGGTAGGTGTCAGGGCGCCGACGACGGTCACCAGGCCGGTCGGGAGCTCCTCGGCGCCGAAGGAGGCCCCCACGACCACTTCCAGGCCGTGGTCGGCCAGCAGCGCCGGCACCTGGGCGGCGTCGACCAGGACGTTGTCGTGGCGCTCGTCGTCTCGGCGCCAGCGGCCGTCGGGGGTGCGGACAAAGGTGGTGATCTCGCGCACGCACCGGTCCGGCCGGGGAATCGACATGCGCGAGACGATCGCCCAGCCGTCGGTGACCCGGGCAACGTCGGGCTGTTGCGGCGGGCCTGGCCGTAGCTCAGGTCGCACAGGTCGATGGCCAGCACGCCGCCGGGTCGGAGCGCGCCGGCCATGGCGACCAGCGCGCTTCTCACCGAGGCGAGGTCAGGGAGGTAGTTCACGACGTGGCCGACCGAGACCACCGCGTCGGCCCGGGGCAGCGGGTCGTCCGGCAGCACGAGCTGGCGGATCTCCTCGGCGCCGGGCACCGCCCGGCGGGCTCGGGCGAGCATGGCCGGTGAGGCGTCGGTGGCCAGCACCCGATGCCCGGCGTCGACCAGGTGGCGGGTGAGCAGGCCGGTCCCGCATCCCAGCTCCAGCACCAGCCCGCGGCGCCGGCGCACCGGCTCCAGCAGGGCAAGGACCCCCGGGGCGCAACGCTCGGCGTGGGCGCCGAAGCCCAGATCATGGACCAGGGCGAGGTCGCTGCGGTAGTAGGGCTCCCGGCGCCAGGCGCGGAACGCCTCCAGCAGCGGCGCCATCGTCGCTTCCGTGACCGCTTCCTGCGGCAGCCGGCCGCTGAGCCGGATGGTGGTGCGCAGCTGGTCCAGGTAGGCGGCGCAGCCGTCGCAGTCGGCCAGGTGACGCTCCAGGCGAGCGCGGTCGTGGGGCGCCATGGCGTCTTCGAGGTAGTCGCCGAGGATCTCCACCACCTCCCGGCAGCCGAGCTCCCCCACGCCGGTCCCGCTCCGCGTCGTCATGCCCTGGCAGTCTCCGGCAGCGTCCCCGTGTTACAACCCGCCCAGGAATCCGGGCTGTAACGCATCCGCCGCCGCCGGGACTGGACCGGCGATCACAACGGGGAGGCGCCATGGGGCCGAGAGGTTGAAGGAACCGCCATGAGCACGCTTCCGATCGGGGACTACGCCCTGCTGTCGGACTGCCGGTCGGCCGCGCTGGTGAGCCGGGGCGGGTCGGTGGACTGGCTGTGCTGCCCGCGCTTCGACGCCCCCAGCGTGCTGGCCCGGCTGCTGGACGACGACGCCGGCCACTTCTCGGTCCGGCCGGCCGGCGAGGCCGAGGTGTCCCGCGCCTACCTCGACCAGACGATGGCCCTGGCCACCACCTTCCGCACCCCGACCGGGGTGGTGGTGCTGGTCGACGCGCTGGCCGTGGGGCGCAACGACCGCGGCCACGAGCTGGGCGCCGGCTCCCCCGGCGTGCTGCTGCGCCGCCTGAGCTGCACCGAGGGCCAGGTCGAGGTGGAGGTCGAGTACGCGCCGCGGCCCGAGTACGGGCTCATCCACCCGATCCTCACCCCGGTCGACGGCGGCCTGGCCGCCCGCGGGGGAGCCGACCGGCTGCTGCTGTCGGCCCCGGTCGAGCTGACGGTCGACGGCGCCACGGCCACCGGGCGGTTCAGGCTGCGGGCCGGGGAGTCGGTCGGGTTCTCGCTCCAGCACGGACCGACGTGGCAGCCGGCCCTGCGCACCTGGGACCAGGAGGAGATCGCCAGGCGGCTGGACGACACGGCGGAGGGCTGGCGGTCCTGGTCGGCCATGCACCAGGCCTACGAGGGCCCCTGGCGGGAGCTGGTCCACCACTCCGGGCGGGTGCTGCAGGCGCTGACCTTCCAGCCCACCGGGGCGATCGTCGCCGCCCCCACCACCTCGCTGCCCGAGACGGTCGCGGGCGAGCGCAACTGGGACTACCGCTACACCTGGGTCCGCGACGCCAGCCTGACCATGGAGGCCCTGTGGGTGGCGGCCTGCCCCGACGAGGCCAACAAGTTCTTCGCCTTCCTGGCCGACGCGGCCGCCTCCCAGCTCCATCGCGGGATGGACCTGCAGGTCATGTTCGGGGTCGGCGGCGAGCACGACCTGACCGAACGGGAGCTGCCCCACCTGGCCGGCTGGCGTCAGAGCCGCCCGGTGCGGGTCGGCAACGGCGCCTGGAACCAGCGCCAGCTCGACGTCTACGGCGAGCTGCTGTGTGCCGCCCAGCGGCTGGTCGACCAGCTGGGCGGGCTCGACCCGGTGACCCGCCGGTTCCTGGTCGCTGCGGCCGACACCGCCGCGGCGCGCTGGACCGAGAAGGACCAGGGCATCTGGGAGATCCGGGGCGAGCCCCGCGACTTCCTCTACTCCAAGCTGATGTGCTGGGTGGCCCTGGACCGGGCCATCGCCCTGGCCGAACCGCTGGAGGCCAGGGACCGCGTCGAGGGCTGGACCGCCGCCCGCGACCAGGTCCGCGCGGCCATCCTGGAGCGCGGCTGGAGCGAGCGCGCCGGCGCCTTCACCCAGGCCTTCGGGACCGACGACCTGGACGCCAGCAACCTGATGCTGGCCATCAGCGGATTCCTGCCCGGGACCGACCCACAGATGAAGGCGACCATCGACGCCACCGCCACCCGGCTGTGTGACGAGCGCGGGCTGGTCTACCGCTACAAGGCGGCCGACGGCCAGGAGGGCACCGAGGGCACGTTCCTGCTCTGCACCTTCTGGCTGGCCCAGGCCCAGGCCCTGGCCGGCGAGGTCGCCCAGGCCAGGGCGACCTTCGAGCGGGCCGTGGCCCACGTCAACGACGTCGGCCTGCTGGCCGAGGAGGTCGACGTCGGCGGGGCCGAGCTGATCGGCAACTACCCTCAGGCCTTCAGCCACATCGGCCTGGTGAACGCCGCCTGGGCCATCGCCCAGACCGAGGGCGGCGGCGACGTCACCGGGTGAGCGGGTGAAGACGGCCCGACCCCGTCCCTGGAAGACTGGCGACGCACGACGCCGGCCCGGAGGAGACGTTGACCAGACCCACCGCCGACAGCAGCGTCCCCGCCGCCTCGGCCGGTGAGCGGGAGCTCCTGGGGGCGTTGCGGCGCGGCGACGAGGCGGCCTTCGCCCGGCTGGTGGCGACGCTGCACGGCTCGATGCTGCGCCTGGCCATGGTCCACGTCGGCGACCGGGCGGTGGCCGAGGAGGTCGTGCAGGACGCCTGGCTCGGGGTGCTGCAGCAGCTGGACCGCTTCCAGGGCCGCTCGTCGTTGCGGACCTGGGTGCTGCGGATCGTCGGCAACCGGGCCAGGACCAGGGCCGTCCGCGAACGCCGCAGCATCCCCTTCTCCGCCCTGGGCGGCGGCGACCCCGGCGCCGACGAGCCGGCGGTCGACCCCGACCGGTTCCTCCCGGCCGGTCATCGCTGGGCCGGGCACTGGGCCTCCCCGCCGGCCAGCTGGCGCGAGGTGCCCGAGGACCGGCTGCTGTCCGCCGAGACCATGGCCGAGGTGGAGCGGGCCGTGGCCGCCCTCCCGGCCACCCAGCGGGCCGTGCTGGTCCTGCGGGATGTGGAGGGCCTGACGGCCGCCGAGGCGTGCCGGCTGCTGGGGCTGACCGAGGGCAACCAGCGGGTGCTGCTGCACCGCGGCCGGTCCAAGGTCAGGGCGGCCCTGGAGCGCTATCTGGACCCGGCGCCCACACGGAGCTGACATCGTGGCGGGAGACGGCGGCCTCGCCCGAGGCGCCACAGGCACCCTGGAGACATCGATGCGCACCCTGAGCTTCGTCCACGGCCGCGGCCAGCAGGGCCGCGATCCCGACATGTTGCGGCAGCGGTGGGCCGCCGGCCTGAACAAGGGGCTGACCGCGGCCGGCCGGGACACCCTGGATCCCGCCGCGATCGAGGCGATCAGGTTCCCGTTCTACGGCGACGTGCTGTGGGCAGCGGTCGTCCAGGGCAGGGCCGCGGTGCCCGACGTCGCCGCCCTGGATGCCGTGCAGCGGGTGGATCCCGGGCTGCCGGACGCCGTCAACCGCCGCCAGGTCGCGGTGCTGCAGTCCATGGCCCACGAGCTCGGCGTCCAGGCGACCCCGGCGTCGGCGGCGCTGGTCGCGGTTCCCAGCTCGGTGCTGCTGCGCGGCCTGCTGGAGTGGGTGGCCAACCACTCCGGCGTCGACGAGGCCGTCATCCGGGGCTTCCTGCGCGACGTGTCGGCCTACCTGGAGCTGCCCGGCTGCCGGGCGGCGGTGCAGGACGTGGTGCGCCCGACCCTGCTCGCCGATGCCGACTGTGTGCTGGTCGGCCACAGCCTCGGCGGGGTGGTGTGCGCCGAGCTCCTGGCCGAGGACCAGGTCCGCGACCGGGTCGGGCTGTTCGTGGCCGTGGGGGCGCCGCTGGGGCTGGATGCCGTCACCGACGGGATGCGGCCCCAAGGCTCGGCCAGGCCGGCCTCGCCGTGGGTCAACGTCTACGACCCCAGAGACTGGGTGGCCCTTGGCTCACCGCTGCCCCAGACCGGCGGGCCGCGCGAGCAGCTGGCCGTCGCCAACCCCCGCTCCTATGAGCACTCGATCGAGTCCTACCTCGCCCATCCCGAGGCGGCCACGGTCATCGCCGACGCCCTGGCCGGATAGCGCGGTCATGCGCCACGGGCGCGGCGTCCCGTCGGCTCACCAGCCGTAGCCGTCCAGGACGGCTTCGATCCGGGGCACGTAGCGGTCGGGGCCGAAGTGGCGCAGGTTGTTGAGGAGCTTGTGGAGCTGGAGCGCGGGGCGGCGCTGGTCGTAGCCTGGGTCGGGCGGCCACGCCTCCAGGTAGGCGGCCAGCAGCTCGGCCGGCAGGCTGTTGGACAGCTGCATGTAGGCCAGCTCCAGCTCCCGGTCGGCGAAGGACACCGCCGGGTCGATCAGCCAGCGCCCCCCGACCACGTTGGCCGACCACAGGTCCCCGTGGGTCAGCGACGCCGGCGGCCGCGGCCGCAGCAGCCCGGGCAGCGGGCCCTCGCAGGCCCGCCCCAGCCGTCGGCGCAGCGGCTCCGGGACCTGCGGATCGACCAGGTGGACCCGTAGCCGCCGCTCGACATAGAAGCTCGGCCAGTCGTCGCTCCAGCCGTTGGGCTGCACCGTCAGCCCCTGGAAGTTGTCGCGGTGCCAGCCGAAACGGTCGCCGGTCCGGCGGTGCAGGCCGGCGATGGCCCGCCCGAGGGCCGGCCAGTCGGGCGGGCCGCCGACGTGCTCCAGCACCAGCACGTGCCCGGCGACCCCCAGCACGGCCGGCACCGGTGCGCCGGCGGCGGCCAGCGCGGCCAGGCCGTCCGCCTCCACCTCGGCCGGGTAGGGGCAGCGCTTGACCACCACCTCCCGCCCGTCGGCCAGGCGACCCCGGGCCGTATCGCAGATGAAGCCGCCGCCGAGCGGGCGCGCCGAGGCGAGCGGGGGCAGGCCGGGCGGCCAGTCGACCCCCTGGCCGCTGCCGGTCACGTGGTGGGCGGGTCGACGGCCGGGACCTTGACGGGGACGCGACGGCCGTCCTGGTGCATCGAGGTGATGACCGCGTCGGCGACGGCGCCGGCGGTCAGCCCGTCGTGGGCGGTGGCCAACGGTGACGGGCGGCCGGCGGCGGCCGCGTCGATGAAGGCCTGCAGCTCGGTCCGGTAGGCGTCGGCGAACCACGGTCGCCAGTCGGCGGGGTAGCCGGTGGCGCGCCGGCGGTCGGCGTCGGCGACCACGCGGGCCGGGTTGGTGAGCGCGAGTGTGCCGCGGTCCCCGACGACCTCGCAGCGGATGTCGTAGCCGTAGCCGGCGTTGAGGAACACCTCGACGGTGGTCAGGACACCGTCGGCGGTGCGCAGCAGGAGCAGCTGGGGGTCCTGCATCTCCGGTGCCGCCGCGGTCGGGCGGGGGGCGTGCCAGCTGACCTCGACGACGGGGGCGTCCAGCAGCCAGGGCACGGTGTCGAGCTCGTGGATGGCCGACCCGGTGACGCTGGACTCGCTGGTCGACCCGGGCCCCGCGGCGACCCCGCGGCTGACGCAGTGCACCAGCAGCGGGGTGCCGCACGCCCCCGCCTCCAGGGCCGACTTCAGCTCCCGGTAGCCGGGGTCGAAGCGGCGCATGAACCCGACCGAGACGAGCGGCGGCCCGCCCGCCCGGACCGCCGCCAGCTCGGCCTGGACCACCCGCAGGCACTCGGGCAGCGTCGGCGCCAGCGGCTTCTCGCACATGACCGGCTTCCCGGCCTGGACGGCGGCCACCGTCAGGTCGGCGTGGGTGACGTCGGCCGAGGCGACCACCACCGCGTCGACCGCCGGGTCGCCGATCAGCGCCAGCCCGTCGTCGGTGGCCCGCACCCCGGGCAGGGCGGCCGCCACCGCCCGGGCCCGGCCCAGGTCGAGGTCGGCCACCATCGTGACCGCGGCCCCGTTGACCTGCCGATGCAGCGTGTCGATGTGGTCGGCACCCATGATCCCGGTGCCGACCACCCCCACCCGGACCGTCGTGTGGTGCGCGCCCATGCGGTCACCGTAGCAATCCGGCGACGAGCTGGCGGGTCGGCGTCACCGGGACCCTGGACCCGTACCTCCGGCCGGCCTGAGCGCGGCCCGCCAGGCGGCCCTGATCAGCTCTCCTTGACGGTGGCGTACCAGACACGGTCAGCCGCCTCGATCAGGGTCTCGCTGACCCGGGAGAACCGCCGGTACAGCTCGCGGCGGCCGATGACCTCCCGGAGGTCGTCGACGGCCAGCAACGCCGACGCCGCCTCACGGTAGGCCCGTTCCAGCCGGCGCTGGCTCTTGACCGCGGCGTCGGCCGCCTCGGTCGGGCCGACGCCCTTGTCGCGCCGGTCCGGGCCCAGCCGCTCGAAGGCGGCGGCGAGATGCCCCACGCCCTCGCTGAGCAGGGTCGCCATCGCCGCCGCGGCCTGGTCGGGAGCGATGCTCATCACCTCGGACTCCCGGACCGTGTCCTTGGCGCCGTTGAGGACCGCGTCCAGCCGCTCCGACATCACATACACGTCCTCGGCGTCGACCGGGGTGGTGAAGGCGGTGGTGAGCGCCATCCGCAGCTCCCGCTTGACGTGGTCGGCCTGGTGCTCGAGCTCCCGGACCCGCTCGGCCGCGCCCGGCACCTGGTTGGCCCAGTCGACCAGGGCGCCCATGCCCTCGCCGGTCACCTCGGCCTGTCGGCGCAGCAGGCCGAGCACGTCGGGGCGGTCGGGCAGGAACCAGCTCCGCTTCACGGCAACCACCTCCAGATCGGTAGCAGCAGGGCCGCCAGCACCGCGGCGGCGGGCAGGGTGGTGAACCAGGCGAACCCGATGCTGGCGACCACGCGCCAGCCGATGTGCCGGTAGCGTCGGCGGCCGACCCCGACGCCGACCACCGAGGAGGCGTCCACCTGGGTGGTGCTGGCCGGCGCCCCCGCCAGCGAGGAGGCCAGGATCACCGCCGCCGAGCTGGCCTGGCTGACCAGGCCGTCCACCGGGCGGATCCGGAAGATGCGGCGTCCGATCGTCTTGACGATCCGCCAGCCACCGATCGCCGTCCCCGCGGTCAGGGCGGCGGCACAGACCAGCTTGGTCCAGACCGGCACCGCGAGCGACTCGATGGTGCCGTTGGCCAGCAGCAGCACCGCCAGCACCCCGACCGCCTTCTGCGCGTCGTTGGCGCCGTGGCTGAGCGCCAACCAGCCCGAGGTCAGCCACTGCGCCCGCAGCACCAGCGGGCCGAAACGGGTCGTCGCCCTCCGCAGCCCGAGCCGCGCCGCATGCTCCCCCGCCCAGGCCGCGCCGAAGCCGAGCACCGGCGAGACGGTCAGCGCCGCCAGCACCCCGATCACGCCCGTCGGATGCCCTCCGCCGAGCCCGCCCCAGTTGACCGCCCCGGCCCCGGCGTCGACCACGGCCGCGCCGACCAGCCCACCCACCAGGGCGTGGCTGGAGCTGGACGGCAGCCCCCGCCACCAGGTCACCAGGTTCCAGGCGACGGCGGCGGTCAGGGCGGCACCGACCACGGCCACGGTCTGGGAGGCCGGCACCTGGACGATGGTCGCGATCGTGTCGGCCACGGCCGCTCCCAGCAGCAGCGGGCCGACCAGGTTGCAGACCGCCGCCAGGGTGATCGCCGGGCCGGGGCGGGCACCTCTGGTCGCGACCAGGGTGGCGATGGCGTTGGCCGCGTCGTGGAACCCGTTGGTGACCGCGAACGCCAAGGTGACCAGAACGGCCAGTACGAACGCCGCGTCCAAGGTCGCCAGCTCCCCCTCCTGCCGGAGCGGATCATAGCCGGCGGGCGGGGGGGTCCGGGGTTGGCCGGCCGCCGGCTACCTGCTGACGGCATCGGCCAGGTCCTCCAGGCGGGCGCGGATCTCGGGGGAGCGCAGCGAGGCCAGGGCGTCGCGTTCCACCTGGCGGGCCCGTTCCCGGGAAAAGCCCATCACCGCCCCCACCTCCTCCAAGGTCCGCGGGGTGCCCGAGTCCAACCCAAAGCGCAGGATCAGGACCTGGCGCTCCCGCTCGGGCAGGGCGTTGAGGACCTGCTCCAGGGCCTCGCGGCCCACCGCCTCCACCGCCAGCTCATCCGGCCCGACCGCCGAGTCGTCCTCCAAGAAGTCCTGCAGGGCGGCCCCGTCGTCCCCGATCGGGGTGTCCAGGCTGGTGATCGCCTGGGCGGTGTCCTTGAGCCGGACCACCTTGTCGGTCGGCATGTCCAGCTCGACGGCCAACTCCTCGTCGCTGGGCTCGCGGCCCAGGACCTCGTGCAGGCGGGTCTGGGTGCGCCGCAGCCGCCCCACCTGCTCATCGACATGGACCGGGAGGCGGATGGCCCGGGCCCCCCGGTCGGCCGCCCCCCGGGCGATGGCCTGGCGGATCCACCAGGTGGCGTAGGTGGAGAACTTGAACCCCTTGCGCCAGTCGAACTTCTCCACCGCCCGCAACAGGCCCAGGTTGCCCTCCTGGACCAGGTCACCCAACGGCAGCCCGGTGGCCGAGAAGCGCCGGGCGATCGACACCACCAGCCGCAGGTTGGACTCGATCATCTTGCGTCGGGCCCACTCGCCCCGGGCGGCGGTGGCCTCCAGGTCGGGCCGGGCCGGGTCGGTGGGGGTGGTGTCGGCCAGCTTGAGCTGGGCGTCCAGGCCGGCCTCATAGGCCTGGGACAGCTCGATCTCGTCCTCTTTGGTCAGCAACGGATGCCGCCCCACCTCATCCAGATACAACCGGAACGAGTCGGTGGTCTGGAGGTCGAGCAGCTGGTCCTGGTCCTTCATCGCACTCCTTGCGACAGCACGCGTTTCGTCGGGGGTCACACGTCACTCACAGTTTTGCCAACAACCATGTTCGCAAAACCTATTCCCGTCTACCAGGGGTTCTCGGAAGAAAACTCCATCCGAGGTGAGGGGCAGAGGCCGGGAGTGCCTCAACACCGCCAACGGCGACCATACCACATCGGCCCAGCCGGGAGCGGGTCCCCTGCCCACCGGCCACGGGCTCGGGGAACCCGCATGACCACCTGCAGGGGTCAGGGGGGTCAGGGGGACCAGGGTTCGCCGGCCCGGGCCCAGTCGACCCGGCCGTCGCCGGTCAGGGGCACGCCCTCCTCGGCCAGGCGGGCCCGCTGCTCGTCGGCCCCGGCGGGGCCCTTCATGCTCCCGTCGGCGTGCACCACCCGCCACCAGGGGACGTCGTCCGGGCAGCGGGCCATGGCCTGGCCGACCCCCCTGGCCCCCTTGGCCACCCCGTAGTGGGCCTCGGCCAGGGTGCCGTAGGTGGTGGCCCGGCCGGCCGGGATCCGCCGGGCCAGCGCCCACACCCTGGCCGTGAACCCGCCCGCGTCCACCGGCGCCTACCCGCCCGCCGGGCCCTGGGGCTCGTTCAGGTACTCGTGGACCAGCTGGACGGCGATCGACCCCTCGCCGACGGCCGAGGCGACCCGCTTGACCGACCGGTAGCGGACGTCGCCGGCCGCGAACACGCCGGGCAGGCTGGTCTCCAGCGGCATCGGGGGGCGCGCCAGGGGCCAGCCGGCCGGGGGCCGGCCGTCCGCACCCACCAGGTCGCGGCCGGTCAGGACATAGCCCCGCTGGTCGCGCTCCACCACCCCGTCCAGCCAGTCGGTGCGTGGCTCGGCGCCGATCAGGACGAACATGGCCGAGGCGGGGACCGTCCTGGTCGCGCCCGTGTGCCGGTCCCGCAGGGTCAGGCCCTCCAGTCGCTGGCGGCCGTGGCCGTCGACCACCTGGGTGTGGAGCAGGAAGGCGATGTTGGGGGTCGCCTGGATCTTGCGCACCAGGTAGTCGGACATGAACTCGCCCAGCCGCTCGTCGATGGTGACGATCGTCACCGAGGCCGCGTGGTCGGCCAGGTGGACGGCGGCCTGCCCGGCCGAGTTGCCAGCGCCGACCACGTACACGTCCTCGCCCCGCAGGGCCCTGGCCTCGCTGCCGGCGGCGCCGTAGAACACCCCGGCGCCGTTCAGGGCCTCCAGGGCCGGCACGCCAAGGCGCCGCCAGGCCACGCCGGTGGCCAGGATCACCGCCCGGGCGGTCACCGCGCCGCCTCCCGACAGGCGCACCAGCCGGTCCGGCCCGCTGGCCCGCAGCCCGGTCGCGGCCTGGGCCAGGACCAGGTCGGCCCCGAACAGCCAGGCCTGCTGGACGGCCCGGGTGGTCAGCTCGTCGCCGCTCAGCCCGTAGGGGAACCCGAGGTAGTTGCGGATGTGGGAGCTGGTCCCGGCCTGGCCTCCGGGGACGGCCGGCTCCAGCACCTGGGTGTCGAAGCCCTCGGAGGCGGCGTAGACGGCCGCGGCCAGGCCGGCCGGCCCGGCCCCGACGATCAGGACGTCGCACCCGCCGGGGGCCGGGCTGGTCCGCATGCCCAGGGCGGCGCTGAGCTCGGCGTGGGTCGGGTC
>Ga0075423_10005859_pt1 | contig 11504 bp, 15 predicted proteins | sample SoiMethybrSBSTD2_FD_80114 | JGI IMG/M metagenome (GOLD analysis project Ga0075423, IMG submission 80114) | Bulk soil microbial communities from a Populus tree surrounding site in Tennessee, USA - Soil MetaG P. TD hybrid SBSTD2 | ecosystem: Environmental > Terrestrial > Soil > Tree plantation...
CGGCCTATGCTGCGAGCCTGTCGGTGGTCGCAATCAGCCGGTCGAGCAGCTCACGGGCGGCGCCGCTGTCGATCGCGGCGGTCGCCTTCTCCACCCCGACGCCGAGGTCCGCGGCAAGCCCGCCCACGTAGATCGCCGCGCCGGCGTTGAGCAGGACGAGGTCGCGACGGGGGCCGTCGCCGCCCTCGAGCACTGCGCGCGAGGCGGCGGCGTTCTCGGCGGGCTCTCCGCCGGCGACCTCTTCAAGCTCGGCGGCGGCAAGGCCGAGCGCGCCGGGCTCGACGAACCACTCCTCGGTGCGGCCGTCGGCGACCTCGATCACCCGCGTGCGGGCGGAGATCGAGAGCTCGTCGACGCCGTCCTCGGCGGCGACGACCATCGCCCGCACGCTGCCCAGCCCGACCAGAGCCTCGGCGATCGTCTCCTGGTAGTGGCGGTCGGAGACGCCGAGCAGCTGGCGCTCGGCACCGGCGGGATTGGTCAGCGGTCCGAGGAAGTTGAAGATCGTGCGCACGCCAAGCGCCTTGCGCACCGGCGCGACGTGCGCCATCGCGGCGTGGTGGCGCGGGGCGAACATGAAGCCGAAGCCGACCTCGTCGATGCACCGGCCGACCTGGGTGGGGTCGAGCTCGATGTTTACCCCGAGCGCCTCGAGCAGGTCGGCCGAGCCGCAGCGACTGGTGTTGGAGCGGTTGCCGTGCTTGGCGACCGCGCAGCCCGCCGCCGCTGCGACCAGCGCCGCCGTGGTCGAGACGTTGAAGGTCGAGGGCCCGCCGCCGGTCCCCGCGGTGTCGACGAGGTCCTGGCGCGAGGTTTCGACCGCGGCCGCGAGCGAGCGCATCGTCCGCGCCAGGCCGACCAGCTCCGGCACCGTCTCCCCCTTGGCCCGCAGGGCGATCAGGAAGGCACCGGTCTGCACCTCCTCGGTGCGCCCCTCCATGATCTCGGCGAGCACCGCGGCGGCGTGGTCGGCGGTCAAATGGTCGCCTTTGCAGACCGCGTCGATCGCCCTGCTGACGATGTCGTTAGGCATCAGACCCCATCGCGGTCGTCTTTTCCTCCGGATAGCGGTTGAAATGACGACCGCGCTCCGAGGAAGTTCGCCAGAAGGTGCTTGCCCTGGGGAGTGAGGACCGACTCGGGGTGGAACTGGACGCCCTCGGCGGGCAGCTCGCGGTGGCGGGCGCCCATCACCACGTCGCCGAGGCTGGCGCTCAGCTCGAGCTCGTCGGGGAGGTCGGGGTCGGCGACCAGCGAGTGATAGCGACCGGCGACCAGCGGGCTGGGCAGGCCGGCGAAGATCGTGCGCCCGTCGTGCTCGACCTCCCCCTCCTTGCCGTGGATCGGCTCGCCCTGCACGGTCCGCCCGCCGAAGGCCTCGACCAGCGACTGGTGGCCGAGGCAGACGCCGAGGACCGGCGTGCGGGCCTCGGCGAAGGCGCGGACGGCCTCGACCGAGATGCCCGCCTCGGCCGGCGTGCAGGGGCCCGGCGAGACGACGAGCCGGTCGGCGCCGCGCTCGAGCAGCTCCCCCACCTCGGCGCGGTCGTTGCGCACGACGTCGACCTCCGCCCCGAGCTCGCCCAGGTACTGGACGAGGTTGTAGGCGAAGCTGTCGTAGTTGTCGATCACGAGGACCTTCATCGCTAGGGCCAATCCGGCTGCTCGCAGGCCAGCTCGACCGCGCGGAAGACGGCCTTGGCCTTGTTGACCGACTCGTTGTACTCGTAGGCCGGCTTGGCGTCGGCGACCGTGCCGCCGCCCGCCTGGACGTGGATCTGCCCGTCCTTGACGACGACGGTGCGGATGTGGATCGCCGTGTCGAGGTCGCCGCTCCAGGAGAGGTAGCCGATCGCGCCGCCGTAGGAGCAGCGCTTGACCGGCTCGAGCTCGTCGATGATCTGCATCGCCCGCACCTTCGGCGCGCCGGAGAGGGTCCCCGCCGGCAGCGCCGAGCGCAGCACGTCCATCGCCCCCACCCCTTCGCGCAGGGTCCCCGAGACCTGGCTGACGATGTGGAGGACGTGCGAGTAGGTCTCGACGACCATCAGCTCGTCGACCTCGACCGAGCCGTACTCGCAGACGCGGCCGAGGTCGTTGCGGCCGAGGTCGACCAGCATCACGTGCTCGGCCCGCTCCTTGGGGTCGTTGACGAGCTTCTCGGCAAGGCGGCGATCCTCCTCCTCGTCGCCGCCGCGCGGGTAGGTGCCGGCGATCGGCCGCGTCTCGACCCGCCGTCCCTGCACCTTGACCAGCGGCTCCGGCGAGGCGCCGGCGATCTGGAAGTCGCCGAACTCGAGGAAGTACATGTAGGGGGACGGGTTGACGGCGCGCAGGCCGCGGTAGACCGAGAAGGCCTCGACCGGCGCCGGGGCGGAGAAGCGCTGCGAGGGCACCACCTGGAAGGCGTCGCCCGCGTGGACGTAATCGACGATCCGCTCGACCGCCGCTTCGAACTCCTCGCGCTCCATGTTGGAGGCGAAGCGGGGGACCTCGACGATCGCCGGCGACTCGGGAACGGGCACCGGGCCCCGCAGCCTGCCCCGCACTTCGCCGATCGTCGCGACCCCGCGCTCGTAGGCGGCGTCGATGCCGCCCTCGTCGCAGGCGTTGGCGCACGACATGATCGTCAGCTCGTGCCGCAGGTGGTCGAAGACGAGCAGCACGTCGGTGATCATCAGCGCCAGGTCGGGCAGGCCGAGCGGATCGGGATTCGGCTCGCCGAGCGGCTCGACCGTGCGCACCAGGTCGTAGCCGAAGAAGCCGACGGCGCCGCCGGCAAAGGGCGGCAGGTCCTCTACCGGCGCCAGACGGAAGCGCTCGATGCTCTCGGCGACGGCGGCGTACGGGTCGGGGGCCTCACGCTCGGCGCCCCCGGTCTCGCTGAGGATGGCGTCGCTCCATCTCAAAACCGAGCGGGGGCGGATGCCGACGAACGAGTAGCGCCCGACCTGTCCCTGCTCGGCCGACTCGAGCAGGAAGCAGGGCGCGCCCTCGGGCTCGCCGGCGCGCAGCTTGAGGAAGGCCGAGACAGGGGTCTCGCAGTCGTCGACGAAGCGCGTGCGGATCGGGATGACGTTGCCCTTGTCGGCGAGCTCCCTGGCCTCGTCGAGGCTGGGCTCGATCAGCAGGTCGGCGGTGTCAGCTGCGACGGGCATTGAGCACCTCCATCGCCGCCGTGAGCGGCAGCTCGCGTGAGGCGAGCAGGACGCTGAGGTGGTAGAGCAGGTCGGCCGCCTCCTCGGCGACGCGCTCCGCGGACTCCTCGCGCGCCGCCCGCGCGACCTCCTCGGCCTCCTCCTCGACCTTCTCGCCGACCAGCGTCGGGTCGTCGAGCAGCTTCACGGTGTAGCTGCCCTCGGGCCGCTCGGCGGCGCGGTCGCGCAGGGTGCGCTGCAGCGTCGCCAGCGCCTCGTGCGCGACCGGCTCGGGCTCCCCGGGGGCCGCCGGCGCGTCCTTCTCGGTCGATGCGGAGCCGCCCAGCTCCCGGTAGAAGCAAGTGCGCTCGCCCGTGTGGCAGGCAGGTCCGCTCGGCTCGACCAAGGCGAGGATCGCATCCCCGTCGCAGTCGTAGCGCAGCTGCTTCAACTTCAACACGTGACCGGACTCTTCGCCTTTGCGCCAGATCTTCCCCCGCGAGCGGCTGAAAAAGTGCATCTCCCCGGTCTCGATCGTCAGTCGCAGGGCTTCCTCGTTCGCATATGCGAGCGTAAGCACCTCTCCACTCTCAGCGTCCTGCGCCACGCACGGCACCAGGCCACGCTCGTCGAAGTTGATCGATTCGAACATCGAACAATCGTATGGCAGCGATACGGAGAGGCGGTGGGGATGCCCTCGAACGGGCGGATACTCAAATCGTCGGTCTCATTAGACCGACGATTGTCCGGGCGAGGGCATCCCCACCGCCTCCACCATGACGCTCACTCGATGCCAAGCCGATCGAGCAAACTCTCGTCTCGCCGCCAGTGACCGCGCACGCGGACCTGCAGCTCGAGGTGGACCTTAGCGTCGAGCTCCGCTTCCAGCGCGCGCCGAGCGGCGCTGCCGATCTCGCTGACCTTGGCACCCCCCTTGCCGATCAGGATGCCCTTCTGTGACTCGGTCTCGGCCCAGACCTCGGCGCGGACGGTGACCAGGCCGTCGTCGCGGCGCTCGACCTCCTTGACGCTGACCTCGACCGAGTGGGGGATCTCCTCGCGGGTCCTGTTGAGGACCTGCTCGCGGATCAGCTCGGCGAGCATCGTCTCGCCCGGTTGGTCGCTGTGCTCCTCGGGCGGGTAGAGGTAGGGGCCCTCAGGGACCAGCTCGCCGAGTCGAGCGACGAGCTCGTCCAAGCCCGTGCCGACGCGGGCGCTGATCGGGAAGACCTCGTCGACGCCCTCGAGCTCGGCCGCCTCGGCCAGCACCGGGACGAGCTCGTTCGGGCCGACCGTGTCGATCTTGTTGACCGCGCATATCGGCGGCAGTGCGCTGCTCGCCTCCACCAGGGCACGGGCGATGAAGCGATCGCCAGATCCAACTCCCTGCTCGCCGTTGACCACCAGCAGGGCCAGGTCGGAATCGGCGAGCTCGCGCTCGACCCTGCGCTGCATGCGCTCGGTCAGCACGTCGCGCGGTTTCTGCACCCCGGGAAGGTCGACCAGGACCAGCTGGCGCCCGGCGTCGGTGTCGGTGGCGATTCCGCGGATCGCCCGGCGGGTCGTCTGCGGCCGCGTCGAGACGATCGCCACCCGGCTGCCGACGATCGCGTTGACCAGGGTCGACTTGCCGACGTTGGGCCGGCCGGCGAGGCCGATGAAGCCGGCGCGCGTCACCGCACATCCCCATCAACCGGCATGTCCTCCGCTTCGCGTCCGGGCATGCCGGGCGAGTTCCGTAGGCGCGTCATGACCGCGGCCTGCGTCTCCAGCATCTCTCCCCCATCAACCTCGTGGTCCATGCCGCAGAGATGCAGCGTGCCGTGGACCGCCGCCTCGACGACGTCGGCGCAGTGCTCGGGGCAGATCGCGACGTCGCCGAGCTCGCGCGGCCCGGCTACCGGCCCCGCGCCGTCGAGGGGAAAGGCGAGGACGTCGGTCGGCGCGTCCACCCCGCGGTGCTCGCGGTTCAGCTCGCGGATCCGCTCCGCATCGACCAGCTCCACCCCGAGGTGACCGTCGGCGAGGCCCGCGGCTGTCAATGCCGCCCGCACCGCGCCGTGCAGCTCGGCGGGCACGTCGGTGAGGTCAATCGCCATCCGCGGGAGGCGGTTGCGGCTCGCCCTGCCGGCGTTCCGCGTGCTCGCCGTAGGCGGCGACGATCCGCTGCACCAGCTTGTGGCGGACGACGTCCTCGCCGCCGAAGCGGACGAAGGAGATGTCGGGCACCTCGCTGAGGATGTCGCGGACGACGACCAGGCCGGAGCGCTGGTCGCTCGGCAGGTCGATCTGGGTGATGTCGCCGGTGACGACCATGCGCGAGTTGAAGCCCAGCCGGGTGAGGAACATCTTCATCTGCTCGGGGCTGGTGTTCTGCGCCTCGTCGAGGATCACGAATGAGTCGTTGAGCGTCCTTCCACGCATAAACGCCAGCGGCGCGACCTCGATCACACCGCGCTCGAAGTAGCCGTTGACCCGGTCGGGGTCGAGCATGTCGAAGAGGGCGTCGAAGAGCGGCCGCAGGTAGGGGTCGACCTTGGCCTGGATGTCGCCGGGCAGGAAGCCGAGCCGCTCACCCGCCTCGACCGCTGGGCGGGTGAGGATGATCCGCTGCACCTCGCGCTCGGCGAGCGCGTGGGCGGCCATCGCCACCGCGAGGAAGGTCTTGCCGGTGCCGGCCGGGCCGATGCCGAAGGTGATCGTCTGGTTGCGGATCGAGTCGACGTAGCGTTTCTGGTTGAGCGTCTTCGGCGCCACCTTCGTGTTGCGGTGCCGCCAGACGATGTCCTCGAGGATCTGGGCGGGGCTCTCGTGGGCGTCGAGGGCGCCGGTCACGGCTTCGATCGTCCCCGGGGCGACCTCGTGCCCCTGCTCGATCAGGTCGACCAGCTCGTCGACGACGGTTGCCGCCGTCTGCACGTCGCTCGAGTCGCCGTCCAGCGTGAGCACGTTGCCGCGCAGGTGGAAGTCGCAGTCGAGGTGACCCCGCAGCGCCCGCAGGACGGCGTCCTCGGAGCCAGCCAGCTCGGCGGCCACGCTGTTGTCGAGGGTCAGCTGCCTACGCGCCAAGCTTCTCCCGCACAGCCGCGCTGACCCGCTTGCCGTCGGCTCGGCCGGCGACCTTCGACATCAGTGCCGACATCACCTGGCCCATCTGCTTCTGCTCGGTGGCCCCCGTCTCGGCGATCGCCGCCTCGACCAGCTCGGCAAGCTCCTCGTCGGAGAGCTGCGCCGGCAGGTAGGCCTCGATCAGCTCGGCCTCGAAGCGCTCGGCGCTCGCCTGCTCGGCGCGGTCGGCCTCGCTGTAGGCGTCGGCTGCCTCCAGGCGCTTCTTGCGCTCGCGCTGCAGCACGGCGACCTCGTCGCCTTTGCCGAGCTTCGCGTCCTGCTGGAGGGAATCGACGATCATCCGCAGCGCCGCGGCACGCTCGCGCTCGCCGGCTTTCATCGCCGTGCGCACGTCCGCCTGCACCTGCTCGAGAACGCTCATCGGCCTTAAGGGTAGTCGGCGCCGCCTATCTCGATCCGCTCGACCTCGCCCAGGGGCATCTGCAGGAAGCGGGTGCCGAGCTCGCGGAAGGAGTCGACCTCGCCGCTACAGAGGAAGCGGTACTCGCCCTCGCCGTCGGCCCGGCGCGCGAGGCCGCCCGCGTCGAGGGTGCGCTGCGCCGCCGCCGCGACCGCGTGGCCGCCGCTGACCAGGCGCACGTCGCGGCCGAGGATGCGCTGCAGCATCGGCGCGACCAGCGGATAGTGGGTGCAGCCGAGGATCAGGGTGTCCACTTCTGCCCGCTTCAGCGGAGCGCAGTAGGCGCGGGTCATCTCGATCACGCCCTGGTCGAAGGGGGAGCCGTCCTGGATGAAGGGCGCCAGGTCCGGCGCCTCGACCTCGGTCACCTCGAGCGCCCTTCCCTGACCTTCCAGGGCGCGCCGGTAGGCGCCGCTCTCGACCGTGTTCGGCGTCGCCAGCACGCCGACCCGGGCGTTGTCGGTGATCGCCGCGGCGATCTCCGCCTGCGGCTCGACCACCGGCACCAGCTCCACCCCGTGCTTGCTCGCCACCTCGCCCGCCACCTCGGCCCCGATCGAGGTCGCCGTGTTGCAGGCGATAACCAGCAGCTTGGCGCCGTCGCGCAGCAGCATCGTCGCGATCGTCCGGATCCGCTCACGCAGCAGCTCCGGGTCCCGCGTCCCGTAGGGGAACATCGCCGTGTCGCCGAGGTAGACGAAGTCCTCCTCGGGCAGGGAGACGAGGCACTCGTGCAGCACGGTCAGGCCGCCGACGCCCGAGTCGAACATCGCGATCGGCTGGGAGGGGTCGAGCTGGGTGCCTTGCGCGGACAGGGCGCCGCCCGTCAGGGCTTGACGGTCATGAAGAAGATCGCGACGACGACAATCAGGCCAGCGAGTTTGCCGACGTTCTCGAGCTTCTTGGAGATGGCGCTGTATTCGGGGCTGAAGGTGTCCCCGGCGGCGAGATCGCGCTCCGCCAGCTCCAGCGCCTTCGTGGTCTGCGGCCGGAAGAACCCATGCGACAGCCCGAAGAGCGCGATGATCGCCAGGAATCCCACGCTGACCCAAGACTCGCTTGCGGAGATGTCCGCCTTGGCGAGCATGTAGATGCCGGCCACCAGGACGACGACCAGCCCCGGCTGTACGAGGAAGCGATCGACCGTCTGCACGCCGCGCAGAACCGTGGGCACGCTCCGCGGCGCGCTTCCCTCAGCAACGGCAACGAAGAACCCGTAGCCAAACGTCGGCCCGAAGGCCAGCACAACCGCCAGCACGTGGAAGAACAGCCCCAGGTTGTAGCCGGTGATCGTAGCCAGCACGGCGGGAAACATACATACGCAGCCGGTCAATGGCGCGTTTGACGCAATATGCCCAACAAATGCGCCAGCCGCTGGTTAGCGATGCAGGAGGAGGGCCGCCCAGTCGCCTTCGATGCGGCGGTCGGCCTCGGCGAGGCCGGAAGCGCCGAACGCGGTCGCGGTTTCGTCGAGCTCATCGGGCAAGAGACCGGAGCACACAAGGGTGGAGGGACGCGGGGGAGGGGTCGCCGGAGCAACCTCGGCATTGGGGGTCGGGGGGAGTTCCCCCGGAGCAACAGCGGGGAGGCTCCGGGGGATCTCCCCCCGACCCCCCACGCCAGCCAGGAGCTGGGCCGCTATGGCCTTCAGCACCGGCGCGGTCATATTTGCGACGACGGTTGGCGCAAGCTGAGGAAGTCCCTCGCGGAGATTCATCAGATCGAAGCGGATCGCGACGCCGTTGGCAGATGCGTTGGCGGTCGCCGCTTCGATCGAAGCCGGCTCGTGGTCGTAACCCGTGACAGGGCTCCAGCCGAGCTTGGCGGCGGCTATCGCGAGCACGCCGGAGCCGGTGCCGAGGTCGGTCAGCGGTCCGCTCGCCTCCCCCGCCTCCTCCAGCTCCAGCAGGTATTCCAGGCAGAGCCGGGTCGTGGGATGGGCGCCGGTGCCGAAGGCGCGGCCGGGATCGACGACGAGGTCGACCGCGCCCTCGCGCGGTTCCTCCCAGGATGGCCGCAGCCATAGCCGGTCGCCGACCAGCAGCGGCTTGTGAAAGTCCTGCCAGCGATCTGCCCAGTCGTCTGGCACCCGAGTCGCGACCAGCTCGACCAGGCCCTCTCCTGCCGCCGCCTCGACCTCGCCCAGCTCGGGCAGCTCCCCCTCGCCGCCGTAGATCGCGTACTCGACGTAGCCGGGGCCGCGCTCCTCCTCGACCCCGTTGGGCGCGAGGACAGTCAGCGCGGCCAACACCTGCTCGGCCAGCTCGGGAACGCAGCGGACGGCGAGGCGGATCAACTGAAGAAAGAGTGGCGCATGCGGGAGAAGAACCCCTCGCCGCCGTGGTGGCGCGAGCGCAGGTTGTGCGGCTCGATCGTCTCGCCGAGCTTCTCGGCCAGCTCGCGCTGCCCCTCGGAGAGCCCCTCGGGGACGATCACCTGTATCGCGATCACCAGGTCGCCGGGTGGCCCGCCGTTCGAGCCGGGCATGCCGTGGCCGCGCAGGGCGAACTGGCTCCCCGGCTGGGTGCCGGCCGGAAGCTCGATCTCGCGCTCGCCCTCGTGGCTCGGGATCGCGATCTTCGCCCCGAGCATCGCGTCGATGGCCGAAACCTCGACCGTGTGGATCAGGTCCTGGCCGCGCATCGGCCCGCGCCGCACCTCGAAGCCGAAGCTGCCGCCGAAGAAGGCCTGGAAGATGTCCTCGACCGAGCTGAAGCCGTGCGGGGCCGCGGCGCCGCGCAAGCCCTCGTGCCCGTAGGCGTCGTAGGCGCGACGGCGCTCGGGGTCAGAGAGGACCTCGTAGGCTTCCGCCGCCTCTTTGAACTTCTCCTCGGCCTCGGGATCGTGGTCGTTGACATCGGGGTGCAGCTCGCGGGCGAGCTTGCGAAAGGCGGTCTTCACCTCGGCCTTGTTGGCATCCCGCCGAACGCCGAGGATCTCGTAGTAGTCGGCCGGCATCAGCCGTAGACCGTCTCGCAATAGCGCGACAGCTCGCGCGCCGCGCCGCGCACCGAGGCGATCGCAGTCGCGTAGTCCATGCGCATCGGTCCGACCACGCCGACCGAGCCGAGGTTGCGGTGCGCAAGGCCGTAGTTGGCGCCGACGATGCTGACCGAGCGCAGCTCCGGCTGGGGGTTCTCGCCGCCGATCCAGAGGAAGACCGAGCGCTCGTCGAGGGCGGAGCGCAGCATGCCGAGCACGCCGGCGCGCTGCTCCAGGGCCCCCATCAGCTCGTCCACCTGCGGCAGCTCGGCGAGGTGCTCGGCCGAGAGCAGGCGCGAGACGCCGTGCAGGTAGAGGGTGTCGCCCAGCGGCGGCGCGGTGACCAGCGCCATCAGGTCGTTCACCTGCGCCAGCGCCGCCGTGGTCTCGCGCATCGCCTCGTCGATCTCGCGGCGCAGCCGCGAGAGCTCGAGCTCCACCCCGGCGGCCGCGGTGAACGCACTCGCCTCGATCAGGCGGTCGACGTAGTAGCGGTAGCCGAGCTCGGTCGGGACCCGCCCGGCAGAGGTATGCGGATGGGTCAGGTATCCGGCCGCCTCCAGCGCCGCCAGCTCGGCCCGAACAGTCGACGGCCCCCACTCGATCGCGCTCATCTCAGCAATCGACTTCGACGCAACCGGCTTCGCCGAAGCCAAGTACGCGTCGACCGCCAACCGCAGGATCAACTCTTGCCGCTCGGAAAGCACAACCAAAGTCTAGGAGGAGTGCCGGGTGACCCCTCCCAAAACACTCAAGCGAGGCTCCCGCCGAGCGTTTTGGGAGGGGCTGCCCGGCACTCCTGCTCCTAGAGCGCTACTTCCGCCTCGGCATTCCGGATCGTCTGGTTCTCGCCCTGTGCGGCGACCACGTCGATCACGGCTTTGCCGTCCTCGACCGACGCGACCGCGCCGGTGACGGCGATCTCGGTCTCCGGCGCGCCCATGCCGCGGAACTGAACCGAGAGCCGCTTCAGCGCTTTCGGGTCGCCGCCGGCCGCGTCGGTCGCGGCGCGGGCGACGAGGCCCATCATGTAGAGGCCGTGCAGGATCGTGTTCGGCAGGCCGACGGCCTTGGCGAACTCGGGGTCGATGTGGATCGGGTTGAAGTCGCCCGAGGCGCCCGCGTAGCGGTGCGGCAGGTACTTGTCGGGCGTCACCTTCAGCTCCGCGATCTGCTCTCCCGCGCTCAGCTCAGCCATCTCAGACCCCCCTCACGATGTTGGTCCAGGTGCCGCGCACGACCTCGGCGCCGTCCTGGTTGACCGAGACCGTCTCGAAGACGTAGAAGCCCTTGCCGTCCTTCTCGTAGATCTCCAGGCACTTCGCCGTGGTGGTGATCTCGTCGCCCGAGCACGCGGGCTCGCCCCAGACGAACTCTTGGCCGCCGTGCACCATCGCGGCGAAGTTCATCCCCACCTCGGGATCGAACATCGCCGGCCCCAGCGCCGGGGCGCTGTAGACGACGCAGAACATCGGTGGCGCGACGACGTCGCGGTAGCCGGCTGCCTCGGCCGCCCCGCGGTCGAAGTGGACCGGGTTGTCGAGCCCGATCACCCGCGCGTACTCCCCAATCTTCTCCTTGCCCACCTCGTAGGTCGTGGCGGGCCATTCCTTGCCGACAGCTTCCGTCTTGACGCTCATGGGTCGGCGATTCTATTCAGACGCCCCGTTAGAGGGCGAGGGGTGTCCGTCCCGCGCAGCGGCGTCCTCTTTTTCGCCCCACCCACGACATCGGACGGCCATCGGCGCCTCAGGCGAAAAACCCAGCAAGCGGGAGGGACACCCCTCGCCCTCCCCACAAACCCCTACTCGCCTATCTCAAGAACCGCCAGGAACGCCTCCTGCGGCACCTCGACC
>Ga0075423_10005862_pt1 | contig 11502 bp, 5 predicted proteins | sample SoiMethybrSBSTD2_FD_80114 | JGI IMG/M metagenome (GOLD analysis project Ga0075423, IMG submission 80114) | Bulk soil microbial communities from a Populus tree surrounding site in Tennessee, USA - Soil MetaG P. TD hybrid SBSTD2 | ecosystem: Environmental > Terrestrial > Soil > Tree plantation...
GAACCGCAGCGCATTTGGAAGGTGAGGAAGGAGTTCCGTAAGGGCGGCGCCGCAACCCTGGAAGAGTCGAAGAACGGCAAGGATTTCGACGAGGTCGAACGTGCTCGAAAAGTTGATGGAGCGCTCCGTGACATCCTGCGTTGGGGCATCCCAGAGCCGGGAGGTGCGGGAGGCGGCAAGGGGCTGCCGTCGAGTTTTTTGGCGACAGTGCTCCTATCGACGCAGGCGGACGTTGCCGCTGTTCTGTCGGAGAGCTTGAGCAACGATCCGAGCGGCACCGGCAAGGAGCGTATTGCAGCCGCCTTGCAAGCGGTAGCGCAGGATCCGCTGTTCGTAGCCTTATTGAGAGCAACACAGGCTCGGCGCGATCAGGCCTACACCGAGAAGGGCGCAAAGAAAACCGCCAAGGGAACTGTGTTCAAGGAAGCCGCCGACCGACTAAGGGACATACGCGACGAGAAGGAGCGACTCCAAAAGGTCGTCGAAGACTCAGAAGGCGTCGAGAAGCAGTTGCTAGAGCTGACCGGCACGCGGAGTCGGCGCGAAGAGGCCGTCGCTTTGGCGACCGAGCGCGTGAAGGTTCTCGAACGTCTCGCCGGCGAAGCCGCTGCCCTTCTCGCCGCCGCAGAGGACGTCCGAAACGCGCGCGAGGCTGTCGAGCGCATTAAGGCCATGGACCGCGAGGTTGAGGCCGCGGAACAGAACCTCCAACGCCTTGCCTTGAACGTGACCGATGCAGAACAGGCTCTGAAGGCAGCGCAGCGTGAACTCGATAACGCGAGGGTCGCGTTGGAAGCCGCAGAGAAAGGCGCCGACACCGGTGGTTCCGACACATCGGCTCGGGAGACTGTTGCTCGGCAGGCCTTGGAGTTGCGGCGGTCGGCAGCCGAGCAGGCCGAACAGGAAGCACAGCGACGGATCGACGCGACGCTAGCCGCCCAGAGGCTGGCGGACGCCGCTGAAGCGGCGGCAGCTGAGCACAAGAAGCAGGATGTAGCCGCTGCCGCCGCCCGCACTGCTCATGCCGATGCGTCCGCGCAGGAGGACCGTGCGAGCGAGCAGCTTCGGCGGGCGGAACTCCTAGAGCGTGCCTCGGAAGTGCGCACCGCCGAGGAGGCTGTTGCGGCTGCACGGGCCAGCGTTGAACAGGAGGCGTCCCTTCGTAGCCGCTTCGTGTCGGAAACAGGTGAACGCGACGGATTGGCGTCACGAAGAGCCGCAATCAATGCCCCGCCGAAGGCGTCACTCGCCCTCATGCGCCGACTGGAGAACGACCTTGCCGCCGCTCGGGGCGCATTGAACGTCGGTCTTGTAGTAACGGTCGCCCTTCACCGTCCTGTTGACGTGCGAGTGCAGAAAGACGATGTGGCGCCTGAGACGACGACTTCTGGTCAGACAGTCGAGATTGAAGCGAACTCCGCCGTCGATATCGGAATTGGCGATCTCGCTGAAGTGCGAATCCGCGGGGGCCGTCGGGACGCGCAACAAATCGTCCGCGACCTTGAGAAGCGCTGGGCGGACGAAGTCTCCCCGCAGCTCGTGGCTTCAGGCGTCGCGGATCTTGACGGCCTGACCGCAAGGCTTGAGGAGACGCTAGCCCTCGATGCAGCGGTGAAGGTGAAGGATGGCGAGCTGGAGTCCTTGAGTGGACAGCTCACCTCGCTCGCCGATTCCGCAAGGAAGTTGTCTGAGGCATCGGCGCGTCTGGAGGGGTCCACGGCATCGCTCGGTGGTATCGCGCTCGACTCATTGAAACTCGAGCTCGCCGGACTCGGAACCGATCCCATGAGCGAGTTGCGCGGGCGTAAGGAGAAGTGTGCCGCAGCGCTGGACAACGCACGTGCTGTTGCTGCGAAATCCGCGACGGATGTAACGCTCGCTGGGGAGCGGAGCCGAATATCAAAGGCCTCCTTGGAGGCCGCCATCGTCGCCCGAGATGCCGAATTGACGCGATTCTCAGAGGCCCTTCCCGTCGAGCTTGCAACAGCGCAGGCGGCGAAGGCCGCAGCCTCCCAGGAGCAGACCAGCGTCGCCGCCGAGATGAAGTCACTCGAGCACACAATCGCCGACAAAACGGCGCGTATCGCTGTCGCGCTCAGCGGCACACGGACAGCCCTCGCTCGAGCACAGGAACAACTTGAAGTGGCAGAAACGGCGCGAACGACGGTGTTGAAAGAGCACGCAGCCGAAGGCGGGAGGCTCGAAGCACTCCGCAAGCAGCGAGAATCGCAAGATCTCCAAAGCGCAGAATCAGAGCTCAAGGAGGCATCGGAGCGCCATAACGCTTTGCCTGTGCCGGCCGAAACGGTAACGGAAGCCGATGTGACGGCCGCGCGCAACGCCGCCGCCGCAGCGAAGGCCGACCTCGAACGCATCGTGAGCGACATTCACAAGGCGCAGGGAGCACTTGAGCAAGTGGGCGGCGCAGTTGCGCGCGAACGACTGCGGGACGCCGTTGAAGCTTACGTTCTGGCCGAGCGATACGAGCGCGACATTGAGGCCGAGTACGATGCTTGGCTGCTCCTCCTCCAACAGATGAAGGAAGCCGATGCGGCGCAGGCCAGCAACATCGGGCAAGTGCTGGCGCCTGCCATTGCTGGAAAGTTCGAGGCCTTGACGCAGAAGCGCTACGAAAGCGTACGGCTCACAGCGCAATTGAGAACCGAGGGTATCGTCGTCGGCGGCGCGGTCCGAGCCACAGAGCGCCTGTCCGTCGGGACGCGTGAGCAGCTTTCGACATTGTACCGGCTGTCGTTGGCCGAGTACCTCGGGACGACCCTTGTCCTGGACGATCAACTCGTTCAGAGCGACGATACGCGGATGGACTGGTTCCGTGCCCTTCTTGCCGAAAAGGCACGTGCGTTTCAGATCATCGTGTTCACCTGCCGGCCGGGCGACTATCTGGAAATGAGTACAAGCCTCCCGAAAGGGAAAGCCGTTCATAGGGATTCCGACGGTGGAATCATTCGCGCGATAAACCTCGAGGGGGTGGTACACCGGCGCTAACGTGTCTCGTCCAAAACGAGACTTCTGTTGTCGACGAATGCGGTGATGCCAGGGAGTTGCGATGGCTGAATTCGATCCGCATGGCCAACCATTCAACGTCAAGTTCAATCGCGCTCGTCGCGCCGAACGCGACCTCTGCGAACTCCTCGGGCTGGCTCGAGGGCTACTGGCAGACGGCGTGGTCACCGCGGACGAGGCGAGTCTGCTACATCAGTGGGTTTCTCGCCACGAGGATGCACTCGACCACTGGGCAGTGCGGACGGTTCAAAACCGGCTGGCGGCTCACTTTGAGGACGGAGTCATCGACGAGGACGAACGAGCCGATCTGAAGGTCCTCCTGGACAGTCTCGTCGCAGGTGAACTCTCCGCGGTGTGCGACACCGACGCAGCCACGACGCTTCCGCTCGACCAGCCGCCGCCAACCATCGAATGGACCGGACGGGTCTACGTCTTCACCGGCAAGTTCGCGTGGGGAACGCGGCGGGACTGCGAGCGTGAAGTCGTAAACCGAGGAGGCTCCTGCGACTCGGGCGTCACGAAGCGCACGGATTTTCTAGTGATCGGCACGTTCGGCAGTCGCGACTGGGTGCACACCGCATTTGGACGGAAGATCGACAAGGCTGTCTCCTACCGAGACGCAGGCGCGTCGCTTCGCATTGTGGCCGAGGATCATTGGGCGAGAGCGCTGTAGCTGGACACTAGATCGGGGGCACGGTCTACGACCGTGCCGTGAAATCGCTGCAAGGATACGAGGTATCTCCAAGCATGGCTGGATCCACGTTTCAGACAAATCCGATTGACTTGCGTGAATTGCTCGAGAGCTGCCATAGAGGCCTGCTGCAGCTTCCAGATTTTCAACGAAGTTGGGTCTGGGACGAGGAGCGCATCAAATCGCTGATCGCATCGGTCTCTCGCGCGTTCCCGATCGGCGCATTGATGGCATTGGAGACTGGGGGCCCGGTGAACTTCAAGCCTCGGCCAGTCGAGGGTGCGCCACCGGAGGCCAAGGCTGCACAACCCGTATCGCTTCTGCTTGACGGACAACAGCGAATGACGTCGACGTACCAAGTAACGCTACGGGCAAAGGTTGTCGAGACTGTCACGCCGAAAAAGAAGAAGGTGAAGCGCTGGTTCTATCTCGATATCGCTAAGTCTGTTGATCCAAGCGCTGATCGTGAGGAAGCGATCATCGGAGTGCCCGAGGATCGGATTATCCGTGCGGACTTTGGACGCGCCACCGTGCTGGATCTTTCGTCAGCGAACCGAGAGTATTCCTCCCTGATGTTCCCATTGACTCAAGTATTTGACTGGGACGACTGGCAGGACGGCTTCGACCACCACTGGCGAGGCGACAACAACGACGGCACGCGGCAACTATTCAGAACGTTCAAGCGTGAGGTACTGGAGAATTTCAAACGCTATCGCGTGCCGGTGATCACGCTCGGTCGCGCCACGTCGAAGGAAGCGGTCTGCGTCGTGTTCGAAAAGGTCAATACCGGCGGAAAGTCGCTGGACGCGTTCGAACTGGTGACGGCGATGTATGCGGCATCGGGCCACGAGCTGCGAAAAGACTGGTTTGGGGACGACTCCACGAAAGGGCGACATCGCAGATTTGCCGAGACGTTGAGACCACCGGGTATGGAAACGGGGATTATTGCCGACGTCTCAAACACCGACTTCCTGCACGCGGTCTCGTTGTTTTATACGCGGGAACGCCGTCGCCTCGCCGAGCAGGCCGGAAAACAAGGCAAGGAACTTCCGGCCGTGACAGGCAATCGTCAGGCCCTTTTGAACCTGCCGTTGGAGGCATACAAGACGTACGAAAAGCAAGTTGAGCGCGGATTCGTCTTGGCGGCGAAGTTCCTCCACACGTTGCACGTGTACAGGATCTTCGATTTGCCCTACCAGTCCCAGGTCGTCGCGCTTGCCGCAATTCTCGCTGATATCGGCGATGCATGGGAGCATGAGTCGAATCGAGCCAAGTTGGTGCAGTGGTACTGGAATGGCGTGTTCGGCGAGCTTTACGGATCGGCCATCGAATCGCGGATTGCGCGGGACTTCATGGAGGTGCCACGGTGGCTGCAAGGCGGTCCCGAACCCTCAACAATTTCTGAGACTGTCTTCCGTGCTGACCGCCTGAAAACGATGCGAATGCGCCTGTCAGCGGCGTACAAGGGCACCAATGCGCTTCTGATGAAAGAGGGAGCTCAGGACTTCCGGTCAGGCCAGAAGTTCGATCACACGGTGTTCTTCGGCGAGAACGTTGACATTCATCACATCTTTCCGCAGGACTGGTGCAAGCGCCGCGGGATTAAGCCGGCCGTATTCGACTCAATCATCAACAAAACACCGTTGTCGTACAGAACGAATCGAATGATCGGTGGCTCCGCCCCATCCGACTATCTTGCCAAGCTTGAAGCCGGCGGCGGGACCGCTCCGCCGATTGCTCGGGAACGACTAGACGCATACCTCACGTCTCACCTCATCGATCCACAACTGCTGCGTGCCGATCAATTCGATGCATTCATGGCCGACAGGCAAAGGCGCTTGTTGGCCCTTCTTGAACAGGCAATGGGACGAGCAGCGTACGTGGGGCCTGAAGAAGAAGAGGGCGATGACATGGAGACTGACCAGGACACGCTTGAGGCCGAACTGACGATCGCCCCTTAGGATTGCCCGGGGGAGGAACAGCCGTGAACGAAGATCTTCGGCAACTGATTGAGTCTCGACTCGAGTCAGAAGGACTCGCCCAAAAGAACTGGGTCGGCGCTGTGTTCGCGGCTGGCGACGGCCGCACCGCGCTCGAAGCCTTCTTGGATTCCGGCAAGCTTCCGGCGAAGGCCGCGGCGGCATCGGCGTCTGACAAGCGCCCGGGCGCCTTTCTTACGTCACTCGCGGTCCAAGGGTTTCGGGGTGTCGGGCCGTCGCAGATGCTTAGCGTCACTCCTGGCCCAGGCTTAACTCTCGTCGTGGGGCGCAATGGATCGGGCAAGTCCAGTTTCGCTGAAGCACTTGAAGTTCTCTTCACCGGCGACAGCAAGCGCTGGGCAGACCGGTCGAAAATCTGGCAAGAAGGGTGGCGCAACCTCCATCACGCTCATCCGACGACGATCGACGCAGACATGCTACTCGAAGGTCAGGGCGCCATGAAGATCTCTGCAGCATGGGACGCGACTGCTCCACTCGATTCGCCAAACGTCGTGGTCCAGCCGAAGGGAAAGCCGAAAACATCGCTCGAAGCGCTCGGGTGGAACAGCGCCTTGGTCTCCTACCGCCCATTCCTCTCGTACAACGAGCTGGGGTCGATGCTAGACGAGGGACCGTCGAGGCTCTACGACGCGCTTTCGCTCGTGCTCGGCCTCGAGGATCTTGTCCAAGCTCAAGACGCGTTGGCGAAGGCGAGGGCCGAGCGTCAAAAGGCGTGGAAGCTTGTGGACGAGCAGCGCGAAGAGATCGTCGAGGTACTGAAACAGTTCTTAGAGCAGGACTCCGACAAGCGCGCGTCACGCGCATTGGACGCACTGACGTCGAAGAATTGGGGACTCGTCGAGCTCCAGAAGCTTCTCGACTCCAGCGACGTCTCCTCGGATGACCAGGAAGTTACTGTCCTGAATAGGGCGCTACTGCTCGAGACGCCAGATCCCGAGCGGATCAAGAAGGCGGCGACCGGGCTTCGCGCCGCGGACGCGCAAGTGAAGAAGGTCGCGGGTACGGACGCCGACCGCGCAAGGAAGCTGGCGCTCCTGCTCGAGCAGGCGATGAAGTTTCACGAAAGCCATGCCGGAGGCGACGGCCCTGTCTGCGGGACGAAAAGGGCGATCGGAGTGTCGTGGGCCAAGCAGACACGCCAGGAGATCGATCGTTTGAAGGCGCTCGCCGCGGAGAGCGAGGCCGCGCACAGAGGAGCTGAAGAGACGCGAAGCCAGGCCGTCGCGCTGATCGCGTCGGCGCCGGACGCGCTGCTCACTCAGTTGTTCAACATCGGCGTCGACGGGCTCGATGTCGCGCGTGCGGCGTGGAAGGAGTGGCATGCCGGTACAACCCTGACGGACCTTAAGGGGCTTGCCGACCACCTCGAGAAGAAACACGAGGCCTTCACAGACGCGATCGAACGGCTGAAGAAAGGCGCCGCAGCACGGCTCAAGAAGATTGAGGACCGTTGGAAGCCGCTCGCCGAGGCCATTGCGATCTGGCTGCCCGACGCCAAGAAGGCGGCGCGCGGAATGCAGGATATGCCTCGTATTAAGGCGGGGGAGGACTGGTTGAAGGGCGCCGGCGCCGACATTCGCGATCAACGCTTCGCGCCGATCGCCGATCAGGCGATGGCGACGTGGCAGTTTCTGCGGCAGAACAGCAACGTGGAACTCGGGCGCATCGAACTTGCCGGCGCGAGGACGTCGCGTCACGTCACGCTCGACGTGACCGTCGACGGCGTTCGGGGAGCGGCGCTCGGTGTCATGAGTCAGGGCGAGCTGCACGCACTCGCACTCAGCCTGTTCCTGCCTCGCGCGACACTTTCCGAGAGTCCGTTCCGCTTCGTCGTTATCGATGATCCCGTACAGTCGATGGATCCCGCCAGAGTTGATGGACTCGCACGTGCGCTCGCAGCAGTGGCGAAGACCCGCCAGGTCATCGTGTTCACGCACGACGAACGCCTGCCGGACGCAGTGCGTCGACTCGATATCAACGCGACTATCCTCAGCGTCACAAGGCGACCGAAGTCGGTCGTCGAGTTGCGAACAGCGCTTGATCCCGTTCGTGCGCACATCGAGGACGCACTAGCGCTGGTGCACACCACAGAGTTGCCGAAAGACGTCCTGCAACGCCTTGTTCCTGGATTCTGTCGCGCAGCTCTCGAGGCATCATTCACGCATGTCGTTAGACGCAGGGGTCTTGCCACCGGCAAATCGCACGCCGATATCGAGGACGATCTGAAGAACGCCGGGAAAACGACCACGCTCGCGGCCCTGGCGTTCTACGGCGACAAGGATCGAGGCAGCGACGTCATGGGACGCCTGAATCAATTCGGCACGTGGGCCGGGGACACGTTCCGGGCGTGCAAGGATGGCGCGCACGAGGCAACTGCGACCGACTTGAATCTGTTGATCAAGGATACCGAGAAGCTCGCGCTGCGGGTTATCGCGGAGGTCAAGTAGTGGACGGCCGCGCGATGCTGATCGTTGCGCGCGATCTCCTGGAGCGGCCCGATCCGTATACAGCGGGGATCTGGCCGAGAGCGTCGGCCCTGCTCGCCCGCCATGCACTCGAAGCCGCCCTCGACGATCTCTGGCGTCGCCGGGCTCCTGGGCTAGAGCGATGCTCGATGCGCGCTCAACTGTTGTGCCTGCCCGCTTATTTGCCTGCGGACGTCGATCTCGCGACACGCACCTCGTTCGCTTGGACGGGCCTGAGCCGTGCGTCTCACCATCACGCCTACGAGCTGCCGCCGGCCGCCATCGAACTGTCGACTTGGATTGAGGTTGTTGAGCAGCTTACCGGCCGGTTAGAACGAATGTGACACACCAAAATCAATGAAACAGCTGCCAGCGGCACGAGACCGGGAAGTACAACACGCACGCCCTTCACGTTGTGCCTGCCGTGGGAGCGTCCCACCAATCTGACATCGCCCGGACAGTCGCCCGCTGCTGGCGCGTTTCCACAACGAGAGTTCCAGAACCGTAGTAAACGCGCCGAATCGGATCCTTGGTTCGCACGGATCCGAGATGCAATCCATCTTCTCGGAACCATCGGAGCTGCTTGCTTGACAGAAGCCCGAAACCGGTCTGCGCCATGACCAGCGTGCCTTTGTCGAATGTGTCCACAACCGCGTGCAGCGTGTCCTCACGCAGCACGTACAGGCGCGTATCCGTCAGAAAGTAGATGAAATCGCCCGTGTCCACGATGCGGCTTGGCACGGCTCCGATGTCGTAGGCACGAAGCGGAGTTCCGTTCGCGTCTACGTGTACGATTCGGCCTGAATACCCGGCGAGGAACGCACCTTGCGAACGGCCGGCAAAACCCGCTGCGTAGATCCAGTCCGCCGCATTAACCTCGCTAACGACCATCTGTACCGAGAACGTCGCTCTGACGCCGTCGCCGACGACTTCGTGGCGACTGAGATCCTTAGCGAACCTGGCGCCGGTGTACATCGGCAGCGCCGAGGCGTCTATGCCAGTAAGCGCCTCCATCGCGGAACTGAGAGCTTTCATCTTCTCCTCCGCGAGCGGATCGGCGGGATGTAGGTCTGGATGCCACCCTTTCGCCAGCTGGCGATAGCGGCGCTTTATTTCGTCGGCGGAAAGCGGCAGCTTCAGGTCCATTGTCTGCAGGGCGCGTTCGACTTCGGCGCTCGTCGCAACACCCGAGCTGCTCTCAGCGATGCGTGACCACCCTTCCTTCAACGGGATCTTCACTCCCCAAAGGCCCGCGCCGTCAAGCGTCATGCACCATGCCTCGTCGACACCGGTCACCAGATATCGGGTGTTGTCGTACGAAAGGGCCACACAGCGGAGGTGATTCCTCAGCGCGCCAGAATCGATTCCAAGCCGCTTCTGCAGCGACTCCACCTCTGGTGTTTCCTGCAAGTTCGTTTCGAGAATCGCCGTCAGGTTGTCGTCGTACGCGTGGCAAACGCATTCCCTGGACATCCCGATTAGACCGCGGCCGAGCGCGTTGACACCGACGCGATACACGTCGTGCCGCAACGGCGCCGCCGCCATCTGGTTTCCAGAGCGATCGAACCGGAGCGCCGCCGATGGCGCGTCGCCGAATCCCTCGGCGTTGCCGAGATCATCCAGCATCAACAGTCCCGTGTCGATCGGATGCATTTGCCTGAACGCCGTGTCGGGCCGTTCCTCTTTCGGAAGGTGTTGCACGCTCAGTATCTTCCAGCCATCTCCCTCGCTAACCTCGAATGGTGGACCCGCTGAAGCCGTTCGTGCACTTTCATCTCGAGACCCTTCCCAATGACCCGGCGCTCGGGGAAGAGGCACGTACGGAAGGCCCGTCACATCAATCCCGACCACGTTGATCACCGATTTGCCTCGTCGATGCGACGAAATGATGCGAGCCGGCTTCAGCGCAGGCACGTCAGCAGCATCTGGCAACGCCAGCATGTACGTAGAGCCCTGCTTCGTTCGCCGAATGCGTCCGGCCTTGTCGAGCCAGCCGATGATCATGGCGACTCGTTTTCCATCAGTCGCACCGACGAGCCCCTTGACCGCTGTCTGCAAGCAATTCGGATGCTGCCGGACAGCTGCGATTACGTCACGAAACAGACGAAGGTCATCGAAATGCTGGACGATTCTTTCGTTCCAGTCATGAAGGTCCGGCAACGATTCGACGGTCCTCTTCATCTCCTGCAGGCCGTCCCCATCGTCGGCGAGAGCAAGCATCGTCCCACCAACCTCCAACGCCGGGATCGAACGAATGTCGAACGACCCGAACTCGCGCTTCGTCTCGCTGACGAAAGATGGCAGCTGCCTGACGTTATGTCGCGCAAGCTGAGACGCTTCGTGGTACTTGCGCGCTGCAATCGCAGCCTGCATACGAGCCATCGTTGGAAAATACTTGTCATCCGATCCTCGAGCTCGATGTTCGGTGGATGGTGTCGGTGTGGCAGGGACGGACACGGTCGGTGACGGCGCCGTATGTTTCACAAGGGATTTGCTTCGTGATTCAAACGATCGCGGCGACGCGCCACCGAGGAGGCGACGCAAGAAGGAGAACATCGATCAGGCCAGCACGGAACTGCCGCGCGCCTTGAGCGCACACGCACCCTGTTCAAGAAGCTCGGACACACTCTCTCGCGAGAAATCACGTACAGCCCACATGTCCACGAACACTGCTCGCCCGAGCAAAAGAGTCTCGACGTCGATGCCTCCCAACATGTTCAACCGATTGTTACGGGTTTCTTGAGGGACATGGAAGGTATTCCTATTTCACGTTTCGATTCAGGTGCCCTGGTTCGAAACGATGCAAACCTTCATTCTTGATTGGCGTCATGATCAGGCCATTCCAGCAGGCGAGACCTGATCAAGATCTCGACGTCGTCGCCAAGCCATGTCAGCGTCCGCAACTACTGGTCGAGTGAACACGTCGCGAGCCGCCCTTGGAACAGTGCTGTCAGCTCCGATCTTGGCACCTTCAGAAGCGCAGCCCATCGGGCGCGTACGTGAGGGCGTACGGAGTCGCCAGATTCGGACCCACCTTTGTTCATCGCAGGCAATCGGCAGCCGGTCGGTACCCTGCTCTTACGGCGTCGGACGTCGTTGGAAACGACACTGTGCAATTCTTGCAGTTGTAGTTCTTACACGATGCGGAATGATACAGACGACTCTGTCGATTCCCATGGAATGGGCCGGTCCGCTTGACCAAGCCACCCGCCAACGCCTCGTTCACGGCGCATGCGGGCTTCGGCGCTCCCGGGGCCCAAAACCCTCTGCCTCGAGCTTTGGCATCGACTTCCGCCGAAGCGAGTTTGGCGTCAGACGAATA
>Ga0075423_10005863_pt1 | contig 11501 bp, 8 predicted proteins | sample SoiMethybrSBSTD2_FD_80114 | JGI IMG/M metagenome (GOLD analysis project Ga0075423, IMG submission 80114) | Bulk soil microbial communities from a Populus tree surrounding site in Tennessee, USA - Soil MetaG P. TD hybrid SBSTD2 | ecosystem: Environmental > Terrestrial > Soil > Tree plantation...
AACGGCGGCGGCACCGAAGATCCCGGAACGTTTGCAATCTGGTTGCGCACGGCGAATTGCCCGGTATCCCGCAGCATGCTTTCGCTCAGATCTTCACCTTTCACCGTGATCAAGCAGACCGGCAAACTCGATGCATCGAATTTCAACACTACCGGGGGCAAGGTCCCGGGCGGCAGCCGCCTGAGATTCGCCATCGCCAAATTCGAGATCATCGTCACGGCTGAGTCGGCATTCGTACTCGGCTGAAAGAAAATCTTGATCAGGCTCACGCCCGGCAGCGACCGGGATTCGATATGCTCGATGCCGCTGCCCAGCGTGAAGAAGCGCTCAAATCGCCCGGTGATGCTGACTTCCACTTGCTCGGGAGGCATCCCCGAGTAGAAAGTGGCCACCACCACGACTGGAATGTTGATAGGTGGGAACAGATCCACCGGCATGCGGACGACACTCGAAGCCCCCACCACCAAGATCATGAGACAGACAACAATGATGAAATAGGGATTACGAATCGCAAAACCTGCCATCACTTCTCTCCTGTGGCTCCCATCAGAATCAGTTTTGGATCCACTGCCTGTCCAGCTTTGAGTCGACTGCGGCTTCCGATAACGACAAGCTCGTTCTCGTTTAAGCCTGAGACGACTTCTGCTTTTGTCGGAGTTTCAATTCCCAGCACAACGGTGCACTCCTCCAGAATGCCTGGCTGTTTCACTACGAGAACTGTCTCCTTGCCTTCCTTGCTGGACACGGCTTGCAGCGGCACCGCCAAAGCGGCGGCTCTGCGATCGAGAGACAGAGTCACATAAGCGTACATGCCCGGCTTCAACACGAGCGCGGGATTGGGAACGTCTACTTCCGTCTCCATGGTGCGCGTCGTCGGCTCAACTTTGCCCGTGAAACGGGAAACCTTTCCCTGGTAGGAACGGCCCAAAGCTGGAACTCGGACTTCCACAGGCGCACCGATGCGCACCCCTGGCACGATTGACTCAGGTACAGGGAGCACCAATCGCAGCAGGTCGTCCTGGGAGAGCTCCACCACTGGCATTGCCTGGCTTTGGGAAGCGGTGCCTGCCTGGATCATGGCACCTAGGTCGGCATATCGTTTCGAGATGATGCCCGGAAACGGCGCTGTGATGCGGGAATAGGCCTGCAGCGTACGCACCTTGTTTACGTTCGCCTTCGAAGCGCGGACCTGCTCCACCGCAGCGACCAATCCTGCCTTCGATCCCGAAATCTGCGCCTCGGCAACACGATCGCGCGCCAATGCCTCGTCGATTTCCTGCTGCGCAACCAGATTCGGACGCGACCGAATCACCGAAGAAAGGCGTGTGTATGAAAGGTGGGCGACTTCGTGGGCCGACTCCGATCGACGCAGGTCCTCTCTGGCCCGGTTCACCTCGGCCTCATTTTGGTTGACTGAAGCCACGGCGTGGTCGAGGTCCTCCACGAGTTCTGGAATCTCCAGAGTCGCCAGCAGCTGGCCGGTCCGAACGTGGTCGCCCACGTCCACTAGAATCTCTTTCACATATCCGGCGATCTTGGCATGCACCTTGATCTCCTGGTAGGGACGGAACTCCGCCGCCAGTTCAAGCTGGCGCGAAAGATCTTCCCGTGTGACTTTGGCAACAGCCACTCTCACCTTATCCGGGGCCTTGTCATTCGATTCGACTTTCTTCAAAGGCGTACAAGCTGACAGAAGTGACCACATCGCGCTTAGCAAAAGTCCCGAGTAATGCCATGAGTTTTGCCGCATACCTATCTCCTCTCAGACTCAGCGATCTCCTTCAGCAGGGCACGCAACCTTCCTAGCGAAAAGTCAGGCGATTGACAGAGCGAGACTATTTTCTTCTCCGTTTCAAGCAAACGCGCGGCAACAGGCGAAATCTTCGTGGCGACTTCGTGGGACAGGATTCCGTGACGATCTCCGTCTCTCAGATCGCCGCGACAAACGGTCATGCCGCCGACCTCGACCGGTGAACCGAAGTCCACGATGTGAGCAAAGCATGAGGAACAGCCACATGCCCGGCAAAAAAGGTGAAACCCTATGAGCTAACGGTTAGCTTGCTCGCCCCCTGCCAGTTCAGATTCGGAAAAATACTGCCGGGCTGGAGGTACCCTCGAAAGTTTCTGCGAAATGGTTGAGAGTTGCGGCCTCGCAGCCAGAATGAAAAGAAAGCCAAACGCTTTCAGGTTCACTTAAGAAACGGTGCAACTTCAGAAAAGCGGGTTAGGCTGGGGGAGGACGAAAAGGGTCAGGATGTAGGAGGATTCGAATCTGACAAACCGGCTCGCGCTGCTCCTTGAAAATGAGCTCGCTCGAATCCATATCTGATGAAACGCAAGTGAACTCGACAACGTCAAACTCGACTATTTCGCTCGAGCGGTTCTCAGTTGCTTTAGTCGACTTGAACGAGCTGGTCTTGGCAGTCTCGTCGGCAGCATATTTGCTGAGTTTTGCCTGAGTTGCCAGCGAGAAAGTTCCCAGGATTAGAAAGAATGCTCCACACCACAATGAGTAGCGGTGAAGACTCGCTGTATGATTGTAATACCCGAGCTTCATACAAAAAACATAGCTGTACACTTCATAAACTGTCAACTGCTTTGTCTGTCACCGTGCGGCTGGAAAAGCTCGCTCTGGTGCCTCGATACCCCTCTCGTTCTCGGTCCGACTCGGGCACAGCGCGGTGTTAGCTCGATCCATAGAGTCCCTTTGGAGCGTTGGTTGTCGCGGGTCATAGTCGCTAGTCTCCCATTTCCAGAAGACCCCGGAACGTTCTCGTAGAGAACAGGCGCTTTTCCCTTGTTGCGGCTCATGACGAGCCCCCCGGATCGTCTCTAGGCTAAGATTTCCTTCACGACACGGCCATGGACGTCGGTCAAGCGCATGTTCCGGCCGCTAAAGGGGTAAGTCAGTTTCGTGTGGTCTAAACCCAGGAGGTGGAGAATGGTGGCATGCAGGTCGTGGACGTGGACCTTGTTCTCGACGGCGAAGTAGCCATATTCATCAGTTGAACCGAAGGTTGTACCCGCCTTCACTCCGCCACCGGCCAGCCACATCGTAAAACCAAACGGGTCGTGATCCCGACCGATCTCCTTGACGTAGCCACCATCCGGAAATTGGGCGGTTGGCGTGCGACCAAATTCTCCACCCCAAACGACTAGTGTCGATTCGAGAAGTCCGCGACCCTTCAGGTCCTTCAGCAGCGCCGCAATGGGTTTATCTGTCGCCTTGGCATTGATGCGATGACCATTCTCGAGAGCGCCATGTTGGTCCCATCGGTCGATGCCCTGCCGAGCTGGCGGAAGCAGTTCGACAAAACGTACACTCCGCTCGATCAGCCGGCGCGCTAGCAGGCACTGCAAGCCAAACTCCTGCGTCTCGCTCTCATCCAAGCCATAGAGCTTGCGCGTCGCTTCCGACTCTCCCCGGAGATCGAGAAGGTCCGGTACTTCAGCTTGCATCCGAAATGCAAGCTCGTAGTTCCCGATGGTGGCTTCCAGTTCTCTGCTGGAGCCGAATTGCTCCAGTACTCCCTGATTCAAGCGTCGCAACAGATCGAGCTTCGCAATCTGCAACTCGCTGCTTTTCTCCCGGGGCTCCAAGTCCGCAATGGGCGACTTGCCCTTTCGAAACAGGGTTCCTTGATAAGAGGCCGGCAAGAAGCCGCTGCCGAAGAGATCCAGCCCACCTGGAGGGATCAGGCCACTTTCCAGCACCACAAAACCCGGCAAGTTGTCGCATTCGCTGCCCAGCCCGTAGGTCACCCATGCGCCCATGCTCGGTCTGCCTTGGAAGCCCGATCCAGAGTGCATGAAGTAGTTCGCCGCAGTATGCTCAGAGTGGTCGGCGACCATCGAGCGAATAATCACCAGATCGTCTACGCAAGTCGCAACGTGTGGGAATAAGTCGCTCACGTCGGCACCGCTTTGCCCGTGCTTCTTGAATTGAAAGGGCGACGGAAAAATCTTGTTGCTGATGTTGAAAACAGTCGTAGGAGTTTCGAACGGGATTGTTTGTCCGGCCTCTTTAGCCAGCCTCGGCTTGGGATCGAAAGTGTCCATCTGCGACGGGCCGCCATCCATGAAGAGAAAGATCACCGACTTAGCCTTCGCTGCATAGTGAGGCGGTCGCTGGGCAAGAGGATTGGTCGCAGAGGCATCAAGCTTATCCGCCAACATCGCGGCCAGGGCCAACCCCCCAAAACCGTTGGCAGAACGGCAAAGCATTTCGCGACGACTAATACCCGGATAGGAAAGATTGATTCGGTGATTCAGGTTCGTGTCCAAACGATACTCCCGTATGCGAGACCGAAGATTGAGGATAGAGGATTGACGACCAAAAACGTTCACCCGTTTCATCCTCTATCCTCTATCCTCAACCCTCATCCTCGATCCAGTTATCGAATATAGACAAACTCCGCCGAGTTGAACAGAACATGAGCGACATCAGCCCAGACTCGCTCTTTGAGCTGTACTTCGGATAAGGCCGGCTGCAGCTTGGCATGTCGCTGTGCCTGTGCTTGTAGAAATTCGAGTGTTTCTTGAACTTCCTGATCCTGTGCGGGACGTCCAAAGGCGGTAAGAAACATATTCCGTACACCTCTCTCGGGATCCGTCTCGACCTCAAGCGAGCGGTGTGCCCATGCTTCCGCCTGCTGCACCACGAATTCGTTGTTCATCAGCATCAGAGCCTGTGACGGCACAGTAGAAACACTGCGTCGACCGATCGCGGAAATCGGGAGGGGATAATCAAAGGCCAAGAATATTGGAGTCAGAAAATTGCGGCGAACCTGGATGTAGATACTTCTTCGGCCGTTGCCATCCAGCGGACCCGACTCGGGTTTTCCACGTCCGTCCTGATAGGCGCTGATGTGTGGAGGGATGGCAGGGCCCAGCACCTTCGGATCAAGACGGCCAGAAACTGCCAGGATCGCATCGCGGATGGACTCCCCTTCCAGTCGTTGCATTGGCATTCGATGCAACCATTTGTTTTCGGGGTCAAGTTCCTCAGCCTTGAGGTCGGCCTGACTCGACATGGCATAGGTACTACTAAGCACCATGATCCGGTGCATGGCCTTGATCGACCAGCCGCTATCGATGAACTTCTGCGCCAGGAAATCGAGCAATTCTGGATGGGTTGGCGGCTCGCCGGTTTTACCGAAGTTGTCAACTGAGCGAACGATTCCCTGCCCAAAGTGATGCTTCCAGATTCGATTCACCATGACTCGTGGTGTCAAAGGGTTTTCCCGGTGCACCATCCATTCGGCCAGCTGCAACCGTCCACTGCCTTCGATCACGGGAGGTTGCTTGTCACCAGCGATCACCTGCAGAAATCTACGCGGAGCTACTTCGCCAAGGTTTTTGTGGTTACCACGAATGTGTACCTGCACGTCATGCGGTTCTTCATCGCTTCCAATCATCCCAAAGATAGACTCAGGAATCCGGCGCTCGATTTGCTCGCGCATGGCTTGAAGCTGAGTTATCTGCTCTAGAGTTATTTTTTGACTTGTGCCAGCCCTGCTGCCACTGTCGGGCAACCAGGCGAACTTGCGAACTTCTGATTGGGCCGTGTGACTTGCCTGCAAGGACAAAGATCGGCCGCCGGGCAAGAGCTGGTTGGCAGCCAGGTCTTCAAGTCTTCCAGTCGGGCTCAGAGTTGCAACAATCGGGCTAACGCCCTGGTTCTTTTGAAGTGTGTTTTGAAAGAATTGTCGATAAGTGCGCGCTAATTCTTCCAGCGACTGAATGCCCTGCTGTGAGACCAATGGCTGGATGCCCGCGACGGGAGGCCGAAACGTTCGTGGGGGTTCCTGCGAATCAGATAAGACGATCTGATCGACTACAATGTGTCCAGTCGTGCTCCGGTCGACGATCTCAAAATAGCCTTGGCGTCCAATTTCTTTGGTCAACCTCAACGTCATCCACTGCAAACCTGATTCTCCCTTTGGGAACAGATGCAAACTCTTGTGTCCGTCCGCGACGACTGTGAATCGCAATCTGGCCTTCTCTCCTTTCAGATCCTCGCGGCTACCACCCATCAGGACGTGAACAAAGAGTTTTGGCAGCTTGAACTTTCGCGAGGTCAGGCTTCCCACCATTCGATTGGAAACGCCGAAAGAGTTGGCCACTCCCTGACCGACGTAATCGCGCAGAGGCTCGTTAGGCGGCAACCGATGCACCGGACCGTCACCGAAGGCTTGACCTTCAGCCTTCCAATTTGGAAATCCGCGGGATTCGAATTCCTCAAAAATGACGTCCCTTCGCTCCCCGCCGGCAGGAACTTCCGCCGGCTTGCTCGTCTCCAGCCTTATCTGTGTCCAGGCGGTCTCGAACGATTCTCCTTTGTGGATTTGCTCTAAAACGCGGGCGTACGCATAGAAGAGGCTTTCTGGCTGTTTCTGGGCAGCCTCGATCCTCGCCGCCCAAGACGACAGCAAAGCGCCAGCCAGGCCACGTTTGCTTGCCATCGCGAAGATGGCACGTTCGCGTTCCTCAGGTTTCTTCGCAAGCACTTCAGACGCCGCCAGAAGATACGCATCAACCAAACCTGCCTGATGCAGCAATTCGCCCCTCATCAAACGTTCAATCCTCAGATTGAGGCCTCCAATGCTGGTTCTAGCCTCAGCAATTCTGTTGGCGACCGGAGGAGAATCTAGGATCGCCTCTGAAACATTGGTGCTATGAAGAAAGCCTGCCAAGGCGTAGTAATCGGTGGTAGGGATTGGATCAAACTTGTGATCGTGACAGCGGGAGCAAGCGCCGGTGAGTCCAAGAAATGCTTTCGTCAGAACATCAATTTGATTGTCCACTTCGTCCGCCCGCGACTTTACAGAGTCTGTTGCACTGTTCAGCACCTCGCCAAACCAGAGAAACCCCGTGGCCAGCGGCGACTCCCAGCAGGTACCATCTGCACTTAGGCGTTTTTGTGGCAGCAAATCGCCGGCAATATGTTCCTTGACAAACTGATCGTAGGGCACGTCCTGATTGAGCGCTCGAATCACATAATCGCGGTATCTCCAGGCATCCAGCTTGTCATTATCAAACTCGTGGCCGTTGGTCTCGGCAAAGCGCACTAAATCCAACCAGTGGCGAGCCCACCGTTCTCCGTAGTGCGGAGAAGCTAGTAGCCGGTCCACCACGCGGTCTTGAGCCAACGCTGAGTTGTCCGCAAGGTAGGCTTCGATCTCTCGTGGTGTAGGTGGCAATCCAATCAGATCAAAAGTGACGCGGCGCAGCCATGCATGCTTGTCCGCCGGAGGCGCCGGTTTCAGTCCTTTGCTTTGGAGTTGCGCAAGGACGAAACTATCTATCGGAGAACTCACCCAACTGTTCTGCTCAACCACGGGAACAACTGGCTTTTGAATTTTGCGAAACGCCCAGAAGGTTCTGGCTTTCTCAAAATCAATGCGCGAGGTTGGTGCGGTAGCGGAGGCAACTTCGTTCCGTGGGTCTGGCGCGCCCATCTTTACCCAGGTGATGAGTCTCTGGATTTCTTCATCGGTTAGCTTCCCGGTCGGTGGCATCTTGAGCTGAAGATCTTTGTAGCTGACAGCTTTGATCAACAAGCTCTTCTCTGGTTCGCCCGGAACGATAAGAGGGCCGCTGTCGCCACCTTTCACAACTCCTTCCGCCGTGTCCAGCCGCAGTCCTCCCATCGGCGCCGGTAATTGAGCACTGTGGCAGCTGTAGCACTTTGAAACGAAGAGCGGTCTTATTTCCTTCTCAAAAAACTCAATTTGTTCTGCGTTCAGGTTGGCCGACACCTGAGCTGGCCAAAGCAGCAGCATGAGCCAGGCGAATTGAAGCCAGCGTCGCGTCAGCAGACGCAGAAATGAGACGACGATGCACATTGACTTTGAGTGTAATAACGCGCCCAAAGCCTGTCAACGCTGTAAGCAGGAGCGTGATGGCCTTCCGGTCAGTCACCGTAACACATTGTCTATCCTGATTGGACAGCAAAGGACTTCACGAATTTTCAATATTCCAAGCTATCCTCTCCGGGAACGAAAACGCCCGTTTCCAAGATTAGTGTGCTGACGCTGTCGCGTGTTTTCCATTGCGAAGAGAATCCAGAAAATTCCTGACATTAGTTCATCTGCTGCCGATAAAGTACAGGACGCGCTCTCGCTGAGGAACTGCCAAGAGACGCAAAGAGCGCCAAGAAGCTAATCCGGTAAATCGCCTGTCTGCGTTTCAGACCCAACGGCGGTTAACTATTCCTCGTTGAGATCGGACGCAGCGGCAATTCATCCTCAATGGTTTAGGTAAGCAATAAGTTGTGTTCACTCCCACTACAAAGCGGCATCCTGAGTCGCTCAGGCTTTGCCGTGTGTTAAACTCCCCTGATTTATAACGACTTTAAACTTGGACGACTTCAACTTATGCCTCTCGAAAAGGTTCTTCTCGCCAAGCCCCGCGGTTTCTGCGCCGGCGTAGTGCGTGCAGTCGACATTGTCAATATTGCTCTCGATGTCTACGAGAAGCCTCTCTACGTCCGCAAAGAGATCGTCCACAATCGTCACGTGGTCGAAGAGCTGCGTACGAAAGGAGCTGTATTTGTCGATACCTTGCTCGAGGTTCCTTCGGGGGCGACAGTCGTGTTCAGCGCCCATGGGGTAGCACCGGAGGTAAGGGAGAAAGCCAAAGCCAAAAACCTCAAGGTCATCGATGCCACGTGCCCACTGGTAACAAAGGTTCACCTTGAAGCTGTCAAATACGCGCGTGAGGGCTATACGATCGTATTGATCGGGCACAAAGGCCATGAAGAAGTGATTGGCACTATGGGTGAAGCACCCATGGTTCTAATCAGTTCTCGCGATGAAGTGTCTCACCTCAACCCGACGGACCCAACTCGAATTGCCTATTTAACTCAAACGACGCTCAGCCTTGATGAAACCCGTGACATTATTCTCGCACTGCGCGAGCGTTTTCCGAGCATCGTCGGTCCTCCCTCCGAAGACATTTGCTACGCCACTCAGAACCGGCAGGAGGCGGTTCAGGCGATCACCCGGCACGCTGATTTGATCCTTGTCATTGGTTCTGCCAACAGTTCAAACTCAAACCGGTTAGTCGAAGAGGCTCAGAAGTCGGGTTCGCGGGCCTATCTGATTGATGACGTCCGGGACATTCAGGAGAGCTGGCTTGATGGTGTTCGTGTCGTTGGAGTCACTGCGGGAGCCTCTGCGCCTGAGATTTTGGTGCAACAAGTTGTTGAGCACCTGAAGTCCCGTGGTGCTGCCATAGTCGAGGAATTCGAGACCACAAAGGAAGACGTCCACTTTGCCCTTCCCGCTAATCTGGGCAACGATCTGGAAGCAAAGGATCGTGTTCAAGCTTGAGAGCCAACCCACCGGACCGCGTCTTACCCCAAAAGGGCTCTGGATCGCTCCTGGAGGGCCCAGAAGTCTCTTGAGTCCACTCCTCCGCTGAGGTGAGGCCGTCAGTTTCAGGAAATCATGCGTTGCGCCGGCAGGGCTCTCAATTCAGTGGAGAGCGACTGTGGTCTATGGGATTCTAACAAAATCAACCGTGTGGCTGAGGAACCGCTATCGCTGCGCAGGACTTCTCCCTGATCCCCGAAAGCGAGCTAAAGGTTCGCGTTTGCCTGCGAATGACGGCAGCAAGTCAGATTAACCCTCCAAGAATCCCGTTGAATTCCTGAATCCAAAGCGGCACCATTGAACCTCGACTTGCCCTTCGTCACCCTCGGAACCCTCGAAACTACTTCGCTGCGGAGATTCACATCATGCTGTGGTGGATCTGGATCTTGCTGGGATTTCTGCTGTTGGTCGCCGAGCTACTGACACCTGGCGGCCTCTATCTATTGTTCTTCGGAGTCGCCGCCGTCGTTGTCGGTTTGCTGGCTGGTCTCGGCTTAGCAGGTCCTCCGTGGATGGAATGGTTGTTGTTCTCGTTAGTTTCGGTGGTGGCCTTGAGCCTATTCCGTCGCCCTCTGCTGAAACGCTTGCGGCCCGCCGCGATGGGAACTGAGGTCGACAGTCTTGTGGGTGAGACGGCCGTCGTGCTGGAAGATATGCCAGCCGATGCCATCGGTAAGGCGGAGCTGCGCGGGTCGGCCTGGAGGGCGCGAAACGTCGGCAAAGACGCCCTGATCCGTGGGCAACGCTGCACAGTTGAAAGAGTCGACGGACTAATGCTCTGCGTACGCGCCTGACCCGGGCTTGAGCTTTTTCGGGCCAGATCCCTTGCACCGTTGGAAACCTACACGGTTTCAGCTTCCGTCAACGGATCTCTACGGCATCCCCGCCTTCTGCTTTTATTCCTTGCTGCTTCGAAAGGACAGTCTACATGGGAGAGCTCACTGGCGGTTTGATTGTTGTGTTTGTCCTGGCGATCCTAGTGATCATTATCATCGCCAAGACGGCGGTGGTAGTTCCGCAACAAAGCGCTTATATCGTCGAGCGACTCGGCAAGTACAGTGGCACGCTGGACGCTGGCTTTCATGTTCTCGTTCCCTTCATGGACGTCATTCGGTACCGGCACACACTGAAGGAGATGGCCATCGATATTCCGGAGCAGGTCTGTATCACGCGCGACAATGTGCAGGTGGCTGTTGACGGCGTGTTCTACATGAAAGTGCTCAACCCGCAACGCGCCTCGTATGGAATCAGCGACTTCATTTTTGCCATCACTCAGCTTGCGCAGACCACCCTGCGCAGTGAAATCGGAAAGATCGAGCTCGACCGCACCTTTGAGGAGCGCACCAACATCAACATCGCCGTCGTACACGAGCTGGACAAGACCTCAGAACCCTGGGGAGTGAAAGTACTGCGTTATGAGATCAAGAACATCACGCCGCCTAAGGACGTTCTACAGGCCATGGAGAAGCAGATGCGCGCGGAGCGTGAAAAGCGCGCTACCATTTTGAATTCCGAAGGGGTCCGTGACGCCGCCATCAATCAGGCCGAAGGCGAAAAGCAGCAAATCATCAAGGCGTCTGAGGCCAGCAAACAACAAAAAATCAACGAAGCCGAAGGCCAGGCAGCCGCAATTCTCAGCGTCGCCAGCGCGACCGCGGAAGGCATCCGTAAAGTTGCGGAGTCGATCCAGGCTCCAGGAGGCTATCAGGCCGTCCAACTGAGAGTTGCCGAGCACTACATTGGTCAATTTGGCAATCTCGCTAAAGAGGGGAACACCATCATTCTTCCCGCGACGCTCAGCGATGTGGGTTCGATGATCGCACTGGCGATGAATGTGATTCGCCAGGGAACGGGTTTGGAGAACATGCCTCCCGTGCCTAAGAGCCCGCCGACACCGCCGGCCTACTCGTGAATCGAAACGTTTACTGCACCTCATCGAACGTCAACTCTGGAGGTCCCATGCGCAAGAAGTTTATAGTCCTGCTCTGCATTTCTAGCGTCGGCCTGTGCCTCGCGCAGGCCGGCAGAAATGATGAAGCTCCCGTTCGGGAGGTCGTCAGTAAGTATGTCGAGGCTCGTGAGCAGCTCGATCGCAAAGCCGTCGAAGGTTTGTTCACATCGGAT
>Ga0075423_10005864_pt1 | contig 11500 bp, 9 predicted proteins | sample SoiMethybrSBSTD2_FD_80114 | JGI IMG/M metagenome (GOLD analysis project Ga0075423, IMG submission 80114) | Bulk soil microbial communities from a Populus tree surrounding site in Tennessee, USA - Soil MetaG P. TD hybrid SBSTD2 | ecosystem: Environmental > Terrestrial > Soil > Tree plantation...
ATCCGCGAAGCTACGCGAAGATTCGCGAAGAAGAAACACGCCTATTCTGATCCGCGAAGATGTGCGAAGGGACGCGAAGATGGGGCCTATTTTCGCGCGGCTTCGCGGATTCTTGACCGGCGCGCTAGGGTGTCGGCTGCGCGCTTGGAGCGGCCTGCGCCGGCTGGTCGCCCAGCGATTTGATATAGGCGATCAGCTGGAGCAACTGGTCCTCGCTGACCCGCCCCTGGAACGACGGCATAACCGGCTGGCGCCTGGCGACGATCTGCTTCTGCGGCAGCAGTATTGAATCGCGGACGTACTGCTCGTCGGCGACGACTGTGCCGCCGCCCTCCAGCGGCACCGGCTTGCCAAAGACGCCCGCGAGTGATGGCCCGACGCCGCTGCCGTCCATGCGGTGGCAGCCGCTGCACCCCAGGCTCACGAACAGCTGCCCGCCCGACGCGGCCAGCGACGTGGGGGCCTGCGCGGGCGCACCGGCCACGCCGCCCGCGAGCCAGCGCGCGTAGTCGGCCTGATCCATCACGAACACGGTGCCGCCCATAGCTGCGTGATCGCCGCCGCAATACTCCGCACAGAACAGGTGATACTCGCCGGTCTTCGTCGCCTGAAACCAGAGCGTCGTGTAGCGCCCTGGTAGCACATCCTGCTTGACGCGGAAGGCCGGCACATAGAAGCTGTGGATGACATCCTCCGATGCCATCACCAGCTTGATCGGGCGATCAATCGGCACATGCAGCTCGTTGATCTCGCGCTGGCCTTCAAGGTGCTGAAACTTCCACATCCACTGCTTCCCGACGACATAGACCTCCGTCGCGCCGGCCGGCGGGCGCTCGATGGTGAAGAAGAGGCTGGCAGCCCAGCCGAAGACTCCCAGCGCCAGGAAGGCTGGAATGATCGTCCAAGCCAGCTCGAGCTTGATACTGGCGCGATGCGCGCCGGTGCGATCGGCGGACGAGCCACGGCGATATTTAATCGCGAAGTAGACGATCAGTATCGCGATCGGCAGTGCGAAGAGCAGGCTCAACCCCACGAGGGCATAGAACAGTGTGTCCACACGCCCTGCAACGGTGGATGCCTGATCGGGTGTTAGCGAAAAACCGCCCATGGCGCTCTACCTCAATACCACCAGGTTTTACCACCAAGACACCAAGTCACCAAGCCTTTGCGTCGCCCAGAGTGTACGCGGTGTCTTGATGGTAAAACTATTGGCCTATTCAGCCGTAATATACTAATTGCGCGGTTGTGCTCGCGGCGCAGCAGCACGAAGATGAACCCACCCAGCGCCAGCACGCTGGTAATAGCCCCCAGCAAGAGGACGTTCTGGATCAGCAAGCTGTACTGGCCGGTTGTCGGGTCGTAGTGATAGCAGAAGAGCAGAATCTGATCGACTGGCGAGCCGATCGCGCCAGATGACGCCTCGACCAGGCCGAGGCGCAGATCGTCGGGCGTGTAGTCGATGCCATAAAAGTAGCGCGCGATCCGCCCGGACGGATTCAGCACGACGATCCCAGTCGGGTGCATATACTGATCGAGCTGCGCGTCATAGCTGTAGTGGAAGCCGATCGCCTGCGCCAGCGCATGGACCGGCGCGTCGTCGCCGGTCAGAAAGTGCCAGCCGGCCTCAACGCCGGGCCGCCCGTAGCGCTCGATGTAGGTCGCCTTCTTCGCCGTGGCGATCGCCGGCGTTTCGCGCGGGTCGATGCTGACGGTCACGATCTCGAACTGGTCGCCGGCGCTGAGGCGCATCTTCCGCAGCGTCTCAACCAGCTGGGTCAGCACGATCGTGCAGAGATTCGGGCAGCGATAGTAGGCCAGCGTGAGGATGACCGGCTTCTGGCCGAAGTAGTCGCCCAGGCGCACGCTCTGGCCCGCCTCGTCGCGAAACCGCAGATCGTGCGGCACCTGCGCGCCGAGGCGCTGCTCGAAGCTCACGCCGCTCAGGTCCGGCGGCGGGCCGGGCTGCGCCGCAACAACGCGGACAACACTCAACGAGAGCAGACCGGCGAGCAGCGCGACGACGAGGCGGCTCAACGCAGCCTGGCGTGATGGATGTGCGATCGGCTTGGCTCGCATGTGCTCACCTTTGAAGCGCTCAAGCGCTGAGACCGCTGAACCCTCACCCCTGCCCCTCTCCCGCCAGCGGGAGAGGGGTGACATCGCTGAAGCGCTGCACCCGCTTCTTCAGCGGCCTCACTCATTCAGCGCCTCAGCGGTTCTGCTTGTCCCTTCGCGTATCTTCGCGTAGCTTCGCGGATCACGAATGCTTCGCGGATCAAAAACCGAATTCTGGCGCACTAGGGCGTTGCCGCCGGGACATTCTGCCCCGTGCCAGGTACGCTGGTCGGCTGTGCTGCCGGCGTGCCGCTCGTCGAGCCGGGGCTGCGAGCGGGCAGGCCGCGCTGCACAATCAGCTCCATCGCCCGATCGATCGGGATGTGAACGATGCCAGCCTGCTGATCGATCCAGCCGTAGCTGTCCAACCGCGCCTGCTCAGTGGCGCGCAGGTTCGCCAAATCTGCGGCGGGCGCAATCTGGAGGCGCGGGGCGAGCGGCAGCTGTGCCGTCTGCGCGAGTTGCGGGACGGACGCATCGGCCTGCAACGCGCGGTTGGCGAAGGCGGCGAACACGCCGCCCAGCGCCAGTAGGACGACGGCGACACTCAGCGTCAGCGCAACCGCGACCAGCGCGATGCGTCCGACGCGCAGATTGTCGCCCTCGTGACCCATGCCGCGCAGCTGCTCGATCGCGCGTTGCGCCTCGTCCTGGCGCTGGGAATCCTGCCCCCGCCGTCTGTCCGCTCGGCTGCGCAAGGCGTTGGCCAGGCTGCCCAGGCCAATCACGCCGAGCAGCGCGACGGCGACTTTCGCTAGATCGCCCGCGCTGCGCCGCTTCGGGGCATCGGCAGCCGGGCGCGGCTTAGGGGCGTCCGGGCGCTTCGTGTCCTTCATGCGCGAATACCTCCTGCGGCTGCGACACCGGCAGCAGCGGATGTCTGCTCAGCCGCCAGGCGAAGGCTGCCAGCCAGATACCGCCTATGCCGAGCAGCGCCGCCAGATCGAGCCAGTGGACGGCGAGCACCGGACGCAGCGGCGGCATAACCAGCCAAAACATCTCGATCGCGTGGATGAGCATTAGTCCCGCCGCCAGCGCGCCCAGCGCCCAGGCACGCCGCTTGACAGCGCGCGACAGTAGCACGAAAAAAGGCAGCACGAACTGGCAGATCGCCATAAAGATGCCGACCCAGCTCCAGCCGCCCTGCGAACGGATGGTGTAAAATTGGATCTCCTCGGGCAGATTGCCGGCCCAGATGATCAGCAGCTGCGAGAAGCTGAAATACGCCCAGATGATCACGAACGTCAGCAGCAGATTGCCCAAGTCGTGAAACGTGTTCGCCGACAGTGCGCCGGCCAGGGGCGGTCGCTTGGCGAGCAGTGCCACGACGACGATCGCGAACGCCAGCGTCACCAGGCCGTTTCCGATCACGAACAGCGCCCCGTAGATCGTCGAATACCACGTCGGCTGGAGCGACATCACCCAATCGATCACGGCGAATGTCACCGTCAGGAAGTAGAGGATCAGCGCCGGTGGGCCGAGCGAGCGCAGGCGTTGCGACGGGCCGCGGTCGGCGCTCCGATCCTGCGCCAGCGACCAGCGATTGAACAGGTAGCTCAGGATGATCCAGATCACGAAGTAGAGCGCGGCGCGGGCCACAAAGCCGGCGAAGTTCAGATACAGCAGCTTGTGCGCGATCACCGGGTCGGCGGCGGCTTCGGGCCGTATCCAGGGGTAGAGATAGGGCATGCCGAATAGCAGCGGCACGAACAGCAGCGCCAGCAGCGGCAGCGTGATCATGGCCGCCTCAAGCGGACGGCGGATCGCCAGCGCCCACGCGCCGCCGGCCACATGCAGCACCGCGACGGTCGCGATCGCGCCCAGCGGGATGCCGAGCCAATACATCCAGGCGACCAGATAGGCCGAGAAGAACTGCGCCGGCTCGAGATACCACCCGATCGCGCAGCCCGCCAGCCCCAGCACGCCGACGATCAGCGCGCCGGCCTGGATGCGGCCGAGCCGGGGGGTATCGGTTCGAGACATCGGCTTACCTCACTTCAGTTGCCCGCGCTGATCAGGTGGCACATCATCGAGCGGCGCGTGCTGGCTGAGCTGGAGCGCGCGGATGTAGGCGATGATCGCCCAGCGATCCTCCGGCGCGACCCGGCTGGCATACGAGTACATGCCGCCGAAGCCGTTGCTGATCACATCGAAAAAGTGACCGGCGGGTGCCTGGCGCAGCCGATCATCGTGGAACGAGGGCGGATGGCTGAAGCCGCGCTGCACGATCATCCCCTCGCCGTCGCCGAGCGCGCCGTGGCACGGGCTGCAATAGATGTTGAAGCGCAGCTGCCCGCGCTGCAACACCGCCGTCGTCACGGTGAAGGGGAAGGTGTCGGCCAACTCGCCGCCGATTGTGCCGCGATACAGCAGCTCGTCGTCGCGCAACTGCCCGCGCGCCACCACGCCATCGACCAGTGGCCGCGCCGATTGCTCGCCGGGAAAGAATGTGTCGGCCTCGAACGGCTCCAGCTTCGCCTGGTCGCGCATGTTCTGCCCGCAGCCGGCGATGATCGGCAGCGCGGCGCAGAGCACGAGGAATAGCATCGCTCTGATTCTGGAACATAGCTGTTTCGTCATATACTGCTCTTAGAGACGCGAAACGTCGTGTTCTGTCGCAGGATTGCTATACATAGATCTGCCCCTACTCAATGCGGCACCTCCGCCAGCGTGGTCGCACCCAGGTCTGCGAGGAATTGCCGCGTCGCCGTGCCGTCGAACTGCGGATCATCGGCCATGATGCAGAGGAAGAAGCCATCGCGTGAGGCGTGCGCCACGAACTCCGCTACGTTGAAGACCGAATGATAGGGTTCCGGCAGGCCGTTCAGCCAGAGCATGCCGAGGACCGCCGAGAGCGCCGCCACCAGGATCGTCAGCTCGAAGGTGATCGGAATATACGCCGGCCAACTATTGAACGGTCGCCCGCCGACGTTGAGCGGATAGTCAACCACCGTCGCGTACCACTGCATGAAGAAGCCGCCCGTGCCGCCGATGATGCCGCCGGCCAGCACGATCAGCGGCAGCCGCCGACCGCGCACACCGACCGCTTGTGCCAGCCCCTCAACCGGGTAGGGCGCGAAGGCGTCCATACGCTGGTAGCCGGCCTCGCGCGCGCGCTGCGCCGCCGCCACGAGACGCTCCGCATCGGCGAATTGGGCCATGAGGCCATAGATTGGCGTTTTTACGCGCATAACTGTACGTGTTCAGCTTTAACGCAAAGGCGCAAAGGCACAAAGGTCATCTTCCCGTTGCTTTGCGTCTTTGCATTTAACTCCACGGTAAAGGTGGATAGCCCATCTTGTCTCACGTTTCACGTTTCACGCTTCACGGTGCCCGCTCGTCTCGGAGACCAGCTCGCGCATCTCGGCGATCGAGATCATCGGCAGCACGCGGATGAACAGGAAGAACAGCGCGAAGAACAGCCCGATCGACCCGACGAACGTCGCGATGTCCCAGATCGTTGGGGCGTATATACCCCAGGCCGACGGCAAGAAATCGCGATGCAGGCTAGTGACGACGATCATATAGCGCTCCAGCCACATACCGACATTGACGATCAACGCGATCACAAACATCGCCGGCGCGCTCGTCCTGATGCGCTTGAACCAGAGCGGCTGGATCGCAATCACGTTGCAGAAGATCACCCCCCAGAAGACCAGCCAGTAGGGGCCGAACATGCGATTCAGCGTCACATACTCCTCGAACTGATTGCCGCCATACCAGGCCATAAACGTCTCGATCAGGTAGCTATACGCCACGATCAGGCCGGTCGCCAGCAGTATTAGCGCCATCGCGTTGAGATGGCGCGTGGTGATGAAATCCTCCAGACCATAGGCTTTGCGCAGCGGGATCGCGAGCGTGAAGTCGAAGCTGACGATCGTATGCACCGAGACGACCAGCGGCGTTGCCAGGCCGGCTAGTAGTAGGTAGGCCACCTCGTAGCGCTGCCAGTGGCTGGCCGAGTTGCGCCAGCCCATCGCCAGGATGCCATAGATCGCCCGGCTGATCCGGCGCTGCGCGCGGTCGCGCAGCGTCGCCAGGTCGGGGATCAGGCCGATGTACCAGAACAGCAGCGACACGGTGGCGTAGGTTGAGATGGCGAAGAAATCCCAAACCAGCGGGCTGCGGAACTGCGGCCAGAGCGCCATTGTGTTCGGGTAGGGAACGAGCCAGTAGAACAGCCATGGCCGGCCCAGGTGCAGGATTGGGAACAGCCCGGCGCAGGCCACCGCGAAGAGCGTCATCGCCTCGGCGAAGCGGTTGATCGAGGTGCGCCACTTCTGGCGCAGCAGCAGCAGGATCGCCGAAATAAGCGTCCCCGCGTGGCCGATGCCGATCCACCAGACGAAGTTGGTGATCGCAAAGCCCCAGCCGACCGGAATGTTGACGCCCCAGATGCCGATGCCGGCGATGAACAGGTAGGTGATCGCGACCAGCAGGATCATCGCCAGCAGGAACGCGATGCCGAAGCCCAGCAGCCAGCCCAACGACGTTCGGCGGGTCAGGACGATCGCGCTGATCTTGTCCGAAACCGATTGAACAGTATAGCCGGGCTTGAGCACCAGGTCGCGCCCGTCTGCGCCTGTGGGCTGTTCTGCGGCTGCCATACGCTATTCCTCGATAGCCGGGTTCGGGTTGCGCAGTCGCGCCAGGTAGGTCGTGCGCGGGCGCGTGTTCAGCTCGCCGAGCAGCTGATAGTTGAGCGGCTCGGCCTTGCGCTGCGCCACCTGGCTGCTCGGATCGTTGATGTTGCCAAACGTGATCGCCTGCGTCGGGCAGACCTGCTGGCACGCGGTCAGGATCTCGCCGTCGCGCACCGTGCGGCCCTGCTTCTCGGCGGCGATCTTGGCCTTGCCGATGCGCTGCACGCAATAGGTACACTTCTCCATCACGCCGCGATCGCGCACCGTCACCTCCGGGTTGTGGACGAGCTCGATCACCGGGATGTCCTTGCGGGCATACTGAAAGAAGTTGAAGCGCCGCACCTTGTAGGGGCAGTTGTTCGAGCAGTAGCGCGTGCCGATGCAGCGGTTGTAGATCATGGCGTTCAGCCCCTCGCTGCTGTGAACTGTCGCGGCGACCGGGCAGACCAGCTCGCACGGGGCGTTTTCGCAGTGCATGCACGGCACAGGCTGGTGAACGACCGCCGGGTTCTCCAGCGCGCCTGCGTAGTAGCTATCGATGCGAATCCAGTGCATCTCGCGGCCAGCCGCCACCTGATCCTTGCCGACGACCGGGATGTTGTTCTCGGCCTGGCAGGCGATTGTGCAGGCACCGCAGCCGATGCAGGCGTTGGTGTCGATCGTCATGCCCCAGGCGTAGCCCTCGGCGGGCTGCTCGGGGTAGAGTGATTCGTGCGACTCATCGCTTTCGGGCCGCTGGGCGAAGAGCGGATTACGCTGGAACTCGGCGAGCGTGCCGGTTCGCACGAGATCGCGCCCTTCCATGAGGTAATGGTTCTGCGTCGTCGCCAGCCTGTAGAGTGCGTCGGTCTTGCGAATCGCCAGGCCGCTGCCGAACCAGGGCGCATCGGCAGTGCGCAGAGCGTAGGCGTTGACGCCGATCCCATTGCCGACCTGACCGGCGCGCGTGCGGCCATAGCCGAGATGCAGCGTGACCGAGCCATCGGCGTGGCCGGGCTGCACCCAGACGGGCGCGCGCACGGAGCGACCGGCGTAGCCCAGCTCGACGACATCCTCGCTGGCGAGCCCCAGGCGCTCGGCGGTGGCCGGGCTGATGAAAGCGGCGTTGTCCCAGGTGATCGTGGTGATCGGTTTGGGCAGCTCTTGCAGCCAGCCGTTGTTGGCGAACTGCCCATCCCAGATCGTCGGGTCGGGGCGAAAGACGATCTCGATCGCCTGGTCGTCGGTGGGGGCCGGCGGCGCGGCGAGCGACAGCGGCGCGACGGCGACCTGCTTCGGCGGCAGCGCGGAGTTGGCGACCAGCCCATCGTGCAGCGCGCGCCGCCAGGCCGCGTCGTCGGCGAGGCCCTGGCCCTGCCAGTAGCCGCGCACGCTCGCGAGGCTCGTCTGGCTAGGTTGGCCCAGCAGCGCGGCAAGCAGCTCGTGGGCCGTCTTGCCGCCGTAGAGCGGCGCGATCGTCGGCTGGATGATCGTGGCCGAGCCGTCGTAGGCGCGCGCGTCGCCCCAGCTCTCCAGGTCGTGCGCCGCCGGGATGTGCCAGTGGCTGAGCGCCGAGGTTTCGTCTTCGTACAGGCTCAGATGGACGACGGTGCCAACCTTCGTGAGCTGCGCGGCGAAGTCGAGGTCGGCGGGAGTGGTGTAGGCCGGGTTGCCGCCGAGGATGCAGAGCAGGCCGACGCTGCCGGCGGACATCGCGGCGATCAGCTCGCGCAGCGAGGCGACTCTATCGCCGGGGCCGGACTCGACCGGCGCGGTATACACGACGGTGCTGCCGACGTTGCCGAGCGCCGCGTTCATCGCGTGCGCCAGCGCGTGAACGGCTGGCGGCTGCCCTTCGCCGACCAACACCAGGCTCGACCCGCGATGTGCGAGCAGATCGTTGGTCAGCGCGGCGATCCATGCGGGCGGGACGCCGGAGGGTAGCGATGCTGGCGGCACCCCCGCGACGCCGAGTCCGACTGCGACCGCGCGGGCGAACGACTCGATATCGCGTGCGCGCAACGGCAGCCGGTGGTCGGCATTCGAGCCGGTGACGGTCAGGCTCGGCTCGACGATATACAGCCGGTTCATGGTCGGCTGCTCGCCACGCACGCGCCGCCGATCGGCAAAATCGCGGGCGTAGCGCACGCCGCCGGGGCCGCCATACATGAAATCGGCGTCGAGCGACAGGATCACGTCAGCCTTGTCGAGCTGGTAGACTACATGAGCTGCTTCGCCGAAGGCCAGGATCGCGCCGGCGCGCGCGTTGTCGCGACCGACCGGCTCGTACTGGTGCCAGGTGGCGGCAGGGAACTGAGCGAGCAGCGTCTGAATCTGTGCGACAAGCGTTGGCGAGGTGATCGTCTCGCTCAGCAGCCGCAGGCCGGCACCCTGGCTGGCGCGCTGGGAAGCCAGCAGGCTGGTGAGCGCCGCCAGGAAGCTATCCCAGGTGCTCGGTCGCCCCAGGTTCAGGACGGTCTGCGAGCGATCAGGGTCATAGAGCGTTAGCAGCGCCGCCTGTGCAAACACGTCGGTCGCGCCGAGGCTCGCGGGGTGGTCGGGGTTGCCTTCGATCTTGGTCGGTCGGCCTTCGTTGCTGCGCGCCAGCACGCCGAGGGCATAGCCGCTCATGCGCACGGCCGTGGCGAAGAAGAGCGGCTCGCCCGGAGTGATAGCCTCGGGTTGGTCCACGTATGGAACGAGCTGGTCGGGAGCTTGTGGCTGCGGCGCGCAGGCGCTCAGGCCCGCCAGCGCCAGCGATGCGCCCATCAGCCGCAGCACCGTGGCGAGGAATTGGCGTCGGCTCAACGCCTCGCGCAGCTCGCCGGCCTGGCTTGGAAACTCGCGGCGCAGCAGTTCGTGAAACTCCGCCGTTTCGGCCAGCTCTTCGAGGCTGCGCCAATATTGGCGACCCTGCTTCCCGGCCAGCCGGGCGCGGACGGCCGCAATATCGAGCGATTCTCTGCCCACTTTTCCCTCACCCCCAACCCCTCTCCCGCCAGCGGGAGAGGGGAGTCGCCGCAGAGATGGGAAGATCAGCGATGGCACGTATAGCAATCGGTCATCTGTTTGACGCTCAGGATGTGATACTGCTGCATGAGCTGATTCCCCAGCGCGCGCTGATCGCCGCCCGCTGGCTGCCAATCCATATTAAACACCTGATCGACGGGCCGCAGATACTGCGCCGGGTCGCGATGGCAACCCAGGCACCAGCCCATCTGGAGCGACACCGCCTTCGATGTGAGCGGCATCTTGTCCACGCGCCCATGGCAGGTGACGCAGCCGACGCCTTTAGCGACGTGGATGCTGTGGTCGAAGTAGACGAAGTCGGGCAAGTTGTAGACGCGATTCCACTGGATCGGGGTGTTGGTCTGAAAGCTGTCGCGCACCGGTGCGAGCACTGGGCTCTGGTTCCAGATCTGCGAGTGGCAGGTCATGCAGGTGGCCGTTGGCGGCATGCCGGCATTTGCCGAGGTTTCGACCGACGCATGGCAGTAGCGGCAATCGATCCCCAGGCCGCTGACGTGGTGCTCGTGGCTGAACGGCACCGGCTGCTCAACAATGACGTTGGCGCGGGTGGTATACGGCGAGCGAACGATGACATAGGCGATCGCGATCAACCCGGCCACGAAAAAGACACCGCCGAAGATCGTCACCTTCGCGATCGTGTTGGCAACGGGATGGAAAATCTGAGACATATGGCTCTCAGCTCCAGCCTGAGCACGACAAGCGCAGCCAATCGTGTAAGTGTAGCAGCCGCGCCGCCGCAAGTCATTGGACGGCGACACCAATATACCGCGCTGATGCCGGACACTTTTTAGCCATCTGGACAAGATCGCCGCTGATCAGCGCTGCGGTATGACGTGGCCGATCCTCCTGCTGCCAACGGCACCGGGCGTAGGGGCACGATATATTGTGCCCTCAATGCGGTGCTACCGCTCGTGCATTGCATTTACCAACGGCACCCAAGTCGTCGATGCATAGCTTTAGCAACGGAGGCATGCACACCCGAGGCTGCCGCGCCTCGACCATTCTTTTGCGATTCAGGGGCAGCGCCCTTCACGCTTCACGCAGCCGATGGGCTCGTTATATATTTGACAGGAGTGACACAGTCGGGCGGGCACCGTCGGGCTGAAGCCCTCGGCTACGGCTACAAAGCCCGCCTGCTCGGGCTCCTTCAGGCCACCTGCGTGGCCTTCGTGCCCATGCCTGCCCATTCATGGGCCAGGCAGGTTCTGACTGCCTAACTCCTGTATTTGAAAGTTCTAAAGCGCCTGGGCATAGCTTGCAGCCTCGCGCACGCCGTGTTGATCCAGAATTCGGCTAGCGCGCTCCTCGGCTGAGCGATCCTCTGCGCGCACCGCGATCACGATGCTGCCGGCGCGCACCGCAGCATCATAGCGCTTGGCGTGCTCCGTCGGGATGCCCAGGCCGGTGAAAGACCCGATCAGCCCGCCAAGCGCGCCGCCGGTCAGCGCTCCCAGCGCGGCGGCGATCGGTCCAGCTGCCAGGAGTGGGCCGATCCCTGGGATCACCAACATAGCCAGCCCAGCGATCCCGCCGAGCACCGCGCCGACCGATGCGCCGACGACCGTCCCTTCGTCGGCCTTTGTCTCGCCCGCACCGCGTTCCGGTACGGTCCCCTGCTGTTGCATCACCAGCGAGATGTCCTCGCTGCGAAAGCCAGCCGTCTGGAGATCGTGCGCGGCCGCCTGGGCGTGATCGCGATCATCGAAGACGCCGACGACGGTGCGCGCATCGAG
>Ga0075423_10005865_pt1 | contig 11499 bp, 14 predicted proteins | sample SoiMethybrSBSTD2_FD_80114 | JGI IMG/M metagenome (GOLD analysis project Ga0075423, IMG submission 80114) | Bulk soil microbial communities from a Populus tree surrounding site in Tennessee, USA - Soil MetaG P. TD hybrid SBSTD2 | ecosystem: Environmental > Terrestrial > Soil > Tree plantation...
CGTCAGTCAGAGCAGTCCCCGAGCGGGTAGACGGTGCCGCAGTTGGCGCACGGGTTCTTGCAGCCGAGGGCGCGGAGGGGCACCTCGAAGCCGCAGCGAAAGCAGACAGGACGAGAGGACGATCGGGCGATCGGGCGATCGGGCAAGGGGCGGTGGGGATCACCGCCCGCTAGTCCGATCGTCCGATCGTCTGATCGTCCTCTCGTCCTGTCGTCACCCAATTGGAAACGCCCCCGTCAAGAACGGATTCGTCAGCCGCTCCACGCCGATCGTGGTGTCGGGCCCGTGGCCGCTGTGGACGACCGTGGAGTCCGGCAAGGACAGGAACTGGGTCTGAATCGTATTCATCAGCGTGGCGTAGTCTCCGCCCGGCAGGTCGGTGCGGCCGATGGAGCCGTTGAACAGCACGTCGCCGCCGAACACCCGGTCGTGGCCGACGAAGCTCACGCTGCCCGGGGAGTGGCCCGGCGTGAAGCGCACGTCGAAGGCGAAGCGACCGACGCGCAGGGGGGTGCCGGGCTCGAGCGCGACGTCGGGCGGCGGCGGCGGATCGAGCGTCATCCCGACCCAGGCGCCGAACTGGGGGAGGGCGTCGTAGATCGGGCGGTCGAGCGGATGCAGGTGAATGGGCACCCCGGTGGCCTCACGGATCGCGCCGACGCCGAGGATGTGGTCGACGTGGGCGTGGGTGAGCCAGATGCCGCGGAGGTGCCAGGCGCGCGTGTCCAGCTCGGCCAGAAACATCGCCGGCTCCTCGCCGGGGTCGATGATGACCGCCTCGCGGGTGCCCCGGTCGGCCACCAGATAGCAGTTTTCGGCGAACTGCCCGTTGGGGAGCGAGACCACCTCCAGGTCAGACACCGACCTGGGCCCCCACGGCACCGCTGCGCCGATCCTTGAGGAATTTCTCGACCGCGATGGCCGCCGTCGTCGCATCGCCGACAGCGGTCGTGACCTGACGGGTGAGCTGCACCCGCAGGTCGCCGGCCGCGAAGAGGCCGGGGATGGACGTCATCATGCGGTCGTCCGTGATGATGTAGCCGCTGGCGTCGTGCGCGAGGTGCTGCTTCACCAGCCCGGAATTCGGGCGGAAGCCGATGAACACGAAGCAGCCGCTCGCGGGCAGCGACTGTCGCCCCCCGGTCACCGTGTCTTCCAGCTCGAGGCTCTGCAGGCCGCCCGGGCCGCCAATGAACTCGAGCACGCGGCGGTTCCAGATCACCTCGATCTTGGGATTCGCGAACAGCCGCTCCTGCAGGATCCTGGACGCACGGAACTCGTCGCGCCGGTGGATGACGTACACCTTGTGCGCGTAGCGGGTGAGGTAGTCCGCCTCCTCGACCGCGGCGTCGCCACCGCCCACCACCGCGATGGTCTCACCCTTGAAGAAGGCCCCGTCGCAGACCGCGCAGTAGGAGACGCCCCGGCCCGCGTACTCGAGCTCGCCCGGCACCTCGAGCTTGTGGGGCGTGCCGCCGGCCGTGAGGATCACCGCCGGCGCCTCGTACATGGTGCCGCCGGTCGTGGCGACCTCGAAGATGCCGTCCTCGCGCCGCTGGATGGACTCGACGTTCTCCTGCCGGATCTCGGTGCCGAACGTGCGGGCGTGCGCGGCCATCTTGTGCGCCAGCTCGCGTCCGAGGATGTGCTCGAAGCCGGGGTAGTCGTCGATCCACTCCGTGTTGAGCAGCTCGCCCCCGGGCACACCGCGCTCGAGCAGGACCGCCTTGAGCAGGCCGCGGCCCGCGTACATGGCGGCGCAGAGGCCGGCCGGGCCTCCGCCCACGATGATCAGCTCGAATTCCTCGGTACGGCTCATCGGGTCCCCGTCGAATGGATCGTCAAATATAGAACGCTCGGGGGTTCCCGCATGTTCTGGCGGCGGAGAGGGCGGAGAGGGCGGAAGGGGCCGACCCACCAGGACGTTCCGCCTTCTCCGCCCTCTCCGCCTCCTGGCGACGGCCGGCCCGATCCTTAGCGGGCCAGCGGCCCAATGCGGATCAGGCTCACCGCGCCATGACACGCGGAGATGGTCCCGACCAGCACATCGGTCGCGCCGCCGCCGGCGCCCGCGCGCGCCACAGCGGCGTCGCCCTCGAGCACCGCGGCCACGCCGAACATGCCGACCCCGTAGACGCGGTGGCGGCAGGTGAACAACACTGGACCGGCCGTCGGATGGGTCTGGTCGAGCCGTCGGGCGAGCGCCTCCATCGCCTCGGACATCTCCCAGGTCCGCGGCGCGCGGATGACCGGGCAGGTGGCGGGCTCGACGCAGTGGGTGGGACAGAGCCAGTCGGCGAAGGACACGTAGCGAGTGCCGTCGGGCGCCGCCACGTCGTACGGCGTGCCCGGCCCGACCGGCACCGGGTGCGGCGCCACCTCGCGGCCGGGCCAGCGCGTGCGGGCGCGGCGGAGGAGCCACTCGTACATGAGGTGGGGCATGAGCGGCGACGGGACGATCGCGTCGGACGAGCCGGCGCGGTCGGTGGCATCGGCGAGATAGCGGTCGAAGAAGGAGGCCCAGTTCTCGACGATCAGCTCGACGCCCGCCGAGCCGCCGAGCTCCGCGGCCACGAGGCACCGCGGATCTCGATCCACGACTAGGAGCCGCCGCCATGTGGCTGCGCCGCGCTCGCGGGCCCGCAGCAGCTGGCCCGCGTAGAAGCGGCCGTAGCAGCCGCCCCCGACGATGACGACGTCGCCGAGCGCGACGCTATCGGAGGAGGCGCCCGCCATCGACTGCCAGGACCTCGCCGGTCACGAAGTCGCCGCCCTCGAGCAGATAGAGCAGCGCGGCGGTCGCGTCCGCCGGCGTTCCGAGCCGGCCGAGCGGCGTCGTGCGCGCCAGCCGGTCCCGCTCCTCGGCGTCGTACTCCTCGGGCACCAGGACGGCGCCGGGCGCGATGGCATTCACCGTCACCTCCGGTGCGAGCGCGCGGGCCAGCACGCGCGTGAGCATGACCACGCCCGCTTTGCTCACCGAGTGCGCCGCGAAGCCCGGCCATGGCTCGAGCCCGCTCAGGTCGGCGAGGTTCACCACCTTGCCCCGGGCCGCGCGGAGCGCCGGCGCCGCGCCCTGGGTACAGAAGAAGACGGAGCGAAGGTTGAGATCCAGCGTGGCATCGTACTGCGCGGGGGTAGTCTCCTCGAACGACCGCCGGTGCATCACGGCCGCGGAGTTGACCAGGACATCCAGGCCCCCCAGCTCCGCGGCCACGCGCCGGGGGAGCTCGGCCGCCGCGGCTGCGTCGGTGAGATCGGCCGGGAAGCAGGCCGCGCGGCCGCCCGCGGCGACGATCTCGTCGCGGAGCGCGGCCGCGCCGGCGCTCGAGGCGTGGTGATGGATGGCCACGGTCATCCCGCGACCCGCCAGCGCCCGCGCCAACGCCTGGCCGAGCCTCCGCCCGGCCCCGGTGACCAGCGCAATCCGGCCGCGGAGCTCCATTACCTGGAGCGCGGGGCGATCGGCCGGATCTCGCCCGTGGGCGCGGATGGCCCCGGCGCCGCGAGCGCCAGGACGCCGCGCGTCAGGTCGTCCATTTCAACGTAGGCCGCCCCCTCACCCGCGGTCGCCACATTGTCGCCGGTCCGGGCCATGCCTGGGGCCACGGCGTTGACACGCACGTGGCGGTCGGCGAGCTCGAGCGCGAGGCTCCGGGTAAAGCCCGCCACCGCCGCCTTGGCCGCGGAGTACACGGCCATCGGGCTCTGCGGCTCGAAATACGCGATGGAAGCGAAGTTGACGATGCACCCCTGGGTCGCAGTCAGCGCGGGAATGGCGGCTTGTGAGACGAGGACCGTGGTCTTGAGGTTGATCGCCAGCTCGCGGTCGAGGTCCTTGGCGGTGAGCTGCTCGAGGGGACCATATGTCGTGAGACCGCCGGCGACATTCACCACCACGTCCAACCGCCCGAAGTGACGAAGCGCAGTCTCGACCGCCAGCGCCGCCATGTCAGGTTGGGTCAGGTCGCCGGCGCAGGGCCGGGCGTCCACCCCGAGCGCCGAGAATTCGCGGACGCGCTCGGTGACGCCTACCGCGTTCACGTCGGAGGCCACGATGCGCGCACCAGCGCGCCCGAACGCGAGCGCCACCGCGTTGCCGATCTGCCCGGTCCGGCCCACGCCAGTCACCAGGACCACCTTCCCGCCGAAATCGAACGCGGGCCCCGTCATGCCTCACCTCAGCGCTTGGAGAACGATCGCCGCGCCGGGAGCGCCGGCCTGGCTGTAGACCACCTGCCCGTCCTGCTCGATCAGCACCACCGACCGCGCGACCGACGACTGATCCGGCCGCACCGCCCCGTACGCCCGCGCGATCGTGAGCCCGGGATCGGAGAGCAGCGGGAACGGCAGCCGGAGCCGCGCGGCGTATCCCGCGTGACTCTCCGCCGATGCGGGATTCACGCCGAAGGGCTGGACCCGATGGCTCTCGAAGGTGGGCAGGTCATCGCGCACGGCGGACAGTTGGCGGTTTCAGCCCGGCGTGTCGTTGCCGGGATAGAAAACGAGCAGCACGCGGCCCGCGGCCAGCAGGTCGCGCAGCACGTACGTCCGCCCGTCCGAGGCTTCGGCGGCGAAGGCCGGGGCGGTGCTCCCCTCCGCGACGAGCCCGGTCATGGCACCGCCGGCGCGGTCGGGCCCGCGCGGAGCTCCTCCAGCCGCTCGAGCCATTCGAGCGGGACCTCCTGCGAGCCGAGCGCGCCGTGCGTCTCGCCGGGCTCGGGATCGCCGTGCCAGTCGCTGCCGCCGGTCCGGAGGAGCCCGAGCCGCAGCGCGATCCCGGTGAGCCGCGAGCGCAGGTCGGCGTCATGGCTGGGATGCCGGACCTCGACTGCGTCCAGGCCGTCTCGCTTGAGGCGCTCGAGAAAGGAACGCGTCCCCCGCTCCTTGAGGTGCGCCACGGAGACCATGCCCCGCACCGCGTGCACCACCTCAGCCACGTCGCGGAAGGCGGGGAGGATCTTCTCCACGAACGCGGGGCGGCCGCGCCCGATGTAGCGGTCGAACGCGTCGGAGATGTCGCTGGCGCCGCCCTGGCGGACGATCGCGCGCGCCACGTGCGGCCGGCCGACGGCGCCGCCCCTCGACTGCCGCAGCACGTCCTCGAACTCCAGCCGGACGCCGAGACCCTGCAGCCGGTTCACCATCTCCCGGCCGCGGCGCACGCGGTCGGCGCGGCGTCGCTCCAGGAACATCTCGAGCTCCGCGGATTCCGAGGGCAGGAAGTAGCCGAGGACGTGCATCTCGCCCCACGGGGCGGCGCAGCTGAACTCGCAGCCGCCGACGACCCGAAGGCCGAGGCGGTCCCCGGCGGCCACGGCCGCGGGCACCCCCGCGACGGTATCGTGGTCGGTGAGCGCGATCGCCGTGAGCCCCGAGGTGCGCGCGCGCTCGACCACAGCCTCCGGCGGCAGACCCCCGTCGGACGCCGTGGAGTGAACGTGGAGGTCCACCAGCCCGGCCGCCTGCGCGCCGATGGTGCTCAGCGGCGGTACCCCATCTCGGGCGCCGTCCAGGACGGTTGCGAGTGGGCCAGGAGCTCCCGCAGCTCCTGGTTGCTCAGCTGGCTCAGCGACAGCTCTCGGCTCTTGGCCCCGAGGGGAGTGTAGCGCGTCACGCGCTGCTCCCGGTTCGACCCGGTCCCCCGGCTGAAGACGAGACCGAACTCGTCCTTCGTGTACTGGGTGACCCGGCCGCTGACCGCGACCTCCCAGGGTTCGCCGTCCACCTCGATGATGCGTCTTGGCATTACGCGTCGCTCCTCACTTCTTCCCACCGATCCCAGGCACCGTCGTCGTACTCGGCGACCGCGCGGATGCGCGCCTCGAGCCGCCGCTCGTCCTCGGGGAGCACCGCGACGGCACGGTGCGTGGCTTCGTCGCGGCTCTCGCTGCACTCGAGAAATTCGTGCGGCCGTCCCGCGGCGCGAAACACCCACAGATGCCGGCCGCGCGCCTCGTGCAGTGTCGCCAGCTCCCGGACGGCCGCCAGATACTCGGCGTCGTACCCCGCTCGCACCCTCACCCGGGAGACGGTGAGCGTGCGGGGCATCTCACGCCGCGCCTTCCGGAAACTCCTGCAGCGCCCGCTTCACCTCCGCCATGAACCGGTCGGCGTCCGCCCCGTCCACGATCCGGTGGTCGAAGGCCAGGGACAGCAGCCCCTTGGTCCGGACCGCGAGGGTGTCGGTGCCGTCCACCGTGATGACCGCCGGCTGCTTCTCGATGGTCCCCACGCACAGGATGGCGGCCTGCGGCTGGTTGATGATGGGCGTGCCGATCACCGAGCCGAACACGCCGGGGTTGGTGATCGTGAACGTCCCGCGCTGCACGTCGTCCGGGCTCAGCTTCTTGGTTCGGGCGCGCTCGCCGAGGTCGTTGATGGCGCGGGCCACGCCGATCAGCGACAGCTCGTCGGCGTGCTTGATGACCGGGACGATGAGGCCCCAGTCGAGCGCGACCGCGATGCCGAGGTTGATGTCGCGTCGGATGACGGTGCTCTCGCCGCTTACGGCCGAGTTGACCACCGGGTGCTTCCGCAGCGAGTCGGCCACCGCCTTGGCGATGAAGGCGAGATACGTCAGGCTCACGCCGCGATCGGCGTATTCCTTCTTCTTCCTGGCTCGGATCTGGGCGATCCGCGTGTAGTCGACCTCGAAGATGGTGTTCACGTGGGGCGACACGCGTCGCGACATTACCATGTGCTCGGCCGTGAGCTTGCGGATGCGAGACCACGGCTCGACCCGGTCGCCCGGCCAGGCCTCGACGGCCGGCGCATAGGCCGGGGCGGGCGCAGCGGGTGCGGCGGCGGGCCGCGCCACGCTCGCGGGGGCGACGGCGGCCGGCGACGGCGCCGACGGTGCCGCCGGCCCGCCCTCGATAAAGCTCAGGATGTCGTTCTTGGTGACGCGTCCGGCGAGGCCGGTTCCCGGGATCGCGCTCAAGTCGAGATTGTGCTCGGCCGCGATCTTCCGCACCAGCGGGGTGGACTTCCGGCGGAGCCGCTCCTCGGCGCTCTCGCCGCCATTGCCTGCCGCCACCGGCGCGGGTGTCGGCGCCGGCGAGGGACGGACCGGTGCGGGGGCGGCGGCTGCCGGCGCCTGAGCGGGCGGCGGCGTCGGCGGGGCGGCCGGCCGTTCGGGGGCGGGCGCCGGCGCGGGAGCCTTCGCCGCCGGGGCCGGAGCCTTGGCCGCCGGCGCCGATGCCCCGGCGCCCGCCTCGGTCTCGATCGTCGCGACCACCGTCTGCACCGCGACGGTCTGTCCCTCGGTCACCAGGATCTCCGCCAGCACGCCCGCCGCCGGCGACGGGATCTCGGCGTCCACCTTGTCGGTCGAGATCTCGAAGATCGGCTCGTCGCGCTTCACCGGGTCGCCCACCTGCTTGATCCAGCGCGACAGGGTGCCCTCGGCGATCGACTCGCCCATCTGCGGCATGATCACGTCAATCTTGGCCATGGTCGGTCTCCAACCTAGTACGCCGCGAGCCAGCGCGCGGCCCGCACGATGTCCGGGGTCTGCGGCAGGACGAAATCCTCGAGCTGCGGCGCATACGGGAGCGGCACGTCGTGGGCGGCCACCCGCCGCACCGGCGCGTCGAGCCACTCGAACGCCAGCTCGTTGATGCGCGCCGTGATCTCGCCGCCGATCCCGCCGGTGACGGTGTCTTCGTGGACGACGAGCGCGCGATTGGTCTTCTTCACGGTGGCGACGATCGCCTCGTCGTCCATCGGGAGGAGCGAGCGTAGATCCAGGACCTCCACCGAAAGGCCGTCTTCCCGCTCGAGCTGCTCCGCGGCCTCCAGCGCCTTCCAGACGGTGGCCGCGTAGGTGATGATGCTGAGGTCCCGCCCCTCCCGGGCCAGCCGCGCCTTTCCGATGGGCACCACGTGGTCGCCCTGGGGCAGCTCTTCCTTGATGCGGCGGTACAGGTACTTGTGCTCGAAGAACAGGACGCAATCGTCGTCACGGACGGCGCTCTTGAGGAGGCCCTTCGCGTCGCTCGCCGTGGCCGGATAGACGATCTTGAGCCCTGGCGTGTGCAGGAAGGCGGCCTCGGGATTCTGGGAGTGGAACGGACCCCCGCGCACGTAGCCGCCGCTCGGGCCCCGCACGACCATCGGGCACGGCAGGAAGGCGCGGTACCGCGCGGTGGCCACATAGTTGGTGAGGATGCTGTAGGCGCAGGAGACGAAGTCGATGAACTGCATCTCGCACACGGGACGCATCCCCATGTGCGCCGCGCCCGCCGCCGCGCCGACGAATCCGGTCTCGCTGATCGGGGTGTCGATCACCCGCTCGGCGCCGAACCGGTCGAGCAGCCCCTCGGTCACCTTGAACGCGCCGCCGTACGCGCCGATGTCCTCGCCCATGCAGAAGACGCTCGGGTCGCGCTCCATCTCCTCGAACAGGCCCTGCCGGATCGCCTCGAGGTAGGTGGCCTCAGCCATCGTGCGTCCCCCAGCTGGCCGGACGCTCGTGGCGGTCCACGGCGCTCTCAATCCCCGCACGATACCAGAGCGCCGGCGCCTCGGGCGGATCGGCGTACACGCCCACGAGGCAGTCGCGCGGCTCCGGCGGCGGTGACGACTCCGCGACGTCGGTGGCATCATCGATCTCCGCCTGGACTCTCGCGTCGATGGCTTCCAGCTCGTCGGGGGCGACGCCCTCCGACCCGGTCAGCCGCTGGACGTAGCGGTCGAGTGGATCGTTCTCGCGGGCCCAGCGGTCGATTTCCCCCGCCGGCACGTACGACTGGTTGTCGTGTTCCGCGTGGCCTTTGCGGCGATAGGTCATCAACTCCACCAGGGTAACGCCCTCGCCCCGGCGTGCGCGCGCCACCGCATCGCGGGTCACCTGGTAGGCCGCGATGACGTCGTTGCCGTCGGCGCGGACGCCCGGAATGCCGTAGCCCGCCGCCTTGTCGGCCAGCCGCTCCGCCGCGCACTGCTTGGAGGTGGGCGTGGAATAGGCGTACCGGTTGTTCTCGACGATGACGACCAGGGGGCAGCGCTGCACGGCGGCGAAGTTGATCCCCTCATGGAACGCGCCGGTCGAAGTGGCGCCGTCGCCCACGAACACCAGCCCGACCCGCGGCTCCTTTCGCAGCTTGAATGACAGCGTCACGCCCGCCATCACCGGCACCATGTCGCCCAGATGCGAGATCTGGCCGATGAAGTGCCGATCCTCGACGTCACCGAAATGGATGTTGAGCTCGCGGCCCCGGGTGGGCGAATCGCCCTTGGCCATGTACTGCCGCAGGACCTCGAGCGGCGTCGCGCCCTTCACGAGCATGGAGCCGAGATTGCGGATCAACGGGGAGAGCACGTCTTCGCGCCGGAGCGCGTAAGCTGGGCCGACCGCGCAGGCCTCCTGGCCCAGGGACCGGAACAGGCCGCCCACCACTTTGGTCTGCCGGTACAGGTTCACCAGTCGCTCTTCGAGCGACCGGGTCAGGCGCATCCAATAGTAGAGATCGAGGAGTTGTTCCCGCGACAACCCCGCCCGGGCGGCCGGATCGGAGGCGAAAGTACTGGTGACGGCCATGCAGGTCCCGGTTGGAGGGTGCGTGATCCGGGGTGGAAAATCCCTACCCGCGGGAGGAGAGTCAAGCGAGCGTCGGAAGGAATTGCGGCGCCTTCCGGTGCATAGTTATCTGCTCAAATGCATAGGCCAGCCGAACCAGTGTCGGCTCGCTCCATGCGGGCCCGATGAACGACAGATTGACCGGCAGTCCCCAGGCGAAGCCCATCGGCACGCTGACGCTGGGATAGCGTGCGACCGCCGCGGGCGTCGAGCTCGAGCCGGTGAAATGGTCGCCGTTCACCAGGTCGGTCGGCCAGGCTGGATTGCCGGTCGGCGCGACCAGCGCGTCGAGACGGTGCTTGGCCAGCACCGCGTCGATGCCCTGAGCGCGCGCCAGCCGCCCACACGTCGCCAGCGCCTTCCGGTACCCCGCGTCGGTGAGCGGCCCCTTCGCCTCGGCCTGCACGAAAAGCTCCTGGCCGAAGTACGGCATCTCCCGCTCGCGCTCCCGCTCGTTGAACGCGATCACGTCGGCGAGGGTGCGCGCCGGGGCGCGCGGACCGAGCGTTTCGAGGTAGGCGTTGAGGTCGGCCTTGAGCTCGTAGAGCAGCACGTCCAGCTCCGCCGCGTCGTACGCGCCGGCATGGGGAATGTCGGCCGGGTCCACCACCACCGCACCCTCCCGGCGCAGCACGCCGATGGCCGCCTCGCCCAGCTTGTCGGTGACGTCGCTGTAGCCGAAGAACTTGGCGCGGGCCACGCCGATGCGGGCGCCGCGCAAGCCGTCTTTCCGAAGAAACGAGGTGTAGTCCGCCTCGACGTGCCCCGCCGACGCGGCGGTCGCGGGGTCGCGCGGATCGGCGCCGGCCAGGGCCGTGAGCAGTGCCGCCGCGTCGGCCACCGTGCGGCAGAGCGGTCCCGCCGTGTCCTGGGTGTGGGAAATCGGAATGATGCCCGCTCGGCTTACGAGCCCGACCGTCGGCTTGATCCCGACGACGCCGTTGGCCGAGGCGGGACACACGATCGAGCCGTCCGTCTCGGTCCCCACCGCCAGGGCGGCGAAGTTGGCCGACACTGCCGCCGCGGAGCCCGAGCTCGAGCCGCAGGGGTTGCGGTCGAGCACAAACGGATTACGGCACTGCCCGCCGCGCGCGCTCCAGCCGCTGGAGGAGCGGCTCGACCGGATGTTTGCCCACTCGCTCATGTTCGCCTTGGCGAGCGGGATTGCGCCCGCGGCGCGCAAGCGCTCGGCGACGTGCGAGTCCTGCGACGGGATGGACCCGTCGAGCGCGAGGGATCCCGCGGTCGTGGTCATCCGATCGGCCGTGTCGATGTTGTCCTTGAGCAGGACGGGAATTCCGTGGAGCGGCCCTCGGGCCCCCTTGGCCGCCCGCTCACGGTCGAGCTGCTCGGCAAGCTCGATGGCGTCCGGGTTGGTCTCGATGATGGACCTGAGCGAGGGGCCGGTCCGATCCATCGCGGCGATGCGCGCGAGGTATTGCTCGACGACGCCCCGTGCGGTATAGCGGCCGGATGCCATGCCGGCCTGCAGCTCGGCGACGGTGATCTCCTCGAGGTCGAAGGGGGGCGTGGCGGGCGCGGGATGGAATCGGGTCCGGGCGGCGGCCGCCGCGACCGCGGGCGTCGCCATCCCACCGGCGGCGGCCGCGCCGACCACCGCCACGCGATTGAGAAACGTGCGACGGGCGATCGGCTCGGAGGGGTCGGACATCGGGCTCTCCTGTCGGCGTGCGCATGGCGGGTGACGAGATCCAAGATACACCTCGAACGGCACGCGCCGCGCCGCGTCAGGCGCTGCCCAACCGGTCGCCCCCACTCATTACAGAGACAGCGAAGGGGTAGGGCCGAAGCGCCACTGCGTTCTCTTGTGGCGCTTCGGCCCTACCCCTTCGCTGTCTCTGTAGTGAGTCCCGCCCCACCCTGCCCGGTTCAGGGGATCCGGGCAATGGCTTTCA
>Ga0075423_10005868_pt1 | contig 11493 bp, 11 predicted proteins | sample SoiMethybrSBSTD2_FD_80114 | JGI IMG/M metagenome (GOLD analysis project Ga0075423, IMG submission 80114) | Bulk soil microbial communities from a Populus tree surrounding site in Tennessee, USA - Soil MetaG P. TD hybrid SBSTD2 | ecosystem: Environmental > Terrestrial > Soil > Tree plantation...
CAGAGACACAGAGGACACAGAGTGAGGTGATTGACCACACATGATCAATCCATTCCCCCTCCGTGCCCTCTGTGTCTCTGTGGTGAATGTGACCTGAATGCCCCCACGCACCCAGCGCAGCTCTAGCGCCCTGCGCCTCGACACGCCCGTCAAGTTCCTCAAGGGCATCGGCGAGCGGCGAGCGGAGCAGCTCGAGCGGCTCGGCATCCGGACGGCTCGGGATCTGCTCTGGCATCTCCCCCACCGCTACATCGACGCGTCCACCGTCACCCCGCTGGTCAAGGCGGAGGTGGGGCAGGAGGTGGCCTGCGTGGGCCGCGTGGTGGCCAAAGGCGTCGTCCCCACCAGGCGAGGCCTCCGGATCTTCCACGCCGTGCTGCGCGATGACAGCGGCGTGCTCGAGTGCGTCTGGCCGGGTCAGGCGTTCCTCGACCGCACCATCGCGGTGGGGCAGACGCTGCTCGTCTCCGGCCCGGTGCGGTTCTACCACGGCCGCCAGATGGCGCCGCGCGAGTTCATCATCCTCGCCGACGCGGACAGCGAGGCTGAGCCGCTCACCGGCGGCAAGGTGCTGCCCGTCTATCCGGCCACCGAGGGGTTGAGTCACAAGATCATCCGCGGCCTGGTGGACCGGCACCTCGACGGGCTCATCGCGCTGTCGCAGGACGTGCTTCCCGAGCCGATCCGGCGGTCGCTCGATCTTCCGTCACTGCCCGACGCGCTGCGCGCGGTCCATCGGCCGGCCACGGCGCTCGAGGCCGAGCTCGGCCGGCGGCGCCTCGCCTTCGATGAGCTGCTCGACCTCCAGCTCATGCTGATTCGCGCCCGGACGGTCGCCAAGCGGAGCCGGAGCGGGGTGGCGTTCACCTTGCGGCGCGACCTCACCACGAGGCTCCACCAGGCGCTTCCCTGGGAGCTCACCGACGATCAGCAGCGCGCGCTCCGGGAGATCACGGCCGACATGACCGCGCCGGAGCGGATGCATCGCCTGCTGATGGGGGACGTGGGCACCGGCAAGACCATCGTCGCGCTGTTCGCCATGCTGCTCGCGGTCGAGAACGACTTCCAGGCGGCGCTCATGGCCCCGACTGAGCTGCTGGCCGAACAGCACGCGGTCACGCTCGAGCGGCTGCTCGCGCCGCTGTCGTTGCAGCCCGCGCTCCTGATCGGCCGCCACAGCGCCGTCGAGAAGCAGGCCATCCGCGCCCGCCTCTCCGGCGGCCAGGCGCGGCTCGTGGTCGGCACGCACGCCCTCATGCAGGAGAGCGTCTCGTTTCACCGCCTTGGCCTGGTGGTCATCGACGAGCAGCATCGGTTCGGGGTAGAGCAGCGCGCCGCCCTGATAGGGAAGGGCGCCGCCCCCGACGTGCTGCTGCTCACCGCCACGCCGATCCCCCGCTCGCTCGCGCTCACGCTCTACGGCGATCTCGACGTGTCCACGCTGCGGCACCGGCCGCCGGGCCGTGGCACCATCCGCACGGCGGTGCGCACCGGTGGCCAACGCGACCGCGTCCTGGAATTCGTCCGAGGGGAGGCGGAGAAGGGCAGACAGGCGTACATCGTGCTGCCGGTCATCGAGGAATCGGAGCGCGCCGACTTGCGCGCCGCCACCACGATGGCCCAGAGCCTGGCGGCACGCTGGCCGGAGCTGCAGGTGGGCCTGGTGCACGGCCGGCTCAAGGTCGAGGAGCGGGACGACGTGATGCGCCGCTTCCGGGCGGGCGACCTCCACGTCCTGGTGGCCACCACGGTCATCGAGGTAGGCATCGATGTGCCGAACGCCACCATCATGCTCGTGGAGCATCCGGAGCGGTTCGGGCTGGCGCAACTCCACCAGCTCCGCGGCCGCATCGGCCGGGGACAGGACGAGAGCTTCTGTATCCTGATGTCGGAAGGCCCCGCGGCCGACCGGCTGCACGCGTTCGCCGCGACGCAGGACGGGTTTCGTATCGCGGAGCTGGACCTCGAGGAGCGCGGCATGGGCGACCTGATCGGCGCCCGGCAGAGCGGCGGCTTCGAGGTGCGCCATGCACGGCTTCCGGCCGATGCCGACCTGCTGGGGCGGGCGCGCCAGCTCGCCATCGATCTGATCGCGGCCGATCCGGCGCTGCAGCGGGTGGAGAATCAGCGGTTACGGGAGCGCGCGGTGGCGCGATATCCGCGGGCGGTGGAGCTGTTCAGGGTGGGATGAGAGGACGGAGAAGACGGAGAGGACGGAGAGGACGGAGAAGACGGAGAGGTTCGCCTTGGCACCCCTTTCCGTCCTCTCCGTCTTCTCCGTCCTCTCCGTCCTCTCCGTCCTCTCCGTCTTTCAGAAGTTTATTCTGACTCCCACCCCCGTCCCCACCCACAAGCTCCGCACTTCCGGCTCGAAGGGAATGTTGTCCGGCTTCGGGGTGTGCCGCGTCAGCTCCCACACGAACAGCGCCGCCGAGCCGACCAGCGCGGTCTCGCCGCCGAAGAGCCAGCGCCGGGCCTGGCGGTCATAGCGCAGCGACTCCTGGTACAGCGCCTCGCTGGCGTCATCCGAGTACCGGCCGTGGATGTCCAGGTTGCAGAGGGTATGATCGGCAAAGCAGCGTTGCTCCAGAGCATCGAAGTTGTTCTCGGCCCGGTCGTGCGCGCGCGCGGCGAGATAGTTCATCCCGAGTGCGCCGGCCGCAAGCACCCACTTGCCGTACTTCACTAGGGGCCCTGAACCGGAGCCGGGGCCTTGCGCCCGGCACGGGGTCGCGGTCAGCACGAACGCGATGGTCAGCGCGAGGAGGCGGCTCATCGGCGGTAGCGGTGGAGGTCGCCGTCGCCGCCGACAGCGAGCATCCCGTCGTCGAGCAGCAGCACGCCGAGCTCGACGGGCCAGCGGAGCTGGAGCCGCCACGCCTCCACGCCGTCAGGCCGGAGGGCACGGAGCACCCCGTCGGCTCCCCCGAGCAGAATGAGTCCGTCCACCACGGTCACAGGTGCGGTGACCGGCCAATCGAGCTCGGCCAGCCGTTCGGCGCGGGGCGCGGGCAGGCCCGTGATGCGGTAGACACTGCCGCGACGGCTCGCCGCGTACAGCGTGTCTCCCAAGGAGGCGGGGGACGCGAGCACCGGCGCGTCGAGGACCACCTTCCATCGGGGCCGCAGGCTGTCGGGGTCTACGGCCACGACGAGCGAATCCGTGGTGCCGGCCACGAGCATTCCCCCGTGGGCAATCCATGGCGAGAGGACCGCGCCCGGCGACACCGCACGCCGGACCACCTTGCCGTCCCGCACCCGCACTCGGAACAGCGAATCCACGGTGGCCACCACCAGCGTACCGCTGTCGCCCGGAATCGCCGGAATCCGCGCGACGCCAAGCTTGCGGCGCCAGCGGATCACGCCGGTGCGCGGGTCGAGGCCGATCGTCTCGCCCCGTTGGGTCTCGGCAACGAGCACGCTGTCCACCAGCGCGAGCGGGGCGCTGACCGGTCCGGTGGTCGTTCGCCAAAAGCGGTGGCCGGTCGCGGCGTCGAGGGCGTACACCTTGCCCTCCGGGCGCGAGGTCGCGGCGTACACCGTGTCGCCCCCGACGACCACGCCGCCGCCAATGAGGCCGCCGAGCCTGGAGGACCACCGCTGCTGGCCACTGCCGAGGTCCACGGCCACCACTTTCCGGTCCAGCCCGCCTCCGTAGATCGTCTCGCCCGCCACGACGAGCCGGCCGGTGAAGCGGCGGCTGGCCTTGGCGCGCCAGACCTGCGCCGGCGCGCCCTCCGAGCTTCCCGCCGGGACCGCCATCGGCGCGGCCGCGGCAGGCGCGTGAGCCGAGCGCGCGCAGGCCGCGTTGACGGTCCCCACGAGGAGGGCTAGACTCAACGCTCCTTTGGACATCCCCAATTTCACAGCGGACCGGGCATGACGTCGGTGTGGATCAATCAGCTGCGCGGACACGTAGGCGACGCGGTGACCGTGCGCGGCTGGGTCGTGACGACCCGGTCGAGCGGGAAGATCGCGTTCCTGGTGCTGCGGGACGGCACGGGCATCGTGCAAGGGGTCCTGTCCAAGAAGGAGGTGTCCGCCGATACCTGGGATACGTTCGGCGCGCTCACTCAGGAAGCCAGCGTGGCGGTGACGGGGGTGGTCCGCGACGACCCCCGCTCCCCGGGCGGGGTCGAGCTGGCAGTGACCGGCCTCGACCTGATCGGCACGAGCCCCGATTACCCCATCTCCCCCAAAGAGCATGGGACGACGTTCCTGTTCGAGCATAGACACCTGTGGCTCCGAGCCGGCCGGCAGGTGGCGCTCGCCCGGCTGCGGCACGAGGTGGAGCAGGCGATCCGGGACTATTTCTACCAGGAGGGGTTCACCCTGGTGGACACGCCGATCCTGACGGGGGCGATCGGCGAGGCGGCGGGGAACCTGTTCGCCACGGACTACTTCGACCTCGGGAAGGCCTACCTCGCGCAGACGGGCCAGCTGTACGTCGAGGCGGCTGCGGCCGCGCTCGGCAAAGTGTACTGCTTCGGGCCGACCTTCCGGGCCGAGAAATCGAAGACCCGGCGCCACCTGACCGAATTCTGGATGGTGGAGCCCGAAGTCGCCTTCAACGACTCCGACGCGAACATGAGGCTTCAGGAGTCGTTCGTGAGCTACATCGTGGCACGGGTGCTCGATCGCCGCAAGGAGGAGCTGAAGGAGTTCGAGCGCGACACCGCGCCGCTCGAGCGGGTGCTGCCACCGTTCCCGCGCATCAGCTACACCGACGCGGTGGCGAAGCTGAACACGCTTGGCTCGGACATCAAGTGGGGCGACGATCTCGGAGGCGACGACGAGACGCTGCTGGCCAAGGAATACGACCGGCCCGTCTTCGTCTTCAACTATCCGAAGCAGGTGAAGGCGTTCTACATGAAGGAAAACCCCGACGACCCGCGCACCGTGCTCAACAACGACTGCCTGGCGCCCGAGGGGTACGGCGAGATCATCGGCGGCTCGCAGCGCGAGGACGACTACGACCGGCTGCTGGCCCGCATCCGACAGCAGGGCCTGGACCCCGAGGCCTATCGGTGGTACCTGGAGCTGCGGAAGTACGGGACGTTCGTCCATTCCGGCTTCGGCCTGGGGATCGAGCGGACCGTGGCATGGATGGCCGGAATTCCACACATCCGCGAGGCGATCGCGTTTCCCCGGCAGATCCACCGGTTGTATCCCTAGGAAGTCATCAGTCGTGGGACCCCCGGACAGGGACATTCACGACTCATCTGCCGCACGATCAGGCTCCGGTCAAGCCTCCTCCGCGGCCTTGACCTCATCCCAGAGCCGGTCCAGCGCCTCCAGCCCGGCGCCGTCGAGGTCCAGACCTCGCGCCTCGGCCAGCCGCTCGATGGACTCGAATCGGTCGCGGAACTTGCGGTTGGCCCGGTCCAGGGCAGCGCCCGGGTCCACCCCGGCCTTGCGTGCCAGGTTGACCGCCGCAAACAGCAGGTCGCCGATCTCCTGCACGACCGCGTCGCTCGCGCCCGGGCCCGGTGTGTTGGGATCAACTGCGGCCGGGCGCCGAGCGCCGGGTGTGCGCTCCAGCTCGGCCTCGACCTCCGCCAGCTCCTCCCTCACCTTCGCGGCCGGCCCTGACGCGTCCGGCCAGTCGAAGCCGACCGACGCGGCGCGCTCCTGAAGCCGGTAGGCCTTCATGAGCGGCGGGAGCGTTGGCACGATGCCGGCAAGCGTGCGTCCGCGCCGCTCCTTTCGCTTGATCCGCTCCCACGCCTCAGCGTCGCCGAGGTCGAACAGGTGGGGATGACGCCGCCGCATCTTCTGCTCGAGCCCGGCGGCGACGCCGTCGGCCGAGAACTCGCGGCGCTCCTCGGCGATGACGAGCTGGAAGGCGAGATGCAGGAGGAGGTCGCTCAGCTCATCCCGGATGTGGCTTGCGTCTCCTTCACCCAGCGCATGGTCGAGCTCGAGCACCTCCTCGACGAGGTAGGGGCGCAGCGACTCGCGGGTCTGGGCGCGGTCCCAGGGGCATCGGTTCCGGAGGTCGCGCACCATGGCGAGAGCACGTCCAAGCGCTGAATTCTCTTGCATTTATGCCTCTTCAGGAATATGATACCCGCCGGCTTGCCATGACCTTTACCTCCGAGACGGCCCGGGCCTGGGTGGACATCGACCTGGGTGCGCTCAAGGCCAACGCGCGCACGCTCGCAGCCCTCTCCGGCAGCCGGCTGCTGCCGATGGTCAAAGCTAACGGCTACGGTCTCGGCGCCGTCGCAGTCGCGCAGGCGCTGGAGGCGCTCGAGCCGTGGGGGTATGGCGTGGCCTCGGTGGAGGAGGGGGCGGCGCTCCGCGGGGCGGGTATCGGCCGGCCCATCCTGGTCGTGAGCCCGCTCCTGCCCGCTGCCGTCGAGGACCATCTCGCCCACGATCTCCGGCCGACGATCGGCGACCTGTCGGCGCTCGAGGCCTGGTGCGCCCGCTCGGCACGACCCTTCCACGTCGAGATCGACACCGGCATGGCCCGGGCTGGCTTCCGGTGGGACGATGCACCCGCCCGTGAGGCCGCAGCGGAGCGCCTTCGCGCCGAGACCGGGTGGGAAGGGGTGTTCACCCACTTCCACAGCATTGACGAGGACCCGGCCTCGGCAGCCGCACAGTGGGACCGGTTCCAGCTCGTTCTGGCCGCGATGCCTCGCCGGCCAGCGCTCGTCCATGCCGCGAACAGCGCCGGTGCGCTACGTGGACGTGCCTTTGCCGCCGATCTCATCCGGCCGGGGATCTTCCTGTACGGTGGCGGCGCCGGCGGGCATGCGCCCGCGGTGGTGGCGGCGCTCCATGCGCGCGTCGTGGCCGTTCGGCGCATCGGGGCGGGCGAGACGGTGAGCTATGGCGCCACGTGGCGCGCCCCCGCCGACACGACCATCGCCACGCTGGCGCTCGGCTATGCCGACGGGTTTCTCCGGGCGGCGGATGCGTGCGCGGCGAGCCGGCCGCCGCGCCTCATCGAGCTCGGCGGTAGGTGCGTGCCGGTCGTCGGCCGAGTCACGATGGATATGACGATGGTCGACGTCGGTGACTCGGCGCCGGTGCCCGGCGATGTGGCGACGGTGTATGGCGGACGCGTCTCCCTCGACCAGCAGGCCGCCGCGGCGGGGACGATCGCTTACGAGCTCCTGACGGCGCTCGGCGCCCGGATTCCCAGGCGCTACGGGGGGAACGGATGAACGCACACTTCGCGTCGCTCGTGCTCGGGCTTGCCCACCAGGCCGAATCGGCCCTCGGCGGCACCTTGCCAGCGGGCGCCGAAGCGGCCGGCGATGCGCGCCTCGTGGCCCAGACGCTGATCGACACGCTCGGCATGCTCATGGACAAGACCGAGGGCCGGCTCGACCCCGACGAGCGCCAGCTGCTCGACCAGACCCTCACCGCGCTCCGCTTCCACTTCGTGAAGACCGCCCCGCGCCAGTGAGCCGCCGCGCTGCCATCATCGTGCTGGACGGGCTCGGCATCGGCCCGGCCGCGGACACCGATGGCTACGGGGATGCCGGCAGCAACACGCTGGGCAACGTGGCGCGAGCGGTCGGCGGCCTCGCGTTGCCGAACCTCGAGGCGCTCGGATTGGGCTGCTGCGCGCCGGTGCAGGGCGTGGCCGCCGTGCCGCACCCTGCCGCGGCGTACGGCGTTGCCGAGCCCATCAGCGCGGGCAAGGACAGCACGACCGGACATTGGGAGCTCTGCGGGCTCGTGATCGCGGCGCCGTTCCCGACCTATCCGCACGGGTTTCCACCGGAGGTGATCGCCGAGTTCATGCGGCTGACGGGCCGCGGCGTGCTGGGCAACAAGGCCGCCTCCGGCACCCAGGTGCTCGACGAGTACGGCGAAGCCCACCGGCGCACCGGCGACTGGATCGTGTATACCTCGGCCGACAGCGTCTTCCAGGTGGCGGCGCACGAGGACACGATACCGCTCGCCGAGCTCTATGCCGCGTGCGCGGCGGCGAGGGCGATGCTGCAGGGGGAGCACGGCGTTTCGCGGGTCATCGCCCGACCGTTCACCGGCTCCCCCGGCGCGTGGGTGCGGACGGCGGACCGCAAGGACTACAGCCTGCCGCCACCGGAGGCGACGCTGCTCGACCGCCTGGCCGACCAGCACATCCCTCGGGTGGGCGTCGGCAAGGTGGACGATCTCTTCGCTGGACGAGGGATCACCAGCATCCACACCGCAACCAACGGCGAGGCATACGGCCTGATCGAAGGCGCGCTCGCCTCGATGCGGCGCGGCCTGCTGCTCGCCAACGTGATCGAGTTCGATCAGACGTGGGGGCACCGGAACGACGTGCCGGGCTTTCACGGCGGACTCGTGGCGCTCGATCGCGCGCTGCCCCGGATGCTCGCGGGGGTGCGCGAGGAGGACCTCGTTATCTTTACCGCCGATCACGGCAACGACCCGACCACGCCGTCCACCGACCACTCGCGCGAAGTCGTGCCCGTGCTGGCGGTCGGCCCGAGGGTCCGACCGGCGCCGTTGGGCCGTCGCCGCACGTTCGCCGACGTCGGCCAGACGGTAGCCGACTTTCTGGGCGTCCCGCCGCTCGCGGCGGGCACGTCGTTCCTGTCCGAGGTCTGGCGTGACTGATGCTCTGGTGGAAGCGGCGCGTGCGGTACAGCAGCGCGCCTACGCTCCGTATTCCCGGTTTCGAGTCGGCTGCGCCCTCGAGGCGGACGACGGCCGCGTCTTCGTGGGCTGCAACGTCGAGAACGCCTCCTACGGCCTGACCATCTGCGCCGAGCGGGCCGCGGTGTGCGCCGCGGTCGCCGCGGGGGCCCGGCGGCTCCGGCGGGCGGTCGTCGTGACCGACGCCGACCCCCCCGCGGCGCCGTGCGGCGCGTGCCGTCAGGTGTTGTCCGAGTTCGGTCGCGACCTGCGGGTGGACGGCGTGGGTCCGGCGGGTGCTGTCAGCTGGACCATGGCGGAACTCCTGCCGGCGGCGTTCGGGCCGGAGCAGCTCGCGTGAGCCGACTTCTCCGCTGGGCCGCGGCCGCCGCGGTTGGCGCCGCCATCATCACCGCCTGCCAGGAACGCCTCACCTCCCCCGCCCAGTGTCCCGAGCTCTGTCCCGGGGGCTCGGCGCAGGTCTTCGATACGATCATGCCCGCGGTGGCCGGGTTGGACAGCAGCTTCCCCGCGGCGAAGGACGCTGCGACCGGCGGATACGTTGCCAGGGGAGGCGGTGTCGCGCTCCTGCTCTCGAGCGACGGCTTCGCGGCGTCGCAGGATCGCGCGATCTACCGCTTCGCGCCGCGGAGCGATCAGGTTCTCGTACGCGACACGGCGCGGAGCTACACCGTGGACTCCGCACAGATCAACCTCACGATCGTCGCGCGCGACACGCTCGTGGGTGGGCTCCGCCTCTATCTGTACCGGCTCCCGAGCAGCGTGGACAGCACCGCGAGCTTCGAGACCATCGATCCGTTGCTGGTCGACGCCAATCTCATCGACAGCATCGTCGTGCCGGACTCGGTGCACCGCGGTACCGTCTCCGCGAAGGTGATCGGGACCGACCTGAGCCGGATCGCGCTGGTCGGCGCGGACAGCACGTTGGCCATTGGCCTCCGAATGGCGGCCGTCACTCCGACCGGGGTTCGGGTCGGCTCGCTCGTCGGCACCAACGCGTCCACGTTCATCAGCTACGTCACCGCGAACGTGCCGGACACCGCCACGGCGATCCTTCACCCGGCGCTCACGCGCGCCACGGCGTTCAACACCTTCGTTACACTGAACCCGATCGTCCCGGTGGACTCGCTGGTGACCGTGGGCAGCGAGCCGTCCAACCGTGGGTTGCTGCGCTTCGCGCTTTCGAGCCAGTTCCTGGACTCCGCGACGATCGTGCGCGCCACCCTGGAGCTCACGCCCGTACAGCCCATCATCGGGTTGCCCGACGATCCGTCCATCCTCCGGACCCTCGCCGTCGTCGCCGACCTGGGCGCCAAGTCGCCCATCACGACCGACGTGACGTTCATTCGCGACGACACGCTCCCGCCGGTGCAAAGCGACACCCTGCGGGTGGACATCACCCGGATCGTGCACCTGTGGCAGAGCACCCGGTCGCGACCCCAGAGTGTGTCCCTCCGAATGGTGCCGGAAGCGGCCACCTTCGGCCGCGCCGTGTTCTTCTCGACCCGGTCGCACGGGCCCGATCCATCGGTGCTCGTGGCGCCGCGGCTCCGGATCACGTACCAGCGCGCCTTCCCCTTCGAGAACCCGTAAGTGCGCCGAGCTCTCGTTCTCCTCGCGCTGGCGCTGTGGCCCGCCACGGCCGCCGCGCAGTCCTCTCAGTTCGGCGTGCGCGGTCTCGGTATGCCCGGCCGGCCGCTCAGCACACGCGACTTTTCCCTGGGTGGTGGCTTCGGGCTGTTCGACGGGGAGTCGGGCCTCAATCCTGCGGCGCTGGGACGAGTGACGGCGCTCGGCGCGAGCTTTGCTTCGCTGCAGGACTTCCGCCATGTCGAGAACCCGGCCGGCAGCAATTCCCTGCGGGAGACCCGATTCCCATACTTCTCGATCGCCGGGCCGCTGCGGCGCTATCCTGCCGTGCTCGGCGTCAGCTTTGCCAACTACACCAGCCGGGACTTCACGCTCGCCAGCGCCGACACCGTCCTCCTGCGCGACGTGCTGGTGCCGGTGAGCGATACGTTCTCCTCGCGCGGGGGGCTCAGTGAGCTGCGCTTCGCCGGCGCCTACCGGATCCAGGACGCCTGGGTGATCGGTGGATCGTTCCACGTGATCACCGGCTCCGCCAGGCTGCGCTTCCGGCGCGTGTTCGCCGACACGACCTACGAGGCTGCCACCCAGAGCTCCGAGCTGTCGTATGCCGGGGTCGGTGTGAGTCTTGGCGTGATCCGGAACTTCGGGCCCGGGTTCAGCATGGCCGCCATGGTCCGGTCCGACGGTCACGTCAACGTGGACCGCGACTCCTCTCGGGTGGGCACCGTGGACTTGCCGTACAGCTTCGGGCTGGGGCTTCGCTGGCGCGCCCGGCCGAAGCTCGAATTGGCGAGCCAGGTGCTGATGAAGACCTGGTCGGGCGCCAACAGCGACCTACTCTCTCAAGGCGGCACCGGGTCGGACAACACCGTCGAGGTATCGCTCGGCGCCGAGTTCACGCCGAACCTCCGACGGCCGACCCGCCGGCCGCTGCGGCTCGGCATCCGCTACGGCACGCTGCCGTTCCTCCTCGTCCCGGGCGAGCAGCCGAGTGAGTTCGGGATCTCGGCGGGTACCGGGATCCGCTTTGCCCAGGATCGGGCCGGCGTGGACGTGGGACTGGAGCACGTGTGGCGCTCCGCGGGAGCGTTCTCAGAGCGAGCGTTCCTGCTGAACCTCGGTGTGACGGTGCGGCCGTAGGGCTGGTATCTTAGGGCGGAGGTCGGACGGGGTCGGACGGGGCCGGACGAAAGGGCGAACGGGCGAACGGGCGAACGGGTGAGTGGGTGAGTGGGTGAGTTGGGGAGCGGGCGAGAGGACAATCGGGGCGTTTGA
>Ga0075423_10005869_pt1 | contig 11491 bp, 11 predicted proteins | sample SoiMethybrSBSTD2_FD_80114 | JGI IMG/M metagenome (GOLD analysis project Ga0075423, IMG submission 80114) | Bulk soil microbial communities from a Populus tree surrounding site in Tennessee, USA - Soil MetaG P. TD hybrid SBSTD2 | ecosystem: Environmental > Terrestrial > Soil > Tree plantation...
AATCGGCTACGAATTTTTCAGGATCCGGTCAAATTCGCTTTGATCGTCGGTAATCTGATCCAGAATGCATTGCATTTTCGCCGTCGATCGCTCGAGGTTGCTCTGGATCGAAAAGGCGGTGACCTGATAATTTCAGTCAAGGACGACGGTCCGGGTATTTCACCCGAGCATCACGTGGCTGTTTTTGAGCGTTACAAGCAGCTGCCCATCCATGATGGTTTCGAGAGAAAGGGCCATGGCTTGGGATTGGCGGGGGCTCTGATCCTGGCACGCCGGATCGGCGGAGATATTTCGCTCGACAGCGTCCCAGGCCACGGTGCCACCTTTCGATTTTCAATTCCCTGCGACCAAGCCCCGATCGAGGCGAGCTAATCGGTTACACAGGAGGAGACCCGATGCCGGAAAGTAATACGATTTCGCATCTAACGGGACTGTCGATTTTGGCCGTCGATGACGAGCCGGATATTCTGGAAACCATTGTCGATGTGCTCGATGGCGCAAAGGTCGATTGCGCCAAAAGCTACGAGGAAGCGCTGGCCAAGCTCGACAGCAAAGCGCCAACCGGTGGAACTCGTACACACTATGATCTGGCCGTTCTGGATATCATGGGTGTCGAGGGCATGGCCTTACTCCAGCAAACTGTGGGACGCGGCATTCCGACCGTGATGTTGACCGCCCATGCGCTCAATCCGCAAAGCCTCAAAGCATCCATCGTCGACGGCGCGCTCTCTTATTTGCCCAAGGAAGAGCTCGTCAATCTAGCTGAACATATCGACGATGTGCTCGACGCGATCGAAAAAAACCAGTCACCCTGGAAGCGAGTGTTTAGCCGCTTGGGAAAAGTTTTCGACCAAAGTTTTGGTTCCGGATGGGAATTAGAGGATCCCGATTTCTGGAGCAAATACAAATCTCCCAACTACGGCGTCTTCTATCATCGACCGTCGCCAAAGAGCTGAATTATTTGTCACCCGAACGGCGACGGCGGAGTTCGCAGTGTTTAGCAAACCCGCGCTACAACGTATTGCAAGCCGTTATGAAAAGAATTAAACCAAGGCTCGTTTTTCGCGCCGATCGATTCATCTACCCGAGACGCGACACGGGCATGGTTCCGGTCCACGAACTATCCACCGGGTTCGCCGCTCGATCCGCGCTCAGGAATTTCATTTATCTTTATTCTTGAAGGGAGAAAAACAAAATGGCGGAAAAAACTACCAGTGCAAGCATACAGGGGCTTCGAATCCTGGCTGTGGACGACGAGCCGGATATTTTGGAAACGATTGTCGATGTGCTCGACGGCGCCACCGTCGATCGCGCCAGAAGCTACGAAGAGGCGACGGAACGATTGAGCCCTGGTGAGTCGAGGACACCGGCAAATGTGAAATACGATCTTGCGATCCTCGACATCATGGGCGTGGACGGTATGGCTTTACTGACCCAAACCGTGAACCAGAAAATTCCCACTGTGATGCTGACGGCGCATGCGATGAATCCGCAAACGCTCAAAGCATCGATTCTCAACGGCGCGTTATCCTATCTGCCGAAAGAGGAGCTCGCCAATCTCCCCCAGCATATCGATGATGTTTTGGATGCGGTCGAGAAGGGACAGCCGACCTGGAAACGGCTATTCACAAGAATGGGAAAATTCTTCGAAAAGAGTTTCGGACCTGCGTGGACATCGGACGACCCCGAATTCTGGAAATACTATTATGGACCGATGATGTGAGTGAAAACTCGGGCCTTACGCCGGAATCTTTGGCGTAGCGCTTTCCTACATTTTAGTTCGTCTCGTCAGTCTATGCGGTGCTTTTTACGTTCCCATTCGTGAACCGTAATGGTTTTCTACGTCTGCCACGGGTGCCTCTCCTCCCGGTGCTCTTTCAGATGGATCCGCACAGAGTTACGCATGAATATCCGGGCACTGACAATCACAAGTTCACCATTAGGCCTGTTCGCCCGCTTGACATAGCTCATCTTTTTAAACGTTTCCTTTCTCCGTGTTTTGGCTACCAATAATTTACCCAAGCCGATGCTTTATTTTTGATCACCGCTATGAAGGCGCCTGTTAGGGCACGCAGCAAGTTTCCGGAAAATCGAACTGTAAGGAGAAACAGGAGGAAACATGGCTCGTAAGGACAGCAAAGCATCGCATGCCAATGAGCCATTGTGGCAACGACACGCATTGAGCTTAAGCGCAGCCGGAGTGTTGGCACTGTGGTTTGTGCTCTATATAAACTCGGATCCTAAGTCTCATCCTGGTTCGTTCTTCGGGAATGCGATCGCCGATTGGATTGGTGTAGTAGTAACCATCCTGGCGACAAAATGGTTTTTCGAAAAGGGATCGCGCGAGAGCCGCCAGCCGCGCCGCGCTTACCGTAATAAGGCGCTCGAGTTGATCCACGAACACTCTCTCACGATCTTTCTCGTGTTGACCGGGATTGGTTGGCTTGCCCTGTTTCTTAGAATGGATCCAGATAGCAAATGGGGCTCGGTGGTCAGCAATATAACGTCAGAGTGGACACAGCAGATAGGGTTGGTGCTCCTCACCAAGAAGCTTATCGAGAGCGGCTCAAAAGAAAGCTCTCGTTAGGATCATTCGCCTGCGTTCGATCGGCGCGTGTTACAGCCCTACGCTTCATCGTCGCAGCGAACCAGCACAAAGCGCGCGTGGGGCACAGATAGGACGGGAAAAAATGGCCTCTGATCGGGTTTAAGAAGAATTCCGCGCTTGTCTGCATTTGCCCAAGCTGATATGGCAATCACGAATCCGCCTCCGCTTATTTCGTGATCACGCGGAATGAAGAGTCGCTCGACGAGCGCCGGCGCGAACGTATTGCAGGCTGCGCTCTGCATACAAAACAAAAACGTCTTGGATTGATGGCAGGCGGATCACGCTTTTCTTTTTTCAGCTTTGCGTTTTTGCTCTGCAATCCGGTCGCTAAGACTTACGATTCGCCTGACCGACTGAGGGTTGACGCGAAAGGAAATCAATGAAGTACATCGACGCGGACGGTCATGTGGAAGAATGCTTAACGACTTTCAGCGATCAATATCTCGACCCTGGGTTTCGGCCGTTGCGTCCGACGGTCATTGGACGCGATGGGTTGGCGTACTGGGTGATCGATGAGCAGATGTTTCCTCGACGGGTTGGGAAAGGCTGCAACAATTTGGGCACGCCCGCGAGCTACGACGGCAAGCCGACCCGCCATACGGCCTTGAAGCCCGACAGCATCGAAAGCATGGAGCTAAGCGACATCGGCGCGCGACTGCGCTCGATGGACGAAGAAGAAATCGCCGTACAGGTCGTCTACCCGAGTCTGTTTCTGGCTTACCCATTGACCTCGAACACCGCGCTTGCGACCGCTCTTTACTCTTCTTACAATCGCTGGCTGGGCGATCGCCTGAGCGGCAACGATCGCATTAAATGGGCGGCCATCGCCAATCTCGACGATGTCGGTGGGGCCGCGCAGCAGGTTCGTGAAGCCAAAAAACTCGGCGCGGCTGCGGTGATGGTGCTTGGCACCGCGGGAGACCTGACTTTTGATCACCCGACGTTGTTGCCGTTTTTCGAGTCCCTCGCAGAGACTAATTTGCCACTGGCCGTTCATGTCGGCTGGAGTTGTCCGGCTTTGAACAACATTTACAGTCACATTTATCCCTCCGGGGTCATCGCTTTTCTGGTCCCGGTCATGATGGGTCTCGTTGCGCTAATCAGCGGCGGCGTATTGGATCGCTTTCCTGATCTGCGCGTAACGTTTCTCGAAGCAGGCTGCCAATGGGTTCATTTCGTGCTTGAACGGATGGACCATCGCTTCCGGCGCACGCGCAATCAATTGTCCACGTTCCATTCGCAGACCGCGCCGCACCACTATTTGCCGCCGATGGACTACGTGCGCAAAGGCAATCTTTTTTTCAGCACCGAAGCGGATGATGTCTTATTACCGCAGGTCATCGATCTCGTCGGCGAGGACAACATGGTCTTCGGCTCGGACATGCCGCACGGCGATCGCGAGCCCTTCGTCGTACACAAAGTGAAAGAGCGAAAGGACATCAGCGATTCGGCGAAGCTCAAGATTCTCGAACGCAATCCGGCGCGCCTTTACGGCTTGCCGCTTTGAGGCGCTTAGTGCTGCACTTGACGGCCGAAACCTCGCCGCGTTATACGCTCCATCGTCAAAGTACACGAACGGCTCCAACGTTTAGCCGGAAGGAATTTTCAGCTATGCGTAAGTTCTCGCCTTGGTTGATCGCTTGTCTATTTTTCTGTGCAGATCATCTTGCGTTCGCTCAAGACGCCAAGCTGATCGAAGCTGCGAAGAAGGAAGGCGGCAAAGTCGTCTTCTACACCACCATGGAGGTCTTTACGTTGGACGCGGTCAAAGCTGCGTTTGAAAAGAAGACCGGGATTCAGGTTGATTATTGGCGGGCCGGACTCACCGATGTTCTGGCGCGCGCGCTCAGCGAATACCGCGCGGGGAAACCGGTTATGGATGTTATTGGCATCCCCGGCGATTACATGCAGATCATGGCCAATGACGGCGCCCTGGCCAAATACGACTCGCCCTCCTTCAAAGGCTTTGCCAAAGACGCCGTCGATCCGCTCCTTGGCGCGCGGTACAGAAATATTTTGTTCGGGGTGATTTACAACAAAAATGAGGTCAAAGGCTCAGCGCCCAAGACGCTCGAAGACATCGTCAAACCGGAATTTCGCGGCAAACTCACCATGCCGCATCCGGTGAACCATTTAACCACCACCCAGTGGCTCTCGAGCCTTGATAAGATCATGCCGAAAGCCCGCGCAGAGAAATTCATTTCCGATCTGGCCGCGGCCAAACCAGTTTTCGTGGACAATACCGTACCCGCCGCGGAGCGCGTCAGCTCAGCCGAATCTGCCGTTGCCATCAGCTTCCCGCGCTTCGTCCTGACCTATAATAAGCAGGGGGCAAACCTAGACTACGTGCGCGATTACAATATGCTCGGCGATGGTCATTACATCAACTTGGGCGCGAAGGCGCCGCGGCCGAATGCAGGCAAAGCGTTTATTGATTTCTTTCTCGATGACGAAAGCATGAAAATTCAGGCGGAAATCGGCGAATTCGTCAACCGGCGCGGTATCTATCCGCCGCTCCAAGATGCGGATAAAATCAAATTTGTTCAGATGTACCACCTCACCAAAGAAGAGCTAGAGACGAAGAAAAAGGAGCTCCAGAAAATCTTTTTGCAATAGTGTGTGTATTCATAAATCCGCGTCCACTTCCTCCGTCTCGGTCTTGCCGCGTCTACTTCGCGTCGAGGATCTGTTTCACTCGGCTCACGACCGCCGGCTCGATCTCGTACAAGCCGTTCACCATCTTTTCCACACCCGGTCCGTCGATGGGTTCGATCTCGAGCTTCGCCTTTTCGGCTTCTAGCCGAAGCTGAGGATCTTTCAGCGCACTGATAAAAGCTTTTTGTAATGTGCGCACGCGCGGCTCGGGAACTTGCGGCGGGAGAGAGTAGAGTCGCTGTTTGCCGTAAAGCTCACTCGCTATTTGAAGCAGCTTTTTGCCTTCGTCGGATTTGGCGTAATCGATCGCAAGGGGCACTCCCTTCAGCTCGGGATGAGAGTCGAGCATCGTTTGGAGCACGACATGAACTTCTTTGGCCTTGAGCGCGTTGACCCAGGTCACCTTCGCCGACTGCCAACCGAACGCGCAGGTGCCGTCGACTTCGCCGGTTTCCGCCGCAACTCGGATATCCGCGGTGCCCTTGTAGCCTTCGATCAGCTGGAGCGGAAAATCCGTAGCAGCGGCAAGGAGCTTGGTGTCGTCGGTTCCGCTAGTGCCCGGCCCGATAGCGCCGAGTTTCACCCGCGTCTTGGACTTGCGCCAGTCCTCTGCCGTTCTGATCCCGCTGCGCTCGGTCGTGATACATACCAGCGCGTCCGCTGTCGGCATACCGAGCCAACTGAACTTGCGTCCATCGAACTGCACCGCCGGGTTTCCCATCATGTGCTGCAAAATCAGCGGTCCGGACCAATGGCCGATGACTGTGCCATCACGCGGCGCGCTATTGTAGGTGTAATTGGCCGCGATCAGCATGGCAGCTCCAGGCATGTTCTGAACCACTGTGTTCGGTTTGCCGGGAACATATTGCGCAAAGTGGCGCGCAATCAGCAGAGTATAGGTATCGTAACCGCCCCCTGCGGTGCCTCCGACGATAAACTGAATGGTCTTGCCTCTGTAGAAATCCTCGACCGAGGCGGCATACGCCGGCATCGTCCATACCGCGATGACCATCGCCAACAAAAATCCGCAGAGCGGGTTTTTCATGTGTGCACCTCTCTTGTGATTCTTTCGGCGGCACTGGTCCGCCACAATGATTTCAAACTCCGCAATAACTTGTCGCGCTTCCGAGTTTCAATCGTTACATGCTTGTACTCAGTGTGCCTAATTTTTCCAGAGCTGCTTAAAAAATCCGCTCTCCTCCAGCTCTTGAAGCAGTGAAATGTCAACGAAGCTTTCCGGCGCTGTTTTCTTCGCCAGTGGATGTTTCTCCGCCATATCGTCCAGAATGAACTTAATACCCTTGATCGTCGGGTACGGAATCTTTTCGAGTCTTGCTGCGTAAAAGCTGTAAGCGTCGTCCAGTAATTCCTTGTCCTCCAAACGCAAGTACTTTTTCATCACCTGGATGGAAAACTCACGGTCCGTCATGAATCGGTGCAGCCCCTCCGCGTAGCCCTGCAGAAAGGATTTCACGACCGGCCGCCGCTCGCGCAGATATTTAGTCGTCACCGTCACGCAAGTCTGCTGCATTTCGATCCCGAGGCTGTTCAGATCAAAAAGCTCCTTCATGCCAAGATGTCGGGCGCGCACCGTTTGCGGTGGATTGGCGAACCCTGCCTGAATGGCGCCTCGTTCGAGCGCCGTGATCACCTCCGGCAAGCCGCCCATCTGAATGATGGCCACATCCGTGCCGCGCTTGAGTCCGTAATGCTCGAGAAAAATTCCCGCTGCCGTATCGCTCAGCGCGCCGAAACGAGACACTCCAAGCCTTTTTCCTTTGAGCTGCTTCGGAGTTTTGATTTCGGGCCGAGCATAAATCGAGCCGGCGAGCTTGTTCTGCACGCTTGCTATGATTCTCACCTCAGCCCCTGATAGGATCGCCCCGGCGGTGGATACACCGGTGACTTGAGCGAGCTGAATTTCATTGGCGATCAATGCCTGGGTAGCTGCCGTCGCTGGAATATAGATAAGATCGGCATCGATGCCGTGGTTTGACAGGTAACCGCCTTCCTTTGCGATCCAAACAGGGATCTGACCGGCGACCAGGGCGGCGTAGGCGACCTTGATCGGCTGAGCAGAGACGCTTGCTGCGAAACCCACAACTCCAATCATCACAGCCGCTGCCAGAAAGTGACCAAAGCTCGATCGATAATCTCGCGTCTCGAAGGTGATGGTTGGTATGCGATCACAAGAGTTCATTTGCAGATCCTCCTTCGCATCGTTCCGTCGCCAATCGAGACCGGTTTCCATGTTCTATGAACTTTTCGGGATTCACTTTGGCCGCTTATCGTTGGAGTTGTCGACCTCGTTCCAGAAACAAGCTAGCCCGGCTGGATAACTCCAGTCCGGGCTATGGTAAATCATTGTAAGAAATGACCGGATCTAAAGACCCAGCTCAGCCAAGTTTCGCTGGAGCTTTATGACTAAGAAACTTTTCTGTCAAGCAGCATTATTCTCTGCTTGTACTCGGACAACCGCCGCGCTTCAATTCTTTGACAGTTGTTCGTTACAAATCCTAATTCGTCTACGACTGCTCTGATTGACACCTCAACGGTTCGGCGTTATAGCTCCGTCGAAAGTCCTCGATCGAAATTTCATAGACGATTTGCATGGCGCGGCAAGCTTCAACCGCGCGCAAAATGCCAATCTGACGAGAAGGAGAATTCGCGATGAACGACGTTGAAAATTTAAAACCGGCGGACAAGTTCGTGAGCGTCGATGGCCTCAAACTTCGCTACATCGAAGCCGGCTCGGGACCGTCGGTGTTGTTTTTGCACGGCGCATCGCTCGGCAGCTCGGCGGATGTGTTTCTGCGCAATCTCGGTCCGTTCGCCAAAGCTGGGTTCCGCGCGGTCGCCTTCGATTATCCGGGTTTTGGCCTTTCCGACGTTCCCACCAAACAAAGCACCGCGCAGCAGCGCAATTCGATTCCGAAATTCATCGATGCCGCAGGGCTGGCCAAGACCGCGCTGATCGCCCATTCCCGCTCCGGCGGCTTCGCGGTTCAACTCGCGTTGGAAGACCCGAGCCGCTACTCGCATGTGATCATTCTCGGCACCGGGTCGCTGTTACCGCCGCAGACCCAGGAGCAGGTCGGCAAATATGAAGCTGTACAGGCGCGTGTCGACAGAGAGATGGCGCAAAAAGAGCCGACCGTCGACGACGCTCGCAAGCTCCTCCAGGCGGATACCTTCAATCATTCGTTGATTTCGGACGAAGACGTGGCCTTACGGCACAGGAGCATGATCGGCCGCAATTTCAAAGCGCACCAGGAACGGCAAAATCAAGAAGCACCGGCGGGCGGCGGCGCTTCACAGGCCAATCCCCTGTGGCAAAGGCTCACCGAGTTGAAGATGCCTTTATTGATGATCTTCGGCCGTGAGGATCGCGCCCATGCCGGCGAGCGCGCCGAATTACTCAAGAACACGCACCCGGAACTCAACGTTCACATTGTGAATGGCTGTAAGCACATGGTGCATTGGGATGCTTTCGATGATTTGATGCGTCTCGGCCTGCCGTTTTTGAAGAGCTAACGACGGCTTCTTTAAGCAGGGCGCGGGTCTGACAACACTATGTGTCGGAAACGGCTGGTGTAGCGCTGCAGATCCGTACCCCTGCGCGGCATAAAATACCCGCGACGGTCAGATCGCAAAAAGTTTTTCCTGGCCATTCGTCGCCTCGTTCCAGTAACTCGCGTCGTAAAATCGTTCCGGTGGCGCGTAAGGCGGTTGGTAAACCCCCATCTCTTTGCGCAGTTCAATAACGGTCTGTAGCGCCGCCGGATTGACTCGCGCCCTGGGCACGACTTTCCGATAAGCGTCCGCGGCCGCCGCGCGCGAGAGCTTTTCCTCGCGCACGACCAGATCGATCGTCTCATCGCGATTTTCAGATCTTAGCAGCCAGTCTGTTGCGGCTGACCACGCACGAATAAAGCGCACCACGATCGCGCGATGCTCCTCGAGCCATCGGCGCAATGCCCAACCGCAGGTGAGCGGCCATCCAGGGACATACGCTTCCGAATTAGCGAGCAAAACGCCGCCCGCCGCAAGTGCCTTGTCCGAAGCCGGAGGAGTGAGCACCGCGGCGGCGACACGGCGCTCGAGAAACGCCTCTAATCGCACCGGTGAGCTACCGATAATTTCGATTCGATATTCGCTGTCGTCGATTCCGTGCGTGCGGAGAATTTTTTTTCGAATCAGATCGAGGTTGGAATCGCCTGGATCACCTGCCAGAAGTTGTCCGCGCAATTCCTCAATCGAGCGCACTCCCGGCTGCCCGATCAGATACGCGCTCAGCCCTTCTTCCGCCTGCATGAACAACACGTAGTCGACACCGTCCGTGGTGGTTCGCGCGATCATGGTGTCGGCGCTGCTTAAGGTAAAGTCCCAGCGTCCCTCCGCCATGCCGCGATTGTGATCGGGCGCAAAGGTAGTCCGATGAAAATTGACTTGAAGATCTTCTTTCGCGAAGAAACCTTTGCAGTCCGCCACTACGTGCGGCGTTCTGCGCTGATAGCCGGTGACATTCAGTACGTCCATAGACATTCTCCTGCCCTCTTTCTATCTGCAGCCACTCACCGCCTCAAGAGCGTGGCATTGGCTTCGCTCATCAATACAGCTAGAAAGTAAAGAGACAATCAATCGGGGTCAATTTCTAATGAAGCTCGAAAATAAAGTTGTCTTGATTACCGGCGGCAGCAGAGGCATCGGCAAAGCAGTCGCGGCTGCATTTGCGCGCGAAGGAGCGAAACTGGCGCTCTGCGCTCGGAGCACAGATGAAGTTCAGCAAACTGTAGCCGAGCTTCGCGCCATGCGAGCGGAAGCAAAGGGCTGGACGTGCGACGTCACCATGGAAGCATCGGTTGAGGAATTCGTGCACGGAGCGCAAACCACCTTTGGTCGGATCGATGTTCTGGTTAACAATGCCGGTGTCATGACGCGGCCGGCACCCATGGTCGAGCTGGAGGTTAGAAAGTGGGACTACACAATGGCCGTGAACCTCCGCGGCCCATTCCTGGTGACGCAAGCCGTCTTGCCATTCATGTTTAAACAGAAAAGCGGCTCGATCATCAACGTCTCATCGACGCTTGGTCGCGGCGCCTATCCGAATTTTGTCGCCTACGCCACCTCGAAATGGGGCTTGGAAGGATTTACACAGACTCTCGCCGCAGAGCTGGGTTCGGCTCGCATCCGGGTGAACTCCGTCGAGCCCGGCTATGTTGCGACCAAGCTTACGGGGTATCGCGGCAGCGAGCCCGAATCCGTCACTGATGTGTTTGTCTACTCGGGCTCGGATGAGTCAAAAGCGGTGACCGGAAAGATGTTAAGCTCGTCAAGCTGGAAATCGCACGGCAACTGAAGACGCCAACTCTGATCATCCGCGATTAAGTGGTTATAGGCCGAGCAATTCGACAAGCTTCGCCTGATCGAAGCCGACTACGGATTGCCCGTCGATGATCGTTACCGGCGTGCTCTGAAAACCCTGATCGAGCAACTCTTTCAGCGCTGCCTTGTCCGCGCGAACATTTTTCTCCACGAACTGAACGCCCTTTTGAGATAGAAACTCCACCTCTTTGTGACACGGCCCTCAGCCAGGCTGAGTGTAAACAACGACTGATTTCGCCATCGGTCCTCCTCGGCTCTCGTGCATTTTATAACAGTTTATCTAGGAAAAGTCGCCCGGGGCTAAATTCGCCCGGCGATTTTTTTGGATCGCGAGTCCACGAATCATCAGACTTTTCCTGCTTTACATCTGTGAGATAAACAATCGGTGTAACGGCAGCTTTGCAATTCATTCAAAGCTCCAGCGGCATGGCACTGTTCAACAGCAAACAAAAACCATGCTACTGTACAACCACATGTTGCCGCATCGCGTTTCGTCCAAATTCCGGTCAATTTTTCTAGCGCTTCTCGTCAGCTTCACGCCTCTCCTCACGTTTTCGGGCTGGACCCAGGACACGCAGCAACCCATAGGGATCACGGAGGAGCTTCGCCACGACGTGCAGTTTTTAACCGCTCCTGAGCTCATGGGCCGAGGCGTCGATACGTCCGGGATAAAACTCGCGCGAGATTATGTCGCTGGCGAATTCGCACGCGCCGGATTGCGGCCCGGCGGTGATGATGGCACTTTTTTCCAGCCATTCGACGTCGTGGTCGGTGTCACCGTCAGCGAGCCGAGCAGTCTCACATTAAATCAGAACGTGCCGCTGGAACTCACCAAGGACTGGA
>Ga0075423_10005871_pt1 | contig 11489 bp, 10 predicted proteins | sample SoiMethybrSBSTD2_FD_80114 | JGI IMG/M metagenome (GOLD analysis project Ga0075423, IMG submission 80114) | Bulk soil microbial communities from a Populus tree surrounding site in Tennessee, USA - Soil MetaG P. TD hybrid SBSTD2 | ecosystem: Environmental > Terrestrial > Soil > Tree plantation...
AACGACAAGGGCTTCACCGACTGGGTCGCCTTCATGAAGAAGTACTATCCGGACGGGGCGCTCGACGACCAGTCGAACGGCTTCGGCTACAACGTGGCGATCCTCATGACCCACGTGCTCAAGCAGTGCGGCAACGACCTCTCGCGCGAGAACATCATGAAGCAGGCGGCCAACGTAAAGAACTTCGAACTGCCGCTCCTGCTGCCCGGCATCAAGGTCAACACCGGCCCCACCGACTTCGCGCCCATCGAGCAGGAGCAGCTCGCCAAGTTCGACGGCGAGAAGTGGGCGCTCTTCGGCGAGGTCATCGAGGCGGTCCGCAAGTAGTCGGGCCTCGCGCGGACCGGACACACGAGACCGGCGGGGTCACCCCCGCCGGTCTTTTTTTGTCCGGGCGCACGCAGACTCCGCCAGCTGCAGGCAGACTCCGAATGTCGGAATGTAAGACCTGACCCCTTCCGGAAGTTACTGGCCCTGGACGGCGGGGACGGAGACGGCGGGAGCGGCGGAGGCGGACGACGTGGCGTGGCCGGGCTCGGCGCCCATCGGGCCGCCACAGCCCATCGGGCCGGCCAGCTGGCCGCCCGCGCAGGTCGGGGACTGGGCGATCGCCAGCAAGGCGTCGGCGCGCGCGGTGAAGCGCGGGTCGGCGGTCATCGGGCTCTGGGGCGCGGCGGCCACCGCCACCGGCTCGGAGCTGCCGCTGCCCTTGCCGCCGCAACCCATCGGGCCGCTGGCCTCGCGCTCCCCGCAGGTGTAGATGCCCTCGAGGGACGCCGCCTTCTGCTTCTCGCGCCCGTTCGAGACCACCAGATAGCCCACGATCAGCGCGATGGCACCCGCCGCCGCGGCCATGGCCAGGATGAGCTGGGGATCCATCGCGTGGGCCGGCTCCGGCAGCGCCAGGCCGACCAGCCCGATGACCACCAGGGCCAGGGCCACGAGCTGGAACCAGGAGGTGTGGCGATCCATGCTCCCCAGTATAAGTCAGGCGGATTTTCCGCCCGCCAAGGAAATGCCGTCTAGAAGACCGCGATTGGATTGACCGGGGAGCCCGTCACGTTCTTGAGACGGAGGGGGGCCACCGTCATCAGGAACTCCCAGCGGTTGAGCCGCGCGGCGGTCTGGGCCAGCTCCTCCAGGTTGGCGTTGTCGATCAGCCAGAGGCCCATGGCCACCAGGCAGACCACGTGGAAGGAGTTGCCCATCGACGGATACGGCGCGGGATGGACGTCGTTGTGGGTGTCGGTGCCGATCATGGCGACCCCGCGCTCCCGCAGCCAGGGGCAGCAGGCCGCGTGCAGCGCGGGCGTTCCCGCCTGGAGCGGGTGCACGGGGCCCTCGGCGAGCCGCCGGCCATAGTAGCCGGTGCGCACGAGCAGGATGTCGCCCGGCTCGACCCGGACCCCGGCGGCCCGCTCGGCCGCCTCCAGGTCCTCGGGCATGACGCCGACCCCGCCCTCGAGCCAGCGGACTCCCTTGGTCCGCGCGACGTCGAGCAGCACGCCCCGGCTGACCACCCCGTCGCGCAGCACCTCGACCGAGTTGACGGTGGCGCCCTCGCGCGAGGTGACCGCGTTGCACGAGCGGCCGTTGTAGAGCCGGCCCTCCCAGAAATAGTGCGAGGGCGCGTCGACGTGGGTGATCGTGTAGCCGTGGAACACCATGCCGATGAACTCGGCGGCGCCCCGGCGCTGCAGCGCGCGCTCCGGGGAGACGGTGTCGCGGCCCTCGCCCGAGTCCACCATGAAGCGCATCGGCTGGACGGTGGTATCGGGGGTGATGTCGGTGGTGATCGGCCGCGCGCAGGTCACGCTCTCGCCGTGGGTGACGAGCCGCGCGGCGGCCTGGCGCTTGGCGGGGGTGACGAGGTTGATGGTGCCCAGCTCGTCCTCGCTCCCCCAGCGGCCCCAGTTCGACAGCGTCTTCAGGTACTCGCGGACTTCGGATTCCGAGGGCGATTCCGACGGGGCCTTCGAGGGAGCGGGCACGAGCCGGGCCGTTCCGCTACTTCTTCTCGCCCGAGTAGATCTTCATCACGGTGTCGAGGAACCGCAGGGCGTGCTCGCGCGGACGCTGGAACGAGTTGCGCCCGATGATCGAGCCGAAGCCGCCGCCGTCCCGGATGCCGCGGCACTCGTCGAAGATCGCCTCGTCGTTCTCCTTCGTGGCCCCGCCCGAGAAGATCACGATGCGGCGGCCGTCGAACGAGGACTGCACCACGTGGCGCACCCGCTCGCTCAGGGTGGCCATCGGCACCTTGGCCTTCTCGTAGGCCTTCTTGGCCTCGGCCTGCTCGATGAGCTCGGTGGGCGGCTTCACCTTGATGACGTGGGCGCCGAGCTGGGCCGCGATCTGCGCCGCGTAGGCGACGACGTCCAGCGCCGTCTCTCCCGCCTTGCTCACGTCCGAGCCGCGCGGGTAGGACCACACCACCGCGGCGAGCCCGTTGGCCTTGGCCTCCTGGATCATCTCGCGGCACTGCTGGTACATGATCTGGGCCTGCGAGGAGCCGGGGTAGATCGTGAAGCCCACCGCCACGCAGCCGAGTCGGAGCGCGTCCTTGACCGAGCCGGTCACCGCGGAGAGCGGGTCCTTCTCGTCGTGGAGCACGTCGTGGTTGTTCATCTTGAGGATCATCGGCACCTCGCCCGCGAACTCGGCGGCCCCCGCCTCGAGGAAGCCGAGCGGCGCCGCGTAGGCGTTGCAGCCCGCGTCGATGGCGAGGCGGAAGTGGTAGGACGGATCGTAGCCGGCCGGGTTCACCGCGAAGCTGCGGGCCGGCCCGTGCTCGAAGCCCTGGTCCACCGGCAGGATGACCAGCTTGCCGGTGCCGGCGAGGCGTCCGTGGTTGAGCAAGCGGGCGATGTTGGTGCGCGTGCCCGGGCTGTCGCTGCTGTACCAGCTCAGGATCTCCTTCACTCGCGATTCCATTAGCGTGCCCCTTTCTGTCCGGTTGCGGAGGTTATCGCCGGTAGAACTCGTCGGCCGTCGCCACGTCGTCGGGGCTCCCCAGGATGACGGCCGCTCGCTGGTGATAGTCGGTGGCCACGATGTCGAGCACCCGCTCGAGGCCGGTGCTGGCCCGCCCGCCCGCCTGCTCCACGATCATGCCCATCGGGGCGACCTCGTAGAGCAGCCGGAGCTTGGCCTTGGGCTTTTTGGGATCGCTCCAGTCCGCCGGGTACATGAACAGCCCGCCGTCCAGGAGGGTGCGGTGGACGTCCCCCACCATCGCGCCCGAGTAGCGGAGCGAGTAGGGCCGGCCGCTCGGCTTGTCGGCGGTCTTGAGATGCTCGACGAAGGCGCGCTGACCGGGATGCCACGAGTGCACGTTTCCCTCGTTGATGCCGTAGATCTTGCCGCGGCGCGGGATGCGGATGTCGGGATGGGTCAGCAGGAACTCGCCACTCTCCGGGTCGAGGGTGAAGCCGTGCGTGCCCTGCCCCACCGTGTAGACGAGCGTCGTCCCGGGCCCGTACATGACGTAGCCGGCCGCGAGCTGCCGGATGCCGGCCGCGAGCGCGACCGGTCCCGCGGGCGTCTTTCCCTCGGACGCGCGAAGGGCGAAGATGGTGCCCACCGCGCCGTTGACGTCGAGGTTCGACGAGCCGTCGACCGGATCGGTGCACACCACGAGGGCGCTGCCGCGCTCGGCGACCGGGAGCTCGACCGGGTCCGGCGCCTCCTCGGAGACCACCGCGGCGCAGACGCTTGTCTCGCGCAGCGCAGCCACCACCGCCTCGTGTCCCCACACGTCGAGCTTCTTCACCTGGTCGCCGGTGACGTTGGTGCCGCCCGCGGTGCCGAGGCGGCCGCGGAGCGCGGCGTGGGCCAGCTCGTCCGCGATGTCCACCGCGACGCGCCCGATGCGCCCCACGATGGTGGCGATGTTGGCTGCGATGGCGGAAGACGCGACGGCGGCGAGCGAGGCCTGCTGGCGAGCGAGGTGTTCCGATAGCGTCATCGGTGCATCAGCCATGGACTCCACCTCGTCGTTGAGTCGAATGGCGCGATGGGTGTGCGCCTCTGGTCGATGCTAGACGATCACCTGGGCTCAGTCAACACGGGCTCCTCGCGGCGCTCGCGATTGCGCATCTCTTGCGTGCTCGAGGGCCGGACTGTGATTAGATGCTGCGATCATGAGCGGTGAGGCCGGTCGGTGGCGAGCGCTCGGCCTGCTGTCCCTGGCCGAGCTGCTCGCGCTCTCGCTGTGGTTCAGCGCCTCCGCGGTGCTGCCGGCTCTCTCCCGCGAGTGGGCCCTGGGCGACGCCGGCCGCGCGGGCCTCACGATCGCGGTGCAGGCCGGCTTCATCATCGGCACGCTGGTCGCCGCGCTCATTAGTCTCCCCGACGTGGTCCCTCCCCGGTCGCTCATGATGTGGGGCGCGCTCGCCGGCGCGGTGGTCAACGCCGGGCTCGCCCTCGGGGTGGAGACGCTGGGGCCGGCGCTGGTGCTTCGCTTCCTCACCGGCGTCTGCCTGGCCGGGACGTATCCGCCCGCGATGAAGATCGCGGCCACCTGGTTCCGCGAGGGCCGCGGCCTCGCCATCGGGCTCCTGGTCGCCGCGCTCACCGTGGGCTCGGCCGCGCCCCACCTCATCCGCGGCCTCACCGATCTGCCGTGGCGCCACACCCTGCTCGCGGCCTCGGGGCTGGCCGTCGTCGGCGCGCTCGCGGTCACCCTGGTCACCGAGGGGCCCCATCGCTTCCCGCCCGCCCGCTTCGACCTGCGCATGGCCACCGCGGTGCTGCGCGAGCGTGGGCCGCGGCTCGCCTGCTTCGGCTACTTCGGCCACATGTGGGAGCTCTACGCGATGTGGACCTGGCTCGGCGCGTTCCTCGGCGCGAGCCTCGAGGCGCGCGGGGGCGGCAGCTTCGCGGGGCTGAACGCGAGCGCGGCGACCTTCGTATGCGTGGGCCTGGCCGGGGGCCTGGGCGCCTACGGCGGCGGGGTGCTCGCCGACCGATGGGGCCGCACCACCCTCACCATGGCGGCGATGGCACTCTCCGGCTTCTGCGCGCTCCTGATCGGCCTCACGTTCGCGGGCCCGCCGCTCGTGACGCTCCTGGTCGCCATCGCGTGGGGGGCCACCGTCATCGCGGATTCGGCCCAGTTCTCGACCGCGATCACCGAGCTGGCCCCGGCCGCCTACGTCGGCACGGCGCTCACCACCCAGACCTGTCTGGGCTTCGCGCTGACCATGGTCTCCATCTGGCTGATCCCGCCGGTGGTGGGGCTCGTGGGCTGGCCCTGGGCCTTCGGGGTGCTCGCGATCGGCCCGGCGCTGGGGGTGGCGGCGATGGGCCGGCTGCGCGCGCTGCCCGAGGCGGCGGGGATGGCCGGCGGCCGCCGCTGATGGCCCGCATCTCGCCCGGCCCGACCGGTATCATACGGGGCAGGAGGCGACGACCCATGAGAAACCCGATCAAGCCCCTGCTGGTGGCCGCGATGGCCCTGATGGCGCTCGGAGCCGGGAGCCCGGCCCGTCCAGCGTCGGCGCTGGGCGCCTCGTCGACGATCGATTCGCGGGTCCGCCTCGACTGGGAGGTGGGCGCCGGGCACGCCGGGCGGCCCGTCATCCAGGGCTACGTCTACAACGACTACGGGCGGCCGGCCGCGGACGTGCACCTGCTGGTCGAGACCCTGGACGCCTCCGGCGCGGTCATCGCCCGCAACATCGGGTTCGTGCGGGGCGTCGTGCCGCTCAATGACCGGGCCTACTTCGAGGTTCCGCTGAAGGTGTCGGGCGCATCCTACCGGGTTTCGGTGACTTCCCTCGACTGGAAGGGTGGCGGCGCCGGGATGTAGCCTCGCCCGCTGCCGGGGCGATCAGGTGACCTTGCTGTAGACCCCGGGCGGGATGATGCGGTAGATCGCGAGCGGCTGGGAGACGTTCTTGAAGCTGCGCTCGCCGAGGGACTCGAGGACGAAGATCCCCGCGATCCGGTCGGCGGTCACCTGCCCCACCACGATGTCGCCACCCTCGGCCGCGCCGGCGAAGCGGGCCGCGATGTTGGTGGTCGGGCCGGTGGCGGTGAAGGTCCAGCGCTGGGAGCCGGCGCCTCCGAGCTTGGTCGCGCCCACCAGCGCCTGCCCGGTATTGATCCCCATGTGGAGCGCGATGGCCGGGAAGACCCCCACGTACTCCTCGTTGAGCGCGGTCGCCTTCTGGCGGATGGCGAAGGCGGCGCGGGTGGCGTTGAGCGCGTGGTCCTCCGAGCCCGCGCGCTCCCCGCGGCGCTTGCCCTGGAAGATCACCATGAGCCCGTCGCCCGCGGTCTCGTTGACGTCGCCGTGGTGGCCGCGGATGAGCTCGAGGAAGCTCGAGAAGTAGGTCTGCACCAGCTGGTTCAGGCGCTTGGCCTCGAGGGTCTCGCTGAGCCGGGTGTAGCCCGCGATGTCGAGGAACAGCACCGAGACCTCCTCGGTGCGCTTCTCGAGGCTGGTCGCAGTGGGGTCCCGCTCGAGCAGCTCCTTGACCGCGTCGGGCACGAACTTGGACAGCTCGCCCTTGAGCTGCTCCAGCACCTCGAGCCGCTGGCGGGAGGCCTGGAGGTTCTCGAGCGCGGTGGCGAGCTCGGTGTTGCGCGCGGCCAGGTCCCGCTGGGCGCGGGCCAGGTGCTCGGTCATGTCGTTGAGCGCGCCGCCCAGCTCGCCCACCTCGTCGCCCGCCCCCGCGCGGGCCCGCGCCGCGAAGTCGCCCTCGCCGATGCGGCGGGCCACCGCGGCGAGCGCGTGGATGGGGCGCACCACCACGTAGCGCAGGGCCATCGCGAGCACCAGGGCCGCGGCCAGGATCGTCATCAGGCCGATCATGATCTGGCGGTTGCGCTGGACGCGCACCTCGGCCATGACCGGCTCCATCGAGGTGGCGACCTGGATGACGGCCCGCACCTTGTGGTCCGAGCCGTGGCAACCCTGGCAGCGCTCCTGGTTGGGGATCGGCTGGTACAGGGTGAAGGTCGTCGCGCCGTCCCGCGACTCGAGCGCCTCCTGGGTCTGGAGGGTCTCGAGCGCGCGGGTGAAGAGCGGCCCCGCCATGGTACGGCCCGGCTCGCGGCGCATCTTCTCGATGGACGCCATGACCCCCTTGGGCAGCTCCGCCTCCTTCGAGACCTCGCGCAGGGTGGCGAGGTCGGTGAAGGCCTCCACCCCGTTCCGGCGGTAGACCACCAGGCCGCTGACCAGGTTGGAGCTCCGCAGATCCTCGATGAGGCCGCGGGTGATATCGGGCCGCTCGGAGAGCATGGCGGTCTCGATGCTCGCGACCAGCGTGCTGATCAGCTGGCGCGCCGCCATCTTGTTCTGCTCGACCAGCAGCGCGCTCTCGCGCCGGATGGTCAGGATGGTGGCGACCCCGAAGCCGATCACGAGCACCAGGACGATCACCACCGTGATCTTGACGGTGAGGCGCGCGCGAGGCCCCCGCACCGTCACACCCGCGCGGCGCGGCCGGCCCAGTAGCGCTCGCGCAGCTGGCGCTTGAGCAGCTTGCCCGCCGCGTCGCGGGGGAAGACATCGTGGAAGGAGATCTCGCGCGGCACCTTGTAGCCCGCCATGTGCTCGCGGCAGAACGCGGTGATCTCCTCCGGGGTGAGCGTCTGCCCCGGCCGCACGTGCAGGGCCGCGTGCACGCGCTCGCCCCACTCGTCGTCGGGCACCCCGAAGACCGCCGCGTCGAGCACCTTCGGATGGCGGTGCAGCACGTCCTCGATCTCGGCGGGATAGATGTTGACCCCCGCGGAGATGATCATGTCGCGCTTGCGGTCGCAGATGTAGTAGAAGCCGTCCGCGTCCACGTAGGCCACGTCGCCGACGGTGTACCACTCGCCCCGCCGCATCCGCGCGGTCGCCTCCGGATCGCGGTAGTACTCGTCGAGGAGCCCGGGGCAGCGCCGCACGTAGAGCTCGCCCGGCGCGCCCACCGGCACCGGCCGGCCGTCGTCGTCGAGCAGGGCGATCTCCTTGCCGGGGGCGGCCCGGCCACACGAGCCCGGCTTCCGCAGCACGTCCTCCGGGCGCAGGATGGTGTTGACCCCGAGCTCGCTCGATCCGTAGAACTCGTACAGGGCGGGCCCGAAGTGATCGACCACCGCCTCCTTCACGCTCATGGGACACGGCGCCGCCGCCATGATGATCGCGCGCATCGAGCTCACGTCGTAGCGCGCGCGCACCGCGGCGGGCAGGTCCACGATGCGCTTCAGCAGGGTCGGGGCCATGAAGGTGCTGCTGCATCGGTGGCGCGCGATCTGGGCCAGCGCCTGCTCGGGGTCGAACCTGGGCATGATCACCACCGTCGCCCCGACCAGGTGGGCATAGAGGGCGAGGCCTCCCGGCGCCGAGTGGTACATGGGGCCCGCCACCAGGTGGACGTGGGCCGGGTCGAGCAGGTCCATCGCCCGCAGGGTCTCCATCAGGTCCTGGGGATTCGATCCCCGGCGCAGCGCGCCCTTCGGCCGCCCGGTGGTGCCGCCGGTGTAGATGATGGAAGCGCCGAAGCCGGCGCCGCCGGGCGGCCCGACCGGATCGGGCCGGCCGCTCGCGATCAGGTCGTCCAGGTGCTCGGCCCAGGGTCGCCGCGCAGCACCGAGCAGGATGAAGCGCTGCACCTTGGGCGCGTCGGAGCGGACCGCCTCCACCATGGGCAGGAAGCGGTCGCTCACGGCCACCGCCACCGCGTCCGAGTGGTCGAGGATGTAGACGACCTCTTCGGCCACCAGCCGGTGGTTCATCGGCGCGGGGATGAGCCCGGCCGCGCGCGCGGCAGTCACCGCCAGGTAGTGCTCGAGGGAGTTCTCGGCGTAGACGATGAGGTGGCCGCCGGGAGGCAGGCCGAGCCGGAGGAGCCCGTGGGCGAGCCGATTGCGCCGATCGATGAACTCGGCCCAGGTCCAGGCGCGCTCACCTTCTAGCAGGGCGGGCTTGTCGGGGTGCCGGGCCGCGTGTGCGGCGAGGACGTCCATCGCTTCCGCGTGTGTAGCACAGGTGGGGCGCGGGCGGCAACGGGTCGGCGTTTCACCTCGCCGCGCCGACGGGGTCATGGCACTCTGAGCCGGTCAGAGTCAACATTTCCAGGAGGGCGACATGGCGACGGATCGATCGTACGTGGCGGAGAACCAGACCCAGCTCGCGCGGCTGCGCACGCTGGTGGACTCGCTGACCGACGCAGAGCTGGCCGAGCCCATGCCGGCCGGCTGGACGGTGGCCGCGGTGCTGGCCCACCTGGCCTACTGGGACCAGCGCATCGTGGTGCTGATGGACGCCTGGGGCGCGGATGGCCGGGGCACGCCTCCCCCGTCCATCGACGGGGCCGCGGTGGAGTGGATCAACGACGCGGGCAAGCCGCTCTGCCTGGCGCTGCCGCCCCGTGTGGCGGCCCGGCTGGCCGTCGAGGCCGCCCTGGCCGCGGACCAGCGGGTGGCGGCCGTCTCCGACGCGCTGCTCGCGGCCAACGCGGCCGCCGGGTCGCCACTCAGCATGCGGCGCGCCGAGCACCGCCGCGAGCATCTCGACGAGATCGAGCAGATGCGCGCCCGGCGGCGCTAGGCGCTACCAGCCGGCGTAGATCCCCTCGCGGATGGTGGGATCGGGCCCGCGGGTCTGATCCCACTGCTTCTGCATGAGGATCTGGTAGAGCCCGATGGAGCCGCTCGCGAAGGCAACCGACGAGCAGGTCAGGTAGAGCAGCCACGTCCGGTAGACCTGCTCGCCCACGATCTCCCGGGCCTCGTCGGCGCGCGCCTTCAGGCGGTCGGCCCAGTGCCGGCAGGTGCGCGCGTAGTGCAGGCGGAGGTTCTCCAGATCCAGCAGCTCCCAGCCGGCCCGCTCCATCTCGGTCAGGGTCTCGGTCACTCCGGAGAGATCGCCGTTGGGGAACACGTAGCGGTAGAGAAAATCGGTCTGGCTGGTGGGCTTCCAGTGGAACTCGTGGTGGATCCCGTGGTTGAGATAGAGCCCGCCGTCGTTGAGCATGTGCTTCACCCGGGCGAAGAAGCTCGGATAGTTCGGGATGCCCACGTGCTCGATCACCCCGATCGCCGCGATCTTGTCGTAGCGCGCGTCCGCCGGAAGGTCACGGACGTCGCGATACTCGACCAGGCAGCGCCCCTCGAGACCCTCGCGCTTGATGCGCGCGGCGGCCCACTCCGCCTGCTGGCGCGACAGGGTCACCCCGTGCGCCTCCACCCCGTAGTGCTGCGCGGCCCAGATGCTGAACCCGCCCCAGCCGCAGCCGATGTCGAGCACCCGCTCCCCCGCCTTGAGCCGGAGCTTGCGGCAGACCAGGTCGAGCTTGTCGGCCTGGGCCTGCTCGAGCTTGCCGTCCGGATCGCGGTAGTAGGCGCAGGTGTAGACCATCAGCGGGTCGAGGAAGAGCGCGTAGAAGTCGTTGGAGACGTCGTAGTGGTGCGCGATGGCCTCGGCGTCGTACTGCTTCGACCGGGGACGTGCGGACCGGTTCATGGAGCCACCTCCCGCATACCGAAGATTGAGTGGAACACGATGCGGCGCCGGGCCCGCTCCGAGCCCAGCACCACGCGGACCCCGAGGCGCGCGATCGCCTCCGGCAGGCTCGAGAGCCGGCGCTGCAGCCAGCCGAGCTCGCCCGGGCCGTAGCGCGACACGATCTGGCGGGCGTAGCCGTCGAGCGGCGCGCCCGAGCGAACGAGCGCGGCCACCGCCTCCGCGGCGATCCGCCCGCTCCGGATGGCGGGGCCGATGCCCTCGCCGGAGAGATCGCGAGCGAGCCCGGCCGCGTCGCCGATCAGGCAGAAGCGCGGGCCGGCGAGCCGGCGCGGCGCCTGGCGCCGGACCACGTAGGCGTGGCCCTTGAACGGGGCGAGCGCCAGCCCCGCCGGCGCGCGGCCAGAGGCGCGCAGGCTCGCCATGAGGGCGTCTCGACGGCGCGGCAGGCTCCCGTCGTCACCCTGGGTGCAGCCCACGCCGATGTTGATGAAGTCGCGCTTCGGGAAGTACCAGCCGTAGCCCCGCAGGTCGGGCTCCACGTAGATCTCGGGGGCGTGCAAGAATGGCTCGAGGCGCTGCGTCCACTCGGGCGGAAGGCGCGTCTCGCTCTCCTGCGCCACCACCACCTCCTCACGCTCGGACACGTGGCCGAGCGCGCGCGCCACCGGGCAGCGATGGCCGCCCGCCCCGATGACCGCCGGGGCCTCGAAGCGCCCGCGGTCGGTCTCCACCCGCACCCGGTCGGCGAGCTCGGTGACCCCGGTCACGCGGATGCCCCAGCGCACGTCGGCGCCGGCGGCGGCGGCCCGCTCGAGCAGGTAGTGGTCGAACTCGCGGCGGATGATGCCGTAGCTGGTGGGGCGGCGCCAGCCGGTCTCGTGACGGGCGCCCGCGAACTCGAGCACGCACTGGTCGAAGGGCTGGATGGTGAGCGGGTACTTGTCGGGATCGACCTCGAGGTCGGCGAGCGCCTCCGGGGTCACCCACCCCGCGCAGATCTTCACGCGGGGAAAGACCGCGG
>Ga0075423_10005873_pt1 | contig 11486 bp, 8 predicted proteins | sample SoiMethybrSBSTD2_FD_80114 | JGI IMG/M metagenome (GOLD analysis project Ga0075423, IMG submission 80114) | Bulk soil microbial communities from a Populus tree surrounding site in Tennessee, USA - Soil MetaG P. TD hybrid SBSTD2 | ecosystem: Environmental > Terrestrial > Soil > Tree plantation...
CGCGCGAAACGGCGAGATGCGTCGCAGTGAATCAACCGTCGGTTCTATAAAGCTGGTATACCTCGACGTTCCCATGGGCAGATTCGTCTTGCTGGTCGATGAAAAGATATACGCCGATCTGACCGGCGACGTTGATCCTGGACTCACGCCTGACGACGAGGTTTCTCCGGAAGGTTTGTTACACGCTGAAGACACCAATACCAGCTATCAAAAGCTCGGCACGGAGTCGGTTGCGGGGCGTAATGCAAATAAGTATCGCGTGGTTGTTAACAATTCGAAGGGCGGCAGCGTCAGCCTCAGTGAGACGTTGATCTGGGTTGATGAAGCGCTGGGTATGCCCGTCAGATCTGAGACCAAATCAGCCGATGGCACAATGGTGACGATGGAACTTTCCGAGATTTCGCTGGACGTCGATGGGCGCATGTTCCAGGTGCCAGACGGGTATTCAAAGGTTACGGTGACGGAGTTGCGCAAGCGGCTCATTGCAACCTCCGCCCCAAATTCAAGCATCGGACACCGGAATAAAGGTGCATTTTGACAGGATTAGCAGAAAGGTACTGGAATAGTGAAAAACGTTTTTAGTTTAGCGATCCTCTTTACGGTTTTGGCCGGTGGCCTGCAAATCAACGCGCAAACCCGAACGCGCACCACCCCGGCGGCGGCGCCAGTTTCGAATCTGATGGCCTCATTGCCCGAATCGGACGCGGTGGCCCAGGTAAAAGTGAAACAACTTTTGAACGATGCGATGCCGCGCATCCTGGCGAATAATCCCGCGAAGCTCAGCGAAGTGAACGCCAGCATCGACAGGTTCAAGGATCGCACCGGTCTCGACCCGCGCATGTTTGAGCAGGTCGCCGTTGGTGTGCGCTACACGTATCCGTCGGAAGGTGTCACGAAACTACAAACCGTCGCCGTCGCAAACGGAAGCTTCAGTGCTGCCGCAATGGTTGCCGCGGGACGTGTCGCTTCGAATGGAAAATATCGCGAAGAAAAATATCAGGACAAAACGATCTACATTTTCTCGCTGGATGAGAACATCAGGCTGCTTGGCGTTTTCGATCTGAGGATCGGCGAACTCGCCGCCACCCCACTCGATACCAACACACTCGCGCTTGGCGACCCGACCGCGGTGCGCGGCGCGATCGACGCAAGCCGCAAACGCAAGCAAGTGAATACGGAATTGATCGCACTCGCCAGTCGCGATCCAAATGCCATCATCGGTTTCGGCAGCAACTTGAGCGAGCAGTTGATTAGCAATCTTGATATTGGCAACGCTCCGATCGCGGCTAACTTGCGAACGCTGCGACAGGTTTATGGTTCAGTAGGTGCGACTCAGAGCGATCTACAGTTGTTTCTCGCCGCCCGCGCAGTAAATGCAGAAGCCGCGCGAGATCTTGGCGACACGCTCGAAGGTTTGAAGCAGTTTGGAGCGTTACTGGTGGGACGCTTGTCGGGCGCTAAAGGCGTGCTCGCGAAGAGTGCGTTGTCGAATATGAAGATCGTTGCCGCGGCAAATGAGTTACAGATCCGAACGAGCGTGGCCCAGGCTGAGGTTGGGCCACTCTTCGGCAACTAGCCGCAAAGAAGCACAGAATTGTTTTAGCCACAAAAATGCACATAAGGCACGAAATATTTTTTTCAGGCGAGGTCGTGAATTCCCTTAGGTGAGCCTCGTGGGTTTTATTGTATGTTCCTTATGTGCCTTTTTGTGGCTAAAAATTCTGTGCTTCTTTGTGGCCTACTTCGTTGGAAAGTTCAAACCGGCTGGTAAACCCGGTTCGGCGGCTGCCTCGGGTTCTTCGAGTTGGGCCAGCACGTCCTCATAGATCTTGATCTTTCCTTGTTGCTTCATGCGCTGCTGCACACCGGCAATGTAGTCTTCAAACACCTGGTCCTGCCGTTCGTTCATTAACGACTGCTTCAACGTGTCGCGCTGTGCCGCCAACCCGTTCGGGTCCGCATCGACTCTCTTCACCATACCGACGATGACCCATTTGTCTTCGACCTTGATCGGCGTCTTGCTGACTTCACCTTGCTTCAAACCGTAAATCAAATCGTCGAGACTCTTGCTGATGCCGGCCTTGCCGAGTGACGAACCGAGTTTGAAACTCTCTTCCAAACCCGAATCAAATCCTTCCTTCTCGCCCGCAGCCTTCAGCGCATCGGGCCCCGACAAACTCGCGGCCAGATCTTTTGCTTTCTGCTCGAGCTGCTCCTTCGCACGCTGCTCCTTGATGGCCTCCGCGACCTTCGTTTTCACTTCGTCAAAATCCGGAACGCGCGGGTCTTTCTTCTCGACCAGCATCGGAACCGCAAACCCGCCTTTGATACCAGTCGGGTCGGCGACGTCATTCGGATTGTTCAGCGACGCCAGGGCCTGTTCAAACTGCTGATTAGTTCCGATGTTCGGCACATCGTCGCCCGGTTTTACAAACGGTGTTTCGCGAACCATATCAGCCGGGGTCATGTTTGCTTCACCGGCGAGTTCCTGCGCGACCTTCTGCGGATCCTTTGTTTCCTGCAAACGTTTCTGAGCTTTCTGCGCGAGCTGGAAAGCGGCGCCGTAGCCACGACGATTACGCAGTGACACCAGCAACTCCGGCTTTGCTTGCTCGAAAGTTTTGGCAACAGCGTCGCCGCGGCGCAGGACGTAAAAGTTCCCGCTGTAGCGGATCGGAATGTCGGAGATCTCGCCGGGCTGCATGTCGACGGCTCGATCGTAAAGACCATGCGGCTTGTTCGGATCCTTTTTGAAAGGAGTCAGCAGGTATCCATTATTCCTGGCCGTCGCCGGATCTTCAGAGTTGCCTCGCGCCATTTCTGCAAACGCCTCCTCGGATGCCGGTTGACCATTCGGGTGTAGTTTGGCGATGAGGTCTTTTGCCTTTTGTTCGACCTGCGGATCGAGATCCTTGCGCGCGACTTTCAGCATGATCTGCTGAATCTTTATCCCGGCCTGTTTGAACTCGGGTTTCAGATTGTCATATTCAGACTTCAGATCCGCATCCGGAATCTGAAGCTTGGAGCCAACCTTCTCAGTGTCTATATAAAGGTAGCGAACTTTTTTCTGCGGCTCGAGATAGCGATAGTCTGTTTTGTGGCTCTCGTAATAACTGCGAAGTTCGTCATCACTCGGCTGAATCTTTGCAGCCAGCTTGTCGGCTGAGAGCGCGATATAGCTGACGTCAAAAGTTGAATTACGTCTCTTGTATTCCTGTTCGACTTCGGCGTCTGAAACGTTGACACTCGCCGTTACAAAAGCACGCAATTTTTCCTGCGCAATGTCAGCCCGAATCTCGTCTTCAAACTTCTCAACGTCGCCGTAACGCGCCGTGACCGACTCTTTATACCGTTCAAATACAAAGCCGCCCGGCGAATCGGCGAACTGCTTCATGATCTTGTCACGGACCTCTTGATCGCTCGCGCCCAATCCGAGTCGCGCCGCCTCTTGAGAAATCACCAGCTTGTTGATCAAGTTATCGAGAAAACGCCTGTTGCCGCCGAGTTGGGCCAGGCTGATGCGGCCGCCTAACATCTGCGCGTAGTTGTCGCGCACACGCGCCAGGTCAGCGACGGTGATGTGGTCTGAACCAACCTTCGCAACCGTTTCCGTGTTTTTCGATGGATCGAGATTGCTGGCGTTGCGGCCGGGGGCGTAGAAGATGACCAAGCTGACCGCCATCAGGACCGCGAATCCAAGGATGACGATATTCCGGGTCTTTTCGAGGCGTCCTAGTTGTTTGAGCATTGTTTATTACCTTTCAGAAACTGCGGATTGTAAGTGACAGGCGCGAATAGCTGCAACTGTCCGGCCCCGGATTAACGCGGATTCCGCAGATTGCCGATCCCGAATCCAGATGGTATTTTCTTGCCTTCATGATCTCATTGAGCGGCGCAACCTGGTTGTGGATAGGGTTCAGTCTATTCATTCTTACCATGCTGAGCCTCGACCTGGGGCTCTTCAACCGCAAAGCGCACACCATCCGTTATCGAGAAGCGTGGATCTGGAGCGGCGTTTGGATCACGCTCGCGATGATCTTTGCGGCGATCGTTTTCCACTATCAGGGCTCGCAGCGCGGTTTTGAATTTCTCACCGGCTATCTCATCGAACTCTCGTTGTCAGTCGACAATCTGTTCGTCTTTCTCCTGATCTTTTCGTACTTCAAAGTACCGTCGAAATTTCAACACCGCGTGCTTTTCTGGGGCGTCATGGGCGCGCTGTTTATGCGTCTCACAATGATCTTCGTGGGTGCGACACTGGTCAACCGCTTCCATTGGATTATCTACATCTTTGGCGCGTTTCTGGTTTACACCGGAGTCAAGATGTTCAAGCAGGAAGAGATCGAGATTCAACCGGAACAGAACCCGCTGGTCCGTGCCGTTACTCATTTTCTTCCCATCACGCGTCACTACGAAGAAGAGAAGTTCTTCACCAAAGTTAACGGGAAACGAACCGGCACGCTTCTCTTGCTGGTGCTGATGGTGGTTGAAGTCACCGACCTTGTCTTTGCGGTGGACTCGATCCCGGCAATCTTTGCGGTCACGCGCGATACCTTCATAGTCTATACGTCGAACGTTTTCGCTATTCTGGGTTTGCGGTCGATGTACTTCCTGCTGGCCGGCGTGGTGGAGAAGTTTCGCTATCTGCGGATCGGATTGGCCATCGTGCTCACCTTTATCGGCCTGAAGATGCTTTTGAGCGCGGTGGACATAATAATTTCCATCAAGATTTCGCTGATTTTTGTGGCGGTGGTGCTGGTAGGATCGGTCGTGGCCTCGCTTCTCGTGGCTTCGGATACCGAAACGACCATCCAGGTCGACCTTCCTCCCGACTTCGATCTGCCTCTCGGCGAGGAACTAAACGAGCAGGATCAAAAGTCAGACGACCCGGAAAAAGCTGAAAAAACGCTCATTTAGCCGCAGACACCCTCATTTCCCCACAATTTTCATGCAAGATTTAAACATCTTGAACACTGATTCTCACGTGTGTTAAATTCCTGAACTGGTAGTGCTGCTGCCTGGAACGGGTGGTTTACCCACCACCCGACACGCTTTGGACTCACGCACCGGTTTTTCAACTTAGGGTTGGACCCCTTCCACAATCGCTTTCGCCAATGGTTAGGAATAAAACCAGTCACTTCGCCTATGATTGGTGGATTATCCAGAAGCGTTTCGTCTATCTGGTAATCGCCATCTTCATGATCTGCTGCCTCGCCGCCGCCGCCGGAGTCTACGTCTGGAAATACGGGAATCCGTTCCGGAACGTGGCCGAGATGAAATCACCGGCCGGCGCCCGGTTCATGTCTTTCGAGGGTGATGTCCGCGTTATCCGGGCAGCCACTCGCGAAATCATTTCCGCGAGCAGCGAGACGGAGCTCTACCCCGGCGACACCGTGCAAACGCAGGCCGGCGGCCGCGCGCGTATCGGTCTTGCCGATGGTTCAACTCTGCTCGTTAAACCCAACAGCACGATCATCGTGCGCGACAACGCTCGTGGCGACGATGGCAAGAAAACGAATGTTCACGTAGTCGTCGATAGCGGCCAGTTGTCTGTTCGCACTGAACAGCAAGCCGACGGAACCACCAACGTCGTCGAAACTCCCAAGACGAAGAACACGGTGGGCCAGCAGACCAACGCGAGCTTCGGAGTTAATCCGGAAGGCACTGAAGAAATTCGCGTTTCGACTGGTGCGATCGAAACTACTAACCGCGCCGGCGACAAGACGTCGATTCACGAAGGTGAATACGTTTCGGTTAACAACTCGGGACGCCTTTCGCCCGCGCAAAAATTATTGGACGTACCGCAACCCGCCCGACCGCACGATCTCGAACAGGTGTTTGTCGGCACAAACGGAGCAGCGAGCGTCGCTTTGAAATGGCAGCGGCCGCAGTCCGGAACGCCTTCTTATTATCGAGTTGAAGTTGCTACTTCGCCGTTCTTCGTCGCGGACGGAAAAGTGATCGAGAGAGATCAACTGGTGGCGACGGAGTTTGGCGCCGACGATCTGCGTCCGGGTGTTTATTTCTGGCGCGTACGCGCGACTGCCGCGAGTGGTCAGGCGAGTGATTGGAGTGATCCGTTGAAGTTTATCGTCGCCACACGAGGCACCGGCTCGCAAGTCAACGTCGCCAATCTCAGCGCTGAACTTTTGGGAGGAAGCATCTATTTAATCCGCGGCAAGGCTGAGCCGGGCACGACGATTCGCGTTTCGGGCCGCGAAACGATCGCGGCGTCCGACGGCGCGTTTCAAGTCCAGGTCACAGCCGGAGCCGCACGCGAATTAGCAGTTGAAGCAAGAGATTCACAGGGCAACAGCAGCCAGTACAAGGTTTTACTATCCGCACGCGCAGGGCGTCCCAGGACCTGATTGCATGAGTCACGTCATTCTTTTAACTGATGCTCATGAAGCACCCGCCTACGAGTTGATCGAGGCGTTGCGTGCGGCCGGCGTGAAGACGCTGATCGAGGGCCTGCGCGAGGTCGAAGTCGAGGTGGCGCTCGCAAAACAGCAGAAGCGCCAGGGTCTTCCGGATTCGGAAGGACCACCGCCGCTGGCTGTGCTTTATGAAGTTGTGCCAGGCGCCGACATGGTCGAGCTTCATACCGCAATCGATCACGCGAAAGCGTTCTGGCCGGGCGTTCCTCTGGTGGCTTGCCGGCGGCAAACTAATGGATATCAAAGTCACAATCTGCGCAGCCTCGATAGTGCCACGTTGAGACGACTCGGTTTTCGCGCCGTTGCCGACAAGTCGGCCCAATTAGCAGCACTGCTGCATGAAATCGAAGGTAATGGGACCAGCGAGTTGCCGCTGTCGGACGCGATTCAAACACCCGCGGAGCAAAGCACTTCTCCACTTCCGCCGAAGATCAAGTTCAGCGAGTTGAGAGCTGCTTTCGAACTCGTTTCTTCTTTGCACTTCAGTGGCGATCAGAGCGGTGCGGCGTCTACCGCGCTCGCCGGCTTGCAGGGATTAGTGAAAGCTGACCGTTGGGCCATCTACCTGTTTTCCGAATCGAAAGGCTTGGAGACTTCCGCGCTCGAAGCGATTGCAGTCAGGAAAAAAGGGCAGGAAGGAACGAGGAACGACGACGACTGGGGACGGTTGTTGAATTCGGAACCCGATCTTCCCATCGGTTCTGAAACCAAAGCTGCCAAACGCGCGGCCGCTGGCATGGGCATCATCAAGCGCAAGGAACGCGGACAGTTCGTGGTCGCGATTCCGCTGATTTGTGGCGAGCGGATACTCGGTGTGATCGAAGGTATTCGTGAAGGCGGCGACGAACGCGCTTTCAAGAAAACGGACGTGGCGTTGCTTGACGCGCTCTCACATCCCATTGCCTCAGCGCTCGCGAATGCGGTTCGCATTGCCGAAGCAGAACGTCTCTCGCAAACCGACGACCTGACGAAACTGCACAATGCTCGCTACCTGCGCCAGTTTCTTCTGAACGAGATCCGGCGCGCACGTCGTTATGGCTCGAGTGTCGCCGCGCTGTTTCTCGATCTCGACGACTTCAAACAGATTAACGACGCACACGGTCACCTCGTCGGCTCGCACGTGCTGATGGAGATGGCCGCGGTGATTCTTTCCTCGATCCGCGACACCGATGCGGTTGCTCGTTATGGTGGCGACGAGTTCGTCATCGTTCTGCCTGACACGGGTACGGAACTCGCGGGCCAGGTCGCCGAACGCATTCGTCACCGGATCACGCGTCACAACTTCAACGGCGGTCGCCGTCTACAACTCTCCCTAACCGCGAGCTTTGGTGTCGCTGCGTTTCCAAAGCACGCTTCATCCCCCCAACAACTAATCGCCTGCGCGGACACTGCGATGTACGAAGCAAAGGCTGCGAACAAAAACTGTGTGCGCTTTGCGGCTGATCTGGCTCCCCGCGAACCCGCCAGACGCCTCGTTCCAAACCTCGAAGCGACGGAATACGCCGATGTGCACAGTTAACTTCCAACCCGGCTGTGCAATTCGCAGTTAAACCGTGTAAAGTTTCTCGTTTACGGTTTGTAGGTTAAGAGTGTATCTTAGGAGTTCGGACGTGTTTGGGCGACATTACCGCCAATCCCACCCGATGTTCCATTCTACAACCACGGGAAGTGAATCAGTCTAGATGGCTTTCAAATCGATTTTCAGTCTGTTCTCAAGCGATCTCGCCATTGATCTCGGGACGGCAAACACGTTGGTCTATGCCAAAGGTCGCGGCATCGTGGTGTCAGAACCCTCTATCGTCGCCATTAATAAAGTGACCAACCAGGTCGAAGCCGTGGGCCGTGACGCGAAAGACATGTTGGGCCGTACGCCCGGAAACATCGTCGCCATTCGTCCGATGAAAGACGGCGTCATCGCCAACTTCGAAGTCACGGAGAAAATGCTCCAGCACTTCATCCGCAAGGCCCACAACGGCAAAACATGGGTCAGCCCACGCGTCGTCATCGGTATTCCTTCCGAGATAACTCAAGTGGAACGACGTGCGGTCGAGGATTCGGCGTATCGAGCGAAGGCTTCGGAGGTTTACCTCGTCGAAGAAGCGATGGCGGCAGCTATCGGCGCCGGTCTGCCCATCACCGAGCCACACGGAAACATGGTCGTCGACATCGGCGGCGGCACCACCGACATCGCCGTCATCAGCTTGAGCGGTATCGTCTACTCGCGTGCGGTGCGTGTGGCGGGTAACGAGATGGACGAGGCCATCATTCAGTACATCAAACGCAAGTACAACTTGCTGATCGGTGAACGAACTGCGGAAGCGATCAAGATCGAACTGGGCTCGGCTTATCCGTTGGATGAACCGCTGTCGTATGAAGTACGTGGCCGCAACTTGATCGAAGGTATCCCGAAGACGATCACGATCACTGACGAAGAAGTGCGCGAAGCGCTGGCCGATTCGATCTCGACAATCATCAACGCCGTGCGCGTCGCACTCGAACGAACTCCACCCGAACTTTCCGCGGATATCGTCGAGCGCGGCATCGTACTGACCGGCGGCGGCGCGCTGCTGAAGAATCTCGACAAGCGACTTTCGATCGAAACCGGACTGCCGGTTTCGCTGGCCGACGATCCTCTTGCATCAGTAGTTTTGGGAACCGGGAAAATGTTGTCCGACTTCGATCTGCTCAAGCGCGTGAAGTGGGAAAACACAATGACCAGCGGGATGTAGCTGTAAGTTTGTAATCTGTGTAATCTGTCGCTAGTTTGTTTTTGAGATTTACCGCGTGGCTTCGGTTCGCACACAAAAAGAGATTCGACAACGAGCGCCCTTGTGGCTCGTGACGCTGCTCGTCACGAATCTCATCGTCATGGCAGTAGACGCACGCGACGCCGACGGGCGACAGAAAGTGCTCCGGGTGTGGACGCAAACCTTCGCTTCCCCCCTGCAAAACGCTTCGTCGAAAGCCACCGGCGCAACCTCCGGTTTCTTCCAGCAAATCTGGCACTTCCGCAGTACCGCAGCCGAAAACGAACAACTAAAGCAACGCCTCATCGAGATGGAAACTGAACTCCACACCGCCCGCGACGCCGCAGTCGAAAATGAGCGACTGCGGGCGCTGCTTCACCTCAACGAACACAGCGACATCAAAAATATTCCGGCCCGCGTGATCGCGCGCGATCCGTCAGTGTGGTTCAACACGATCACGATCAATCGCGGCAGCAGTTCAGGAGTTGAAGTGAACATGCCGGTGGTCACACCCGGTGGGATCGTCGGACGGGTCATCACCGTGAGTCCCTGGGCTTCGCAGGTCATGCTGGTCACCGACGAGAAAGCGGGCGCCGGCGCCGTCGTCGGTCAGCTCGGATCGGGCGCGCTTGGTTCGGTGCGTGGCCGCGCCGATCTTGGCGTGGCGCTCATCGAGATGCGTTACGTTTCGGGTCTCGAGAAAGTCGAAGTCGGCGACTACGTGATGACGACGGGCCAGGACGGAATCTATCCACCAGGGTTGAACGTCGGCCGTGTGGTTGAAGTGAAGAACGGAACTGCCACTCAGGCCCATCAGATTTATATTCAACCCGGCGCACAACTCGACCGTTTGGAGGAAGTCGCAGTGCTGCTTTACCACCCCCCGCCGCGTTCCCTTCCCGAACAGACACCAGCGAGCCCAGAAAAATCCCGGAGATGATTATCGGCATTTGACAACGTCTTTATGTCGCAGCTTAAGATCGCCGTAGTTCTGTCAGTCTCCATTGTGTTACAGCTTTTGCTGCGCGAGGTTTGGCGGCCACTCTCCTTTATCGACTTTCCCCTCATAGTTGTTGTTTACATCGCCTTGCAACGGGAAGCCTGGCAGGCACTGCTTGTCGGTACAATAGCGGGGCTGGTGGTTGACGCGAGGAGCGGCGGGCTCATTGGCGCAGGAGGTTTTTCGAAAACGCTGACGGCTTATGTCATCTACTTTGCCGCCACTCGCATAAATCTCGAGAACCCGTTGCTGCGCATTCCGGTGCTCGCGGCGGCTTCGTTGCTTGATTCGGCAATATACGTTTTCTGGCACCGAGTGCTGGGTTATCCACCGGCTGTTCCAACAGTGCAGACGATGTCTTATAGACTTATCGCCACTACGGTGGTGGGAACGCTCGCGCTTTACTTGATCGACGCGACGGTAGCAGAACGTTCTGCACAACGGCGCCAATTCGCAACTCGTCGCCGCGTGGCACGACGCTCGACGGGATCGCTGAGAAGGAGGTGAAGCTTGATACTTAATACAACTAAGAGTCAGGAACAAAGCACTAAGTATCAAGTAACAACGACATGAAATTCGAAGACACATCTCAGAACCTTCGGGCTCGGCTGCGCTTCATCCAGGTCCTCGTGATTCTCATGCTCGGCCTGCTCAGCATTCGTCTCTACGTCCTGCAGATCGTCAGAGGTGACCGTTACTCGGAAATCGCTGAGAACCAACGCCGCCGCCGTCTACCCATTCCCGCGCCGCGCGGAGTGATTTTCGATCGTGAGGGCCGCGTGATCGTTGATTCTCGTCCAATCTATAACGTGATTCTCTCGCGTGAGGACGTCAAAGGTAAGGACCTGAATGCGCTGCTCGAGCCATTCTCCGAAGGCCTCAATGTCGACAAAGACTACCTGCGCGATTACTTCGAAGTCGTGAAAACCCAGCCGGCGTTTGAGACACTCACCGTGAAGCAAAACGCCACCCCGGGCGACATCGCCTGGGTTGAAGCTCACAACCTCGAGTACCCGGAATTGCGCGTTGAGCAACAACCGCAGCGCCGTTATCCCGACAATGGCACACTTGCACACGTCCTCGGCTACGTCGGCGAAATCAGTCCTGAGCAACTCAAGCAACAAAGCGCGAAAGATAAAGGACTCAAACCCGGAGACATCATCGGGCTGAGCGGCATCGAGCAGATCTACGACGACTATCTGCGGGGCCGTGACGGCTATCGCGAAGTGGTCGTCGACAGTCGCGGGCGCATTCAGGACGAGATTGAAACAGTGCCACCGATTCCCGGACGTGATCTCGTAA